>Ga0187771_10003318_pt1 | contig 11229 bp, 12 predicted proteins | sample 0116_SJ02_MP15_1_FD_133139 | JGI IMG/M metagenome (GOLD analysis project Ga0187771, IMG submission 133139) | Tropical peat soil microbial communities from peatlands in Department of Meta, Colombia - 0116_SJ02_MP15_10_MG | ecosystem: Environmental > Terrestrial > Soil > Wetlands > Peat | place... | reverse complement strand
TAGTTCAGTGCACGCTAGGGTTGATTCAATGCACCTGTAGCGCGATGTTATGGAACTTGCCCACCAAGGCGCGAACTGGGACGTGTCACAAGAAAGCTGCAGGAGAAACTTTCAATGCGAAAAAAAAGGGATTGCGCGGGAGTGAAAATTTACTAACCTAAGTTTTATGTTCACGTATTTGCATTCATTTGTGTTGCCCGTTTGTTTGATTTAGGTACCTGTTAGGTGAATGCTCTTGAAGATGAAGAAGAGACCTTGTGCGTCTGAACTTAAGATGCAAGGATCCCGATGTAGCAATGATAGCGAATAGCAGAGTGACGTAGACGATGCTGGATGTCTGCAGATATTCCGGTTCGAGCGGTACAGAGTAACCCCCAACGGCACGCGCGATGACTGTTAACATGCTAGTGGAAGCTTGGATTGGGTCGTAGAGCGTCACGTTCGAAACGCTAACGTACGCATAGCCATTTACCGTGGCATTATTATCCAAGTGTTGGGGTGGTGGCGTGCTAATGGTATCTTCAAGTCTAATCGCGTACAATATTCCAGAAATCGTGTACTCATACCCTGTTTGCGAAAGCGGGGCTAAATCTGGAATCTTCCAGGAACAAGAAGTTCCATTTGGAAACTTGTCTGTCACTGTTAGGTTTCTATCCCAGAAATCACCCAGGTTGGTCACGGTTATAGCGTACGAAATCGTTTGTTTAAGTTGCGCTTCCAAAGGCCCGTCCACGCGGATTCCTATGCCTGTTCCAGTAGCAGAAACACTAACTTTTTCTGCTGTGGAGCAAACAAGTAGCAATCCGATTACGATCAACAAAGGCACATGAATAGTCCTCAATTACGGGTTCTCCTGGAACGCGCGTGCCTCCTTCACCGTAAATAGCAAAAGATTTCTTGCCTCATAAACCTTTTGAAACTATCTTCTATTGCCCAATCTTCATTTTATTCGATAAGCAAGCACGCTGTGATTTGATAAAAATAATTAGGCAGGTGTCCGGAGAACATAAATTGCTCTCGAACAGTTCTGAGCCAGAGTAAACCCGCGTGCGCAGAGTTCTAGAATTATTAGGATAACGCGTTGTTCACAGTATAAACTTATCACTTGATACAGCCGAGCATCACAGTAACGTGGTTTGCATACACTAGTCCAAGTTAATAATGTGCGAGAAAAGCGAGCCTGTATAGTAGGCAACAACGCATAAGATGAGTCAGATCACTCCAAATCTTCTGGTGTAAGTGAAGAAAAAACGCGACACAAGAATCGCGCGTGCTAATGAGAGATTGACTTGCAAGCTATCAGTTTTTTGTGTTCGCCGCATTCTAGGTTCTGCAATGACAAAGTTGTCCTCGCTAAGCTTCTTCATCAACGTTTGCATCTTGCTTAAGAGTTGTTTTATCCTTCAAAACCATGTTGCCACTACTTTGTTCTGAAGAAAAGCCAGTTTTTGTCTTCTTTAAAGCGTAGCAGACAGTAGGTTCCTTTTAATCGTTCGCCTTTTATCTCGAAAATAATCTTGTTCGGCTTCCTGTCCACTAGCACGTACGTGCCTCTGTCCCAGATCTCGACGGTTCCAGCACCGTATTCGCCTTCGGGAATGGTGCCAGCGAAGTTCGCATAATCCAACGGATGATCCTCAACCTGGACGGCAAGTCGTCTGACACCCTTATCTGAGGGTGGCTCCTTGGGGACGGCCCAGCTCTTCAGGACGCCTTCCATCTCCAAGCGTAAATCCCAGTGTAGATGCGTGGCTTGATGCTTCTGAATCACGTAAGCGCCAGCTTCATCACGGCTACTCACCTTTACCATGCCATTCGGCTCCGTACTGTGCCCGAAACTTCTTTTCCTCCGATACTCATCCAGACTCAAACTATTGCGCCACTAAGGAATAGTAGGTTGTTACTCTTCTAAAACTTACCCCAGAGCTAAAGAACAGTCACTTATTCGGACGCAAGTAGAATGGATGCTACAGTTGAGAGGACGCGAGTGGAAGAACGGGGTCTTGTTACTTTAACTTTGCCCACTGATAGACTTCAATAATCGCTCCGGTAGCCAAGCATAAGATGGCACCAATGATCATCAACAACCCGAGAATCATCTGCGCGGCAGCAACCATGGGTAACGCTACTCCTAGAATAAGGAATACGAAGCCGATACCCATACAGACGCCATCTACCAGTGCCGAAAACCTGTGTCCCTTAATAACATCCGTTGGAGTCGTCTGCTTAGTTTCCTCTTGCTCTCTAACTGTAAACTCCTCATTCGCAAACGTTTCTTGCTCCAAATCAAGCACCGTTCTCGAAATGGTTCAATCTTTCCTTATTTAGTTTGTTAACTCAAAATTCGGATTCAGAATCTCCTAAAGCATAGGAAAGTTGTCAGCTATTCTCTTTTTTCGATAAGGATATATCCCCCACAAGAGTATGACCCTCTCCAATCGTTAGGGCGGAGTAAATGGAAATAGTCGACAAGATAAACCAACTAAAACAGGAAAAGCAAGCATTAATCTTGGCACACAACTATCAAAGACCAGAAATCCAAGACATCGCAGACTACGTCGGCGACAGCATCGAACTCAGCAAACGAGCGGCTGAAGAGACACGTGCAAGAATACTGATATTTGCAGCCGTGGATTTCATGGCAGAATCTGCCGTCATACTCAACCCCGAAAAGAAGGTGCTCCTCCCGAGCGCCGGCGCCCGCTGCCCAATGGCGCAAATGTTTCCATTAGAACAGGTCAAGATGTGGAAGAAAAAGTACCCAAAAACCCCCCTAGTGCTTTACGTGAACACGCTTGCAGAAGCAAAGACCGAATGCGATGTTTGTTGCACTTCGGCAAACGCCGTAGAAATAGTAAAAGCCTTGGATGCCGAAACAGTGCTTTTCGGCCCAGACAACAACCTGGCATTGTACGTGCAGAAAAAAACCAACAAAAAAATAATTCCAGTCCCACCGGGAGGATTCTGCCCAACTCATCTGCTCTTCTCGAGGGGTGACATTCTCTCCTTGAAAGGGGCACACCCGGAAGCAGAAGTGATGACACACCCGGAATGCAACCCAGAAGTGCAAGAAATCGCTGATTTCATAGGCAGCACATCACAAATGTGCAAATACGCAAAAGACGCTTCTGCCAACAAACTCATCGTGGCCACCGAGATCGGGTTGCTTCACCGCCTTAGAAAAGAAAACCCCAATAAGGAGTTCCTGCCAGCCTACGAAGGTGCAGTTTGCCCTAACATGAAGTTAAACACTCTGGAAAGAATCTACCATGCGCTAAGAACCGAGCAAACGCAGGTCACAGTGCCTGCAGCGGTGGCGAGCAAGGCGAGAAAAGCTATAGAAAAAATGCACACACTACTCTCTTAAACGTGCTAACACGGGGATTCTATAGAAACTCTAAATTACTGATCATCACGGAGCACAAAAATAATATCCATGTCAACAAAAGGAGATAAGCGAAGGTGCCACGGCGATGAGCGTTTTGCTTACGGCTGACCGGACTCTCATGAGCACGTATCACTCAAACGAGTTCTTGGGCTTTGGAACAACGGCACCGGAGAACTTCTTTCCTGACTCGATTTACCAATGGCTCATATTTCCTCCTATGAAGACAAAGAATGGAGTGCCTCAACAGGCTCCATACGGACTCCGAAAAATCGAGGCCCAGTTGCTGAACGAAGGATTAAACGTCCTGACCGTAGATCCCGACCATTTGAAGAATTACATCAACCAAGCAAAGGTATTAGGAGTCCACGTGATGGACCCGTTTGGGCTTGGCCCCGCCACTACAACCTTTGTCAGAACCGTTCGCACGGGCGAATCATACCTTGCCAAGTATTTTCGTCAGGTTTTCGCCAAACCAGAAGTGAGACAAGCAAAGAGAAACGGCCTGAAAATAATAGTAGGCGGCCCAGGCACCTGGCAATTCAAGTACCGACCAAACTCCATAAAAGAGTATGGAATCGATTGTGTCATCGAAGGAGAATGCGAAAAGATCGTCGGCGATCTCTTCAGAAAGGCCTTGAATAGCGAGGCACTACCGAATTTCCTTGAAGTCAGCATAAAAGACGCCCCAAATCTCGAAGAGATCCCAGATATCAAGAACCCCTCAATCAACGGGTTGATAGAGATCGGAAGAGGCTGCTGCCGCGGATGCGCCTTCTGCTCAGTTACGCTTCGCCCGCTTCGTTGGTATCCGCTCGAAAAAATTGAACGCGAGCTGAAAGTCAACGTTGACAGAGGATTGACCTACTGCACTCTCCACGCGGAAGATGTTATGCTATACGGATCAAAGAATGTCACGCCTAGGCGAGAAAAAGTCCTGCCATTGCACAAAATGGTAAAAAGATATGTGGGTGGCGTAGGTTGGAGTCATGCCTCTTGTGCCGCCGTCGCGACCGATCCAAAGTTGTTCGGTGAAATTGCAGATGCGGTTATTGATGAGAGGCAAAGGTGGTGGGGCGCGGAGATAGGAATTGAAACAGGCTCACCTCGCTTAATAAAGACCGCAATGCCGGCAAAAGCAAATCCTTTCAAGCCTGAAGAATGGCCGGAAGTGGTGAAAACCGCCGCTGGAACCATGACAGACAATGATTTTGTTGCCGCGTGCACGCTAATTGTTGGGTTGAACGAAGAAACAGAAGCCGATCTTATCAAGACGATTGAGCTAATTGACGATTTGAAGGATTTCAGAAGCCTTATTGTGCCCTTGTTCTTTGTGCCTATGGGAAGATTGAAAGATGAAAATTGGTTCAAATACGAAGAACTGAGCCCGGCGCATAAGCAATTGCTGCGCGTTTGTCTTAGACACGACCTTTATTGGATTCAAAAAATACTAGACGTTTATTTCAAAGGGCAGTGGCGAGCTCCAGTTTTCTCTGTTTTCTTCAAGCTTCTAGCCAGATACGTGACATATAGATCGCGCAAGATTCTCTAAACATGTCGAAAAGATTTTGATGGAGAAGCGATTCGTCAATGGTCCCACACAAGCTAAGAACCTTCGCTTCATTGTTAATGAAAAAGTCTCTCAAAAGATCTCCTCAGGGCTTTTCTTTAAGAGAGTGAGGATATGCCTGATCTAGAAATTGCCAAACGTTATCTACACGAGAAGGGTTACAGCCTAGTGATTGCAAAGGGCGGAAGAATTGTTTTTGCCACGAGGCAGTCAGGCGTGAGCGGATTCCTCAGAGCCATTGACGAATTTAGCAAAGATGGTCTGATCGACTCTTCGGTGGCAGATAGGATTGTTGGGCGTGCAGCTGCTATGCTTTGCCTGTATTGCGCAGTTAAAGCCGTCTACGCGGTCATCCTTAGTGAAAGTGGAAAGGAGCTACTGGAGAAAAACAGCGTTCCATTTCAGTTCGAGAGCCTAGTGCCAAACATCCTTAATCGGCAAAAAACAGGAACCTGCCCATTTGAACAAACAGTGTCCTCCATTTCAAACATGGAAGAGGCTTATGAAAAACTAAAATCTTGTACTAAGACATAGCATGTTTCGCAGATCTCGGCGTTTCTTACCCAACGCTTTCTTCAGGAGAGATCGCAATTCTTTAATACCGCGCCTATTTGCATTTAGCTAGCGGAGACGGCAAGGTGGACATTCCTGAAAAAAGAGTGATTGGTTCTCTTCTGCTTCTGGCAGGTTTGAGTTTCTTGATAGCTGGTCTGTACTCGGGTCAATTGACTCTCATCTCCAACTTCATGAAGAGCGTGTTTCCGCCTGCTGTAGCGGGCATGCCCTAGCCTTCATTTTTCTCCTCTATATTTTCCTGATCGCCGTGAGTACTTCCTTCAGTGAAGGTTAACGGAAAAACGAATTTGACGAGAACCCTTTGTTCTTTAAGGAGATAGAGATAAAATTACGTCGGCGTGAATTTCTGTGTAGGTGCTGTCTCAAGCAATCGCGTAAGTTCATCGATTTCCAGTCCAGTTTGTACGTCGCCATAGATCTCACATACCTCTTTCACGCGTACTCTTTCTAGGCGTCGAACGATCACTTCCGCCTGACTGCCCGATGGAAGCGTGAGATGAACGTGAAGCGTCCGAATTTCTTCTCCATGCTTCGTAACTGACTGCCACTCTTTATCCGTGATCTTGTAGTTGCTTCGTTCTAGTTTTCTCAGCACGGCTTGTGGGTTATCGCTGAAAGCCACTACATCTATGTCACTGTTCTTGTGAGCTGTTCCTCGCCAGACACTGCCAGTCAGTCTTGGGTGCATCTCTTTCAACGATTCCATTATTTGAAGCGCCTCTTTGCGTTTCAGGACTAAGTTCTTCTTTCGCTCCTCCCCTTCTCTTTCTTCCGCAATCTTATCCAGCGCGTCTGCGACTTCAGCGTTACTTGGAAGGACATGCACACCGAGCATTTTTGCCGCTTTCAGCTTTGCTTGTTTGTACTCTTTCTCTTGCTCTGTGTAAAGAAGTGAGGCCGCTTCATTTGCAACTTTTGCTCTCGAACTTGACAGGTGTCTAGCGGACAAACCAACCATCAAAAAAGGCTGAAACTTGTCAGGCAGCGGTAGGCATTAGTTGCTGGATAAGCTTCGATTTTCTTATTCCAACATGGCGAATCGGAGCGATTTTCTTTGCTTCGTTGTAAATGTCCGAGGCGATCTTTCCGAGCACCACTTCCTGCACGAACTGATCAAAAGTCAAGGCCTCGGATTTCTGTTTGATTATTCGCATCATGAGTTTGCGCATAGAGTTTTCTTGCGAGGTCTTGATGCGTGAAAGCGTGAAGGCGGAAACCGACAACCGAAGCTTGTACTTGTCCTTTGTTGTGATGTCTATTAGATCATCCACTCGTGTTGTGCGTCGTCGCACGAGACTGCGCAGAAAGTCCCGACTGTATTCATGGCCCTTGAACACCGTCTTGGCAGTCTTCTCGTCCACTTCTACGACTTGAAAGTACATTTTCAAGTACTGATGCTGAAAGTCGTTCGTTATGTCGTAAAGTGTCGAGTCGATTATTCGTCCCATAAGCTTCGACGGTTCATCTGCAGGTACCATGCTTAGTTCTACGCTGCCAAAATAGCTTGGAGAAAGTATCTTGTACCATGCCTTGTTCCTCCATTTGTCTCGAATTTGTCTGGCACCTTTCGATGACATCAAATCACCGTGCGATAGCCAAAAAGCCTCAGTCGAGTATTAAAGCATTTAGTGCTATTCTAGCTTCTCTAAACCGCCCATATGCGGTCTCAACACTTCGGGAATAATCACGCTGCCATCTCTTTGTTGACATTGTTCTAGGACGGCGATCATTGTCCTACTTGTCGCCAGCGCCGTGTTGTTCAAGATGTGCACGAAGCCCTTTGGTGACTGCCCCTCCTTCTCCCTGTATTTTATGTTCAAACTCCTCGCCTGATAATCCGTACAGTTGGAGTTTGAACCGATCTCTCTGAACTTGCCGTCAGCCATCCAAGCTTCAGTATCATACTTCTTGGCGGCTTTGATTCCGATATCGCCCGTGCACACGTTTACAACTCTGTAATGCAACCCCAACTGCTGATAGAGAGATTCGCAGTTCCTCTGCAGTTCTTCATGAAAAGCCCAAGAATCCTCTGGCAAACAGAACACCAGCAATTCCACCTTGTTGAACTGGTGCATCCTGAACAGACCCTTCGAAAACTTCCCATGCGTGCCGACCTCACGCCTAAAACACACACTCACGCCGCACAACCTGATTGGCAAGCTCTCCTGGGCAAGGGTTGTGTTGATGAACATTCCTCCGAGAGGATATTCGGCCGTGGGGATAAGGTAGAGTTCTTCGCCTTCGATCTTGTAACTCGCCTCGGCAAAATCCGAGGGATCACCGATCATTCCCTCATAAACTTCCTTGTTAACCATGTAAGGAGGCTCTATAACCTGGAAACCCTTTTTCATCATAAATTCCATGGCAAATCTCTGCAACGCAAAATCCAGCAAAACCGCGGCTCCTTTCAAGTAAAAGAACAGGCTGCCAGCGACCTTTCCACCACTTTCACCGTCAATCAAGCCCAGATCATCAAGAATCTCGAGATGGCTTTTTGGAGCGAAATCAAATTTCGGCGGTCTGCCCCATCTTCTGACTTCAACGTTATCGCTGTCGTCCTTTCCAAATGGCACGGACTCGTGTAGGAGGTTGGGCAACCGCATTAAGATGGAATCTACCTTCTGCCTGCAATCATCCACGCGTTTTTCATTAACTGAGATTCCGCTGTCAATCATCTGCGCTTCCTTAATCTTTCGGGCGGGGTCTTTTCCCCCTTTCTTCAAGTCTGCGATTTCAAGTGTGATTTGCCTGCGTTTGTGCCTCAGCTCGTTTGACAGCGTTAAGCCTTGCCGCCATTTCTTGTCATAGCCTATTAATTCGTCCAACATCCGTAGTTTAGTCTCGTCTCCCCTTTTTGCCAGGTTCTCTCTGACCGATTCGGGGTTTTCGCGGATTACTTTAATATCGAGCATATCAGACATCTCCGCCGAAGAATTCACAATTGTGGGAGCAGTTTTAGATTTAGCAAGAACTTTACACTTTAACTTTGCGACTTGGCAATGCTGAAGGCGTTTTCTGCTACCGAAACGCTTTCCAACAGGTCATCGATGGTCGACATAAAAGTCTGAAGCCGAGTAGCGCACGTTATATGTGTCAAGACTGTTTTTCCTTTCCGTGTCGTTTTTATCCTGAGCCCTACGGGCACTTTGAAATTGTCCGGCGTTACGGCCTCAGCAACTGCTCTTGCCTCTTTGGCGCTATTATAAGCTAGCTTTATCCTTGCCTCCAAGCTGCTGCTTCACCAACTCGTTTACGTATCTTACGAAAGCGTCAACGTTCTCTATTGGCACCTGAGCGCCGGCCGCAATGTTATGTCCGCCCCCTCGGCCTTCGAATTTTTCTGCTGCAAGCCGCATAATTTCACCCATGTCGAGCCCTTTCGCAGTCATCAGGTCCAGTGTCCTCGCGGAGAACTTCACCGAATCTTCCTCTGGCACCTTGGCGTAGGCTAACAATGGTTTTTCAGGCTTTGGTAGGCTGGTTGACAAGATTGACGAAATCGCGCTAACCACTTTTTCGTCTATGAAATTGTCGCCGCGAACCAAGTAAACATTGTCTAGCTCCTCAATGCGTCCTGGCTTTTCCATGACCCAGCTGAGGTATTTTGTGATAGTTCTCCTGTATTCCTCTAGAGTTCGATTTGCTTGATCAAGGGCTGAGGCGCGGTCACCCATGCAAAGCGCCACACCTAGGCTAGGTCGGTTCAGTCGTCCTGTCGCGTTGAGCAACACGGAGAACTCTCGACCGTCCCTAAGCGGCGTCCATGGCTCTTCTTGCAGGAGGATGTAAACATTTCCGATAAGGTTCAAAGCGCTGCTTGAATAGCCATTGGCTACCAAATAATCGACGAGCGCCGAGCAGAGTTTCGTCTTTTCCTCTTCGCTTAAGTCCCTGAGCGCCCGCCATCTGTCGCCATTCTTGGGCGTAATACCTAAACTTGCAAGAAATGCCAAGCTCTTGTCTTCTTCGCCGCTGATGCCTGGAATGAACGGACTTGTGGTGTTTGCTAAGGCTTTATGAATTTGGCGAGTTTCTCTTCCAAAAAATACGAGGTCCTTCTCCTCCTTCATAACGCCGGCCTTCACAGCGTCTTCTACGATTGTTCGGTTCAAGCCGCCCAGCGACTTCTGTTCATACTTATCTTGCAAGTCGCCCAAGGCGCCGACAACCGCGATTGGTGCCAAATCCACGTTACTGCTATCCAGCGCTTTAGCGACAAAGTAACCAACGCCCGCCCCGCTGAGGTCGCGTGAAGCATCTATTCCCTGCAAGTGCGGATTCACCTGAAGCAAAGTGGGACACGAGTTTTCCCCTATGGGTTGGTGATGGTCCAGGATAATCGCGTCAAAGCCCTTCAAACCCGCACAAAGCATCTCAAGATAACCGCTTCCCATGTCCGAGAGAATGGCCAAATCAGGCTTATCGGAAACGAGTTCTCTCACAATTTTCTCGTCCATCCACTGTTGAATTCTAATTTTAAAACTTGCCTCTTGCTTTAGTAGCGCTTTCCCTATGATCCCTGCGGCGGCGATGCCGTCAGCATCCAAGTGGGAGACTACTTGAATGAAGCTGCCTTTTTCGGCTTTTTCCTTTATGAGTGTGGCTGCTTGGTTGGTGGATTCAGTGAAGGCTTTGAATTGTTCGTCGGTGATCGCCATTCAGACCACAGAGTTATGTTATGGAGGCGATTTTTGGTGTGTATTTCCAGTCTGCCGAGATGACCCCTTCGTTCTTGTAGTATCTGGATAGTTTGTGGATCTTTGCTTCGATTATCTGCAGGTTACGTTTGTTATGTTGGTCTGACTTGTTTCTCTCCAAGTGGGTCGCAAGTGCAGAGGCCTTTCTTAGCAGTGCATCCAAATCCTCAGGGATGGCTGGTGACGTCCCCCGATCTTTTAGAATTTGAGTTATTGATTTTCCCATGATGGGTTTTACCAATGGAATGCCATGCCTGTCACGGAGTATCCCGCCTATTCTGCTAGGACTGTTGCCCTCTTTCGCTAGCTTGATCACGAGTGCTTCTACTTCTTCAGGCGCGTATCTGCACCATGACGGTGAACGTTTGCTGATGGGCCGTGTTCCGTGAGATTGTCCCTTTTCTTGTTTAGGCAACCATAGGTCCCCCTAACAGGTTCAGAATAGCGAGCGTCTTGTAATATTTAAAACCTTCGTTGATGCCTTTGCTGCGAAAGTTGGACGATGAAATGTGCCCAGAACAATTCAGGATAAAAGAGGCAAAGCAAGAAATTTAACGATCGAACCCGAGGGCAGGCCGAATAGATGACACACGAATATCCTCTGGATGCAGAGAAGATTCTACGATCAATGGTGAGTAGAGCCCCGGGCGGGATTCGGACCCGCGACCTACAGCTTTCCAGTGCATAGCGAATACAAGGCTGTCGCTCTGACCGACTGAGCTATCGGGGCACATATCATCGGCTAGAGTGAGAAAGGAATAGTTATAAACTTTTTTTGGTCGCACGGTCTTAGCAGGTTGTGGGTTTAGCCCCCTGGCTCTGTCGTCTCTTTTGTTAGCAGGCGCAAGTAGTATGTCTCCGTAGAAAAAAGAGGCTTCGACTTTATCTGGGCTGGCGCCGCATTGCACCGAAATTCTTAAAGAAAATACGTTCTATTCCGTAACTACATGACAGGGTAGGAATAAGGAAAACATGATTTCAAAAAATCCTGCTGGAACCTG
>Ga0187771_10003317_pt1 | contig 11229 bp, 10 predicted proteins | sample 0116_SJ02_MP15_1_FD_133139 | JGI IMG/M metagenome (GOLD analysis project Ga0187771, IMG submission 133139) | Tropical peat soil microbial communities from peatlands in Department of Meta, Colombia - 0116_SJ02_MP15_10_MG | ecosystem: Environmental > Terrestrial > Soil > Wetlands > Peat | place... | reverse complement strand
GCAGGTATTCTTGAATGGGCCTCTTCAGGTAGGGTAATGTCCCCGTTCTTGTAACTTTGAACGACTTGTTTCAACGGCTTAACGTCCCGACCCTCTCCTTATTTAATTCATGTCACAAATAAGTCTGCAGCAGATTGACTATCCTCTGCAAATCTTCTTGACTGACAAAGGGGTGGATTGGTAGGGTGACAGTTTCCCTGGCCAACCGCCGGGCCTCCGGTAGAGTGCCGCGCCAGGGTGCATCCTTAAAATACGGGATGCCATCCACCGCGTCGGGGAAAGTCAGTGCCATACCCAATCCCTGCCGGGCCGCGTCCCGGAGCAGTGCGTTCCTGGCCTGATCGTCGGCCACAAAGCAGGGAAGGCGAGGCCCATTGCCGGCCTCTTCAAATGCCAAGGGACAGACCTTCCGAAGTTTTGGTACCTGGTTGAGGAGATATTGAGCGTGGACCCGACGGGTCTGGCAGAACCTTTCCAACCGCTCCACCCATTGAAATGATAATCCCGCCTGGACGCCCCCCAAGGAGTGGAGGGGAAAGTCGAGATCGAAGAGGGTCTCCCCTAATTTCAGCCAGGGCAGCAAGGCGGGGAACCAAAACCGCCTGGGGTGCAGGAAGGAGGCCATGGCCAGCGCTTCAAGGAAAATCACGACCTCCTGTAAGGGGGGGCAATCTTCTAGAGCTGGACGCGCCGCAGCCAGGTTCGCGCCGATTTCGCCATTATTGGTGGTCAGGATCCCGCCACTCACGGTGCTTAAATTTTTGCCTCGCCCTAGGCTGAAGATTCCGACGTCTCCCATGGTTCCCAACAACCTACCGTTGACTTTTCCACCCATTGATTGGGCCGCGTCCTCCAGTACAAAGATGCCCCGGCCCTTAACGACTGACCTGAGTCGGTCCATGTCCGCCGGCACCCCGAACATGTGCTGGGCAACCACGCCCAGGACATCAAGCGCCAATAAACTTTCCAGGCAATCATAATCATAGTCAAAGGAGTAGGGCGCGTTATCGCAAGCCACCGGCTCCAGCCCGGCCCGCACCACCGCGGCCGGCACCACCCAGCAAGTGTAACCCGGAATAATCACCTTGTACCGGGTAGACGCCATCCTCTGAAAGGCTTGAAGGGCCATAGCCAGCCCGGCCCGAGCCGTGGACAGCAACAAGACATGGTCGGCGTGGAAGAAGGCCCGCACTTCTGCCTCAAACCGGGCCAGGGCCGCCCGACCGTCCAGGAACCCCCGGGCTCCATTCCAGATATCCTTGAGAGAAAAAGGGGAAGAGGCCGGCGGCAGACGATAGGCCAAGCGGGGACCAAACCGAGAGAAAGGCATCGCCCGCCCGGTACCCGGCGTCTCGCCTTGGACCTGATGTTTGCAGGCAGGCAGGTTCATATCAGGTCCTGGGAGGGCAAAAACTCCACGGTTTGCAAGTATTCTTGAATAGGCCTAAAAGAAAAATGGGACAATAAATTTTGCAAGCGCTTTTTGGACTTGGCCAGGTTGAGGTATTGTCTCACCTGGGTGCGCCAATCGGCCTGCGAAATTTTCGGACAATCCGGGTCCAGTTCCCAGGGGTGAAGATAGACCACCACCGGATATCCCCTCCGGTTGATGGATTCGATGCCTTTGCGGGTCAGCCAGTAGGGATATAGCCGAAAAAAGCCGCCTCCGCCCAAGGGAAAATTCCGTCCCCAAAACCTCAAGGTGGAGGCGGGAATTTCCACCAAGCCATTAGGGTGGATAAACGGAAAGCGGGGGCAATCGGCAATACCGTAGATGTCATGGCGGATAGGGGAAATGCTGGAGTCATAGGTGAATCCGGCTTCTTTGATAACATCCAGGGCCCAAAGGGTACTCTTCACCACCGAAAAGCTGGTGGCGCGGTAGCCTTGAACGGGTCGCCCCACCAGATCCTCCAGCACCGCCTTGGCGCGCTTTACATACTCTCGAAAGGTTTCCCGGGAGAGTCTGTAGATGAGCCGGTGGCGATAGCCATGGCTGGCGATTTCATGGCCAGCCGCGTCTATTTCTCGAATCAGATGTGGATAATGTTCAGCCATCCATCCTAGGACAAAAAAAGTAGCCTTCGTATGCTGGGTTGCCAGTAGCTCCAGGATAGCGTGGACATTGGGTACCGCCGTTGATTGGAGAGAATCCCACTGTTCCAGAGCGATGTAAGGTTCAAGGGCCGAGGTGTGGAACCAATCCTCCACGTCAATGGTGAGGATATTTTTTACCTGAGTCTTTTGAGACATCACCGGGCCCCGGCTCTCCGGTTCCCAGAGGACGAAAAGTTTTTTACCGCCTGCTGAAAAATGGTCTCATAGTTAGCCACACAGGCTTCCCGAGACAAGTGCTCCTCAACGTAACGGCGCCCATTGCGCCCATATAATTCCCGGAGCTCCGGATTGTGGTACAATTTTAAAATAGCTGCAGCCAGGGCCTCAGCGTTTCCCGGTTCTACACAGAGGCCACAGTCAGCCTCGGCGATAAGCTTGGGGGCATCCCCGTGCAGAGGCATACTGGCGAGTACCGGCCGTCCAGCCGCCATGATGCTGAGAATTTTGGAGGGAATAACGGGGGTGGAAATTTCTTTGAGTAAGGTCACCAGACAGACTTCAGAAGAAGCCAGAATCCAAGGATAGGTGCCTCGCGGCTGCATCGGTAGGAACTGAACATTGGTCAAATCCAGGCCCGAGGCTTTCCGAACTATCTTTTCTCTCATGACCCCGTCGCCGACAATCAGGAATAATATTTCCGGCAGATCTCTTAGTTCATTGGCGGCTGCAATCACGACCTCCAAACCTTGGGGAATACCGATGCTACCCGCGAAGGAGACCACAAAATGTCCGTTAAGATTGTGTAGGGCTGAAAAAGTGTTGGTCCGTTTTCCTGGTTTAATGAAATCGGTATCCACCCAGTTATCGATGACTTTGATTTTCTCCGGAGAAACAAAGGGCGAGTCCCGAAGAATCACTTCCCGGTTTCCTACGGAATGGACTGTAATGTAGTTGACCTTGTGATAAACAAAATCAGCTATCTTGCCGAATGATTTTATAATAATTTTCGGAAAACCATAGTCCACACAGCATTGCGGAAATAAATCCTGAATATTAACTATGAAAGGCACATGCCATTTCTTACCTAGCAAATAGCCGGTAATTCCCAGGGCAATAGGGGGCGAATAGACGATGATGGCCTCGGGTTTTTGGGCCGCCAACCCACAAAAATAAAGAGGCAGGGCCATATAAAACTGTTCAATGCTGCGGCTAATTTCCGGTCTGGGGGAGGGAATTCCAGCCACACGCAATACCGTTATACCATTCATCTCTTCTTTAAGAAATAATCGATTTCTATACTTTGCAGGGATTTTCTTCAAGTTATAACGCGGCAAAGAAGTCACCGCGGTAACTTCGTGGCCCCTGCGCACTAATGTTTCACACAACTCAAAAAACAGGTGGGATGCAGTACCTATATCTGGTGGAAAATATTTAGTCAATGCTAAGATTTTCAAGAGGGTTTCTCCCTAATTTTAACTAAAGGGAAATATATTTACGTAAGGAAGGTCCGATAATTTTAGTTACAGTTATGGGCAATCTCTGCCACAGTTTGGAAAACAGGCTAAATTTACTCCGAGTTTCCATGATATGGGTTCCCTGCCCCAATTCGATAACTTGCCAGTGCAAGGGGAATGGTTTGGCACCCCATCTAAGTTTGAATCTATAAGGGCCGGAATCGATAGTGGACCTGCCAAAATCAGCGAACTCGTAGCCTAGGTCACAAGCCTTTTTCAAAAATTCCCACTTAAGCAAGGGAAAAGGTTTTAAAAGATTGTGAGACCGCAGAGACACAGCGAAGGGAAAACTGACCATGTTACGGTGGTAGAAAATGATTCCCGCGGCTAGGGGCTTAGAATCGAGATAGGTCACCCCGACCTCGCAACGAGCCTTAAAACCGCGGATTATCTGATCAAAGAAGGAACGGGAGTGAACGGGAGTGCCCAAATTGCGCATATTGATGGCATAAACCTCGTAGAAACTGTCAAGCAAATCCACTCCTCCGGCTACAAATCGCAGCCCCGACTTTGCAGCCTTTCGCACCTCCCGGCGTATGTCATTATAATGTTTGAACCCTTTAAATAACAGCTCCGAATTTGCCGGTAAGGCAAGGATCATTTGTACCTTATTAAACCCAGGGGGCAATCTATTCTTGTCATCATCAGCAGGAGGGTCAGCCCAAGATTGGCGCAGTTCAACTTGCGGAATGTGAAGGCTGGCCGCGAATTTCTTAGCCTCCAGAAGCAGCTTTGCCTGGATTTCCGGGTTATCAGCCAGGATGCCGCCTATATCCAGATAGGGCATGGAGACCAGGGAATTGCCGAAGAGGAAGTGCTTGATATGCACGGAGGGCAAGAGGCCCACTAGGCGCCCGCAGCTATCACGACATAGCCAATAATAAGTGGGCCGACCGTATGCCCGCTCGACCACGGTCTTCCACCCGCTTAGGTGGCAATAACTCCCGTAGCGATGCTGATGCACATAGGCATCCCAGGCTTGCGCTTCCTGGCCCGTAAATATTTCCACGGAGTAATTCATGCGTGTCTTCACCATTGCGCAGCCATTTCCAGGGTCCCAAACATGGCATAATATATTTGATGCATCGGTTTTGCCAGGGCGGATTCCCCCAGTAACCCAGAAAAAAAGCCGTTTCTAAAGGGGCGCTAAGCCAACTTAAGAGGAAGCATTTTTACGAAGAACATAATAATTTTTTCCCCATATAAGTCCTTATTGGCGTGGTTAAAGATTCCGCGTCATATATATCAAAGTAGATACTTTTCCTTTCCCTCGGATCTTATCCTGAATAAATCCAAGAGATTTAAAAACTTTTAATGCAATAAAATTGTCAATATTGGTATGCAAAGAGGAGGTAATAAACCCCTTCTTCTTATAATATTGTAAACAATTTGATAAAAAGGGCTTGCTCAATCCTTTCCCTCTAAAAGGTCCTAATATTACTAAATGGAGTAAATGAATGTTATTTTTTGGACCTACCCGAAAACAGGCGAATCCGGCCCTCGATCCATTCCATTCACAAATTTTTATTAATTTTCCAAAAAATTTATAAAAAAATAAATAATGATAGGCCATTTTACCCTGGAATGCCTCTCTATTGCCCTCTATAATAAAATCCAAAATATCATCTGGTGTTTTCTGAATGAAACGTAGATTAGCAATAAGAATGACAAAATATCTAAATATAAATTTAATATATTGGCGAAAAGAGAAATGACCATATTCTGAAAAATCAAAATCATAAAAATTATTCATAATTAAAAATAAAACCTATCAGCATCCAATTGGAGAATGTTGGTCTTGTTCAATTTTTAATAAAGGCCATTCCAGGTAAGACACCTGCAAACCATCGGACATCCTGGGGATTGATACGGACAATTGTATGGCCTTTTCCAAAAAAAGATGGCCAAACAGTCGTAGTGCTTCAAATATATAGTTCGATGGATTATATAAACCTTTATTTATTTAACTTCCTGCGAAGTTCCAAATAGTTGGCGTCAATCAACCATTGAAACCAATATTCATGTAAAAAGATATAAAGAAAGCCGCTTAAACCATCTAAAAAACCCAAACAAAAAAAGTAACTTAATACAAACCGAATCGTGGGCCGAAATCCGATGGGTAGCCGGTTCCAGACCTTCCTCCGGAACAACTCTTTTACATAAAGATAATAATCTGAGGATTCTCGGTTTAATCCTTCAATGGGATCCGCTTTACCCTGCCGCAACCGAACGATGTAATCGGCATTGGCAACGGCGTAATGGTTGTGCCGGTCAATCCAGGCAGACAACGGCTTGTGGTCCTCGTGAATCAACCGCTCCTTTAGTTGGCCAATTGGTCCCTCGACCATATAAATCTCGTGTCCGGCGCGTTTGCCAATTCTCAAATGATGACGATGGGACAACCGCAGTTCTGGTAAACCGTTGCGGCAGTACCCCCAACGCAGATGTTTGCCCAAAAAGTAAAAATCTCGAGGAACATAATAGCCGCACTTTGTCGGGTTTTTTTGTTGTTCTCCGAGTACTCGACTGACTTCTTGAATTATCATGGGGGTCAGGCGTTCATCCGCGTCCAGAAATAACAGCCATTCATAAGAAAAAGGCAGATTGGCCAGGGCCCATTGTCTTTGGCCAGCATAAGTGGTCCATGGGTTTTGGTAGATCCGGACCGGGTATTCTGCGGCAATGTCCAAGGTTCTATCCGTGCTGAAGGAGTCCACGATGAAGATTTCGTCCGATAGCTCTTGGGTGCTTTCCAAACACCACCGGATATTCGCCTCTTCATTAAAGGTCAGAATTACCAGGGAAACCAGAGCCTTATTCATAACAGCCAAGATTATGCGGCAACTTTGACAACAGCAGTCAAAAAACGGTTTTGGCGAGCCCTCTCCCCGAGTTTAATCCCAACTAGCCACCTGCCTAAAAAATAAAAGTTCCTTTTGATATAATATCCTTCAAAAGATTGATTGCTTCTATTCACGCTATTAATTATTTCCAAACCAAATTTCGCTTTCAAGCATTCATCGGTATATAGGAAAAAGACCCAGTCATAAGAAAATAGCAGGTTTTGGAGACCCAGTTGCGTTATTGAACCCAACCCATAAAAGAGTTTTGATGAATCTTTGTCGGTATGTTTTCGGACATCTTCCATGGTCTCATCGGTGCTGAACGAATCTACCAGAAATATTTCGTCAACGAAATCCTTGTTGCTCTCCAGACAACTGCGAATATTAGCTTATTTTTGTTAGTGCGAATAATGATTAAAACAGACGACTTTTCCACTCCTCCTGGTCTCTCAGGCTGAATCTAACCAGAATCTGACCAAGATAGTTCAGGACTACGCCTGCCAGTGAGAATATCATCATAGGCCCAGGCCATCTTCTGAGCAACAATGGTAATATCGTAACGCTTCCTGGCTGACACCGCGGCAGCCCTTCCCATGGCCTCGAGTTTTTCCGGATTGGATAACATTTCCCACAACGCCTGGGTAATGGCTTCGACCTCTAACCGAACCACCCTGCCCGCACCATCAGACAAAATTTCTTGGGAAATACCCACCCGTTCCGATACCAAAACCGGCACTCCCGCGGCCATAGCTTCTAACGCCGCATAACCAAAGTTCTCATCCTTACTAACCAGAGCAATAATATCACTGGCTGCAAATAATGTATTTCTTTTACTGGGGTGGATTCCTCCTAGAAAATGAATGTGTGACTCCAGGCCCAGATTCCCAACCAACTTCCGTAACGACTTCTCAGCGCCACCATCAGGCCCGGCAAGCACTAATTGCAAATCACGTTCCTTCAGCAGAATTTTCGATATGGCCTGAATCAGTAAATCAATAGCCTTGACCTGATGTAACCTACCTAAAAAGGTAATCACCCGGGACTTGGGATTAACCCCCCAAGCTTCTTTTGCATCCTGATTAGATATACTTTTTTGAAATTCAATGCAATTGATGAGGTTTGGAACAATAAAGCTTGGAGTCTTTAATTGTCGAAATGAGTCTAATTCCCTTTCCATTCCAGTTGTATAATGTAAAGCCGAGGCGCCATTTATATTTCTCTTCTCAATTAATTTGAAATATACCTCTCTTTTTAAATATTTATAATTAAAAGATGCTTTTCTCAAAGTACCATGCACTGAAAGTAAATATGGTACTCGGTTTATTTTCGCCCCAGATGCTCCAGCAATCCCAGGATAACACCAAAAAGACGCAAGATGGACAATATCAAATTCTCTCAAAGAGTCGCGACATGCTCTTCTCAATGCTTTAGAGTAAGCAAACCCAAGGCTTATATCGGTTTTGAAATAATAAACTTTTACACCTTGTATATCAACAATCTGGTTTACTGGTACATCTATACGTCGATCTTTCCCACTATCAGTAGTATAAACAGTGACATCGGCTCCTATTTTAGCCAACCCACGGCAAAGCTGACTAACCGCCGTTACTACTCCTCCCAAATGCCAGGCGGGCTCGTAGGAAGGGGTAATATGCAGGATTTTCATAAAGTTCTCATTATCAAATCTAAAGGTTTAGAGGAAAGCCTGATTCAAGAGTCATGAGCAACTGTAAGACAAAGGCCCCATCCGAATCCCGCAAGTGTTTCCATAATATTTATAATTTTACCATATCCAAGTAAATAGACAGCAAAATAGTTATCCTGTCCTGAGAATTTTCGCAACCAATATCTGTGCTACCTTGGCAGTGGTCTCTTCGGGAGAACCCGTAGTCTCCACCACCTGTCCTTGGGGCAGCCGGGAGATGAGCCGGGCGCATACAGCTCCCTGCCTCTCCAATTCCTGGCGGCTCAGTTCCGGTTTACGGGAGAGAATCACCTCCGGACTATTTTTCAGGTAAACAACCATATCCGGGTTCGGGATCATCCGCATCAACAAAGTCAAGAACCAGTCTGGCAAAGTCGTACCGGGCTGGATCAAATAATCATAAAAGTATCGGTCAAAGATGATCAACTCTCCCTTGCCTCGGGACCGAAAAACCAGGGGATATCCCAATAAGTAATCCAAAGTATAATAAAGCAGCAAGATCAAGGAATGCAGCCGGGCAACAAAGTCTGGATCTTTGGAAAACTTTTCCGAGGCCGGGTGGTTCATAGGGGATTCGGGGGAGACTCTGAATCCCAGAAGCCGCGCCAGGTCACGTAAACGGGGTAGGTACTTAAAGTGGGCATGAAAGCATCGGTTTCCTTGAAATAAAGGACTGAGGCATTTTTGCAAGCCGGCGGATACTGTGGATTTGCCGGAGCCATCTGGCCCGACAAGGACCACAAACTTGCCACTTGGCCGAAAAAATTTCAGCAAATTCCACCAGAGAAACGTGGCCCAGCGGCCTAGCTGCGCCAAAGGCTGCCGTCTCAGAGTCCTGATTACTGCCTGACGTCGCAATTGAGGGAGCAGGGCCTCAATCCGGCCCCAATCCCCCTGGCTGCAAAATTCCGCCACTTCACTGACCAATGGCAAACCGAAGGTCAAGGCGAGCGCCTTAAGGAACCCGTCTCTATCCGTCCGGATCATGTCGGTGATCACGGCCTGATATTTTTCCTTCACGATTCCGTGATAAATCAAATCTTTGAAAAGGGAAATGGCTGCCTCAGGTCCGGGCCGGAGGGTGTAAAATTCCCCTCTCCAGAGCCGCTGATGATCAAGCAGGTCGGAGGGGATTAACGGTAGGCCCTTCCACCGGATATCCCAGCCCACATCAATCTCCAGGACATCAAAGCCCCCAGGAACTTCGGATATCAGATGGAATTTTACCAGGCAATCATAACGTCGAAAGATTCGAACAAAATATCCGGCTTTTTCAGCCACCTGTTCTATGACCTGCTGAAATTTATCAAAATCATTGGTGAGGATATCCACATCCCGGCCCGGTTGTTCTGGAAGGCCACCATAGTTGCGGAGCACCGCATAGACGAGACCTTTTTGATGGATACCTGTGAAGATCTCTCGCAGGAGTTGGCCCTTGTTGGCTTGCGGGTCGGGCAGGTGGGATTTTTTCCCCGGATGTCCCTGATTGTCCCTAGCCATTTCTGCGAGTGAGCCTTTACCATGGCTGGTCATGCCAGGGCCCGCATAAAACGCGCCGTAACATGCCCGGCGGCAAAATCCAGCTCAGCATTACGTTGGAAAATTCTGCGGCGCTCTATTATTAGAAGCTCGGGAGAATTTTGCAGCCGCTTTACCATAGGGGCCATTTCTTCCGGCCCCTTGATAAGCAAAGGGCTGGGCCCATAAAGGCTCGGAATATCTCCCAAGGGTTTTGTCATGACGGCGCACAAGGCGGCCATTCCTTCCAGCAGCAGCACTGGAGCATCAATCGTGCTGCTTAATTTCCGGTAAGGGAGAATCAATATGTCTGAACCCTGCAAGATGCGGCGGATATTGTCATCCGTCTCCGGAGAATAGCTTTCGAAAGGAGAATAGAAGTAGCGGAGACCATCATTATGGCTAAGCCACTCGTGAAACTTCACCCCTGCTGGGGAGCGCTGGTGATGAAAGCCGTGAATTTCCAATTCCATATGGGTCTGGTCTTTTAGCTGGTTATACAGGTAGATGACCTCTTCAATACCCTTGCCCGGTTCGGTCCGGCCAATATAAATGAGGCGGAGCTTATCATGGTTTGGTTTGGCTTCCGGTTCTAGAAAATAGCTTTCCCAGACCGGGGGCAGCAATAACACTCCCCTATCGGACCAGCGGCTCACATAGCGGTATTGCCGGGGAGAGACACAAAAGAGACGCCCGTTAAATGGCTGGAGGCGGGCCTCCAGAAAGGCCCCCTTCCGTTTAATCAGAGAGTCCGGCCAGCTAAAGTAGACTTGGTGAAAGGTGATCCGAGATTGGTTTACGCGACGAAAATATGCATAGCGCCACCGGTCTCTGGGAGCCAGGTACAAAGTGACGATATGGTCGTATCCCCGGGAGAGGAATTGCAAAGCGGCTTTAAATTCCCGGAAGTAAAAGAGACCGATGCCTCCGCCCCCAGCCCGCTTTTCCGTGGCTGGAGCTCCATAATTAACAAAATCCGCCTGGTGTCCCTCACCGAGCAAGCCGGCGGCCAACCGCCGGCAAAAAGACTCGACCCCGCCGATCTTGAAATAATCAAGGGAACTGAAGGGGCCAAAGAAGGCAATTTTCATGATAATTAGTCTGACTCGCAAGTTTTGATTGGTACTATTGATATTAAATAGACTAAAGTTAACTACGGCTTCTCTGGTTTAAAGGTAGGAAGGCAACTTTAGCTGTTCTGGATAACCATCGAAATACGTTTTGAAAATTTGAGCCGCCCGCCATAGTATTAACAACCATTATTTTAGGCGGCATTTCGATTTGGTTTTGTGCGCCTGAATGCCTTTGTTTCGGTATGCTTTCAACCAGTTATTATTGGCTCTCCGGGTTATATCTGCATTTTTTCAATTTTAACATGCTATAATAGATACGATATGGCCTTAATGACAAATTAACAAAAGTCTCACTTGAGCTTTCAGCGAAATTGAACAATCATCAACTTTTTTATTAAAAATATTTTACATTTATACGACTAAAATGGAACTATTTCTTTCTTTGAATAATAAATTAATCTTGGTATTATAACAGATTCTACATTTAATTTTCATTTTATTCTCTTAACACCAATTTT
>Ga0187771_10003316_pt1 | contig 11230 bp, 7 predicted proteins | sample 0116_SJ02_MP15_1_FD_133139 | JGI IMG/M metagenome (GOLD analysis project Ga0187771, IMG submission 133139) | Tropical peat soil microbial communities from peatlands in Department of Meta, Colombia - 0116_SJ02_MP15_10_MG | ecosystem: Environmental > Terrestrial > Soil > Wetlands > Peat | place... | reverse complement strand
CGCAACTCGTCAATCGTGAGCAGGTATCGATCCTCAGTTGGCATTTGCATCGTGTAGCCTAAGGCTCCGCGGCTATGTGGAACTATGCTGATCTTGCTCACAGGTTCGCCGTGCGGGACCAGTTCAGCGACAAGCGCGTGCCCTGCCTCGTGGTAGGCAACCGTAGTGCGCTCCTGCTCGTTCATCACCCGACTCTTTTTCTCGGAGCCAGCGATGACTCGCTCGATCGCGGCCTCGAAATCATCCATCGTGACACCAGTGGCATTGCGCCGGGCAGCAACTAAAGCAGCTTCATTGACGGCATTCTCCAGATCCGCGCCGCTGAAGCCGGCGGTGATTCGCGCAGCCCGGTCAACGTCAAACGCTGGATCCAGCTTTACCTTCTGGGTGTGAATCTTCAGAATCTGAACCCGGCCAATAAGATCGGGATTCCCAATCGCGATCTGGCGATCAAAGCGCCCGGCACGGAGCAAGGCGGGATCAAGTACTTCAGGGCGATTCGTCGCTGCCATAATGATGACTGGCGTGCTGGCGTCGCTTTTGAAGCCATCGATCTCAGCCAGTAATTGATTCAAGGTTTGCTCGCGTTCGTCATTGGTTCCCATCTGCGTTATCCCACCGCGACTCTGGCCAATGGCATCGATTTCGTCAATGAAAATAATCGCAGGCGCGGCTTTGCGCGCCTGCTCGAACAGGTCGCGGACCCTTGCTGCACCGACGCCTACGAACATTTCGACGAATTCAGAGCCAGTCGTCTCAAAGAATGAGACCTGAGCCTCACCTGCTGTGGCTTTGGCGAGCAGAGTCTTTCCGGTGCCTGGAGGCCCGACGAGCAATACCCCTTTCGGAATGCGTCCCCCCAGTTTTGCGAATTTTTCCGGAGACTTCAAGAACTGGACGGTTTCTTGAAGCTCCGCGATCGCTTCATCGCACCCGCCCACGTCCTGGTATGTAATCGTGACGTCCTGAGGCTTGACTTCGATGGCTTTGCTTTTTCCGACACCGAAGACGCCGCCCGGCCCCATGCCAGCACCACCAGCCCGCTGATAGACCATGTACCAGAAAACGCCCAGCAGTAGCATCGGCAGAACGTAACCCAACAGAACATTACCCAGGGGACTCGGAGGTCGCTCGAAGCGGTAAGTCACATTTGCGCTTTGCAACTCTTCAATCAATTTGGGGTCGCCGGCAGGAGCAGGTACGCTGGTGAATGGGACGACTGACGGGGATCCGCCCGGCTGGGGATTCTTCCTCTGACCCCCGATGCCCTGCGGGCCAATGGTGACGTCTACGATCTGACCGTCCGCCAGCTTCTTCTTGAACTCGCTGTAAGGAATCTCGGATCGCCGTGCCAGAGGAGCCAGCACAAATACTTGGAACAGCCATAACAGAATCAAGCTCGTAACTAAGTATGTAAAGCCGTAGCGAAACTGCCGGTTCTGTTCTTCTTGGCTTTTCTTCTTATCGTCGTGATCGGGTTTTCTTGGTGACGATTCTTTTTGGTTCACGGTGCACCTCCTCGGCATAGCGCTCGCGCTTATTGTTTAGCCTTGCATTCGGATGGCCAGTCAAGAAAAAGCGCCTGCTTCGCTTTACAAAGTATTCCGAGTACGGGGTCTTACCGCGAGCGCGCTGAAGAGCACAACCTGCCGTGGGCCGTGCCGTATCAGAGCGTACCGATCACACGTCGTCAGAGTGACGAACTCCCTCGTAGGCACAGTTCTTGGGACCTGCTCCTGAACCCATGATTCAGTTTGGTAGGATGGTGGCGAACGCCCTAGCGACCTGATTGCGGACGCAACGTGGTCATTCTCGTGCTATCGGGAGCCTCAGACGCAGGTAACGACAGTTATGCATCGCATAGTGGTGGTCGTTCTTAACAACGAAACTAAAGCTGAGGAAGGAAAAACCGAACTGCTGCAACTGGATAGCGAAGGCAGTATCAGCATCTATGGGTACGCAGTAGTTGCGAAGAAAGCTGATGGCACCGTTGTCGTAAAGCAAGCGGATGGTCGTGGGACGCTCAGCCCTTTCGCCAGATCGCTACTTGGCAGCCTCACTGGTTCCATGCGTTCAATCTCTCAGTCGGCGGCATCGCAAGGCAGCGACTCTGCCCCAGACTCGAACAAAGCCAAGACGGGAGACAACTTCATCCGTGACGTGATGGAGGTGCTGGTGCCAAATCGAGTGGCAATTGTGGCGGAGGTGGAGGAAGAATGGACGCCCGTCCTGGATACTCGCATGGAGTCGATCGGAGGAGTCGTGTTCCGATGGATGGTGTCAGAAGTGTAGCATTCGGTTGATGGGTAGGGCTTATAGGGGGAATAGGCGCCCTGTGCTCCAACGCGGATTCGGTCGAAGATGCTTCGGTCGAAACGCGAACTCGTTTTTCAGCAATACAGGTCTCCCCCCTGCCCCAACTCCACTCCTGAAGCCAACAGGTACGAACGTAGGGCTTCTTCAGCTGCGAACCAATCCACTTCCGGCGAACCGAATGGGCGACCCCGTTTTTCCCAATGCTGATAAGCGAGTTCCCGTACGATTTCCTGACGACCTTCATAAGAGTGCGTCAGCGGCTTGCTCCACTGAAGCCAATCTGGATTGGTCGACTGTTCTGTCATGAGGTTTTGCACCAATCTGCAGCGCACAGCTGTGTCGTCCCAGGAGCTACATCCAGTCCTCGCATACGGGACTCCACGCCTAAATGCTTTGTGCACATAAGTTGCCGAATGTTTATCGCAGTCGCGTCACCGTAACCGCCAATTAAATCAATGGGTTGCGCGAGAGGCCGGGAATGCAAGCACGGAATTTTGAGCACCAGAAGCCCTCGCCAAAGTGACGGAATAGAGTCAGAGGAGGTACTTTTAGGGCGCTGCGATGGCACCTTAGACCGCGGCGTAACCCGCGTATTTCGTGTCATTTACATATCTGCACGACTCTCGCCGGATCCGGAAAATCAGATGCAATCTCCTATTCGGAAGCCTCTGAACCACTTCCGGGCTCTAATCTGAACGTAAAAGGAGAAAAGGTCAGATCGCCGAAGGCAACACCGTGCGACCGGAATAGAGTTGATACATGAGCATAAATCCACTGGCAGGAACAACTCCGGCTGCTTCGCAGCTGGTCAGCGTGCCGAAACTCGTAACTTCCTATTACGTCGAACGTCCCGATCCTATAATCCCCGAGCAACGCGTCGTCTTTGGCACATCAGGACATCGCGGCTCACCCTACAACGTGGCATTCAACGAATGGCATATTCTCGCCATCACGCAAGCGATCTGTGCTTATCGGAAGCGCCACAGGATTAGAGGGCCATTGTTCATGGGGAAGGACACTCACGCCCTCTCCGAGCCAGCCTCAGCGAGCGCTCTCGAAGTCCTGGCCGCAAATGGCATCGACGTGATGATTGCAACGGGCGACGAATATACGCCCACTCCGGCCGTTTCGCATGCCATCCTCACCTACAACCGCGGGCGAAAATCCGGGCTCGCTGATGGAATTGTGATTACTCCCTCCCACAATCCCCCCGAGGAGGGCGGTTTCAAATACAACCCACACACCGGCGGGCCTGCGGACACGGACACAACCGGCTGGATCGAGGGTAAGGCAAACGAATATCTGGCAAACCGGTTGCGAGGCGTGAAACGCATTCCGTTTGCACAGGCGATGAAGGCCGCGACGACTCACCAGCACGGCTATGCCGATGCATACGTCGACGATCTTCAGCATGTGATCGACACGGACCTCATCCGGAGCGCAAATATAAAGTTGGGCGTCGATCCGCTCGGTGGCGCGGGAGTCCACTACTGGCCACGCATCGAAGAGCGCTATCGCCTCAACCTGACCGTCGTCAACGATGCTGTCGATCCGACCTTCCGGTTCATGACCCTCGATTGGGACGGCAAAATTCGCATGGACCCCTCGTCGTCATACGCCATGCAGCGGCTGATTACGCTAAAAGACAAGTACGATATCGCGTTTGCCTGTGACACTGATCACGATCGTCATGGCGTCGTCACAAAGAGCACGGGCCTTCTGCCGCCGAACCACTATCTTGCTGTCTGCATTCACTACCTCTTCTCATACCGCACGGAATGGCGTAGCGGCACAGGCGTCGGAAAAACAGTAGTAAGCAGCAGCATGATTGACCGGGTGGCCGCAAAGCTGGGAAAGAGACTTTACGAAGTCCCGGTTGGATTCAAATGGTTTGTCAGCGGCCTGCTGAAAGGATCTCTGGGCTTCGTCGGAGAAGAGAGCGCTGGCGCTTCCTTCTTGCGGCGCGACGGCACGGTTTGGACTACCGACAAAGACGGAATCGTAGCGGCGCTGCTCTCGGCCGAGGTCACGGCAAAGTTGCGGCGCGATCCCGGCGAAGTCTATCGAGAACTCACGCGCGATCTCGGAGACCCCGTCTACGAACGCATTGATGCTCCTGCCACCTCAGCGGAGAGAGCCGTACTGGAGCAGCTTTCACCGGAACATCTCCAGGTCACAGAACTGGCCGGCGAACCCGTCCAAAAAGCAATCACAACGGCGCCGGGTAACGGCATGCCTATCGGAGGAATGAAAGTGATTGCCGAAAGCGGATGGTTCGCTGCCCGCCCCTCGGGGACGGAGGATGTCTATAAGATCTATGCGGAGAGTTTCCGGGGCAAAGACCATCTAATGAAAATCGAAAACGAGGCACAGGAAATCGTTCGCACAGCGCTGGCGGCGTGCCAGACTGCCGCCTAAAGAAACATGAGCACATTCAGGGAAAATCCCGTGAACAAGAGTCTGACATCTGATGACTTGCTTTCCTCGCTCACTGACTTAGCGCTGGATTTGCGTTGGTCGTGGAATCACTCGATGGATGAGATTTGGCAGCGGCTGGACCCGGAACTTTGGGAGCTCACGCAGAACCCCTGGGTGGTTCTTCAGACTGTTTCCAAGAAAACGATTCGGAATCTCGCCGCCGATGATGCCTTTGGCAGGAAAGTCCAGCAGATGCTTCGCGACAAACAGGAGAGGCAGGAAGCATCTGCGTGGTTTCAGGCAGCCCATGCTGGAGCAACCCTGACGAGAATAGCGTACTTCAGCATGGAGTTTATGTTGAGTGAGGCACTCCCTATCTATTCGGGGGGACTGGGCAATGTAGCCGGAGATCAACTCAAGGCAGCCAGTGACTTGAGCGTTCCGTTAGTTGGGATCGGGCTTCTTTATCAGCAAGGCTATTTTCGGCAGGAGATCGACCGGAATGGGTTTCAGCGGGCGATCTTTCCCTTTAATGACCCCGGCCAACTACCTATCAGCCCTGTCCGAGATGCGGACGGTGAGTGGTTGCGCATTGCTCTTCGTTTCCCGGAGGCCACTCTCTGGGTACGCACGTGGCAAGCGCAGGTAGGGAGAACAAAGCTGTATTTGCTCGACACCAACGATCCTGCCAATCTGCCAACTCATCGGGGAATCGCCAGCGAGCTGTATGGAGGCGGTCCCGAGTTGCGCCTGCAGCAGGAGATGGTCTTGGGTATGGCGGGGTGGAGACTCCTGGCGGCACTTGACCTTGACCCCGAGGTCTGCCACTTGAACGAAGGGCACGCCGCATTCGCCGTGCTGGAGCGGGCCTCCGGATACATGCAAAACCACAACCAGCCCTTTAATGTCGCCCTGACGGTGACGCGAGCGGGAAATCTTTTCACGACGCATACGCCGGTCGAGGCCGGTTTCGATCGTTTTGCGCCTGAATTGATGGAACCGTACTTCCGAAAATATGCCGAGGAGGACCTGCGTATCGACGTCGAACAATTGATGGCCCTGGGACGACAAAATCCACTCGACCGCTCAGAGCCCTTCAACATGGCATATCTCGCGCTGCGGGGCAGCTGCGCGGCAAATGGCGTGAGCCAACTTCATGGCAGAGTGAGCAGGAAAATCTTCCAAGGGCTTTTCCCGCACTGGCCAGAAATCGAAGTACCGATTGGTGCGGTGACCAATGGAGTTCATATGCCCACATGGGACTCTGCTGATGCCGACGAACTTTGGACAAGCGCGTGTGGCCAAGATCGCTGGCGTGGGACGCTGGAGGGTATTCAGCGCCTTGAGAACGTAAGCGACGAAAAACTCTGGGAAATGCGCACGAAGGCGCGCCAATCCTTAATTCAGTATGCGCGCAAGCGTTTGTCGCGACAGCATCTTCAACAAGGAGCGTCGCGACAGGAGATCGCGGACGCGGAAACCATTTTTGATCCGCAGGCACTGACTATCGGCTTCGCCCGCCGCTTCGCTGCTTACAAGCGGCCGACGCTTCTCCTTCATGATCCGGATAGGCTGATTCGCATTCTGACGAATCGGGAACGTCCCGTCCAACTGATTCTGGCTGGCAAAGCACATCCACAGGATCTGACCGGCCAGATGATGATCAAAGAGTGGAATGACTTTATCGCTAGCGCTGATGTTCGCTCCAGCGTGGTTTTTCTGAGCGATTACGATCTGTTGCTTACCTGCCATCTGGTTGAAGGCGTAGACCTGTGGCTCAACACTCCGCGCCGGCCGTGGGAGGCATGCGGCACCAGTGGCATGAAGGTCCTGGTCAATGGCGGCCTCAACTTTTCCGAACTGGATGGCTGGTGGGCGGAGGCGTATTCGCCTGATCTGGGCTGGGCTATTGGCGATGGACTGGAACACGGAGACGATCCCAGCTGGGATGCACACGAAGCCAACACTCTGTACGATCGCCTGGAAAAAGAAGTGATCCCAGCCTTCTATGCTCGTGACGCTCGCGGAATTCCAAGCGCGTGGGTGGCCAAAATGCGCGCCAGCATGCTGAGGTTGACGCCGCAGTTCTCCTCCAATCGTGCTGTTCGAGAGTACGTAGAGAAATTCTACTTGCCGGCAGCGGGACGTTATCGCGAACGAGCCGCAAATGAGAGCACCCTGGGGATCGAACTGGCCAGCCTCTTGGAATCGCTCGCCGAGGGCTGGAAAGACGTGCGATTCGGCACGGTAACCACGCACAACGAAGGAACGCAATATGCTTTTGAGGTTCAGGTCTTCTTAGGTGGGCTCGATCCACAGGTGGTGGAAGTTGAGCTCTATGCAGAACCGCAAGCTGATGGCAAGGTCTTCCGGCAAAAAATGGAGCTAGAGCAGCACTCTGTCTCGGACGGTTATATGGCGTACTCGTCCAAAGTACCCGCGAATCGGCCGCTAACGGACTACACCGCGCGCATTATTCCCTTTCAGCCCCAAGCAGCGGTACCGGTTGAAGCGAACCAGATTCTCTGGCAGAAGTAGCGACGGCAGGAGACTTTCGGATGGCCGGGTTTCTTGTGTAGCAAGCCTAGAGACTAATTGTGTTCGAGCATTGAAACTGAGCTGCGTTCTGTTCCGGCTCGAATCTCTTTTGGAGATGGAATCTGTACAGCGTTCCATCCGCCGCCCAGGGCCTTGATCAGCTGAACGCTCGCCATCATTTCCTGCATCCGATAGTTGACGGCGACTTGCTGATCGTTCAGCAAGACCGTTTGTGCGGTGATGACATTCAGGTAAGGATCGACACCTGCCCTATACCGAACCGTAGCTTCTTGCAAGCTCCGTGCGGCGGCTTCCACGGCGGCATCTTGCCGTCCGGTAGCCTGAGACAGAATTCTCACCGATGACAGGTTGTCTTCTACCTGCTGGAAGGCGGTTAGCACCGTCTGCCGGTAATTCGCCACGGTCTGGTCGTAGGTGGCTCGCGACTGTTGGACCGTGGCTCTGCGTAATCCCGCGTCGAAGATTGTTTCTGCGATGCTCGGCCCGACCGACCAAAAGCGGCTTGGCCACGTGAACCAATTGGAGACCGAAGAGTTCCCGAAACCAGCCGAACCGCTCAGAAGAACAGTCGGAAAATACGCAGCCTTAGCGACGCCAATCTGGGCGTTGGCCTGGGCTACTGCGCGCTCGGCAGCGGCAATGTCCGGTCGTCGCTCCAGAAGTTCGGAGGGAACTCCAGTTGGCGTTGCGGGCGGCTTCGCTTCGAGAGCTTGCGGAGGAAGAGAGAATGTCGACGGCGACTGGCCAGTCAAGACAGCAATGGCATGTTCATATTGGGCGCGCTGGACTCCAATATCGCTCTCTTGTGCCTGAGCCGCTCTCAACTGGGCCTCGGCTTGCGCCACTGCTTCATCGGAACCAAGCCCGGCCCGGTATTGGCTTTGGGTCAGGTCCAGCGTTTCCTGATAAGCCACTACGGTAGAAGCGAGCAACTGCGTCAGCGAGTCCTGCGCACGAAGCTGATAATAATCGGCCGCCAGCTCCGCCTGCTCGCTGAGTCGCACATTTTCCAAATCAGCCGCGCTGGCTTGGGCGGCATAGATACTCCCCCTCACGCTGCTTCGAATGCGGCCCCAAAAATCGGGCTCCCAGGAAGCATCGAATGGCAGTGAGTAGTCGGTGAACGATCTAACAGTCAATCCTGAGGCGCTTCCCGTTCGCAAGCCACCGAACTGGCCTGGGGACGGGCGCGAATTCATGATGCTCGGATTGGTTGAAAGCGTCGGGAAGTACTGCGATCGAACCTGTCTTACGAGGGCGCGGGCTGCGAGGAAGTTGGCAGCGGCACCAGCGATGTTCTGGTTTGATGAGCTCGCTTTCCCCTCAAGTTCATTCAGAGTGGAATCACCAAATATCTCCCACCACTTGCCGCGAATCGTCCCATCGTTGGGCTGTGCGATCTTCCACTCGCCCTGCGTTTGGGCGCCTTCCTGTGGCAATTCCTTGTAGGCAGACGGCACAGGAACGGACGGCCGCGCATATCTGGGACCGACCACGCATGCGGCCTGAAGTAACACGCTGGCCACAGATGCAGTCACTGCTGCATATGCGGCGATCCGGGAGAGTCCTCTCGACAGATTGTTATTGTCAGCCCTCTGGCTCGCTTTCGCCGCTATGCAGAATTGGCGGGCAAGTGATAGCGCACGCCCTCTCCATGATTTTTCAATCGCTGATATACACATCGACCAGTTCACCTGGATACAGATTTACATTCGCGGGTTTCGCGATCTTGAAAATCACCGGCAGCACCCGGACATCCACGCGCTCCAAGCGTTGATCCGACAATTCAATCTTTGGTGAGACATACGGCTGGATTCGGACAAACTCCAACGGAATTTTGACATTCGATCCGCGCACGGACATTTGCGCCTTCATCGTGGAGGTCGAAGGGAGCCTTGGCACCAGAATCTCGTCTACGTAGCAGCGAACGTGAAGAGAGTTCGGAGAAGTTCCGATGACGATGACCGGGTCCGCACCCTGTGTGTACGCGTCGTAAGATCCCTGCGGAGACACATAATTCCCGACAATTGTGTTGATGGAGAGCACGACCCCATCCCGCGGAGCTCGCAGAGTGTATTTGCCGAGCAGAGCGCTGGAGGCTGCAAAGGCTTTTTCGAGTGCATGTAGCTGTCGTTCCTGATTTTGAATGTCGTAGCTCCAAGCCCCGGCCTTGGTCAATTCATATTGCTTCCGGGCAACAAGAAGGTTCGCTTTCGCCACCGCAGCGGAATTGATTGCGCTATCCAAGGTGTCTTTGCTCACTGCTCGCGAATCCATCTCGTAAGCCGCCTGATCCTTTTGCAGCGTATCTGACGCCATCTTCACGGCGGCTTCGGCGGCGGTTACTTGTGCGCTGGAAACCTCTAGATTTTCTTTTCTCGGTTGCGCTTTCAACTCTTCGAAAACGGCCCTCGCGGCGTCTGCTTGCGAGCCCAGTTGCTCGGCCGTAGCCTTTTGAATTGAATCGTCAATGCGAATTAGCGGTTCGCCCGCTTTGATGTGCTGACCTTCGGAAACCAGGATTTCTTTGACCGTGCCTGCAACTTCCGGATACATGTTGGTATTTACACCGCTGGTTTGTGCACTCTCGACGATTCCTTCGGCATAAATACCGCTGACGTAGGGGTTGGCGGCGGGGTCGAACACCGGAGGCAACGGAGACTTCTTGATACCAAACACATAGGCAGTGAGTATCCCTGCCAGAACTCCGGCCGCTGAAATCGTGAATATCAGTTTGTTTTTCATGCTTTGCCCTTTTCCGCTGTGGTCAGGCGCCCGTCCTCCATGTGCAGGATCCGGCTGGCGAATTCAAAGATTCTGCTGTCGTGCGTGACCACTACAATGCAACGATTCGGATTGAGAACGTTTTTGTGAACAAAACTCAGAATGGCATTTCCTGTATCGCCGTCCAGCGAAGCGGTCGGCTCGTCCATAATCAAAATGTCGGGTTGACTTACCATGGCTCGGGCGATGGCGACACGCTGTTGTTCTCCTCCGCTCAGCTTCACCGGCGGGAGGTCGGCTCGATCTTTCAAGCCAACAATTTCGAGGTAGTTGATCGCCTCACGGATGCACTCATCCCAGTCCTTTTTTCTCAGGATCAGCGGAATCGCTGCATTCTCCGCTGTGGTCAGACGGGGGAACAGATGGAAATCCTGAAATACAAACCCGATCTTGTTTAAGCGGAAGTCAGCCAGTCGATCAGTCTCCAGGCTCCAGATATCGACATCCTCAACCCGAACGCTGCCTGAATTTGGCTTCAGAACCCCTGAAAGAACACTCAGCAATGTCGTTTTCCCGCTCCCGGACGGGCCGACGATGTAAAGCATTTCGCCGAAATAGGCTTCGAGTTCGACATCTCTCAAAGCGTTTGTCTTGGCTTCCCCTTCACCGAACCACTTTTCTAATCCCTTCGCTTGAATGGCTACATGCGGCATCTTAACCTCGGAAAATGCTGAATGGATCGATCTGCAAGACCTTTCGAATTCCAAAGTAGCTCGAGATCGCGGCAATAATGGCAACCATGACAAATCCAATCACAAGGCTCGAGTAGGTGAGCATGGCGGCATAACTGGGCAGCCTTAACTTCGCCAGCCAAATCAATAGCACACAGGCACCGACTCCCATCCCGTACCCAGTCATCGCCGTGAACGTCGCCTGGAACAGGATCATGCCTATCAGGTCACGGCTCTTTATACCAATAGCCTTCAATGCTCCGAAGCGTTCCAGGTTTTCGAGAATGAACGTGTAAAAGGTTTGGCCCGAAATCGAAAGGCCGATGATGAAACTGACTGCGGTCATGATCAGTATGTTGATTCCGCCGCCGGTTTTGTATATGAAGAAGTCTTCAGTTCTCTTCATGAACTCCTCTTTGGTCCGCGCCTGATATCCCAGGGCTTCGACTTGCTGTTTGATTTGCGGTATATCATCGATGCTT
>Ga0187771_10003315_pt1 | contig 11231 bp, 8 predicted proteins | sample 0116_SJ02_MP15_1_FD_133139 | JGI IMG/M metagenome (GOLD analysis project Ga0187771, IMG submission 133139) | Tropical peat soil microbial communities from peatlands in Department of Meta, Colombia - 0116_SJ02_MP15_10_MG | ecosystem: Environmental > Terrestrial > Soil > Wetlands > Peat | place... | reverse complement strand
GCTTTCCCGCCATTCACCGTTCTTTGCGTGCACCAGGCTCGTTGCTCTGAGCGCCGCCCGCATCACTGGCTTGCCCTTGAATGCGGCATTATCGGACGCGGCCTGCGCACAGGCGGCATTTTCGCCCGATGCCATCAAGATGACCGCATCGGCGCGCCCGATGGCGCCGAGTGGTTCACGCATCGGACCTGCCGGCAGTACCCATTCGTTACCGAAGCCGCGCGCGGCATTGACCAGGATTAAATCGAGATCGCGCCGCAGGCGTAAATGCTGGAAGCCGTCGTCGAGGATGACGATGTCGATTGCCGCGCGGCGGGCCAGCAGAGAAATGCCATCGACGCGCCGCCGGGCCACCGCGATCGGTCCGGCGAACGACCGCGCCATCATCACGGATTCGTCGCCAGCTTCACCGGGCGACAGCATGATCCGGGCACCGTCGGAGACGAGTGCGGCGCCGGGGCCGTTCGAGAGGCGCCCGTAACCACGGCTGACGATGCCGACCCGGTAGCCGCGGTGCGCCAGACGCGAAGCGAGGAAGACGGTGAAGGGTGTCTTACCGTTCCCGCCGACTGTGAGATTACCAACGCTGATAGTAGTCACCCCGGCGTCGCGCGCCCTGGTTTGCCACCATCGCGCGCGTACAGCTAGTATTCCTGCATACAGTGCCGAGGCGGGTGTGAGTGCCGCCCAAAGCGGCCAGTAAGCCGCTGGAAGGTCTTGCCGCCATAACCGTTCGATTGCGGGGCGTGCTGGTCCTGCGATCATCCAGGTGGAAGCCTAAGCAGGCTTTTGAGGTGCTGCAAGGTGGAGGCAGCGGCACCCGCCAGATGCTCGAGTACGCGGCGAGCGCGGTCGCCGGCAGCGCCGCGCAACGCATCGTCGGCCAGCCATTCGGCGGCGGTGCTCTCCAGTTGGGCGCCGTCAACCACCACCCGGCCGCCGCCGCTTTCAATGAGCGCTTCGCCCACCATGCGCTGATTTTCGTAATGCGGCCCGAACATTACAGGAACACCCCAGGCTGCGGGTTCCGCGAGGTTCTGGCCGCCCCGCGCTGGTGCCATGCTGCCGCCCACAAAGGCGACTGCCGCACGGCTGTAGAGCGCGCGCAACTCGCCCATCGTGTCGAGCAGCAGGACATTTTGGCCAGATCGGGCAGGGGTGAACTCAGACAGGGAACTCGCTCTGATCCAGGGAACTCCGGCCGCGCGTAGTTCGTCTTCAACCTCGGTAACGCGCTCGAGATGACGGGGCGCAATTACGAGTGCGAGCCCGCCGAAGCGATCGGCAAGATTCCGCCACGCGTTCAGCACCATCCGTTCCTCGCCTCGAGCGGTCGAGCCGGCAACCAGAATGGGTTGGCCTGCGGCAAACTCTTGCAATGCCGGGCGCAGATTGGAATCCGAGGCGCCGCCGGGTTCGAACTTGGTGTTGCCGGTGACGAATACACGCGTGTGTGGTGCCCCAAGTGAGATGAAGCGGCTGGCGTCACCGGGCGATTGTGCCAGGACCAGGTCGGCCTGAGCGAGCGCTGGTTCAATCAGGGGACGAATCGTGCGGTAGCGCGCCAGTGAACGTTCGGACAGACGCCCGTTGATTATCGCGATACGGGAGCCAGCGCGCGCGCTTTCGAAAAAAAAATTCGGCCACAATTCAGTTTCGGCGATCAGCAGCAATTGCGGTCGCACGCCTGCGATGAATCCACGCACCGCCAGTGGGCAGTCCAGCGGTGCGAGTTGGCAGGCCGAGACTCCCGGAAGCCGCCGGCGCGCGGCTTCCCGCCCGGCGATGGTCATTGTCGTGACAGTAATCGCGGCGCGGGGAATTTCGCGGATCAGGCCGAGCACCACCGAGCGCACCGCTTCGATCTCTCCCACCGACGCCGCGTGGACCCACACGCGAATCTCGTCGGCGACAGCGGACCTGCCGGCCACGATCGCGCGGCCAAGCCGCTCGCGGCGGTTGCGCTGATCCCGGCCACCGGCAAAGAATAGGGCAAACGGCAGTGCGGGGTACCAGAGTGCATTGTAGATCCGCATGAGCATCGGGAGACTCGCGCGCACGACCCTCGCGTTGGCGGCTTGCTCAGGATTCAAGGCCCATGCCGCTATTGCCGGCGGCCTCAGCCGACGTGAATTGCAGCTCATACAAGCGGCTATATTCGCGACCCATCGCGATAAGCTGATCGTGCGTGCCCTCCTCAACGATGCGGCCATGAGCCAGAACAACGATCCGATCGGCACGTCGCACCGTCGACAGCCGATGGGCGATAACAAGCGTTGTGCGATTTTCGATCAGGCGCTCGAGCGCCTCTTGCACCTGGCGTTCGGCCTCGGAATCGAGCGACGAGGTGGCCTCATCGAGGATCAGGATCGGTGCGTTCTTGAGCAACGCCCGAGCGATCGCAAGGCGCTGACGCTCGCCTCCGGAAAGCCGCACGCCGAGTTCTCCGATCACGGTGTCGTAGCCGTTAGGCAGGCGCATGATGAAGTCGTGGGCGTTGGCGGCGGTGGCGGCGCGCACAATTTCGTCCAGCCCCTTTGCGATATCGCCATAGGCGATATTGGCACGGACGGTATCGTTGAAAAGGAAAGTGTGTTGCGTAACCAGACCGATTTGGGCGCGCAACGCAGCGATCTTGTAGCGCCGAACATCCCACCCGTCGATGGTTACGCGGCCTTCCTGCACGTCATAGAACCGCGGAATCAGGTCGGCCAGCGTCGATTTGCCACCCCCGCTCATTCCGACCAGTGCCACCACCTGGCCCGCGCCGATCTCGAGATTGACATCGCGTAGCGCCCAATCCGCACCGTAGCGGAAGCTGGCATGGTCGAACCGGATGGTATGCGGACCCGCCCCGAGCGGGAGGCCGTCAGGTGCGTCCGGAACTTCCACCGGTGCGTCCATCATCTCGAAGACACGTTCGGCCGCCGCGAGCCCGGCCTGAATATTATTGTTGGTTCGGGTCAAACTCTTGAATGGCCGATATAACAAGAGCATCGCGCCGATGAACGAGACGAAGACGCCGGGCGAACGCGTCCCCGCCAGCACCGCATGCGCACCCCACCAGATCACACCAACGATAGCCACTGCGCCCATCACTTCCATCGTCGGACCGGTGATCGCCTTAATGCGCGCAACACGCAGGTAGATACGGAAGAGCCGCCGCAGCTCGCGATTGAAGCGTGTGCGCTCGTAATCCTCCATCCCAAATGCCTTGACCACGCGGTTGCCCTGATAGGTTTCCTGCAGGATCACTGTAAGGCCGCTTAGCTGGCGCTGCGCGTCCTTGGTCATTCGGCGCATGCCCTTGGAGAACCGTACTACCGGTAATACTCCCGCAGGAAAAACCAGGAGGGCGCCGAGCGCGAACTGCCAATCGACGTAAAATGCGCCCGCAATCACAGCGGCGAGGCGCGTGCCATCGGCGAAGATCGCGAAGACGCTGTCGATCGCGTAGTTCGCGACTACCTGGACGTCGTTAATCACACGCGAAAGCATCACGCCCGTAGGCGTGCGGTTGAAGAAGGCGAGCGACTGCTTCTGCAACGCCTCGTTCAAGCCTGCACGCAGGTCAAGCGTGATCTTTTGCACCACGTATGCTTCGAGGTAATCGGAACCGAACGTCGCCGCCGCGCGCGCGAAGAAGATGCCCAGCAACGCCAGCGAAAGCAGCGGAAGATTAGCAAGGTTGCGCGCCACCGTAAGCTGGTTGGTGAAGTTCCTGATAAGCACAATGATCGCACCTTCGGTCGAGCTGACCAAGATCATCGCTGCGGCCATCAGCAGGATGAAGGGGAAAAAGTAGCGGCGCAGGTATACGAGCAGGCGCCGATGGAGCGGTGTGAGTATCTTCATGCGATCATTCCGAGCGCGATCGCCGCGACCCGCGCGACGGCGCCGGAGGCTCCCAGCTTCTGGCGGACGGACCTAAGCGCGGCCGCAGTCTCGCTGCGGGTTGGCTCCCTCAACATTGGTTCGGCCGCGCGCACCAGATTGGGGGGCGTCACTTCCCATTGGATCAACTCTGGTACGATGCGCCTCCCAGCCAGGATGTTGGGCATGCCGATAAAATCGACTCCTGTCACAAGCAACCGTCCCAGCCCGTAGGTTAACGCCGACATTTTGTAGGCGATCACCATCGGGCACCCGAGCAGCGCCGTCTCCAGCGTCGCAGTGCCCGAAGCTACAAGGGCAAGCTCGCTCGCGGCTATGATACTATAGGTATCGCGGCCGATAACACGCAGGTTGTCGAGCCCGCCCGGGCCTGCCGCGGCCTGTAGGTCTGCAGCGCTCAAGGTCGGCGCGAGCGCTATTATGGGAGTCAGGCCATGGGTCTGCGCGAGAATTCGAGCTGCCTCTGCCATCGGGCGCATCAGGTAACGGACCTCACTACGGCGGCTGCCGGGCAAAAGCGCCAACAATCGTGAATTGGGCGCCAGGCCGTGGCGCGACAACGTTTCGACCCGTCCTTGAGCCGGAGCGACCCGGTCGAGCAACGGATGGCCGACGAAACTCGCACGTCCACCTTGACGCTCGAATAGTTCCGCTTCGAACGGGAAGACCACGGCCATCTGGTCCGTGCGTGCGGCTAGCTTGCGGATTCGCCCGCGCCGCCACGCCCATACCTGCGGCGTGATGTAGTAGAGCACCGGCACGCCGGCGCGTCGGACCGAGCGCGCGAGCATCATGTTGAACTCGGCGTAGTCAATCAGCACCGCCAGGTCAGGAGGATTCTCGCGTACCAATGCGCGCAGCGCGCGCAACGCAGCTAGCGTCCGGCGCAACGTCGAAATCAGCTCGGTTGCGCCCATCGCGGCGATATCCTCAATGTTGAATAGCGCGCGCACGCCCGCCGCGCGCATCCGCTCACCTGCGATGCCGAAAAGCTCGACGCCGGCATCGCGCGCGCGAATTTGTTCGGCAAGATCGGCGCCGTGAAGATCACCCGAGGCCTCGCCCGCAACAACCATAATCCGACGCCGGCGCGATGCTACCTGGGCAGGAGTCTTCACGACCTTCAGTTGAGCGCGATCAGGAGGCACGTTACAAAGATTTTGATCCAATGCGACACAAGCTGCCACCGGTCTCTGGCATGATTGCCGGAGGCCGATCGGTTCCTCAACTTTACCCTTGTACCCCCGCAAGTTCCTGCCGAATCGCTGCTTGCACGCGTTCGCTCAGCTCCATCACGCGTAGCCCGTCGACGGCGCTGACCGCTGGTGCGCCTCGTGTACGCACGCTCTCGACAAAGCCGGCGACCTCGTCCATCAAGGGGTCGGCTTCGCCCAGATCAATCTGCTCGGCGGAAATGGTCGGATAAATGACTCCCGGCGGCGGAGGACTCTTGCGATAGATCTGAATACGCCGAGCTTCATAGTCGACCGAGATATAGGCGTCGGGCTGAAAGAAACGGATCTTGCGCTCGCGACGCGAGGCGACTCGGCTTGTATTAAGGTTCGCAATAAGTCCGTCGGCGAAGCGGATACGCGCGTTGGCCACGTCGATGCTGTCTGTCAGCACCGCGACTCCAACCGCTTCCACAGAGATCGCCGCGGCCGGCGTCACACTCAGCACGAGGTCGAGGTCATGTACCATCAGGTCGAGCACGACATCCACGTCCGTGCCGCGCTCGGTGAACGGAGCGAGCCTGTGGCATTCGATGAAACGCGGCGACCGCAGAATCGAGCGTAGACGGACGACGGCCGGGTTGTAGCGTTCAAGATGACCGATCTGGAGTATGCGGCCAGTTCGCTGGGCGACATCGGCGAGTTCGCATGCCTGCTCGAGCGTGGTCGCCATAGGCTTCTCCAGCAAGACATCGATCCCCGATTCCATCAAAGTGCGCGCAATCGCGTGATGAGTTACTCCCGGCGAGGCGACGGTGGCGAGATCGGCCTTGCCTGCGAGGTCACGGTAGTCGGTAAGCGGCACGGCGCCCGCTTGGGCCGCTACTTCGCTTGCCCGCGCGGGATCGATATCGGCCACCCAACGAAGCTTAACCCCGGGCAACGCGGCGTATTTCTTCGCGTGCAGCGCGCCAAGCCGCCCGGCTCCGACCACCGCGGCCCTTAATTCACTCATAGCCATAGACTGTGACCCCGAGCGCGGCTGCACGTTCCAGGGTATTTTCGCGCCCGAGGATCATGGCTTTGCCCGCTTCGATACCGATCATGGCGGCGCCTATCTCGCCCAGTAGATCCACCGTGGCTGCTCCGATCGCCGGCCGGTCAAAGCGCAAATCCTGGGAGGGTTTAACCGCTTTGGCGACGACCAGTCCTTTACCCATCAGTGCGGCGGCCCGCCGGAGCGCGGCATCGGTGCCTTCAATCGCTTCAATCGCGCCGACCACGCCGTCGCGAATCGCCACCACTTGGCCGATGTCGAACTGCCCGACCGCGCGCGCAATCCCAAACGCAAGACCCAGGTCGTCGAGTTGAGCCGGAGACGGCGCCGGGCCCGCGAGCAGTCCCGGGCCAGCCAGGACACCCTTGAGCATCGGCACCGGATCGATGACCACGATACCTTCCGCTTCGATTTCCCCGGCGACCGCGCGGAGAATCGTATCGTCGCTGAAACGGCTGACGCGGCGGAGCATCGCCAGCGCCCGTGCATCGGGCGCAAACGAATTTCCAAGCTGTGCGCGCACGATCCCGCCCGCCATCGCAGCCTCTTTCACTCCGGCAGTTCTGAACACCTCGATCATGCGCTGGAGTTCGCCGACTTTAATCCATGTGATCTCGTCCACGAGCGCGGTCAGGCCCGGGTCCGTCTCGCCGTTGTGGGCGACTGCGATCACGCCGAGTCCACGCTGGCGGGCCGCCCTCGCGACTTCCAGCGGGAAGACCCCGTTGCCCGCGATAAGCCCGATCTTATTCACGGTCGCGGCCGACAACTCCGCGCTGAGAGTTGGCGATGAAATCAATAAGGCGGCGCACTTCGGGAAACTCGCCGTAAGCGGCGCGGACCTCTGCCACCGCTTCGTCGCGCAGGAGCTTGCCGTAAAAGAGCGTGCGAAAAGCGCTTTTGAGCGCTGCGATCGTCGCCGGAGCAAAGCCCCGCCGCTCGAGTCCCACGGAGTTGACGCCGACCAGGCGCGCGCGGTCTCCGCCGGCCACCATCGAATATGGTGGCACGTCCTGCGCGACCTTCGAGCCAGCCGCGACAATGGCATGCGCGCCGACCCGGCTGAATTGATGGATTCCGCACATTCCGGCGGTGACGACCCATTCCTCGAGCACGCAATGGCCGGCGATCTCGGTAGAATTCGCGATAATTGAATGGTCGCCCACCTGGCAGTCGTGAGCCACGTGCACATAGTTCATGAGCAGCACGTCGCTCCCGATGCGGGTTACCATACCGCCTCCCTCGGTGCCTCGATGGATCGTGGTGAACTCGCGAATCCGGTTGCGGTCCCCGATTTCCAGGCGCGAGGGTTCGCCATGATACTTCAGATCCTGGGGATCCGCTCCGATCGAAGCGAACTGAAAAATCCGGTTACCCGCACCAATCGTAGTCTCACCCTCGATTACCGCATAGGGACCGATTACGGTGGCGGGCCCGACGCGAACCTTGGGCCCAATCACCGCGCCCGCTCCGACCTCAACTGTGGAGTCGAGTTCGGCGCGCGGATCGATGACGGCGGCGGGATGAATCCGGCCGGCTATGGTAGTTGCTCCTCCACTTCCATCGCTGAAAGCTCGGCTTCGGCCGCGAGCTCACCATCGACTCGCGCTTCGCCCCGCATCTTCCACAGGGGATGATGATGCTTCAGCAGCCGCACTTCCATCTTGAGCTGATCGCCGGGCACCACGCGCCGGCGCAAGCGCACCTTGTCAATCCCGGTGAGCATGAACAGGCTGCGCCGTTCGCCTATGATTCCGAGTGCGAGGATCGCGGCGGATTGTGCCAGCGCTTCGACGATCAGAACTCCCGGCATAATCGGCAGATTGGGGAAGTGACCGGTGAAAAACGGCTCGTTGATAGTGACGTTTTTGAGCGTCAGCGTCCGCTCTCGGTCCAGTTCAAGCACCCGGTCGACTAGCAAAAACGGGTAGCGATGCGGCAGCAGCCCAAGGAAGCGGTCGAGGTCGGTTTTGCCGTCGTGAGCCAAGTCCCACCGTTATTTCGAGATGGTTGATCGCCCGCCTTCGCCCGCAGTCGGCGCTTCCGACGACGGAGCAGAGAGAGACGGCGGCGCTGCCGCACCCGCGCCCTTGCTGAAGCGGCCTTCGCCGGACACTTCGCCGCCAAGCGACCCAGGCCTGACGTTCATGGCGTCGTAGGACCGGATCACTTCGTCAGTAATGTCCGCTGAGGGCACCGCCCACAACAGGGTGCCCTTCTCCATCACCATGGTGTACCCGTTCTTTTCGCTGAGCTGGCGCACCACGGTGGCGAGATCGCGTACAATGGCGCCGGTGACTTCATTGTCCTTCTGCTGCAGTTCCTCGCGGGAGTTCTTAACGTCGTCCTGGAATCGCCTGAGCTTCTTGCCGTATTCATCTTCTAGATTCTGGCGCTGATCCGGCTGCATCAGAGCGCCCTTCTGCTCTAATTGTCGCTTGAGATCCTCGACCGACCGCTGCTCCTGCTCGAGTTGCGCCTGAAGCTGGTCGATATGAGCGCGAAAAGTGCCCTTGGCCTGCTTCCCCGCTCGGCATTCGTTAAGCGCTCGCTGGATATCGATGAACGCCAACCTGACCTCGGCTCGAGCCGTTCCTGCCGCGGCCATGGCCAACAGTACCATGCCGATTATCAACCGATGCCGCATGCTTTTCGCAACCCTCCGTCGCTCTTTGAATTGGACCGGTCTCGGAGATGGCCATTGAGGGAGACCGGTCTGCAACGCTTGTAAACTTTGGCGGATATCGTTCTCAGGCGCAACCGTGCGGGTGCGACACGAGGGGCGAGTCGTTTGATGCCGGTGTGCTCGAGTGACGCTAGCTATTCTTCCGCGACCGGGCCGCTACAAAGGCGCGCCCGCTCCAAAGTCAAAAACGGTATGCTGATCGTTCGGGCGAGGATTGATCGGGCGTGCGATATCAACCGCGATCGGGCCAAAAGGGGAATGCCAGCGGATGCCGGCGCCGTAAGCCGCTTGGAGATTCTCAAGCGAGAAAGACTGGCCGGGTGGATTGTTGTGCAGGAGAAACGCGTTACCCGCATCGATGAAAGCCGCGCCGCGGATGCCGAGCGATTGCCAAATCGGAAACGTGGTCTCGCCACTGAGCAGCAATTCCTGGCTGCCGCCTACCTGCTCGATCGCAAATGGAGCGCCTTGCTGATTGAACAATGTCACTTGCGGACCCAGTGAATACAATTCGTAGCCGCGCACGTCCCCGCCGCCACCCAGCCCGCCAGGGAAGAACCGCTCGTACAGAGGTAATTCGCTGCCCTTGTTCCCGCCCAGGCTTGTTCCGATGCCGTAGGTAAATCCCGGCGAAAACACCCATTCGCCCCATTCCGGGCTCTTGATGTACGGAATAAAGAAGCGCGTATGAAAGACGCCCTTGACGAAAGAGCTGCCGCCCAGCCCGGCGACTTCCAGGTTGAGGCTCTGTACGGAACCAGTGCGCGGATCGGTCGGATTGTCGATCGTGAAGCGGCGGATACTCGGTGTCAGCTCGGAAACGCGAGTATAGCCTTTGTAGCGTTGGATATCGAAAGTGGTGAATTCGGACAGGCCGCTGATTCCAACGCTCTCGAATTGGTACCCTAATCCCGCAGTCACATCGTCCAGCGGCAGCGGCCCGATCTTCTTGAATCCCAACTCGGTCAACGGGTAGCCCGTGTTGATTTGAAAGCCGGCGTTGGTCTGATCGAATGAGAACAGGAAGAGCTTGTTGTAAAAGGCCTGCAGGCTCACGCTGAGCGGCATGTCAAGAAACCACGGTTCCGTATAGCTTACGCTGTAGTTCTGGTAGAGGAAGCCGATTTGCGCGTTGGCCGAAACCGATTCGCCACCCCCGAAGAGATTGGTGTTGCCGACACTGAAGTTACCGAAGACCGAGGCGTAACTGTCGTAACCGCCGCCCACCTGGAGCGCCGCCGTGTTCGCTTCCTGCACGTTGATGTCGAGGTCGATTTTGTCCGGTGTGGAACCGGGCGACGTTGAAATCCGCGTGTTGGAAAAATAGCCCAGGGCGTCGAGCCTTTGCTTGGATTTCTGGATCTTTCCCGTCGAATACGGTTCTTGCTCCTGGATTATCAGTTCGCGCCGGATAACCTTGTCCGAGGTCTTGGTATTACCGGTGATCTTGATCCGATCGACCAGCACTTCGCGCCCGGGATTGATGTTGAAAGTTACGTCGACGATCCGGGTAGCGGGGTCGACCTGGGTGCGCGGATCGACATTGACGTAGGCGTATCCGCGGTCGGAGTAGAAGTCGGAGAGCGTCAGCACGTCGTGCTGCATGTCGGAACCGCTGAACGTTTGGTTGTGCTTGAGCGTCAGCTTCGACAGCAGCTCTTTTTTGGGTGCCTTGAGATCGCCCGCTACATCGAGCGTGCCGACCTTGTAAACCGGCCCTTCGTCGATGGTTACCGTCACGACCAGCGAGTTGCCGGTGCGCGTTACCACAGGTTCGAACACGTGCACATTGAGATAGCCATGGTCGTAGTAGAAGGCGGTCACGCGATCGACGTCGTCCTGAAGTTTTTTGCGGTCAAGAATCCCGGTCTGAAAAAAATAACTTAGGAGGTTGTGCGGCCGCGTCTCCATCGAGCCACGCAGTTGGCGAGCCGAGAAGTGCTTGTTGCCAACGAAACGAACGGCGGAAATTCGCACCACCGGCCCCTCCGTGACGTCGAAGACGCCCATGGCGGTGTTGTTCGCGCCGGCAACCGTGCGGAATATTACCTTGGCGTCCAGGTATCCTTTGCTCTGGTAGACCTCTTCGAGATTTCGGATTGTGGTTTCAGCGCGTGTGGGGTCGAGAACCGATCCCGAGTGTAGCGCGAGCGCATTGATTACCTCGCTGTCGCTGGCCTTGACCGCCTTCATCCCGGAGAAGCGTATCTCCGTTACCAATGGCCGCTCCTTGACACGGTAGGTCAGGATATTGTGGTCGTGGTCGAAGCTCACAGTCACGTCTTCGAAGAATCCCATCCGGTAAATCGCCTTGGTGTCGGCGTCGACGCTGGCCTCGCTGAGCGGTTGGCCGACCTGCGAGGTCACGTGAATTTTGATCGCGCCGGTCTCGACCCGCTGGTTACCCGTTATCCTGATTTCG
>Ga0187771_10003314_pt1 | contig 11243 bp, 4 predicted proteins | sample 0116_SJ02_MP15_1_FD_133139 | JGI IMG/M metagenome (GOLD analysis project Ga0187771, IMG submission 133139) | Tropical peat soil microbial communities from peatlands in Department of Meta, Colombia - 0116_SJ02_MP15_10_MG | ecosystem: Environmental > Terrestrial > Soil > Wetlands > Peat | place... | reverse complement strand
CCTGGTCCAACCGACCAGAAACGACTTGGCCACGTCAGCCAGTTGGATAGATGGGTACTTTGAAAGCCGCCCGATGCACTCAGCGTCACGGTTGGGTAATAGGCAGCCAGTGCAACTCCGATCTGGGCATTTGCGGCTGCAACCCGGCGCTCGGCGCCGGCGATATCGGGTCTGCGTTCGAGAAGCTCTGACGGCACGCCGACAGGTATGGGTGGAAGAACCGTAGTAATAGGAGAAACGCGAATGGAAAAGAGAGAGGCAGGTTTTCCAACGAGTAGAGCGATGGCGTGCTCAATTTGCGCCCGCTGCACGGTGACATCGACCGCCTGAGCTTGGGTGGTCTTAAGCTGGGTTTCCGCCTGGAGCACGTCTGCCTTAGACGCTACGCCGCTCCTGTATCGGTTCTTTGTCATCTCGAGGAACTTTTGGTAGGCGATGACGGTCGTGTCCAGAAGCTGCTTCTGCGCATCGAGTGTGTGCAACTGAAAATAATCCTGTGCTAATTCGGTTTGCATCAGCAAGCGTATCGCTTCGAGATCCCCCGCACTCGCCTGGGCACCTGCCTTACTAGCCTCAACAGTGCGGCGAACCCGTCCCCAGAGATCCGGTTCCCACGCCGCATCGGCGCCCAGCAAGTAATTAGACGTGACCGTGGAAGGGACCGCGGCATTTCCTGGGGCGTTTGGCGATATACGTGAGCGTGTCAAAGAGGCCCCGACCGTGACCGTCGGGAAGTAGCCTGCTCGAGCAACCTGAACCAGTGCACGAGCCTGCCGATACTGAGCCTCTGCCATGACTACGTTCTGGTTCGATATGTTGACCTGTTCTTCGAGCCCATTCAGCTCAGCATCATTGAAGATCTCCCACCACGCTCCCCGGATGAGGTGGTCCTTGGGCTGCGCTATCCTCCAGCCCTCCATTTCCTTGTAGGCGGGAGGTACCAGGGTGGTTGGACGCACGTAATTCGGACCGACCGTACAGGCGGTAAGGAGCGTAAGCACCGCTGCGGCCATCAAAAGCAGAACAAACCCATGTCGACCACCACCCCCTCGCTTAGCTTTGAGCCAAAGCCTGAAGCGGTCAAGGTAGAGGTACATCACCGGCGTCGTATAGAGGGTGAGCATCTGGCTGAAAATGAGCCCACCAACAATGGCGATGCCAAGGGGCCGGCGTAGCTCGGAACCCACCCCCCTGCCTAACGCCAGAGGAAGCGCCCCGAGCAGTGCTGCCATCGTCGTCATCATGATCGGCCGGAATCGCAAGAGAGAAGCCTGGTAGATCGCATCCACAGGGCTCTTGCCCTCCTTCCGCTCAGCCTCAAGGGCAAAATCGATCATCATGATCCCGTTTTTCTTCACAATGCCGATCAAAAGAATGACACCGATGAGGGCGATGACACTGAGATCCGTGTGAAAAATGAGCAATGCGAGAACCGCCCCAACGCCTGCCGAGGGAAGTGTGGAGAGGATGGTGATCGGATGGATGTAGCTCTCATAAAGCACCCCGAGCACAATGTAGACCGCTACGAGCGCGGCCAGGATCAGAAGCGGTTCGCTGGCAAGGGAGGCCTCGAAGGCCTGGGCCGTCCCCCTGAAGCTGCTCTGGATGCTTGCGGGAAGCCCCATCTGCTGCGTGGCCGACTCGACCGCCTTTACTGCCTCCCCGAGCGATATTCCAGGCGCTAAATTGAATGACACGGTCACAGCGGGAAACTGACTCTGATGATTTACGGAGAGCGAGGTCGCTGTCCTTTCTAAACGGGCGAATGCGCTCAGCGGAACCAGCGCCCCCGTGGAGGAGCTCATGTAAATGTCCCGCAGCGTCTCGGGGCGTTGCCAGAAACGCGGTTCAACCTCCATCACGAGGTGGTACTGGTTTAAGAGTGTGTATCTGATCGACACCTGGCGCTGGCCGAAGGCGTCATTCAGGGTATCGTCAATGAGCTGCGCCGTGATGCCAAGCCTCGAGGCAGTGCTCCGGTCGATCATCACCGAGACCTGGAGCCCCTTGTCCTGTTGATCGCTGTTCACATCGGTCAGTTGGGGCAATGTGCGCATTCGCTGGAGCATACGCAGGCCCCAGGTATTGAGTTCTGTCAGGTTATCTCCCTGAAGTGTATACTGGTAGAGTGCAGCGCCTATCCTCCCCCCGACGCGCAACTCCTGCAGCGGCTGAAGATATGTCGGCGCGCCCGGTACCTGAGCAAGCCTTCTGCGGAGCCGCGCCATCACCTCTCCTGCAGTAGCCCTCCGCTGCCCAAATGGTTTTAGTGTAATGAACATTCTTCCAGTATTCGTCGTGGCGCCACCACCACCTCCTCCGCCGGTGAAGGCCCCGACAGATTCAACGTCGGGATCGCTCCTGATAATGTCCACCACCTGCGTCAACTTATCCCTCATGCCCTGAAATGATATGTCCTGCTCCGCCTGAGTAGTGCCGCTGATGCGCCCGGTGTCTTGCTCCGGGAAGAAGCCTTTTGGAATGATGGAGAAAAGGCCGATATTGATCGCGATTGTAACCAGCATCAGGGTCAGCATCAATCGAGGGTGACGGAGAGCCCATCGAAGCGTGACATCGTAGCGGTGACGCATCCCATGGAAAACCCGCTCACTCGCCCTGTACAGAGGCCCGTGACCATCCGTCTTCTCGGGCTTAAGAAGCTTAGCGCACATCATAGGGGTCGTCGTGAGCGATAAAACAAGCGAGACAGCTATGGCCACAGAGAGTGTCACAGCAAACTCATGAAACAATCTGCCCACCATACCGCCCATCAGAAGGATAGGGATAAACACGGCTACCAGTGAGGCGCTCATCGAAAGGACTGTGAAGGCGATCTCCCGTGCCCCCACCAACGCTGCCTCTTGAGGGGGGACCCCCTTTTCCTTGTACCGGGTAATGTTCTCAAGAACGACAATGGCGTCGTCGACGACAAACCCCGTCGCAATGGTGAGCGCCATCAAGGATAGATTATCAAGGTTGTAGCCAAAGAGGTACATCACGCCGAAGGTGCCGATGAGAGAGACCCCCACAGCCACCCCGGGGATAACGGTGGAGCGGATATCTCTCAGAAAGCTGAAAACCACTAAAATCACGAGGCAGGCCGAGATGATAAGGGTCAACTCGACGTCACGCAGGGAACCACGAATCGGAGGGGTCCGGTCCTGAACGATCGAAAGTCTGATGCCCCCAGGCATGGCTGCCTCAAGTTGAGGAAGCAAGCTACGGATGCGGTCGACCGTGTCAATAATATTTGCCTGTGGCTGGCGGAAGACGACCACCATCACAGCCGGTTTTCCGTTGACCAGTCCTACGGCGCGCAGATCCTCCACCGAATCCTGCAAGTCGGCAACATCTGGCAGCCGCAGTGCTGCTCCGGCCCTGTAGCTCACGATGAGGGGGCGGAACTGTTCGGCGGTGTCGAGCTGGTCGTTGGTTTGGATCTCCCAGGTTCTCTTCTCGTCCTCCAACTGCCCCTTCGGCCGGTTTATACTGGTGCTGGTCAGAAAACCGCGAACGTTCTCGAGGCTGATCCCGTATTTGTTCAAGGCCGTTGGGTTTAAGTCCACGCGGACCGCGGGAAGTGCAGAACCCCCCACGAACACCTGACCGACACCTTGCACCTGGGATAGCTTCTGCGCAAGGATGGATGAGGCCGCATCGTACATCTGGGCTATACCTATTGTGTCGGAGGTGAGCGCGATGAGGAGAACAGGCGATTCTGCCGGGTTGACTTTCCGGTAGATCGGATTACTCGGGAGATTGCGCGGCAGGTAGCCCCTTGCCGCATTGATCCCTGCTTGGACATCGCGTGCAGCGCCGTCAATGTTACGGTTCAGGTCAAATTGGAGCACGACGCTTGTTGATCCCCGAAAACTCGTTGAAGTCATTTCAGTCACGCCTGCGATCAGTCCAAACTGGCGTTCAAGTGGCGCTGCCACTGATGTGGCCATGGTCTCGGGATCTGCCCCGGGCAGGCTCGCTGATACGGCAATCGTCGGAAAGTCTACGCGGGGCAGAGGCGACACTGGCAGCAATCGGAAGGCAATTGCCCCACCGATCGCCAGCCCCACCGTGAGGAGCGTTGTCGCAACAGGCCTGTGGATGAAGGTCGCCGAAATGTTCATGACAAGCTTATTCTTTGCCCGGTGCCGTTCGGATTCCCCGAACGACCGCCGCGTATACGGCGAGCCAGCCGATCGAATGCGAGATAAATGACCGGTGTGGTGTAGAGAGTGAGCATTTGGCTGATGATGAGCCCGCCGACGATGGAGATACCGAGAGGGTGGCGAAGCTCAGAACCTACCCCTCTGCCTAACGCCAGAGGAAGTGCTCCCAACAGCGCTGCCATCGTCGTCATCATGATCGGCCGGAATCGCAAGAGACTGGCCTGGTAGATCGCATCCATAGGGCTTTTGCCCTCCTTGCGCTCAGCCTCAAGGGCAAAATCGACCATCATGATCCCGTTCTTCTTCACAATGCCGATCAAAAGAATGATGCCGATCACTGCAATGACAGAGAGCTCTGTGCGAAAAATGAGCAATGCGAGAACCGCCCCAACACCGGCCGAGGGAAGCGTGGAGAGGATGGTGATTGGATGGATGTAGCTCTCATAGAGCACCCCAAGCACAATGTAGACCGTCACAAGGGCCGCCAAGATAAGGAGGGGTTCATTGGTCAGCGAGGCCTGGAAGGCCTGGGCCGTGCCTTGAAAGCTGGCCTGAAAACTTGGAGGCAGTCCAATTTTCTGAACGGCAGACTCGACTGCGTTAACTGCCTTTCCGAGTGCTACCCTGGGAGCCGGGTTGAACGAGAGCGTTGCCGCAGGGAACTGGCCTTGGCGGCTAATGAGAAGCGGTCCTGTGGTTTCTGTAACCCTGACAATCGCGCCGAGCGGCACCTGTCCACCGGTTGAACCACGCAGATAGATTGTCTGTAGCCAATCAGGGCCTTGCTGAAAGTCAGGCTTGACGGCCAGAACAATACGATACTGGTTCAACTGTGTGAAAATGATGGATACCTGGCGCTGGCCGAAGGCGTCATACAGGGTGTCAACGATCATCTGTGGAGTAATGCCCATCCGGGAGGCAGTACCGCGGTCAATCGTCAACAAAATCCGCAGCCCCCTATTCTGTTGATCGCTACTCACATCGCTAAGCTCTGGTTGTGCACGCACCGCCTCGACCAGCCTGGGAACGAAACTGTTCAGTTCATCGATGTTAGGATTCTCCAGCGCATAGTGGTACTGGGTCCGGCTGACGCGAGTGTCGACAGTGAGATCCTGGACAGGCTGCATGTGGAGCGTGATCCCCTCCACCTTTGCCAGTTTCTGCTGAAGTCGCCGGATGACATCACTCGCGCTCACTTTCCGCTCCTCCAGCGGTTTCAGGTTGATGAGGATTCGGCCGCTGTTGAGGGTGGAGTTTGTTCCATCTACTCCGATGAAAGAAGAGAGGTTTTCAACTGCAGGATCTTGTAAGATTACATGGGCAAGGGCCTGTTGCTGCTTTGCCATTCCCGGAAACGAGATCGATTGGGCCGCTTCTGAAATACCCAGGATGGCCCCGGTATCCTGGACTGGGAAAAAACCTTTTGGCACAACGATGTATAACAACACAGTGAGGACAAGAGTAGACACTGCCACAAAGAGCGTCGGCCTCTGATGAGCCAGCACCCATCGAAGCGTTCTCCCGTAAAATTGGATAACCCTGTCGAAAAGCTGCTGAGAGGTACGAAAGAACCTTCCTTGCTGCCCTTCAGGCTTGTGCTTAAGGATCCTTGCACACATCATGGGCGTTAGTGTCAGCGATACGACTGCCGAAAGGAGGATGGTTACACCGAGGGTAATCGCGAACTCCCTGAACAGCCGTCCGACCACCTCACTCATAAAGAGGATCGGAATGAGCACAGCGATGAGCGAGACGGTAAGAGAGAGGATGGTGAAACCGATCTGTTGAGAGCCTTTTAGAGCGGCCTCAAGCGGTGAATCTCCCTGCTCGACATACCTGGCGATATTCTCGATCATGACGATCGCATCATCCACGACAAAGCCTGTCGAAATCGTTAGGGCCATCAGCGACAGGTTGTTGAGGCTGAAACCTAACAGGTACATCGCTCCGAAAGTGCCTACAAGAGACAAGGGGACAGCCACGCTGGGGATGATCGTCGCAGACATACTGCGAAGAAAGAGGAACATCACCAGCACAACCAACGCAACGGCCAACATCAGCTCGAACTCCACGTCCCTGACCGAGGCACGGATGGTCGTCGTCCGGTCGGTTAACACAGAAACATTAATGGAAGCCGGCAAAGAGCTTTGTAGTTGTGGTAGAAGCCTCTTGATCCGATCGACGACCGCGATGACATTGGCACCTGGTTGTCGCTGGATGTTCAGAATAACCGCAGGGCTATCGTTCATCCAGGCTGCCTGTTTCACGTTCTCGACATCGTCGATCGCCTCAGCAACATCGGACAGCCGAACGGGTGCTCCGTTACGATAGGCGACGATGAGCGACCGATACTCTCTGCCCGAGAAGAGCTGATCGTTCGCACCAATGTTGTAGGCTTGTCTCGGACCGTCGAAGCTACCCTTGGCTTGATTGACATTGGCAGTTGAGATAGCTGCTCGCAAGTCTTCGAGGGTTAAGCCGTAGGAAGCCAGAGTGGTTGGATTGGCGTGAATCCGTACGGCCGGCCTCTGACCGCCGCTGATGCTTACGAGCCCCACTCCTGGAAGTTGTGAGATCTTTTGGGCAAACCGCGTATCGGCCAGATCCTCCACCTGGAAAAGGGGTAACGTGTCAGAAGTGAGTGCAAGGGTCAGGATTGGGGCGTCAGCCGGGTTTACTTTGCTGTAAACAGGCGGGATCGGAAGATCTGGCGGCAGAAAAGTGAAGGCTGCATTGATGGCGGCCTGGACCTCCTGCTCGGCCACGTCCAGGCTGAGGTCGAGAGTGAACTGGAGCGTGATGACCGAGCTGCCACTGGAACTTGTCGAAGTCATCTGTGTCAGGCCTGGCATCTGACCGAACTGGCGCTCGAGCGGAGCCGTCACGGATGAAGCCATGACCTCGGGACCTGCGCCGGGAAAGAAAGTCCGCACCTGGATGACCGGGTAATCCACCGTCGGCAAGGCGGATACCGCTAATTCGTGGTATGCCACAAAACCGGCCAGGATAATGGCAGCCATCAGCAGAGTGGTTGCGACCGGCCGCAATATAAACGTACTGGAAACATTCATCAGTAAGCCCTCTGCGTGGTGTCAGCGTTTTGCGGAGTGCCGCTCCTTTGAGCCCTTAACTCCACCCTGCTACCCTCGCGCAGCCTCTCCGCGCCATCCACCACGACAAGCTCACCGGGTGAAAGCCCTGCCTTGATGGACGCTTGACCTTCCTGGACTTCGCCAATAGTAACAGGGCGCACGGTGGCTGTGTGGTCAGCCGTCACCACATAGACGAAAGTGCCCTCGGGACCTCGTTGAATGGCCGATGCCGGGACAACCGTTGCCCCACGTCTGACCTCTACGAGCAGGCGCGCATTGACAAACTGGTTGGGGAAGAGCTCATTCTTCTCGTTTTGGAAGATCGCCCTAAGGCGCACCGTCCCTGTGGCCGGATCGATCTGATTGTCGATGGTCAGAAGGGATCCCACCGCCAGTCTTTGACTCATCTCGCGGTCATAGGCCTCGACCGGCAAAGGCTCACCCGTTTTGAGTCTGGCGAGAACCTGCGGGAGGCTATCTTCCGGAATGGAGAAGATAACCGTAATCGGTTGAAGCTGCGTGATCACCACCAGCCCGGTGACATCAGTTACATGGACGATGTTACCCGGGTCCACAAGACGGAGCCCAACTCGTCCGCTGACCGGCGCTGTGATCTGGCAGTAAACGAGGTTTAGCCTGGCGCTGTCAATCTGCCCCTGATCAGTCTTGATCGCACCTTCGAGTTGGCGGACCAATGCATCCTGGGTGTCGAGCTGCTGCTTTGGGATTGAATCCTCCTTCCATAGCACCTGGAACCGTTCCAGGTCAATTTGAGCATTCTTCAGCTGAGCCATGTCGCGGGCCATCTGCCCTTCGGCCTGGGTCAACTGCACCTCGAAGGGCCGCGGATCGATTCTGGCCAGCAGTTCTCCCCGGCTCACAATTTGACCTTCCCGGAATAAAACCTCCATAAGTTGTCCGTCGACACGGGTCTTCACCGCAACAGTATAGACCGGGGTGACCGAACCGAGCCCGGTAATATAGATACCCATGTCGCTCTTCTTGGCGGCCACGGCCACCACTGGTATGCCTGGAGCAAGGGAGGTCTGCTTTTTTCTGGCAGCTTCCTCTCGTTTGATGAAAAAGGCGTACGTCCCGATGGCTATCAGACAAATTGCCAGCAGCACGATCCACCAGCGCCTGCGTAACCCAGTAGCATGAGTCTTCTTCACATCGTTCTGGTCGTCTCCTTTTTCTTCTGGTATCGATGTCATAATCATACCCTCACAAAGAACGATCCTGACCACGTCTGTTGCTCATGCATGCCGAGCACACGCATCATCACCCTTAAAAACATGAGAATTGGCCGCAAACTGGCTAATCCTATCTTTGTCAAGCATCCTGTTTTAAATTAAAACATAAATAATAAAAAGTCTACAGAAGCCAAATTTCAAAAGGTTATTTATTTTATTTCATAATAGATCGAATCTCCAAAAAAACGAATTCTGATCTTCCCCTCATGAATCAATGGTCTGATATAATTCTCCAGATCAATCGGTGGAATTTCCATCCCTTTGGAGAGGTCTGATTGTGAAAGGGGTCTCCTTTTCAAAATCTTTAAAATCTCTTCTTTTATATCTCTTTTCGAAACCACAGATGGATGACGATCGAACTCTGAGATGATGGAAGCCCTTTCACCCAAAAAGGCTTTGATTTCTTTCATCTCATTTTGATTCAAAGGCACTGCCCATTTTTCAGAGGGGGGCCGGACAACTGTGTTAAGATGAATGAAATCGGGCTTAATCCTTTCGATAACTTCCTTCATCTTCTTTAGCTCTTCGGGCTTGTCATTCACCCCTTTGCAGAAGAGGATCTCAAGCCACATCTGTCCCTTGAAAGCCTTTCTGAATTCGACTAATCCCTCAATCATCCTCTCTATCGAGAAGCCTGGATAGGGCCGGTTGATCTTCTCAAAAATATCAGGGGAAACAGCGTCCATAGAGGGAAGGATGACATCTGCCCTCAACAGATCTTCTCTCACCCCCTGATCGTATAATAGGGCTCCGTTCGTTATAACTGCCACAGGAATCGATGTGATGGCTTTGATGCCTTCTATGATCCTGCCAATTTCAGAATGGAGTGTAGGTTCTCCAGATCCCCCCAGGGAAAGATAATCAACCAATGAACTCCCCTCCCTGAGAAATGTTCCAATTTCATTGAGGATCTCATTCGCAGGGACATATTCTTTCCTGATCAGGGTCTTCTGGGTTGTTTCCCCGATCTGGCAATAAATGCAATTATAAGTACAGACCTTATGGGGGACGAGATCAACCCCGAGGGATCTTCCCAATCGTCTGGAAGGAACAGGACCATAAAGGTAACGATAAGATTTCATCTTCCATCGCTATGCGCCGTGCTCTATGCGCCTTGCAATATTTCAGGCCCCAAATTTTTTCATTTTCAGCCCGTTGGCTAACATCAAAGGAATAATATCCAGCGCTGGAAATCTTCCTAACTGTCCTTTCTGACAGTGCCTCTCGGTGAAGCGCCGGATGCCATCAGGCCGGATGTATCTTGAATGGAGGAGAATCGGATTGGGATGCCAACTGTGAGATTTTAGGAGGGAAGGTGTAGAATGGTCTCCCGTGACAACCAAAACATCTGGTTTTAGCCTGAGGATAGAAGGGATGAGCCGGTCTATCTCTTCAATCGTCTTCACCTTCAATTTAAAATTACCATCCTCTCCAGCCATGTCAGGTTTCTTGAAATGGAGGTAAAAGAAGTCATGGCGGCCATAATGTTTTTTAAGGGTCTTTACCTCTTCCTGGATCGTCTCCCCTGTCTCTAAGACCTCCATCCCCACCAATCTCGCTAATCCCCGATACATCGGGTAGGTTGCAACAGCAGCAGGCCGGAGATTATATCGATCTGACATGGTTGGGATCTCAGGAACCTTTGAAAACCCTCTTAATAGAATCGTATTGGCAGGATGAAATGGTTGGAGTGCTTCGGTTGACCTTTTCAAATAATCATTTATAATTTCGGCCGTCCTTTGAGCCTCCGGAGAAAGTCCTTCTGTCCTTTTTGCTTTCAATCCATCCTTCTGTGGGTCGGCATCCGAAAGATCATCCCTCAAGCCCTCCCCTCGGAAAAGTATGACGAATCGATGTTCTTTACCAGGATGAATAAAAATTTGAACCCCTCCGATCTCTTTGATCTCGTTCCGAAGGAATCCGCAAATCTCTCTATTCCTCTCCGTTGATATTCTCCCGGCCCTTCGATCGACAATGATTCCTTCTTCATCGACCGTTGCAAAATTGCCTCGGGCTGCTAAGTCATTCTTCCCCAGTTGGATATCGATCCCCAATGCCTCCATCACCCCTCTTCCAATTTCGTATCGAAATGGGTCATATCCAAAGAGGGCCAAATGGGAAGGACCGCTCCCAGGGGTGATCCCATAGGAGACGGGATCGACCAGCCCGCAAATGGATTTAGAAGCGAGGCGGTCAAGATTTGGAATCTTTGCTGTCTCCAATTCTGTCTTACCCCGGAGCGGCAATCCGCCGATCCCGTCAATGACCACCATCATCAACTTCGATTCTGTTTGAACAGCAAGGGAATGAAGAACCTCTTCCTTGGTCATCTTTTTCTCCCCTCGTATTTATCATAAAAAACAAATTCTAAAATCTCTTTCCTCTTTGAGACAGACCCTTCGGTGGCTCGGTATCCAAGAGGTGTCATTGCCACCACCTCTACGTTCTCAGGAACGCCTAAGATCTCTTCAGCTTTTTTGTGGTCGAAAAACCCAACAATGACCGTTCCCAGACCCAACGTATGGGCAGTTAGACAGAGATTCTGCATGGCAAGGCCTGCATCGAACATCAGCCAGTCTCCCTTCACAGTAGAGGCCTGGCCCTTATAAAAACCGGAGACCCCCTTTTCTCCACAAAGGACAAGAGTTAGCGGCGCATCGCTCATCGAAGAGAGGGCTGGATTGCCTTTGGGAAGGGTAGCCGCCAGTTCAGATTTTATTTTCGGATCTTTG
>Ga0187771_10003313_pt1 | contig 11244 bp, 13 predicted proteins | sample 0116_SJ02_MP15_1_FD_133139 | JGI IMG/M metagenome (GOLD analysis project Ga0187771, IMG submission 133139) | Tropical peat soil microbial communities from peatlands in Department of Meta, Colombia - 0116_SJ02_MP15_10_MG | ecosystem: Environmental > Terrestrial > Soil > Wetlands > Peat | place... | reverse complement strand
TGGATGCGCGCAAGCGAGGCATCCAATGCGGCATCGCCAGCGGTGTGCAGCCGCACCAGGCCGATCGCCGCGTTGGCCTCGTCGACCGTGCCATAGGCGGCGACGCGCAGGTCGTATTTCTTGCGCCGCGCGCCGCTCCCCAGTGACGTCGTGCCGTCGTCGCCGGTACGGGTATAGATGCGGTTGAGCACCACCATGGGAGCGAAATCCTTTTTCCCGGCAGGATGCTAGCGCGTCAGCGCCCCATCGCCCAGATCGTCATCATGATGACGATAATGGCGACGAACTGCAGCAGCACGCGCAGGCGCATGAGCTGTTGCGAGCGGTTAGGCGAGCCGCCGCGCATCATATTGACGAGGCCGAGCAGCAAAACGATCGCCACCGCGACGATCGCCGCCGGCACCAGATAATGCGACATGAAGTCCGACATGGCCGCGCTTCTAGCACCGCGCGCCGCCGAATAGAAACGTTTACGCCGATCATAGGCCCGGCCCCGAGGCCACCACTCGACTCTCTCTGTGGTTGTAGATACGCTAATATCGCGTAAACGGTGGCACCACCGGGGGCAGGGGGCGTATGCGAGTTGCTGTTCGGGCCAGCGCGGCCGGCGGCCGCGCGGCGGCTTCCTTTGCGCAATGCGGCGGTCAGCGGCATTCCGCTGTGGCGCGGCGATGGGGTCGCGGCCGCCGTGTTCACGGCTTTCTACGCGGAACGGCGATCGTCGGCTATCTCACCTCGGCCTTTCTCGGCTGGCTTGGCCTCGCGCGCCGCGGCCTGACCGCGAGTGCCTGGATCCTGCTGCTGACGCCGGTGTACTGGCTGCTGCTGTCGCTTGCCGCCTGGCGCGCCCTATCAGCTTATTGCCGCGCCCTATGCCTGGGATAAGACCGAGCACGGCCTGGCAAGGAGCTCGCTGCGCTCCGTAGCCATGACGCGGTCGCTCACTCTTGCAGCTCGAGCGCCATCTCAGCGCGCTGAAGCAGGCGGGCGAGCTGCCAGCGCTCGCGCCCGAGGTGCGCCCTCAGACGCGCGGCCGCCAGTCGCGACGGCGCGACGCTGCCTGAGATTGCGAGAAACAAAAATGAGTCCGGCAGTCGCTAGAGATAGCGCCGCAGGTCAGCGGCCGCCTCTTCCGGCTTGCGATCGAGCCTGAACGGCGCGACGAAGCGGCCCTGCTTGTCCATCAGATAGACCAGCGCGGTGTGGTCCATGCTGTAGTCGCCGTCTTTTGTCGGGACCTTCTTGGCATAGACGCGATAAGCCTTCTCCGCCGTATCGATTTCTGCCTGGCTGCCGGTCGCGCCGCGCAGATGCGGATCGAAACTCGACAGATAGTCCTTCATCGCCGCCGCCGTGTCGCGTTCAGGATCGACGGTGATGAACAGCGCGTTGACGCGGTCGGCGTCCTTGCCGAGTGCGCGCAGCACTTCCGACATTTCGAACAGCGTGGTCGGACAGATGTCGGGGCAGTGCGTGTAGCCGAAGAACACCAGCAACGGACGGCCCTTGAAATCCTGATCGGTGATCGGCTTGCCGTTCTGGTCGATCAGCTTGAACGGACCGCCGATGGCCGACGGACCGCCGCCGGTTCCCTCATAACGGGTCACGAACAGGACGACGCCGAGGAACAGCACCAGGCCGGCTAAGAAAGCGGAAAACACCAACAGAATGTGCGAGGTCCGGGCCGTCATCGCGTCACTCAGGCTACGTCAGAAGCATGCGGTCCAGCCGGCGCGCACCATTTCGAAAAACACTGCGGTGCCATAGTAGGCCCAGAGCGCCAGCGTCGCTGCCACGACCAAACCGCCGCCGAGTCCGAGCAGCATAAGCGCTCGCGATAGGCGAGCGGGCGATGCGATTGCAGACATAGGAACTCTCCCGGCGGAACTCGCCGAATCCAGATAGGACCAATCCCGCCCGGCCGCAACACGTTGCGCTGCGACCGCCCGCCGCCACCGCAATTTGCCCATAAATCCCGGCAATTCCGGCCTTTTCGGGGCCCGCGTTGACTCGCTTGGTCAAAGCCGCGATGAATAGGCCAGCTTGCAGATTCTCACTGACTGGAGAACAAGATGCGTAGCGCTTTGGCGATGGCACTTGCGATATCAATGACGACGGCGGGCGCCGCCGTCTGGGCGCAGAATGCCCCGACCCCCGCGCCGGCGCTCGCTCCGGCCGCAGCGCCAACGCCGACTCCTGCGCCTGCGCCGACCATCGTCAAGTGCGACAATCCGAACGCGCTCGGCGTCGAGCGCATCGTGCAAATCGACACCACCGGCGGCCCGGGCTTCGGCTTCGAGCACTTCAAGGCCTATGACTTCCTGCGCGACCATGAAGTCGTGCTCACCTTCGACGATGGTCCTTGGCCTGGCAACACCGAACGCGTGCTCAAGGCGCTCGCCGACAATTGCACTAAGGCGATCTTCTTCCCGATCGGCAAGCATGCCGGCTGGCACCCGGAGATCCTCAAGCAGGTCGCGCAGGCCGGTCACACCATCGGCTCGCACACCTGGTCGCACAAGGATCTCACCAAGCTGACGCCGGATGAGGCTAAGGCCGAGATCGAAAAGGGCATCGCGGCGGTGAGCATCGCGCTCGGCAACAAGCCGGTCGGGCCGTTCTTCCGCTTCCCGGCGCTGCGCAATCCACCCGAGATGGTCAAGTACCTTGGCGAGCGCAATGTCGGCATCTTCTCCACCGATTTGGACTCGTTCGACTTCAAGATTCACAAGCCCGAGCAGGTCATCAAATCGGTGATGACTAAGCTTGCCAAGAATGGCAAAGGCATCATCCTGATGCACGACTTCCAGCACGGCACCTCGGAAGCGGCGCCGGAGCTGTTCAAGCAGCTCAAGGCTGGCGGCTATAAGGTGGTGCAGGTGGTGGGCAAGACGCCGATCGAGCCGCTGCCGCAATACAAGGACGAAGTGCTCAAGGAGATGGGCGGCGGCCTTGATACGGCGCGCCCGATGTCGAGCGTGATCCAGACCATCCAGGGCAACTGATATCCTTTAAGCAAATTTGGCCGACCGCGCTCACACAGCGCGGTCGGTTTTTTATTCAGGTGGCGCGAGGTAGCTGGTCCGGTACGATTCAGGCAGCGCAGCTCGTCACCGCGGCCGCGCCGAAATGCAGCACCGCCTTGACCAGAGCATCGATATCGCGCGGCTCGGTGCGGTGGTTGACGATGGCGGCGCGGATGGCGAGGCGGCCACTGATGGTCGTTGTCGATGGCGCGGCAATGCCGGACTCGTGCAGATCGGCGACGATTCTCGCATTCAGGCGGTCGGGATCGCTGCCGCGATGACGGAAGCAGACGATGTTGAGCGACACCGGCGCGAGCAGTTCCAATTCTCGCGTGGTGGCGATCTTGATCTCGAGATAGCGCGCAAGCTCGCATGCGCGTGAGATCATCGCGCCGAGCGCCTCGGTGCCATAGACCTTCAGCGTGAACCAGGTCTTCAGCGCGCGGAAGCCGCGCGACAGATCAGGGCCGAAATCGCACGGCCACAGCGTGCCGGCGGCAAGCCCACGCGTCTCGCGCCGCAGATAGGCAGCCGGCGAAGCAAACGTATCGCGATGTTGCGCGCCGTCGCGCACCAGAATGAAGCCGGCGTCGTAAGGCACCTGCCCCAATTTGTGGAAATCGAGCGCAACAGAGTCGGCGCGCTGGATGCCGGCAAGCCGCGGCGCGATGTCGGGCGCCATGATGGCGAGCGCGCCGATGGCGCCGTCGACATGGAACCAGAGCTTCTCTTGTTGCGCGATCCTGGCAAGCGCCGCCAGATCGTCGATCGCACCGGTATCGACCGTGCCGGCGTTGCCGACCAAAAGGAATGGCGTGAAGCCGGCACTGCGGTCCTGTGCGATCGCCGCTTCAAGCGCAGCGAGATCGATCTGATGCCGCTCGTTGACCGGAACGACACGCAGCGCCGCGGTGCCGAGCCCGGACAAATCCATCGCCTGTGCGATGCAGCCGTGCGCGCCCGCTGAGACATAGGCGACCAGCCGTTTCCCGGCCGCGGCAACACCGTCGCGGCGCACGTCGGCGCCCAAGGCACGCATGCGCGCGATCAGCACGCCGATGAGGTTGGCCATCGAGGTGCCGGTGACGAACAGCCCGCTCGCCGTGTCGGGGAAGTCGAACAGCGTGCCGAGCCAGCGCACGATCTGCCGCTCGACCTCGATCGGCATGTGGTCGCGGCCGCCGAGATTGGCGTTGAGCCCGGCTGCCAGCATCTCCGCCAACATGCCGGGCACATTGCCGCCGCCATGCACCCAACCCATGAAGCCGGGATGCGTGTTGCCGGTGGCATAGGGAAGAATGTGGCGCATGAACTCGTCATGCACGGCGGCGAGATCGCCGGGACCCGTCGGCACGGCGTCGCGGAAATGCGCGCGCTCGTGCTCAGGAATCGGCTGCCAGACCGGGCGCGCGCGGATGGTCTCGATGTAGTCGAGAATATCGTCGAGCATGCGGTGGCCTTGCGCGCGGGCGCTTGGCCAATCCACCGGATCGAGACTGCCGCCGGGAATCGAGAATGGTTCCGCCATACCTCTCCCAAGCTTTCATTAAGAGATTAATAAAAAGTTTCGTTAATGAAACGCTAACGCCGCCGCCTCAGCGACGCTGCTCCGACTCTTGACGCAGCATTGCTCCCAGTCGCTTCGAATCGCGCAGCGCGGCCAGCTCGTACACGTCGTAATTGGTGTCGCGATAGGCCTTCGCCATGGCCTCCCAGGCCAGCGATTCCACTTCGCACGAGCAGTTATGGCCGACGAGCCAGCTCATGGCGCTGACCACGTCGGCGACCGGTTGCTCCACCGCGGCGTAAGGTTTCACGTCGGGCGTCGCCGGCACCAGCGGCACGACCTGCCGGCGCAACAGCACGCGCGCCTTGTCGCAAATGGCCGACGTCGCCTGCAGATCCATCTGGGCGAGAAAGCCGAGCGGGAAATCACCGCGCTCAAGCATGAGCACGGCGTCGCTCTGCCGCCGCCCGAGTTTGCGGATGCGGCCGAGCACTTCGTCTTGCTTCACCGCGTTGCGTGTCTGCAAGAACGGCGCCCAATCCCACAGCGGTGCGTCAGCGGGGAGCCTGGCGAGGTCGGCGTCATATTCTTCCTGCGCCGCCGCAATGCCGGCCTCGGCGTGATCGCGCGCGTGCTCGAACGGAAAAACGGCGAGGCACAGCAGGACAACGAGGCCCCAAATCACGCCTCCGGCGACGCGCGCCGGGATCGCGGCGTTGAGCCGTGGAATGAGCCCCAATAGCTGAACGCCAGCACCAGTGGCGGCACCGCGGCGGGAATGACAATCGGCCACAGGAATGGCGGCAACTCCGGCCGCGACAACAGCCCGAGCACGAAAAACGTGGCGACGCAGGACGCGGGAATGAGGACGGCCGCGGCCATGGCCAACGGCCAGGCGACGCCGCCTTTGATTCCGGCGATCAGCGCGATCACTGCCAGCAGCGCCCAGAGGACGATGATTTCGATCGCGCCATAGGCTTGCGCAAGGCCGTTGCCGGCGGCATCGCTGCCGGCGAGGTCGGACAACGTCGCCAGCATCAGCATCCAGACGAGGAGCGCGAGAACGCCGACCACGAGGGTGACAGCCAGCGCATAAGGGACCGTTTTCGCAGGCTCGGGCATCGGCCTGCCTCCAGGCTCGGCGCAAACCAAGCATAGAGTCGTTACGGCAAGCAAACCCGTTCAGGGGACCGCGCGCCGGGTGAAGGCGGTGAGGATCGACGAAGCGGACGAGGCCTGGTCGTAGGCGATGCGGCTCGCCACCACGAATAAAGTCGCCGCCAAAACAAGCTGCAAGGCGCGCTCGGGCACGCGCACCGCGAAATAGCTGCCGACGAAAATGCCGGGCAGCGAGCCGACCAAAAGCGAGGCGATGATGTGCCAATCGACTGAGCCCATCATCCAGTGGCCGAGGCCGGCGATCAGCGTGAGCGGCACCGCATGCGCGATGTCCGAGCCGACGATCTTGGCCATCGGCAAATGCGGATAGAGCAGCACCAGCAAGACAACGCCAATGGCGCCGGCGCCGACCGAAGAGATCGACACCAGCACGCCGAGCAGCGCGCCGACCAGCACGGTGGTGAGCGCGGTGCGCCGCGCATCGAGCTCGCGCACGCGCGCGCGGTAGAGCTCGACGATCGAGCTGCCGAATATCAGCACGAAGGCGGTGACAAACAGCGCTCCGCTGAGCACCAGCGTGATTAGTCCGCGCGCGGCATTGTCGTCGAGGTCGAAGTGCGACAGCACCGCCAACGTGGCGATGGTTGCCGGCACGCTGCCGGCGGCAAGTCGCCACACCACGCGCCAGTCGATGCTGCGCGCAAGCCCATGCACCATGCTGCCGCCGGTCTTGGTCGCCGCCGCGTAGAGCAGGTCGGTGCCGACCGCGGTCGCCGGATGAATGCCGAACAGCAGGATCAGGATCGGCGTCATCATCGAGCCGCCGCCCACCCCGGTCATGCCGACCAGCAGGCCGACAACGAAGCCCGACAGCGAATACAGCGGATCAATCATAAGGAACGGCCTCCACGCGACCGGCGTTATACAAATCTAAACACATTCCAAGCCGGCGGTCATCTCGACGACGCGCCGGCGCGCAAGAGGTTCCGCAAGGGCGTTCGATGCCGTGACAATGCGCGAAGAACGCGGCCATCCACGGCATTCAGCGTTCCGCAAAAATGCCCAGCTCCAAAACTAGCGTTTTTCGCGCGGCGGGGCGGTGCCAGTACGGAGCGGTAACGTGCCGGAGATCGTCACGCTCACCATCAATCCCGCCATCGACATCTTCGTCAATGTCGACCGCGTCGAGCCGACCCACAAATTGCGTTGCTCGCTGCCCAAGCGCGATCCCGGCGGCGGCGGCGTCAACGTGGCACGCGTCGCGCATCGCCTCGGCGCCGACGTGACCGCGATCTATCCAATCGGCGGGCAGATCGGAAAACTGCTGCACCGGCTGGTCGAGCGCGAGGATATCGCGAGCCTGGTCACGCCGTCGCACGTCGAGACGCGTGAGAATCTGACCGCCTATGACGAAAGGACCGGCGAGCAATATCGCTTCGTGCTGCCGGGCTCGCGCCTGCACCGCGCCGAGTGGGAGGCCGTGCTCGACAAGCTCGCCTCGCTTGCCGAACCGCCGAAATACGTGGTCGCCAGCGGCAGCGTGCCGCCCGGCGCGCCAGACGATTTCTTCGCGCGCGTGGCGCGCCACGCCAAAACACTCGGCGCTAGAAGCGTGATCGACACGTCCGGCGCCGCGCTGGCCGCCGTGCTCGACGAGGGCGTCACCGTCATCAAGCCCAATCTGATCGAGCTCGTGGAATTCGTCGCCGCGCCGCTCGAGACCGACGAGGAACGTATCGCCGCCTGCCGGCAGCTCGCGGCAAACGGCCAGGCCGAAATCGTGGCGCTGACGCTGGGCGAACAGGGTGCGCTGCTGGTGACCGCCGAGCGTGCCTGGCGCGCGCTGCCGCTGCCGATCGAGGCGGTGAGCACGGTCGGCGCCGGCGACAGCTTCCTCGGCGGCCTGGTGGCTGCGCTCGCTAAAGGCAAGCCGCTCGACAAGGCGTTTGAGGTGGCGGTCGCCGCCGCTTCCGCGGCCGTATTAATGCCGGGAACCGGCTTGTGCCAGCCGGAAGACGTGCAGCGGCTGTTGCCCGAGGTGAGGATCAGGGAGATCGCGCGGGCACCGGCTTGATGGCGTGCCATGATGGCATGCGCATGTCCGCCTGCGCGGCCTCCAGCATTCCCAGCCAGACGATCATCGGCAAGTAAAAGAGCATTGGCATGGCAATCCTCGCATTACGGAGTGCCGGGAAAACGCGAGGGACTTGCGTGCAATTCCGGCCTTCACGCGAGCGTATGCCGGCGTGAGCAGGCTACTGTTCCCGCTGCGCGAGCGAGGCTTGCGTGCAATAGCGCGCGGCGTAGGTCTGCGCCAGTTTCTGCATTTCCGCGCCGTAGGAATTGCGGTCGGTGCCGGTCCATTCGCGGGCGAGATCGGCGAAGGTGACCGGCCGGTTGAGCCGGCGCATCGCCTGCTGCACGTCGTCCTGCACTTTTCGCGTGCGCTCAGCGACCGGGTTGGGAATATACGTGGTCGAATACATCAGCACGTGCTGCAGATGCGCGAGCACGCCGGTCGAGACGTCCTTGAAGCGCTCGCCCGGCCTGCCTGAAATGGTGGCGCCGACGCCAGCAAAATTATTGTCGGCCGGCACCACTGCGGCGGGCACGCCGTTCGGTCGGCGGAAGGTGAGATAATTGGTCTCGATCAGCATCTGGAAGAAGGCGTAGTCCCAGCGCACGGCTACGCATTTGTCGGGCGGACGCGCCACGCACTGGCCGATGCGCTGATAGAGCGCGGCGACATTGGCAAAGCGTGGATCGATGCCGCGCGGCGGATTGCGCTGCGCATTGCGCTCGGCGACGAAGTCCATGAGCGCGGCGGGGCGCACGCATTGCGGTACCGGATTGTCGGTGCCAGCGATGATACGCGGCAGCGCGGCGGCGGAAGCCACGCCCGGTAGCAACAGGGCGACCAGAAAGGCCTTGAAATTCATAAACGCCCGTCTCTCGTCTGGTGGGCACCTAAACCGATATTGGTTAATTTTCTGCGGACATAGCGCTGCCGCGCGTGGTGGCGTGCCAAGCGAAGCGGCGCCGGCACCAAGATTGGAGCGGGCGAAGCGAATCGAACGCTCGTATGCAGCTTGGGAAGCCCCGGATCACGCAGCGTAGCGTGCCTAAGTGCTTATATAAAAAATCGGATTCGCTAACGCCAACCTTGGAATGTCGGAGCTGTTATTCTGCAAATCGTCCCAACTCAGGTCCGCTTCACCGCGAAGAGCCGACAGGCACGGCGGTAGTAACCCCCGGCAGCTGGGCGCGAATCTCATCACCTCGTGCGCGCACCGCTAGGCAAGTCGGTTTCTGAGCGCCGCCGATATGCGTTCCGCAGATAGCACGATCACGAAGACCACGATCAGCAACAGCGAGACTTCCCGGTACTGAAATAGGTTCATGGCGGTGAGCAATTTGAAGCCGATACCGCCCGCGCCCACAAAGCCGAGCACCAATGAGGAGCGGATGTTTTCGTCGAGCCGATAGAGGCTGATCCCAAGCAAGGACGGCAATACGGTGGGCACGATGCCGTGCGTGAACACCTGAATCCGGCGAGCGCCGGTCAATTCGAGCGCGTGAATGGGCGCCATGTCCATGTGCTCGATCGTTTCGGCGAACAAGCGTCCGAGCATCCCGACCGAATGCACACCGAGCGCGAGCCCACCCGGGAAGGGACCGAGGCCAACGGCGGTGACGAAAAACAGGGCCCAAACAAGATCCGGCACAGCGCGGGTAAAGCCGATGATGCCTCGCGCAATGTAATAGGCAACTCGATTGGCCGTTACATTGGCGGCAGCCAACACGGCGAGCGGAACCGCGAGAATGACGCCGACCACTGTGCCGAACAGCGCGACATCGACCGTCTGCAAAGCCGGCCATATCGTGTCATCGAACTTGGAAAAATCGGGCGGCCAGGAGCGTCGGATGATGTCGGCCATGCCATGCACGCCGGTGATCAAATCCTGCGGGCGGGCTTCGACCACGATCAACGCCTGAATGGCGATCAGAATGCCGCCGAGAATCAGGGCCATTCGCAGCGCGATCGCGCCAGCGCGACCCCAATCCGCCCATGCGGATTTTGCGCCCAGCGATGCTGCCTGAACGGTCATGCCGCCTCGCCGACATAAAGCCGCTGCACCGCCTCGCGCGACAGATCGGCGCGCGGCGTGTCGAATGCCATGCGCCCGTCGCGGATGCCGATCACACGATCGGCGAACGTGTAGGCCAGTTCGACCTGATGAAGGACGGCAAGCACCGCAAGCTTTTCGGACTGAGCCAGACGCCGCAGCAGACGCATGATCTCCTGCGCCGCTTCGGGGTCGAGACTGGCGACCGGCTCATCGGCGAGCAGCACGTCCGGACGCTGCGCCAGCGCGCGCGCGATCGCGACCCGCTGCGCCTGCCCGCCGGAGAGCGTGCCGGCTCGCTGGCCGGCGAGGTCCGCGAGCCCAACGTCGTCCAGATAGCCCTGCGCAGCCTGCAGCTCTGACGCAGGCAGCCCGCCAAGCGCCGTCCACAAATTGAAGTGGCGGCCCAGCGAACCGGTAGCGACATTCGTCGCCACGCTCGACCGCCGGACCAGGCTGGCGTGCTGCGAGATCAGCGCCAGCTTCATGCGGGCGCGCCGTAGTCTATCGCCTTCCAGCTCGGCGAGGTTGGCCTCGCCGAGCCAGATTTCGCCGCTGATAGGCCGCAGCGTGCGGGTAATGCAACGCAAGAGCGTCGTCTTGCCGCTTCCGTTGCCACCCAACACCACCACGAGTTCGCCCGCCTCCACGGTGAGGTCGAAGTCGGACAATGCAAGCTTGCCGTTCGGATAACGCATCGAAAGGGAGCGAACACGTAGCATGTTGGCCTCACTCAGCTCATCTTCGCGAGGTCGATGTGGAGCGTCTTCACCAGATCGCGGATGCCGTCATAGGCTTTGTCAGTCTGCGGCACGAAACGCAGCCCGCTCATGCCCATGACCTTGCGGTCCTTCTCGTCGAGGCTTTGCAGATCAAGGTTCTGCAGCACCGCGGTCAGCCGCTTCTTGAATCCTTCCGGCAGATCGCCGCGCACCGCGATCGGGTCGGTCGGAATCGGATCGGACTTCCACAGGAAGACGAGATCGCCGTCCTTGTAGTGACCGCGCTGCTTGGCGGACTCGAGCTGCTCGCTGTTGAGCTCGCCGGCGTCGACCTTCTTGTTATAGAGCGCCTCGAACGACGAGGTGTGGCTGCCGGCGTAGATCGCCTTGATGTCCTTGTCCGGATCGATACCGGCCTTGCTCAGGCCGTAGGCCGGGAAAAGGTGGCCCGAGGTCGAGGCCGGATCGGAGAATGCGAAGGAGTGTCCCTTGATGTCGGCGACGGTCTTGATGCCGGAGCCGGGATAGGTGACGAGGCTTGCCCAGTAATTGTCGGGCTTGCCTTCCTTGTTGCTGAAGGCCGCGACCGCTTCGGCCTTGGCGACCTGGTGCGCGAGCACGTACCCGAGCGGACCGAACTCGCCTATCTCGAGCTTGCCGTTGCGCATGGCTTCGATTTCGGCGTTGTAGTTGGTAGCGACGAAGACCTGCACTTCGCAGCCGAGCTTCTCGCCGATCAGCTT
>Ga0187771_10003312_pt1 | contig 11244 bp, 12 predicted proteins | sample 0116_SJ02_MP15_1_FD_133139 | JGI IMG/M metagenome (GOLD analysis project Ga0187771, IMG submission 133139) | Tropical peat soil microbial communities from peatlands in Department of Meta, Colombia - 0116_SJ02_MP15_10_MG | ecosystem: Environmental > Terrestrial > Soil > Wetlands > Peat | place... | reverse complement strand
TAGTTTCCGTCCGGAAAGGGTTCTTTTCCGCCCATGCGGCGTCAATCTTCAGGCTTGCTTGTGACTTCGGCCGTTGGCCTCACCCTTCGGGCGCCTTCGCGGTCCAATTTTGCAAGCAAAATTGTGCGGCGTGACCTTAGTACGCCTCCGCGCAATCCCTCGATTTCCTGGCCTGGACGCAAAAGCCCTCCTTTCCGAATCCGAAACTAACTGTTGAAGTTTCCAGCTGGAGACGAGGTAATGAGATGATTTCTTCTTTAAGCGGATCGAGCAGGGTTTTCGGCATCATGGGGCATCCCGTGCGCCATTCCCTTTCCCCTGCCATGCAGAATGCGGCGTTACAGGCGTGCGGCCTCGATGGCGTCTACGTTCCGTTCGATGTCCGGCCGGAGCGCCTCGGCGAAGCTGTTGCCGGACTGAGGGCGCTCGGGGTCGGGGGGGTGAATGTGACCATCCCCCACAAGACCGGCATCGTTCAGTATCTCGATGAACTGGATGAAAGCGCCGAGGCGGCAGGCGCCGTCAATACCGTCAAAAATGACAACGGCCGCATGGTCGGCTATAATACCGACGGCGACGGCCTGCTCAGATCCCTGGCCGAAGATTTTGCCTTCAGCCCCAAAAACAGCTCGGTTGTCATCATCGGCGCGGGCGGCGCAGCCTGCGGCGCCATTGCCGCCCTGTGCCGGGCCGGCGCCAGGCGCATCGAGATCGTCAATCGCAGCGTGGACAAGGCCGCATCCCTGGCCGCCGCCATGGAGGAACGCTATCCCGGTACCGTTTTGGCGGTCACCGGTTTCGGCACTGGGTTGGCCCCCATTCTCCAGGGGGCCGGGCTGGTGGTGAATACAACGTCTCTGGGTATGAAGGACGAAACCATTGCGGGCCTTGAACCGGAAGCGCTCCATCATGAAGCGATCATCTACGACATGGTCTATGCGCCGCCGGTAACGCCATTGCTTCTGGAAGCGCAACGCCTGGGTCTGCGCCATGCCAACGGGCTGGGGATGCTGGCGGCCCAGGGTGAGCTGGCCTTTCGCATCTGGACCGGAATGCTGCCGCCCCGTGGCCTGATGGGGCGAGTCCTGGCCGGAATATCCGCCCAATGACCGGATCATTTTGCAATTGTCTTGACAAACCGGTACCATTACATATACTAACAAGATTCTCTTTTAGCCTGTTAGGCGCTGCCGTTGGACAACGGATGCGGATTAATACATGAAAATCAGTGTTGACCATATTCAGGAAAAGGCGCTTGCCATACAGTTTGAAGAACCGGTGGATGTTTTTCCGGTGCTTGCCGGGATGCAGGCCGACGGCGCATGCCTGTTCAACGGTCCGGTCACGGGCCGGGTCAGCGCTATGCGCGAATACGACCATCTGCGGGTTACGGGCAACGTCGCCGTTGCGGCGACCCTGACCTGCTCCCGTTGTCTCGCGCAGTATGAAACGCACATCGATTCGGGCTTCACGATCTTCTTCCGCAAAGGCCCCGCGGTCCCGGAAACGGATGAAGACGAGACCGAGTTGAACGACCAGGATCTTGTTTCGGCCACGTACAGCGGCGACGAAATAGACCTTACCCATGAGATTGAAGAACAGGTTGCAATGGAAATCCCGCTCAAGCCGCTTTGCAGCGAATCATGCAAGGGGCTGTGCCCGACGTGCGGGAAAGAGCTGAACGAGGGGGATTGCACCTGCGCGGGCGACAGCATTAATTTCAGGTTCAGCGCTTTGAAGAATTTCAAGGTTTCCCGATAATCATCACGGTGGCGGCTGTGCCGTTCCACCCCAAAAAAGGAGAATCGACATGGCAGTACCCAAGAAAAAGACTTCCAAATCCCGGAAGAATATGAGAAGGGCTCACGATTTCCTGACAACCCAGTCCGTTTCCACGTGCCCCCAGTGCAAGTCTCCTAAGCTTCCCCACCGTGCATGCCCGACCTGTGGCACGTACAAGGGCAAAGAGGTCATCGATCTTTCTTCGGCACAGTAACCGTCAGCCGTGTTACTACCGGAAATGATGAGAGTTGCTGTCGACGCGATGGGAGGGGACAACGCCCCTGCCGTGGAAGTTGCAGGAGCCGTTGCCGCCTGCCGGGAATTCGGCATAGCCATAACCCTGGTGGGGGATCGCGACAGGCTTGAGGCCGAGCTGTCCAAGCACCGGGTGAGTGGCCTCGATATCGATATCTTCCACGCCAGCGAAGTTGTCGGGATGCACGACTCGGCTTCGGATGCGGTGCGCAAGAAGAAAAATTCTTCCGTGCGCCTGGCCTTCGAACTGGTCAAGGAGAAGAAGGCCTGCGCCGCCGTCAGCGCCGGAAACTCCGGCGCCACCATGGCTGCCGGCATGTTCGTGCTCAAGCGTATCAACGGCATCGAACGACCTGCCATCGCCCAGATATTTCCGACCCTCAAAGGGAAGACCCTCGTGCTGGACGTGGGCGGCAACGTGGATTGCAAACCGCAGCACCTGGCCCAGTTCGCCATCATGGGCGAGGTCTACGCACACTACGCCATGGGAATCACCAACCCCGCGGTCGGCCTGCTGTCCAACGGCGAAGAGGATTCCAAGGGGAATGAACTGACCCGCGAGACCCACACCATCCTGAAGGACACGTCTCTCAATTATGCCGGCTATGTGGAGGGGCGCGATCTTTTCAAGGGAACCGTGGAGGTGATCGTCTGCGACGGTTTCGTGGGCAACGTGGTCCTCAAGCTGTCCGAAGGGCTGGCTGAGGCTGCTGCCGCGATGCTGAAGCGGGAGATCATCAAGAGCTGGGTGTCCAAGCTCGGCTATCTCTTCGTGCGCGCCGCATTCCGCCGTTTCAAGAAGATTGTGGACTATGCCGAATATGGCGGCGCTCCGCTCCTGGGCATCAACGGCGTGGGCATGATCTGCCACGGCGGCTCCAATGTCAAAGCCATCAAGAACGCCATTCGCTTTGCCCATGACTATGCCAAAAGCGGCGTCACCCAGAGGGTGGCCGAGAAGCTGTCGGAAAACAGCATGGTCAACACGCAGCGCGACAACCAGAAAACGCAGGCAATCGCATGAACGGACATGCCACGTGGAAGGCCCGGATCACCGGGACCGGCTCTGCTCTCCCGGATAAGGTCGTCACCAATCGCGACCTGGAACGGATGGTTGAAACCAGCGACGAGTGGATCACCACCCGGACCGGCATCAAAGAACGCAGAATCGCAGCGGAGGGAGAATATACCTCCACATTCGCCGTTGAAGCCGCTCGGCGCGCCCTGGCCATGTCCGGCACCGGGGCCGACGAACTCGACCTGATCGTCATGGGCACCGTGACCCCCGATTACCCGTTTCCGGCCACCGCCTGCATCGTGCAAAAGGAACTGGGGGCGCACAAGGCTGCGGCATTTGATCTGTCGGCCGCCTGCTCCGGTTTCCTGTACGGCCTTTCCATCGCCTCGACCCACATTCGCGCCGGCGTCGCCAGGAAGGCCCTCGTCATCGGCGCCGAAGTCCTGTCGCGCGTCGTCGACTGGACGGACCGCAATACCTGCATCCTTTTCGGAGACGGCGCCGGTGCGGCGGTCGTGGAGGCGTGCGAGGGGGAGAGCGGCATCCTTTCCACCCACATCTTCAGCGACGGTACCCACTGGGACCAACTCTACCTGCCCGCCGCCGGGAGCAGGAACCCCGCATCCTGCCAGCGCACTATCGATGATCGTCTCTTTTATCTCAGGATGGACGGGAACGATGTGTACAAACATGCCGTACGGGCCATGGAAGAGGCTGCCATCACAGCCGTCAATGCCAATGGCTTGTCGCCTTCCGACATATCAGTGTTCATTCCCCACCAGGCAAACCGCCGCATCATCGATGCCACCGCCAAACGTCTCGGGCTTTGCGAGGACAAGGTATTTGTGAACCTCCACACCTACGGCAACACGTCCGCCGCTTCGATTCCAATCGCCCTTGACGAGGCAAACCGTTCCGGTGTCATCAAATCCGGGGACATCGTGCTCATGGATGCCTTCGGAGGCGGCTTCACCTACGCCTCCGCCCTGATTCGCTGGTAGATTCCGGCTCACCGGCAATTATTAACCGCAAAGACACAGAGGGCACAAAGAAATTCAAATGCTTATAAATATATCGATTCGAACCGAACAGATGAAAGAGTTGGACAAGACAACATAATGATTTTCCATCGCGTTCTTTGCGTCTTTGCGGTTCAATTGCTTTTTAAGGATTATTACTTATTGAAAGGTCGTTATCATGGGTAAAATCGCTTTCATTTTTCCTGGGCAGGGATCCCAGTACCCCGGCATGGGCAAGGAGCTTGCCGAAGCCTTTCCCGTAGCCCGGCACATCTTTGAAGAGGCTGACGATGCCCTTGGCGTGAAGCTGTCGGCCACCTGTTTTGCAGGCAGCGAAGACGAACTGAAGCTGACCGCCACCACCCAGCCGGCCATCCTGACCACCAGCATTGCCGTTCTGCGTGTGGTCGAGCAGGAAACCGGCCTCACGCCCGACTACCTGGCCGGTCATTCCCTCGGCGAATATTCTGCCCTGGTCTGTTCGGGCGCCCTTGGTTTTTCGGATGCCGTGAGGACCGTTCGGGCGCGCGGAACCTTCATGCAGGAAGCGGTTCCGGTCGGCGTCGGCGCCATGGCCGCCATGTTGGGGATTGAAAGAGAGGCGCTGGAGGATATTTGCCGCGAGGCGGAGCAGGGCGAAGTCGTTGCGCCGGCCAATTTCAATTCGCCCGGCCAGATCGTGATAGCCGGCCATGGCGGCGCCGTGGGGCGCGCCATAGAGATCGCCAAAAGCCGCGGCTTCAGGAAGGCCATGTTGCTGCCGGTCAGCGCCCCGTTCCATTGCGCCTTGATGAAACCGGCCGCCGAGCGGCTTGCCGGGGTGCTGGAAACGGTGACGGCCCATCCGATGAAGTCGCCGGTGGTCGCCAATGCCGATGCCGCCCCGAATGCGGACTTCAACCGCGTCAAACAACTTCTGGTGTCCCAGGTCTGCTCCCCGGTCCTGTGGGAGCAATCGGTAGCCACCATGGTGGCGGACGGTGTCGTGAAGTTTGTCGAGATAGGCCCCGGCAAGGTCCTGTCGGGACTGGTCAAGCGTATTTCGAAAGAGGTGGAAACCGCCAATATCGAGGATAGCGCCGGCTTGAAAACGCTGACGGCATAACCCTTACCAACAGGAATGGCCATGCTCGACATCAATGAAATCATGAAGATTCTGCCCCACCGCTATCCGTTTTTACTGGTGGACCGCATCGTGGAAATGGAAACGGGCAAGCGTATCGTCGGCACGAAGAACGTCACCGTCAATGAACCGTTCTTCCCCGGCCATTTTCCCGGACACCCGGTCATGCCGGGGGTGCTGATCATCGAAGCCATGGCCCAGGTGGCCGCGATCCTGGCCTATGTCTCTTCCGATGACAGCGTGCGCTCGAAGGTCACCTATTTTGTGGGGATCGACAACGCCCGTTTCCGCAAGCCGGTAGTTCCAGGCGATCAATTGCGCATCGAGCTCGAGGCTGTCGGCTGCCGGCGCGGCATCTGGAATTTTGCCGGCAAGGTGCAGGTGGACGGTAAAGTCGTTGCCGAAGCCGCGTTGATGGCGACCTTCGCCGACAAACAAAGCTAATACCAGCGGTTCAAATGCTTTTTCAGGATGAAAGGAGTGGATAATGCCAAAGGATAGAATTGCAGTTATCACGGGGGCATCCCGTGGCATAGGCCGGAGTATCGCCCTTGCCCTGGCGGCCAAAGGCGCGACGATCGTTGCCGTCGATATGGACCAGGCTGCGACCGATGCCGTTGTTGCCGAATTGCAGGCTGCCGGCGCGAAGGCCCTGGGGGTTGTGGGCAACGTCACGGTCCCGGCGGACGCGGAGCGGATGATCGATGCCGCCATGGAGGCCTTCGGGCGGGTCGATATCCTGGTGAACAACGCGGGCATTACCAGGGACAGCCTTCTTATGCGTATGAAAGACGAGGAGTGGGATGCCGTGCTTACGGTCAACCTGAAGGGCGCTTTCCTCTGCACCCGCGCCGTATCCAAGGTTATGACCAAGCAGCGTTACGGCAGGATCATCAACATCGCCTCGGTAGTCGGGCAGATGGGGAATGCAGGCCAGGCGAACTACTGCGCCAGCAAGGCGGGCCTGATCGGGCTCACCAAGTCCAATGCCCGCGAACTGGCCAAACGGAACATTACGGTCAATGCCGTTGCACCCGGTTTCATCGCCACCGCCATGACCGACGCCCTCCCGGAGAAGGTACGGGCCGAGTTGACAGCCCAGATTCCCCTGGAGCGTCTGGGCAGCGCCGACGACATTGCCAATGCAGTGGCATTTTTGGCCGGGGAGGCCTCGGGCTACATTACCGGGCATGTGCTTTCGGTGAATGGCGGGATGTACATGTAGGTTTCCGCTGGAAACAAATTAATCTTTGACATTTGATGCGTTCATTGTTAAGAAGCTGTAGCTCTAATCGACAATAACCTGTTACGGGTTACCACAACACGGAGGTGAAAGATGTCTGACATTGCAAAACGGGTAAAAGAAATAGTTGCCGAACAGCTCGGTGTGGAAGAAGCTCAGGTGGTTCTTGAAGCATCCTTCATGGATGACCTCGGCGCTGATTCGCTGGATACCGTTGAACTGGTCATGGCCCTTGAAGAAGAGTTCGATATCGAGATCCCTGACGAGGATGCCGAAAAGATCCAGACCGTTCAGGACGCCATCGACTACATCACCGAACACAGCTAATACTGACGGCGGCTTACGGAACAGGGGAGGGGAGACACTCCCCTCTTTTTGTTTATTCGAGTCATTATCTATCAGGAGCGCTTACACATGAGAAGAGTCGTAATTACCGGCGTTGGGGTTGTTTCTCCCCTGGGCTGCGGCAATGCCAAAAACTGGGATGCACTTGTCAATGGCCGTTCAGGAATCGGTCTGATAACCCGCTTTGACGCCTCGGCCATGCCGGTGCGCATTGCCGGCGAGGTAAAGGACTTCAATCCCGAAGACTTCATTGACAAAAAAGAGATCAAAAAGATGGATCTCTTTATTCAGTATTCCCTGGCCGCCGCCCAGTTTGCCATGGAAGACTCCGGTCTTGCCATCACGGAGGAGAACGCCGAGAGGGTGGGGGTGCTCGTGGGGGCCGGTCTAGGCGGACTGCCGACCATCGAAAAGTATCACAGCGCGTTCCTTGAAGGCGGGTGCAAAAAAATCTCCCCGTTCTTCATTCCGATGCTGATCATCAACCTTGCGCCCGGCCACATCTCCATCCGGTATGGAGCCAAAGGCCCCAATATCTCTTCGGTTTCGGCATGCGCCACTGCCACCCATTCCATAGGGGATGCGTACCATATCATCAAACGGGGCGACGCCGACGCCATGATCGCCGGCGGGACCGAATCGACGGTGACGCCGCTCGGCATCGGCGGCTTTGCCGTCATGAAGGCACTCTCCGACCGTAACGACAACCCCCAGGCCGCTTCGCGCCCCTTTGAGAAGAATCGTGACGGCTTTGTCATGGGGGAAGGGGCCGGCATCGTGATCCTTGAAGAGTATGAGGCTGCCAGAAAACGGGGCGCCAAGATCTACGCCGAGGTCGTCGGCTACGGCCTGACCGGCGACGCCTACCATCTGACCGCGCCGGCGCCGGACGGCGAAGGGGCTGCGCGCTGCATGAAGATGGCTCTCGCCAATGGCGGAGTAAACCCCGAGCAGGTCGGCTACATCAATGCCCACGGCACCTCGACCCCCATGAACGACCTGTATGAGACCATGGCCATCAAGACCGTCTTCGGCAATCATGCGGGCAAGGTGAAGATATCCTCGACCAAATCCATGACCGGCCACCTGCTGGGCGCTGCCGGCGGGATCGAGGCGGTATTCAGTTGCATGGCGCTGGACAAGGGCGTCATCCCGCCGACCATCAACTACGAGGAGCCGGACCCCGAGTGCGATCTGGACTACACCCCCAACACCGCCTGCGAGGCCAGGATCGAATATGCCATGAGCAACAACTTTGGTTTCGGCGGCACCAACGCCTCGCTGCTCTTCAAGAAGGTGTGACATGAAAATCGCACTGGGAAGCGACCATGGCGGTTTTGGCCTGAAACAGTCCCTGATCCCGTTCCTGCAGGGCCGGAATATCGAAGTTGCCGATGCCGGCACGAATTCGGAAGATTCGGTGGACTATCCCGATTTTGCCGAACGGGTGGCGCTCCTGGTCGCCCACGGGGAGGCGGATGCCGGAATCCTGGTCTGCGGGACCGGTATCGGCATCTCCATTGCCGCCAACAAGGTGCCGGGCATCCGCGCAGCCCTGGTGACCGATCCCTTCATGGCCCGCATGGCCAAGGAACACAACAACGCCAATGTACTGGTGCTGGGAGGCAGGGTACTGGACGAAGCCACGGCCCACGAGTTGGCTGCGGCTTGGCTGGATGCCTCCTTTGAAGGGGGTCGGCATCAGAAACGCCTGGACAAGATTACCCACTTGGAACAAAAGTATCAGTGCGGTTAGCCGGTTTCTTTCGGAAACCGCATTTTTCCGCCCATCCGGCATCAATTTTCTGATACCATATTTTTTGTTACGACAGCGGGACGAGACACAATTGTCCCGCTCTCTGTTTTCCGATTCCGGATTATAACCAATTCAACCGACGAAGGAGTGGACATACCATGTCGATTCTTGACCATTTCGACCCCCAGGTTGCCGAAGCCATCCGTCACGAAACCGAACGGCAGGAGTACAACCTTGAACTGATCGCCTCGGAAAACTTTGTCTCCGAAGCGGTGCTTGAGGCCCAGGGAAGCGTCCTGACCAACAAATACGCCGAAGGCTACCCCGGCAAACGCTACTATGGCGGCTGCGACCATGTGGACGTTGTGGAAAGACTGGCAATCGAGCGCGCCAAGGAGCTTTTCGGCGCCGAGCATGTCAATGTTCAGCCCCACTCCGGCTCCCAGGCCAATATGGCGGTCTATTTTGCTGCCTGCAAACCGGGGGACACCATCCTGGGCATGAACCTCTCCCATGGCGGCCACCTGACCCACGGCAGCCCGGTCAACTTCTCCGGCAAGCTGTTCAACATCGTACCCTACGGCGTATCCCCCGAGACCCAGACCATCGATTACGCCGAGGTGGAGCGCCTGGCCGAGCAGCACAAGCCGAAAATGATCGTGGTCGGGGCAAGCGCCTACCCGCGCATCATCGATTTCCCCGCCTTCCGCGCCATTGCCGACAAGGTTGGCGCGGTGGTGATGGTCGATATGGCCCACTTTGCCGGCCTGGTGGCGGCAGGGCTCCATCCCAGCCCGATCCCCCATGCGGAATACGTGACTACCACGACCCACAAGACACTGCGCGGTCCGCGCGGCGGCATGATCCTTTGCCGGGAGGAATTTGCCAAGACCCTCAATTCCCAGATTTTCCCCGGTATCCAGGGAGGCCCCCTGATGCACGCCATCGCCGCAAAGGCCGTGGCCTTCAAAGAGGCGCTCCAGCCTGAGTTCAAGGTCTACCAGCAGCAGATCGTGAAAAACGCCTCAACTCTGGCCGCGGCACTGATGAAGAGGGGCTTCAAGCTGACCAGTGGCGGCACCGACAACCACCTGATGCTGATCGATTTCTCCGGCACCGACATCACCGGCAAGGCTGCCGAGGAGGCCCTGGACAAGGCCGGAATCACCGTCAACAAGAACACGGTCCCCTTCGAGACCCGCTCCCCGTTCGTTACCTCGGGGATCCGGATCGGCACGCCGGCCGCCACCTCCCATGGACTGAAAGAGGCGGAAATGGAACAGGTCGCCGCGTTCATTGCCGATGCCATAGCCAATATCGGCAGCGACGAGAAACTGGCTGCCATCAAGGTCCAGGTCAACGCGATGATGAAGAGCTTCCCGCTCTATGCCAACCGCCTGAAGTAAGGACCTCGCTGTTATTTGCCGAAACCCGCCGCTCGCCGCGGCGGGTTTTTTTGTGTGCGCATACTGCCGATTTCCCGGCAAATCTGCCTCTGGTATTCGTCATCCTTGACTTTATTCCCGCACTTTGGCTAGTATGCCAAGTTATGAAAAATCCAACCAGACAAATACTGATCGGATCGGTTCCCGTGGGAGGCGGCGCGCCGTGCGCCGTGCAGTCCATGTGTTCCACCGACACGCGGGACGTGCCCGCCACCCTCGCCCAGATTGCCGGACTGGCTGCCGCGGGCTGCGAGATCATCCGCTGCGCCGTGCCCGACATGGACGCAGCCCTGGCCTTGGCAAAGATCAAACATGAAAGCCCGATTCCGGTCATCGCAGACATCCATTTCGATTACAAGCTGGCCCTCCAGGTGCTGGAAGGGGGCATTGACGGGCTGCGGCTCAATCCCGGCAATATCGGCGACAAATGGAAGGTGGCTGAGGTCGTCAAAGCGGCGGCCGAACGACTGGTGCCCATCCGGATCGGCGTCAATGCCGGTTCCCTTGAAAAAGAGCTGCTTGAGCGTTTCGGCCACCCGACAGCCGAAGCCATGGTCGAATCCGCCCTGGGGCATGTGCGAATCCTTGAGGAACTGGGATACCGGGAGATCAAGATTTCCCTGAAGGCCTCGGACGTGATGAAGACGGTATCCGCCTATCGCCTGCTCTCAGAGCGGGTCGAGTATCCCCTGCACATCGGCATCACCGAAGCCGGAACCGTCTTTTCCGGGACGATAAAATCCTCGGTCGGCCTCGGCATCCTGCTGGCGGACGGCATCGGCGACACCATGCGGGTCTCCCTGACCGGCGATCCGCTCGACGAGGTCAGGGTAGGGTACGAGATACTGAAAAGCCTCGGCCTGCGCCAACGGGGAGTCAACTTTGTCTCCTGCCCCACCTGCGGACGGTGCCAGATCAACCTGATCAAGGTGGCCGAAGATGTCGAACGCCGGTTGCAGGGCGTGGACAAGCGCATTACGGTCGCGGTGATGGGATGCGCCGTCAACGGTCCCGGAGAAGCCCGTGAGGCGGATGTGGGCATTGCCGGCGGCAAAGGGGAGGGGCTCCTGTTCCGCAACGGCGAGATTGTCCGCAAGGTCCCGGAAGACCAGTTGGCCGACGCCCTGCTTGAAGAGATAAGCAAACTCTGAAAAAACTGAATCCGTGACGCCGGAATGCCGTAGTGTCAGGAAGAGCCGGGGCCCGCACGCCGCCGTGTCGTGACAACTCACTTACTTGGCTGGTACCCCGCCTGATC
>Ga0187771_10003311_pt1 | contig 11247 bp, 11 predicted proteins | sample 0116_SJ02_MP15_1_FD_133139 | JGI IMG/M metagenome (GOLD analysis project Ga0187771, IMG submission 133139) | Tropical peat soil microbial communities from peatlands in Department of Meta, Colombia - 0116_SJ02_MP15_10_MG | ecosystem: Environmental > Terrestrial > Soil > Wetlands > Peat | place... | reverse complement strand
TCCACGAAGCGGTGCTCGCGGCCTGCGACGCCAATGACGGCGTGAAAGACGGCGTGCTCGAAAACCCGATGCACTGCAAGTTCGATCCGCAGGTGCTCGCCTGCAAAGGCGCGGAATCGGATGCGTGCCTGACCGCGCCGCAGATCGCGGCGCTCCGTCGCATCTATGCGCCGGCCATCAATCCACGCACGAAGGAATACATTTTCCCCGGGCTCGAGCCGGGGGGCGAACTGGGATGGTCTATGATGCTCGGCCCCGAGCCGTTCAGCTACGCCGACGAATTCTGGAAGTATATGGTGATCAAAGATCCCAAGTGGGATTACATGACGCTCAACTTCGCGACCGACCTTCCCAAGGCGCTTGCGGCGGATCACGGCATCGTGGACGCGACCGATCCCAATCTCGCGCCGTTTTTCTCCCACGGCAAGCTGATTCAGTATCACGGCTGGGGCGATCCGGGAATCCCACCGGAAAACAGCGTGAACTACTACAACCAGGTGAAGGAAACGGTGGGCGCGGCGAAGGTGAAGGAATCCTACCGGCTGTTCATGGTGCCGGGGATGGCGCACTGCCGCGGCGGCGAAGGCACCGACACGTTCGATATGCTCGGCGCGCTGGAGCGCTGGGTGGAGCAGGGAACCGCGCCGGAGCGCATCCTCGCTTCGCGCGTGAAAGATGGCAAAACGGACCGCACTCGTCCGCTCTGCGCCTATCCGCAGGAGGCCATCTACAACGGATCGGGCAGCACCGACGAGGCGGCGAATTTCACTTGTAAAGTCCGGTAAACGACTTCGCCTAAGGGTCCGCCACCTGCCGTTTCGTTCGCGCTGGCTCACGGCGGTGCACGAACTAATCCAGCCAGAACAGGATTTGGGAGCCAATTCCTCGGATCGCGCCGGTAAATGGCATGATGATTCCGAGGTCGCGCGGGTCTGGAGGCGCATGATAGCTGTGCTCCACAGCAAACTCAAATACCATAGGCTTTTGCGAATCCACCACAGCGGGCAGCCTTTTCTCGAAGAGCTTATCCCCGGGTCCGTGAAACACTTCGCTGGCTGTGGGGTGTCCGTTGACGGTGCAGTGAACGGTCACCGGCGAGGAGCTAGCGATCGAGTCCGGCACGACAAAGCCCAATAAGAACGATCCGGGACGTCGCGGCTCTTCCAGCCTGACTTCGATGGCAAATTTCTTCTCGGTCCAACCCCACTTCTGGGGCACCGGCTCCGTCCAACCGTGCAGCAGCCGAACTTGCGCGGGAGCTGAGCACAATTGGCTGCGCAGGAACACGAACATCCGCTCGTCCGCATCGGAAGCAGCCGGGTCCGAATTGGCGCAGCCAACGGAACGATGTCCGATAACCCTCCACCCGGTTCGTTTCGCGAGCCTTAGCAAACCCTCGTGGGAAAAGACCCAATAGTTGGTGGGATCGTTGTTGGCTTCACGATGGTCGAGGAGGTAAGCGAGTGGCTCGTCGCGAATCAGCGTGCCAGCCACACTTCTGGCCGCGACTCGGGTGCTGAGCACACAATAGCGCGCGTTGCGGGCCAGTGTTTCCAGAACCTGGAACGGATTCTTGAGGTGATAGAGGATGCCCAGCAGGAGCACCAATCCATAGGGCCCGCCGTCGAGCTGGAAGTGCGAGTCGACGTCCATCTCCAGGATGTCGATCGGCAGATTCAGCCGCGTCCGCAGCGCGCGAACTCCGGTCATCCAGTTAAAATTGCAACTCGGCAGGTCGACCGCCGTCATCCGGCAGCCGAGCGAGGCAAACAGGTACGCGAGGTCACCGTCGCCGCAGCCGATGTCCAGCATTCCTCCTTCCATGCCGGTGCGAAAAGCTGCAAAGTGGTCCGTAAGAAGCGGAGCCAAGATCGGAATCGCTGAAATCGTGCTATACGGATACCACCGGAAGATGTCCCCGGGCGGCTGGGCCTTGGCCGCATCCAACCCCAATGTGAACTCCTTGGTGTACTCCAGGAGCTCTTCTACTGTTTCAGGAGTGCAGGAGGGCACGGTTCTCATCCCATCTCTTCCATCCAGTTTACGCTCCTAGCGAAACGCTCAGCCGTGCCGCCGTGCCGACTCGCGTGCCTCGGGCTCCCGATGCGCCGGAATCGTCACCACATTCGCCGGAGCATGCTTGTGCCAGCCGACCGCGTGCTGGATCAGGTGCCACGGGATGCGGCGGTAGGCGAGGCTCACGCCAAGCATCAGCACCACCATGGCGACGGCGACAGCGAAGGTCGCAAACGGGCTAAGCGTCTGGCGATCATCGGCGAACAGGCGTCCATATTCGAGCTCGACGTGCGCCCAATAGACGACGAGCGAAGTGGTGCCGAGCTGGCGCACGAAGCTCCAGCCCGTGCCGAGATATTCGGTCCACAGGTAAGCCGCGGAAGCCAGCAGCATCGCGATGCCGAGTTTGCAGAAGATCAGGCCGGGGCTGTTGAGCCAGAACTCCGAGGCCGGATAAATCGAAAAAGGAAGATTTGAAAAATATTGGCCGCCGAGCAGGAGGCCGAAACCAATAAGCGCGCTCCACTGCATCACGCGGTTCCATTCGGTGCGGCGCACCAGCGGGATCAGGCTTCCGAATCCGACCCCGAAGGCGAGGAACGCGCCCCAGGGAAAGAAGCTGAAGCCGTCATAGTTCGGAATGAAATAATTGCGGACCGCGGAGGGCACGCCCGCAGCCGTCAGCATCGGCGCGAACATCGACATCAGCGGCGAAGCGGCGGCGGTCACGACGCCCACGAGCATCGCCCAGCGCACCCGATTTAGGCCGCTGGCGAGCGCCAGGATGGCGAGCAACGCGGCGGCCGCGCCCATCAAGTTCAGGATGTCCACCTTCAGCATGTCCGAGGCGCGGCTGCGCGGATAATCGAACAGCCAGTTCTGCACGCGGAAGACGATTGCGAGCAAAAACAAATAACGCGCGCGGCGCAGCGCGGCGATGACGCGCTTCCAGGCGGGCAGCTCCTCCCGGCGATTCATACCGAGCGCGTAGGTGACGCCGGTGAGCAGCAGGAAAATCGCGGCGGCTTCCCCTCCGAAGAATTGCGAAAACATGAAGCCGGCGCCGTTGCGGGATTCCGGGCGCGTAAACGCGTCGAAAGTGTGGCCCTGGATCATGATGATCGCGGCCACGCCACGCAACCAATCCAGGAAAACTACGCGGTTCGAGGGGGTTGGGAGCATCGGAGGGATGAAGTAACCTTAATTTTACCAGACGAAGGCGTGTGGAGTTGGGTTACGGCAAGCTTGGCGGCGAGTAGCGGGCCGGAACGTGCTCGAGCGGTCCCGCCCTGGACGCTGGCCGAAATGCACCGCCCGGTTGTTTTGCAGCATCGTGCGCGAGGATATCAAGCTGTATTGTCAATAACTTATATTTGGAACCTGGGTTGCATCCTGAAGGGCAAGAGGCAGCGCAAATCTATGAAAACGACAATTTATCGAACTGGACTTCGTCTTGGGGTTGCGATGCTCGCCATGGGGGTTATGGTGTGGGCGCAGGATGTTCCAGCTCAGGCTGGGGCGACGCAGGATTCCGGCGGATGGCGGCGGCTGGGGAGCGCTCCCGCGGATACGTCGCAGGCGCAGCCAGCGCCGCAACAGGTCAATGCTCCACCGTCTCCTCCTCCGATCCCGGCGACATTGACTATCCCGGCGGGGACGTATTTCACGATTCGCGTGAATCAAGCGCTGAATTCGGAACATAATAAAGTCGGCGATTTGTTCACCGCGACTTTGGCCAAGCCGATCATCGTGAACGGCATCGTCGTAGCCGAGCGCGGCGAAACGATTGCGGGCCGCGTGTCGCAAGTGGAGAAATCGGGGTTGCTGAAGGGCTCCTCGAAGCTGGGAGTGGAACTGACGCAATTGACTTTGAGCGACGGCAGCCAAGTGCCGCTGCATTCGCAACTGATCAGCATCTCGGGCCCGGGCGTAGGCGGACGTAATGTGGCGGTCGTGGGTGGAACCACGGCGGTCGGTGCCGCGGCGGGTGCGATCGCCGGAGCCGGCACAGGAGCCGCGATTGGCGCAGGCGCGGGTCTTGGAGTTGGCCTGCTCGGCGCGGTGCTGTCGAAGGGTTATCCTGCGATCATCGCTCCGGAAGCAGTGCTGACGTTCAGCATGGTGCAGCCGATTATGGTGGCGACGGATCGTGCGCCGCAGGCATTCCGCTATGCGGGTCCGGCGGATTACGAGCAACCCCGGTTGGCACCGCGGCCGGGTCCGCGTCCGTACCCGTATCCTTACGGCGCCGGCTATTCTGGCTATTATGGCGCGTATCCCTACTATTATCCGTACCCGTATTACTACGGATATCCTGGCGTGGCGATCGGCGTCTATGGGCGCTGGCGCTAAAGTCAGGATTCGAGTGTGAGGCGGTAGTAGCCGCCTGACTCCTCGACTTGAACGGGAACTTCAAAAAGCTCCTGCATCCGTTCGGATGTCAGGAGCTTTTCTTTTGGCCCGTCGAAATAGATCTGTCCCTTCTTGAGCGAAACCACGCGGTGGATTTCGGGAATGATGTCGGGCAAGTAGTGCGTGACCACGATGACGCTGACGCCGCTGGACGCCAGCTTGCGGACCGCATCGCGGACTTCGAGTTGCGCGCGGATATCAAGGCTATTGGAAGGCTCGTCGAGCAGCAGCGCTTTGGGGTTGTGAGCGAGAGCGCGGGCGAAGACGGCGCGGCGCGCTTCGCCGCTGGAGACCTCGGTCATCAGGCGGTCCTGCAAGTGCGAGATTTCGAAAAAATCGATGACCTCATCGGCGCGGGCTTCCATGAGCGGCGTGACGTGATGATTGGGCCAGATACCGACGGATCCGAAAAAAGCGCTGAGGACGGTTTCCCGGATCGGGTACGGCTGCGTGCAATAGGCGACCAGGTCGTTGGTGACGATGCCCAGCTTGGCGCGGAGATCGAACAGCGTCCAGATCTGTTCACCCCACATGCGGACGCGGCTTTCTTCGGGGAAGCGGGGATAGCATTCGCGAGTGATGGCCTTGATGAGCGTCGATTTTCCGCAGCCATTGGGGCCAAGGATGGCGACATGCTCGCCTTCATCGATGAAAAAAGAGACGTTGCGCAGCGCCATCGTGCTTTCGCGCTGGATCGACACATTGTCGAATTCGATCAGCTTGGGCATTCTTTTCATCCTAAGTGATCGAGGCGATGTCAGGAAAACGGGCCCGTTGGCTGAGCGGTTGGATTCCCGACGAATCCGCGGGCGGCCGCTCTCTTTTCCGGGCGGTGTCGTGGTAAAACTAGGTTTGGGCGCGCGAGGCGCCTGGGAGGAAGGAATGGTTAACTGCCCGCTTTGCGACGCAGTCATCGACGTGGACGAAGACGAGCTGGATGAGGGGGATTCCCTGATCTGCGAAGAGTGCGGCTCGAATCTGAGCGTCGGCGGAACGAATCCTTTGGAACTGAACCCGGAAGCCAATTCCGACGAGGACGAAGACGAGGAATTCGACGAAGACGAGGAATTTGACGACGAGGACGAAGACGAAGACGAGGACGAGGAAGACGAAGAGGACGACTGGGAGTAATGGTCCAGAAACCGGCACGGCGTTGCGCGAGTCTATGGAATTGAACAGGGGGCTGCAGTGCTCGTGAAATCCGTCCGCACGACCGCCGTGATTTTGGGCGCAATCGCTTTGGCCTTCGTGGCGCCGGCTTCGAAGCCAGCGTTCGGCCAGACCCGCGCCGAGAAGCGCGCAGAAGCGAATTTGCGGTCCGTATCGGGGCTCGTCAGCGGTGTCGACGACGTGCCGGCAGTGGGCGCAGTGGTCCAGATCAAGGACATGCGAACCCTGCAGATTCGCTCGTTCATTACTCAGGCCGATGGCAAATATCACTTTTATGAGCTGAAGGCCGATGTCGACTATCAGCTGAGCGCGCGGTCGGGCGACGCCGTCTCACCCGCTAGAACGCTCAGCGTGTTCGACACGCGCAAGGAAGCCATCCTGAATTTCAAGCTGGAAGAAAAGAAACCGGCGCCGGCCGCGAACTGATTTCGAGGCCGCTCCGATGGCGCGAGCTTCGGCCAATTCGCTACGATGGTGAGCGGAGGAATGGCCGAGTGGTTGAAGGCGGCGGTCTTGAAAACCGTTAGCGGGGTGACTCGCTCGGGGGTTCGAATCCCTCTTCCTCCGCCACCTGAACTTATTCTTTTGGGGTGATTTGTAAGCACGATTTTGGATCGTGTTTAAATCGCGCCCCAAATGTGCCCAAATCGTCGCACAGTGCTCACTTCTTACCAGCGGAATCGGTATGAGCGCCGAGCGACCCTTTCAGACGCGGGTGAGCAGGCTCTGCTTGACCTCGGACTGAAGCAGCGGCCTCTTTGATACGGTCGACCTCATAACGAGATCTGCATTCCTTGCTTGGGTAAAGGTACCTAAATTGCTCGAATAGTGGCAGCTAATCCGATTTGCGAGGAGCAGCTGATCCGATCTTGTGAGGAGCAACTTATGAAATCCAGGAAAAAGAGACCGGCAAGGGCCATCACGCTTTTGACCAGAATCGAGGCTTTGCTGGGCGATGCGATGAATGAGTTTTCCGCCATGGAAAAGACCGTCGAAAAGTACGCCCGGGCGCTACTTACTTCCGCAGAGACATCGATCTCGAACGCCAAAGACCTCATTGCTACTGCGCCGGCTCCGGCTGGCGGAGCGCGGCACAGGGCCGTGAGAGTCCGGCCACACGCGGCCCGGCCCAAGGCGAAGCGCGCGGTACGGGGCCGGAGGCCGTCCACCGTCCACGGTTGAAGTTTTCGACCGGTGCGGGCTCCGCGATTTTTAGGAATCATTGGCGGAAGCATTTAGCCGCTTCAGCAGGTGCAATGACGTGGCCCGTTGCGTGCACTTTCAGGGAAAAGGTTAGAGACGCTCGTTCGGGCATGCGTCCCGGCCCGTGCGTCGCTTCGGTATGAAAAACAATCCCGGGGGTTCGGGAACTAAAGGAGATGATATGGGATCGAGCATAAAGTGGGCACTCGCCATCGGGGCCGGAATTGCCGGCGGCTGGGCGATCCGGAGTCTGGCCGACTCTCCGGAAGGCGCCGGTGTGAAACTTCTGGAGATGGGAATCAACGCCAAGGACCGGATTTCGGGTTGGGCCGCAGTCGAGCGCGAGCGCCTGGATGACATGTTGGCAGAGGCTCATGCGAACATCGCCCGGGAGAGCGCAGCTGCGAACAAGCCGGGACGTACAAGCCGGTCCGCGGCAAGACGCGGCGCACGGCTGGTAAGACGCGAGAGCGAGCACAGCGAGGCCATCGTCTAAACAAGTCGCGCGATGGATTCGTGAGGGGGTACAATGCGCGGTCATTCCCGAGCGGATACGACGAAAGGCTCCACGGCAGGACAAACCACGGTCCAGGAGGCGCACTTCGAGGCTCCGCCTAAGCGCCCCGATGAGCCGTTGCGCCTGGTGCATCACCATCCTGGCTACTTGAGGATTCGGGCGAACGCCTTCCTTCACGCCGGAGAGGACGATCCGACCATGACCGCTGCGCGGACTGCGGCCGAGACTGTTCCTGGTTTCCGTTCGTGGTCCTTTAATCCAAAGACCGGTAGCGTCGTTGTCCAGTATGAACCCGGCACGGTCGAGCCCGACGATCTGCTCAAGCACATCGCAAAGTGCGGGGGATTCCAAGGGGTCGAAATCGCGACTCGCACCAAAGTGAATCGCCAGGAATTGGTGAGCGGCTTCCTGGATACGATCCAGGGCATCAACCGCGCCGTGGATCAGCTCACCGGCGGAAGAGCGGACCTCCGCGAGCTGACGCCGGCCGCACTGGCGGCAACGTCTGTCGTCTCATTCCTCCTCAATGAGAATCGCGGCCGCATCCCGGAGTGGAGCGGGCTTCTCTATCATAGCTATCGCGTCTTCATGCACTGGCACCGGCCGGAAGTTCGAAATCGCGAACGAATCGGCCGACAGGAAGAGGAACGCGCCGGTGCCACTCATAAGATTGTCAACGACGCCAGTTGACTATTGGGTGAATTGCCGCAGAACGTGCGTGCCTGAACCCAATAATGACCGGCCGTCCTGCCCCCAAAGACTGCCCGGATCGGGGGCGCGTCTTCAACTTCGTGTGGTTGCTGTACTTTACTGCGGATAAATCCCTCCGGAAATGCGCCGCGCGGAATCCCGATTGCCCATAATGGATTGGCAGTGCCATAACTGCCTATCCCGAGAACTGGAGGGATGTCATGACGAAACAAGTTAGAGGGAAAAAGAGTGAATCGACCAGGCACCACCACGTGGCGGCCAGGCAGGGCACGTTCGAGATGGTGGAATCCTACTTGCCGGCCGGATCGCCGCAGCGGACCGTCGCCGGCGTAGGAACGGCGGCGTTGGTGGCCTTGCTCGCCGCGGCAGTACTTGGGGTGGGTCCGGCAGCGCTCGCCGGAGCGGCCGGCTACCTCGTCTACCAAGAGACTCATCGATAGCAAACGACTTCGATGTACACGCAATTTACTGACGAGTTGGTGAAAATCGAGCGCGGCGCGGCAGTCGGTCGGGCATTGCGGCGCCGCGTGATCTCGGGGATTTGAATGCCGGACATCGAGATGGTGAGGCGATTCTCGCTTCCGATCGCGGTTGCCAAAGCGCGAGTGCAGAAAACGGCCGACGAACTGGCGGCTGAATATGACCTCAAGAGTGAATGGTTTGGGAAGACGCTGCGTTTTGACCGGTCAGGTCTGCACGGCGAAATCCATGTGGCCGACTCCGAAATCCGGTTGCACGTAAATTTGAGTATTTTGCTCAAGCCTCTGAGGGCGAGGCTGATCAGCCTCATTGAGGATAAATTCGACAGATTATTCCCCGAGCCCGGCGTAAAACCGCACGCAAAAACGCCCACAAAAAAGCTACCGCCCCGGGCTCGATAAGCTGCAAGCGAAAAACAGCTTGTTGGCAACGGGAATGCTTTACAGAAGTGTGAAAAGGCCCGCGTAAGCCAATGAGGGAATGAGGGGAGCGCATCGGTGGCAGCTCACGCACAGCTCTTGCAAGCCGGGGAGCGATGCTCCATGAAGGGCCGGCTCCAGGTTTTGTACAAGGCCCGCGGCAAGAAGGGACGCGGGGGCGCCTGCATCGTGGGCGTGCAAAAGGGGTCTGCGCAATCAAGCGCGCTCGAGGCCTGGCTCGCCGAGCGGATCGACGTGGTTCATTTCGAGCACCGCGCTGCTACGGGCGCGTTTTACGTCGACTACGACGACGGGGCGGCCCTTCCCGGCCGTTTCATCCGCAGTCTGCGGGATCGGATCCACATGCTCAACCTCCCGAGTCCCGAGCCGTTCGACGTCCAACCGGTGCACCGGCTAAAAGGACGCGTTCGTCTCTGCGTGACCGGCATCGGGGAACGGGATCTCGCCACGCTGACCATGCTCGCCAGCGGACTGCCAGGAGTGAAAAGCACCAAGCACATCCGTGGTGGGCACACGATGCTCGTCGTTTATGACCCGGAAAAAGTCAGCGAGCGATTCATTGTGGCGGGGCTATTGAAGAGCGATCCGGCCGAATGGGCGCGGGAATGGCACGAGCCAACTCCGACCCGGTGGCTGGCCGCCCTGTCTGGCACCTCGACGCTTCTGGCATGTCTGGCGCACGTGGCGCCATTTCCATATCTGGCGGTCGCAGTCATCCTGAATACAATCCGGCCGCTGGGCCGCAGCATCACAGCGCTCCGGCAGGGACAGATCAGTATCGATCTTCTCGACGTGGCGGCGACGTTGGCGGCGCTCGCCACCGGCAGGGAAATCACGGCCGCCTTTGTGATCTGGATGGTCGGCGTCGGCGACTATCTGCTCGATGTCTCCGCCAGCAACGCGCGCTCCGCGCTTTCGATGTTGATGCGCCGCAAAGAACCGGAAGCGCACCTGGTTCTTCCCGATGGCCGCATCGAAACCGTGCCGGTGGGCGATCTCCAGGCCGGGGATCACTTTGTCGTCCATACGGGGCACAGCGTGAGTACGGACGGCATCGTCGTTTCGGGCGTGGCGGAAGTGGACGCCAAGGATCTCACGGGCGAGTCACGTTTGCTTCCCAAGAAAACCGGGGATCCTGTTTTCGCGTCCACGGTGGTGGTCGCGGGCGAGGTCGTCGTCGAAGTCGACCGTTCAGGCAGGAATACCGAGGCGGCGCGGATCGAGCAAATCCTCAATACGGTCGGATCGAAGCCGCTCACATTACAGCGCGACGCGCTTCAGCTCGGAAGCAGGCTCGTTCTGCCGACGTTCGGCGTCGCCGGGCTCGCTGCCTTCTTATCCGGCGATGTGACGCGCGGCGTCTGCGTGCTCATCACCGACTTCGGAACCGGCTTCCGCATCGCGGTGCCGACCACCGCGCTGACCGCCATGACACTGGCGGCGCGCGAAGGCGTGCTGGTCAAAGGCGCTCAGTATTTCGAACGGCTCTCGAAAGCCGATGTGATCATTTTTGACAAGACGGGAACGCTCACCAGCGGCGTGCCAGAGGTCGTCGAGGTGGTCGCTGCCCGAGGCATGAAGGAATCCGCGCTGATCCGCTGGTGCGCCTCGGCCGAAGCGCGGCACGACCATCCCGTGGCGAAAGCGCTAAAGTCCTACGCGAAAGAACGTGGAATCCCCATCGCAGAGCCCGAGCCTGGAAGCGAGGAGTACGCGGTGGGATTGGGACTTTCCGCCCGCGTCGAAGGCCACCGCGTACGAGTCGGCCGCGCGATGTGGATGGAAAGCCAGGATCTCAAAATCCGCCCCTCGTTCAAGAGGTGCCTGTCCCGCTTCGAAAAGAGCTGCAACTCCAGTCTGTGCATCGCGGTCGATGACAAGGTAGTCGGGCTGGTGTGCTATTCCGACGGCACTCGCCGGGAAAGCGCGGCGATTGTGCGCAGCATACAAAGCGGCGGCCGGCGGAAGATCGTCCTCCTTTCGGGCGACAGTAACGAAGTGGTCAAGAACCTCGCGTGCGAGGTGGGAATCGACGAAGCTGTCGGCGGACTCCTGCCGCACGAAAAAGCGGAGTACATAAAAAAGCTGCAGGCGGACGGCCGGGTTGTCGCTATGGTCGGCGACGGCATTAACGATGCGCCCGCGCTGGCCGTGGCCGACGTTGGCATTTCGATCGCCGGCAGCACGGATGTCGCGCTGGAAGCCGCCGACGTCGTGCTGCTCAGCGGCGGCCTGGCACGACTCGAAAAGGCGTTCCGCATCAGCGATCAAGCCATGTCCAGCGTCCGCCAGAACCTG
>Ga0187771_10003310_pt1 | contig 11247 bp, 11 predicted proteins | sample 0116_SJ02_MP15_1_FD_133139 | JGI IMG/M metagenome (GOLD analysis project Ga0187771, IMG submission 133139) | Tropical peat soil microbial communities from peatlands in Department of Meta, Colombia - 0116_SJ02_MP15_10_MG | ecosystem: Environmental > Terrestrial > Soil > Wetlands > Peat | place... | reverse complement strand
CCAAAGAAAGAGGGTTTCAGATTTGCTGATTTCGAGCTTCGAGCCCTCCAAGAAGAACGAAAGTGACCAAAAAGGATGGCGGCGGTGAGTCATGCACTTCACTAATACTCGCCCCAAGATATCTCTGGAGTTAACGATTACTGGTGAGACTGTCGAAAAAGTCCCCAAGCAGATTCTTGTGAGAGATGCAGAAAAAAATGACCTCACAGAATGCGTCACAATCAACGATCTCACAATTATGAGGGGTCATGAGACCCCCAAAAACCATCCATTAATTGTACTGAAGGGTTTTTCGACAGTCTCAGATGAAAGAGATTATACCGATTTTGCTAAGGGGCATGGCTTTTTTTGCCTGGTCCGACTTCAGCGACTCGTTAGGTGAGATTATCTTGTATTCAGTCTTTGGCTGGGAAATATTCAAAGCAATGGAACCAGCTAAAAAACATTCCGTTGCCGGCACAAAAGATCGAACTAACTGCGAAACGCCATCAATAATCTGTGGGGGCTTTACCTAAACTCAATAATTAAGCCAGCACATTTGCCACCTAAATTCAATTTAATATCCTTACTGAATCCGTTTTAGTTATTGGCAGCAGCAGCAATAATGACAGGAAGGAGCATGACATGGCCAGGATGAATGCCCAAACATAGGTGCCAGTAGCATCTATAACCCAACCGCTGAGTACAGGAGAAATTATTGAGCCCAAACCGTGATATAAGGTCCAGAGGCCGATAACACTTCCAGAATAATTCTTAGGGAATAAATCCCGCGCAGAGGCGGCATAAACAGGCCAAATGGTTCCATAACCGATGCCGAATATCATTGAAAAAATAAACAGCATGGATAATTTCTGAGCATAGGCCATGCCGAGAGTCCCGCAAGCCGTAAGCAGTCCGCAAAGCATCATGATTTTGATCCTTCCTGCGATATCAGAGACATAGCCCAGTATCAATTTGCCTATTGCACCCGTGATAGCAATCACTACCAAGAGACCCGCAGTAGATGCATAGGGTATCATCAATTCCTGTGTCGCATAGGTCGCCAAGAATGTAAAAGGAATGAGTATAGAGAAACTAATGAACAGGTAAGAAAAGCCAATTAAATAAAATTTTGAATCCCGGAAAATGGTTTTATATGCCTCTTTGACAGGAACCTGCACCTTTTGCGCATTTTCCGGATCCTGAGTAGCGGGCTGGCCCTCAGGGTAGCTTCTTACAAGGAAGAAATTCATTCCCGCCACAACTAACGCTGTTATGCCAAGACTTACCCACACGGTTCTCCAACTAAAACCTCCGATAATGACCGGTATCAAAATGCTCCACACGGCAATGCCTGCGGTGCTTCCAAGATCCACGATCGAAATAATAGTACCCCTCCTTTTTTGACTGACCCATCGCATTACAACCGTTACAACAGGAGCCCAGCAAGCGGAGTGACCGATTCCTATCACGGCGAAGAAAATGCAGGCTTGAATAACCGAGGAAGAAAATGACATAAGGTAGGCACCGACACCCAGAACAGCTACAAACATTGTGAGAATAACCTTTATGTCAAATCTGTCCACTAGCATACCAAATACCGGCGAAAGGAGAGTATAGGTGATGAAATAGGAAGAAAAAATAACTCCAGCCTCGGTTTTTGAGATTGCCAGTGAAGACAGCATATAGGGTAAAATTAAGCCATAAGAATATCTCATGGAAAACGCAATGAAATTGGTGAAAAAACCCGTAACAATAACACCTATGGTGCGCTTTGTCATGATCGTCAACCCTGGCAATGAATATTGAACATTAAGACAGAACCTATTGAAAAGATATTCCGAATTTGAGTCTTCCAGATACCCTGCTGGATGGATAATATGAGAGAATCATTAATAGAGGTTTTTCAAAAAAGCCCCTCCGCTTATCCCAAAGTCTCGGGTCCCCCTGTATGGGACTATTTGATCTTTCCTAATCTTTGAATTGCTTGGAAGATGTCTCTGCCAAGTTCATTAGCCTCATCCATCGCCACCTTGTTTTGGCAGACCTCGCCTCTTTTGTCAGCGTAGGCGGTAACGGCTCCGGCAACATGCATCTTTTGAATATAACAATAATTACTCAAAGCACTAAAAGTCTGCGAGATGCCCCTTCGGCGTGCAACAATGACAAGACCTGCAATCTTATTTTTCAAAGGTCGATCTGTTCTAAATATGAAAGTGCGGTCAATAAATGCCTTGGCTTGAGCAGTCATTCCCCAGTAGTAGACCGGTGTACCGAACACAATTCCATCGGCCTCGATCAACTTAGGATAGATCCCTTGCATGTCGTCTTGAACCTTACACTTCCCTGTCACAACACAAGACTCGCAGCCATCACACGGAGCTATATTTTGGTGGGCTATAAAATCCAATTCAATATCAGCTCCCAACTCCTTCGTCATGGCTAACACCCGCTCCACTAAGACTTCCGTATTACCCCCTTTTCTCGGACTGCAGACAATTCCCAATATCTTCATATTCCACCCCCAAAGTGAATTTCTTCTTAGTCAGTCTGCAAGAGAGACGAACTCGAAGGGAAGCAAACCACAAAAACGTGCCTCTGTCAACATAACAATGGATCAAAAGATGCATCCATGTCAAGCCAAGCTAAAAATGTCAGAATAGATATCCACAAAATATGGCAGGCACACCCTGATATGTTCCAGCTCCTGCACGCCGCAAGGATTAGAAATTATGGTCGTAGCCATCACAGGAAGGAGCCTAAAATCTATACGAGGATTTTTTGCCACTATATGCCCAATCCAATTAATTACGATCTGAGAAAAAAATGTTTCCCTGAACACGTTCCGCTGATTACCATTTGAAGTATTGCATGGAGGCGTAATTCTAAAGAACGAGGAAGGCGTCTACTTTTTCTCGGTGGGCATGTCAATTTCTGCAAGGCGGAAGTCAACAAACCTCTCCGCTGGCAACGACCTCACTTAGCCAGACCCCGTTGCCGAAAAGTGCGAATGCTCCCTTTTTTGCTTGACAAAGACTCGGGAGATTATTTAAGAATTTGGTTAGCCACTGGCATCAGAAAGACGATTATCTCTCTCTGAGAAAGGAGTACACAATGAAAGTGTTTAAGTCGGAAGAATATATTAATATGACGAACCCAAACCCCGGTAAACCATATCGGCCTGAAATCCTGACCGCTGACCACGGGGCAAAGAATATCGGGGGAATGTTCGGCCTCCTGGTGGCAGGAAGCCAAGTGCCTTACCACTACCACAAGAACCGCGAGTCGATCATCATCGCAATCAGCGGAGAAGCCATTGAAGTGATCGAAGGCAAAGAGTTCTCCATTAAGACAGGTGATGTCCTATTTATTCCTGCCGGTGAGAAGCATACTACGATCAACAGGTCCAAACAGGATTTTCGTTATCTCGAATTTTTCACCTACCCGCCCATTGGTGCCGATTTCGTCGAGGTAAAATAGGCTGATTAGAAAAAAGGTCTCGTTTCACGGTAACGGTGAAGATGCCCGTATCGTCATTCGGTTAGGTTGTTCGTGTTAAGAAGTTCACGTAACCGTCCGACTCTAAACGAAACGGGATTCCTAACCGTAACCGTTACCTAAAAATGGCGACTATTCCATGGTTTGAGAGTGGCGAGCAGGCCATGCCAACAACTTACATTACCAGGGCAGCCCTTCCAGTTATTTTGTTTTCCAGTAGTAACCGGTGGGCTCTTTCTGCTTCCTCCAGAGGAAAGGTCTGAGTGACGATAGGCTTGATTTTGCCTTGTTGTACAATTTTCACAGCATCGATCAACTCTGCCATGGAGACATATCGAGACCCATGGATTTCAAGCCCTTTCGATAAGACCAGCAGAGGATCCACTCGAAAGGTTGGCTCCACCTTAAAGACACTCGGAGGACGAAATCCGAGGATCACGAGCCGTCCTGCAGTGGCCAGGCTGGCAAAGCTAACCTCCAATGTCTGAGAAGAGGCTACGAAATCGAGAACGGCATCAACCCCCTTGTCATCCGTCAATCGTTTGGTTTCTCGCAATAAATCTTTTTCTTTTACATCGATGATTTCATCGGCCCCTACCGTTTTCGCCGTCTCAAGCTTCTCCCTTGAAACATCAGCTGCCAAAACCCGACCTCCACAGAGTTTTGCCATCTGGACAGCATGGATACCGACACCTCCGCCTGCACCTATAACCAGAACGTCATCGCCAGGACCGATTCTCGCCTCCGCTCTGCAGGCGTGAAGCGGAGTGGCTACCGCATCCGAAATAATGGAGCCTTCGACAAAGGGGATATTTTCAGGAAGATGACAGAGGTTGAGTGCTGGAACAACCATGTATTCGGCATAGCCGCCGTCAGAGGCCATGCCCACATACCCCCTCCAATTCTCGCAGAGGGTTTCTCTACCGCTTCGGCAGAATTTACAAACCTTACAGGTCAGATAAAAATGGCAAACCACCCGATCCCCCACCTTCACATTTCGGACCTCGCTGCCGATCTCAACGACCTCTCCCGCCACCTCGTGACCAAGAATTCTTGGGTATCGGGTGACAAGCCCTGGCGTTGCCTTCATGATGATGATCGTCAATCCCACTCCTTCGGCCCTTACCCGAATCTTTGCATCGCAGGGTTCCACACGGGGTTCAGCCACCTCCTTGAATGTTACCGGGCCTCCCAATTGATGAAGCAGCATAGCACGCATTGCTCTTTCCTCTTCATTTTTTAAACCCACCTTGTCTCCCCTTAAATCAACGGGAGGTCAGGAGGGGTTAATAAAGCTTTTGACAATATCTGCCTGTGCATAGGCAGGCGCTGTACACTTGATGATCTTACCCTCCAGCCACCAGAACCGTGAAGGTGATCTCATCCCCGTCATGAATTTCTGTTTCAAGCTTTTCAAGGGAAGCGATATTCCTTCCGTTCACCAGAACGACGCAACCTTCCTGCAAAGAAAGATCTTCCTTAAGGAACCGTTTCCATGCCCCTTTGTGATGTTTCTGGAGAGCCACGAGCACGTCCCGTAGAGTAGGAGATTCAAGGTCTAAAGTGATCGGTCGCTTCAAAGCCAATTCTGTTCCGAATACATTCGTAATGATGGTCATCAATGGACGATTTTTTCCTCCTTGAATTTCAGAGTTGATATTTCTTGAGGGTCTCCTCCCTCGGAATTCCCAACCGGTCCCAGCCCCTCAATTCATAGTATTCATCGAGCATCCGGTTGAGGTTCTCCTCTCCGATGAATTGCCCTTTTGCTGGGCCATCCGGTAAGGGTTCATGGAGCGTCCGGTAGGGCAGTGTATCGTCCCTCCGGGTCAATCCCTCCCTCACGTTGAACATCCTGATTAAGGTTTCGATGCGATCGGCAATGGCCTGAAAATCCTCGTTCGAAACAGTTTCTCCCGTCACCGCTTCGAAATATTTCGAATAGTCATCGGGGGAGAGAGGAATGAATTTGGCAGGCATATCGCAAACCAGAAGGGAATGGAGAATACAATTCTCATCGTACAGGCCCTTCACCATTTCAGACTTTCCCTCCGCAGTGTAAGGCGGATAATTTCCCAGGATCTCTTTTGCAGGTGGCCAGGCCCTTCGATGGCAGGCTCCCCTTGGACTAACCGCGTAAGAAAGGCCGGAACCGAAGGCTCCTCTTGGCTCGTAGGCAGGGAATTCCATTCCCTTTACATGCATGGCAAATCGGTCCGAATCCTTTCCGATGCGCTCTGAAATGGCCTTTACTCCCTCAGCTAATATGTCACCGAAGCCTTGCCGGTACGCAATCATCTCGATGGCTGATAGGCTGGCCTCGCAATCACCGAACCGGATTTCAATCCCGTCTGTCTCCCTTGAGGAAATCAATTCCCTTTCGAAACATTCCATGATAAACCCAATCACATTGCCTGTTGAGATTGTATCCAGTCCCAGTTTATCGCAGAGGATGTTGGCCTGGATGATTGATGGAAGATCATCAATGAGCTGATTCGACCCGAACATGCCGAGCGTCTCATATTCCGGCCCCTCCAGTCCAATGCCTTTATATTTGCCCTCGGAGACCCGGGTGATCATGCCGCAGTGGGTAAAGCATGAGGGGCATGCCTTGTGGGAAACCGTGCTTTTATAGACCCCAACGGAATCGATTTTCTCAAGGGCCTTTTCCCATGTCCCGAATTGAAAATTCTTTGTGGGAAGAATTCCGCCTGCGTGAGTGATGTTGAGCGTAAGAGGCGTTCCATATTTCATTCTGGCCTGAGCGACCGCACTCTTTTTTGCGCGCTGATAATTTTCCCGATTGAGATCGATCAATCTCTTACGATCATGGAGATCCACTTCTTTCTTTCCTTTGACTACGATGGCCTTCAGGTTTTTCGATCCCATGACGGCTCCGACGCCTCCCCTTCCAGCCTGCCGGTATAGGTCGCTGTTGATGCAGGCAAATCTGCACAACTTTTCCCCAGCCGGTCCAATGGATGAGACGCCGACTCGGGTCCCCCCCTCAATCTCTCTAAGTATTCTTTCGGTTTCAAAGCTATCTCTCCCCCAGATCAGATTTGCTTCCCTGATCTCGACCCCTTGGCTATCGATTCTCAGATAACAGGGATAATTCGATTTCCCCTGGATCACCATGCCGTCGTAACCTACCTTTTTCAGCTCCACCGATATTCTTCCGCTTGAATAGCTGTCGCACCACCCATGCGTGAGGGGCGATTTAGTGACCACGACGAATTTGGACGATCCGGGGACCAGGGTTGCTGTCAGAGGCCCTGTTAGGAAGATAAGCACGTTTTCCGGAGAAAGTGGATCGGTCTTGGCCGGAAGGATATCATACAACAACCTTGCTCCCAATCCCCTTCCTCCGATGTATTTCTCAACCATTTCAAAAGAAACGGTGGTGGTCCTTGTCTTTCCAGAGGTCAAATCAATCTCAAGCAGTTTTCCACATATCCCTTTCATAATTTACCTTTCCGGCAAATGGTCCCTCGTTTCTTCATCAATCATTTCTAAAATACATCTCTTCACTGTGCTAATACCCCCCACCCCACCCTCCCCTTCAAGGGGGGAGGGCAGGGTGGGGGTGATGTAAATTTACTTATTTCGTTTGTCTTACTTTATAAAATGGAATGAGCAGCAGATGCAAGAAATTCGGCTGTCCGGGGGAATGCCTTCGAAGGAGGTTGAACATGGGCAGGAAGTCTCTTGGGAGACTCCCCGCCAAGGATTTCTACTTTTTCAGGGTGGACTTCTTTGTTCCAGCAGCCTTCTCAGCTAATTCTTGGTAGATCTTCATGACGACCGTGGCATCCTCTCGATCCCAACCATTGTAATGCGCCTTCAACAGGAACTGCTGGTAGAGCGCTCCCATAGGTAGCACAACACCCAATCGCTTCGCTGTTTCCAAGGAGAGGGCCAAATCCTTGTTGGCGAGGACGAGAGGGCCTTTGGGTGAGAAATTACCTGCCAGCATGTCCTTGCACCGGGCCATGAGCAGGTCGCTTGATGCTGCCCCGGAAGTTATGACGTCATACAATACATCAGGGTTGAGGCCCGCTTTCAGACCTAAGACCAATCCTTCAATAGCGGCAGCCTGGTTGAGGTATAAGGTATGGTTGATAACGAGCTTTAATGTCGCTCCGTCACCCATCTTCCCGACATACACTGTCTTTTTGCCAATCTGATCGAGAACTGGCTTAATCCTTTCGAAAATGGACCTCTTGCCACCTGCCATGAAGACCATATTTCCTACCCGGGTCTGAGCAGAAGACCCTGATATGGGAACATCCATCCACTCAATTCCTTTTTTCGCCACTCTTTCCCCCATGGCTCTGCTATCCCATGGGGGAGAGGTGCTCGTATCGATGACGATCTGCTCCTCCCGGGCACCTGCTAAGACACCCTCTTTTCCTTCCATCGCCTCTCGCACAGCATCCCAATGTGGCAAGGATAAGATGATGAGGTCTGCTCCTCTTGCTGCTCCTTTAGCAGACCTTGCCCGCTTCAGACCAAGGGGAATTAAATTCAACATCTGTTTCTTTACGATGTCAAAACCTGTAACCTGATAACCTGCCTTCATGAGTAGGGTGGATATTGGAGTTCCCATCAATCCAAGGCCGATGACTGAAATATTTTTTATCTCTGCAGTTGCCATTTTTCCCTCTCTTTTTTTGGTTAGAGTTAAAAACCAAAGTCTCTCATAAATCGGCTAACATTACCTGTTGCCCAGTACGGGCCGATTCAATGGCTGCCCGAATCAATGCGAGAGCCGCCAGAGCTCCCTGTCCATCTGTTTCTGGTTTTTTCCCGGTGCGGATGCAGTCAGCAAACTCGTCGATCTCCTCGAGGATCGGATCACCGACCGGCAGAGGGATGGCTTCAGGTTGATCTTTGGTCTTCCCGATAAGCTGGAGGATGGTATATTTGTCCACGACCGGCCAGATTCGAAGGTACTCTTCGATAGGTGCGTTGGGAAGAGAGAGGCTGCAGAAGAGCTGCGCCTCGGTTCCATAGACATAGATCCAGTTCGTCCTGGGTGAGACATAAGTGGAGCCGAGATAGCCAAGCACACCCGACTCGAATTGGAGGGTCGTCATGGTCACGTCCTCCACATCCGCAGGCGTATATAGCTTATTGAAAAAAGCGAAGACTTTTTTAATGGGGCCAAAGTAATAGTTCAGTGTATCTGCGTGATGGACACCCATGGTCATGAGTGCTCCTGCAGGGCAGCCAGAGTCGTCTCCGTACCATCGCCATTTATCAGAGGTCAATTCAAACCCCAGCCTTCCTGAAAAGTTGGATTCCACCATGACAGGCTTTCCAATGGCTCCTTGGTTGATCAACTCTTTTGCTTTCCGGAATCCTGATACTCGCCGCATATCATGGCCGACCAACAGGACCACTCCTGAATTTTTGCAGACTTCGATCATCTTCTTCCCATCGGCTAAGGTGTTGGCAATGGGTTTGTCGACAAAGACATGTTTCCCGTGTTGGGCCGCCAATACGGCATGCTCAGCATGAATGGCATTCGGCGTTATCAGGAGAAGGCCTTCCACGTCATCCCTCTTCAGGACATCCTCAAAGCTCTTCTCTTGATCACATCCGTACTTCTGGCTGAAGGCCTGCCGTTTCTCCGGCGTTCTTGCATAGCAGGTTACCAATCTGGCCTTCTTGCTTCTCTGGACGGCACTGCCGATGATACTTCCCCAACCTCCGATACCGATGAGAGCCATCCCAACCTTATCCTGCTTTGCCATGAATACGTCCTCCTTCTTGATGTAGATTTCCCTGGATCTTTGAAAATATTAAACATTCATTTTAATCCTCTATTTTTTTTTGTCAAACGGTTTTTGGTCCAGGTAAAAGACTTCTATTAGCCGTGACTGCAAGGGCGCTCGGGTCCCACCTTCGTGAAGATATTTGAAAAGCTATCTTGGATAGGTTTATAATGCTTGCGAATCCATGATGTAAGGTGAGCCTCATTTTTGAGGTCTTGGGTTAATAAAAGTTGACTTTTTTGAAAGGAGAATCTCTTATGGATTTCTTGACACTTGATATGGCTTCCGTGATTGTGGATCAGTCTCTGGAAAAAGGGAGAGAGATGGGTTTCGCCCCTCTGACGGTGGCGGTTCTTGATGCAGGTGGACACCTGAAGGTGCTCAAACGCGAAGATGGGTCCAGCCTTCTTCGGCCGGAGATCGCACTGGGAAAGGCCTGGGGCGTTCTTGGCATGGGGTTCGGAGGCAGGGAGCTCGCCCAGCGTGCGGCCAAGATGCCTGCCTTCTTCGTTGCATTGAGCGAGTTATCAGGCGGTCGGATGGTTCCCGTACCAGGTGGGGTCATTATCCGATCTGCCTCAGGAGAGATTCTGGGGTCTGTGGGGATCAGCGGCGACACCTCGGATAATGACGAAGTTTGTGCGGTTCATGGAATCAAGGCCGCTGGCCTGACGCCGGATACAGGGGCCAAAGAGTAAATGATCGGGTTTATCAATTGAGGAGGCAGGAACGATGAAGGTGAAAGTGGCTGCGATTCAAACGAAAACATTTCTTGAGGCAGAGGAGCAAAAAAAGAATATTGAAATGGCGAGGGAATATGTGGCGGAGGCAGCAAAACACGAGGCACAGTTTATCTGCTTTCCCGAGACTTATCCAGGTCCGTGGAAAGCGCCTTTGGGCTATTCACCCGTTGCCGCTTTAGAGGAGATGGCTTCCAAATATAACGTCTATATTGTGGCTGGCGCCAACTGCCAAGTTCCAGGCAAACCTGGAAGAGGATATTGCTCAGAGGTTATTGTAGGACCTCAGGGGCTGGTTGGGAGGTACAATCGCACAATACCAAGAGGCCCTTGGATCTATAAAGGAGGCCGCTTTTGGGATTTCGATTATCTCGAGGCCGATGAGTTACCTGTCTTTGAAACTCCCTTTTGTAAAGTTGGCATCCTGATCTGCAGCGAGGTCTATGCACCGGAGCTCTCTCGCCTCCTTGCTTTAAAGGGTGCAGAGATCATCTTCTTGCCTGCCGGCGTCTGTAAATATGAGCTTCATGAGACCTGGCGGAATCTAATCTGGTCGAGAGCGATCGAAAACCTCGTCTACACAGTGACGTGCCAGAACATTCTGGGTGCTGAGCATGGGCTCGCAATGATCTGCAGCCCTGAGGAGATTGTTGTTGAATCCGTGAAGCCTGGCATGTTCATTGCCGAGTGTGACTTCGAGCGAATTCGCTGGCTCAGACAAGAGAAAGACTTGTACGGTCCACCCATGCCCTGGAGGACGAAACCAGGTGTTTTGCGCGACTGGCGCCGTCCCGAGTTGTTCCGAAAGAAATTTCCGGATTGGTGAGGGAGAATGAATATTAGAGAATGTGCAGAGCTCTTCAAGAATAGGTTTTCATTTAAAGGATATGTAAGTTAGGGAGGAGCATTTCGTGAAACACACTGCCATTGATATCCATACTCATGTGGAGTTTGCCGGCACCTTTGAAATCCTGAAAAAGCGATATGCCGAAGAGGAAATTTTCAACCGGTTTGTTGTTTCTGTTATGGGCCGTCGTTCGGCAGAACTCAATCGAGGGATTGTTGTGGGCATTCGAGATGCGTTGACAGATCCTAAGAAGAAGATTCGGGATATGGGTGAGAAAGGGATCGGACTTTATGTACTCTCTTCCACTCCCTTTGCCTTCTTTTATGAAGTCGAGGACGATCTGGCCGTTGAATTGGCTTGTTTCCATAATGACCAGCTCTCGGAGATGGTGAAGAACTACCCT
>Ga0187771_10003309_pt1 | contig 11249 bp, 13 predicted proteins | sample 0116_SJ02_MP15_1_FD_133139 | JGI IMG/M metagenome (GOLD analysis project Ga0187771, IMG submission 133139) | Tropical peat soil microbial communities from peatlands in Department of Meta, Colombia - 0116_SJ02_MP15_10_MG | ecosystem: Environmental > Terrestrial > Soil > Wetlands > Peat | place... | reverse complement strand
GAGCGGTTGAGAGGGCAAGTCATTTTGACCGCTGTTTGCGACGAAGAAACCATCGGAACACTGGGGACAATGTGGCTTGTGAATGAGGGAAAGGTTTCAGGCGATTATTGTCTCGTGGCCGAGCCGACCGGTAATCGCCTAGTTGACGTAGGTATGAAGGGCGCGTTCTGGTTGAAGATTCGAGTAACTGGAAAACCAGCCCACGGCAGCCTATCCCCATATGCCGGTAAAAGCGCCATCCTCGAAGGCTTATCGGTATCGAATCGTTTGATGGAACTTACGAGGCTTCAAGCAAAGCCTCCAAGGGAGATTAGCAGAACAATTCAACAATCGAAGGTGCTTGCTGAAAAGATTCTCGGAGTCAAAGGCATAGGAAGAGTACTGGAACACCCAACCATCAACGTGGGCAAGATCAGTGGAGGGAGAAAGGTCAACATGATTCCCGATGAATGTGAAATGGAAGTTGATTCTCGCTTGCCAATTGGAATATCCACAGGGAAGGCCGAAGCAAGCTTAAGACGCATTCTAGCAACCCAAATCAAGAAAGGAACGGCGTCATATGAGATTGTGAATCGTACTGAACCAAATTACACCAGTCCTAGGAGCCTCCTTGTTACGGCGCTTAGGAACAACATCAAGAACACTTTCCACAAGGACGCGGCTATCTTCGTCCAATGGGCTACAAGTGACGCACGATTCTTTCGTGCGATTGATATTGATACGGTGCAATACGGCCCATCAGTCCTAGAGGGGATACATGGGTACAACGAGAAGGTAAAAGCGGATGATCTGGTTGGCGCGACCAAAGTCTACTTGACAACCGCATTGGATCTGTGTGCGTAATGCGCTAAACGAAGTTGAAAATGCAGCTACACAGCTCGTTCAAGGAAGCCTTGCGAGGCAATCAATCAGTCCGTGCTTACATTCGAGATCGAAGCATGCGTTTTCGAACGATTATGTCTTCACCTGATTGTTAGGAAACCATCTTCTCTGATTCTCACTCTGACGACCGCAGTAAGGTGATGGCCGCGGAGTCTTCCGCCACATTTGGACCTAAGGGTGGCTAGGATTGCGTCAGCATTCATCTTTACTTTGACTCTGAGGATATCGGCCCTCAACAAGATCATCGATGTCGCTTCAAAGATGCTTGTTCCACTTGGAATGATCATTTCCTTTGAGTCAGACAACTGTTCTAATGCGGTTACCGTGGCTTTTGCTGCTCTTATGTTCTCGTGAGCGCGATGTTCTATGATGCTCACATTCTCTCTGGAAGTGTGGAGTCTCTTGGCAACCTGTGCTTGAGTCAACCCTGTCGCACGAAGACGCAAAACATGCCACTGTCTTGATGTTAGCAACGTACCTGGAGACTTGAACCTGGTCAATACTCAACCTCCATGCTGTTTTAGATGTAATCGCTTGCGCTTACCAAGGCTTATACCTTCTCTTGCGTTCATTTCAATTGGAAAAGGAGGCGTTAAGGTGGGTTTCTCATCCAAGGAGGCTTCAATTGTTCCAGTTATGGCGGTTGTAGCAGCTGTCTGTCACATTGCCGTTGGACCGATAATTAACAAGGCTTTCCACGTGCCAGGACCAACGCTAGCTGGTCCAGTAATTATGGCTCCAATTATGGTCGCAGGCGGGTATGCGCAAAGGAGAGGGACTCTTCTCCTAACAAGTGCGATTAATGGATTGATTCTCGCGCTCTTCGTTCCGATCGGTTTTCTGGCGTTTCCAATCTACATTATCGTGGGCTTTGCGCTCGAACTGTTTTTTGCGAACTCAGTGAAGAGGCTGGCGAGCCCGTCTTACTCATTTTTGGCAGGGGGTGTAGGTAACGCGGTTGGGGTTCTACTGATTGCGCTCATCGCTATGGGCATGAAAGCGATAGTTCCTTTGATGATTATCTGCGGTCTCGGTTTTGTAGCAGGAGGAATTGGTGGACTCATTGCATTCACTGTTATGATGCAAGTGAAACACATGTACCCAGCGAAGGCTACACAGTAAACACATCACTTTTCAAACCGAACCAAGTTCTTGTCGGTTTGCAGTCCTCGACGATTGGTTAATTGCGACGAGATTGGTTTACCCATACGGGGGTACCAACATGCAGACGATTACTTACAAGCCAATAGGCGTGATCCACTCTCCTTTCAGAGGTGTAAAAGGCATGCCAATTCAGCCTACAGGTGCCCACGGTGTCTTTGGGACTGTGGAGATTGAACCAGATTATGTACCTGGCCTCAAAGACATCGAAGGCTTTTCGCACATTATTCTGATTTACCATTTTCATCTATCTGAAGGTTACTCGTTAACGGTTAAACCGTTTCTGGATGACGAATTACACGGTATCTTTGCTACGAGGGCGCCGAAGCGTCCAAATGCCATAGGCCTATCCGTAGTCAGGCTGATAAGAGTCGCACATCGCGTAATTCACATCGCTGATGTGGACATCGTGGACGCCACACCTCTGCTGGACCTGAAACCCTATGTTCCAGAATTCGACGCTCGGAAGACTACGCGAGTAGGATGGCTTTCAAGAACACTGGATAAAGTGCCTGACACCCGAGCAGATGAAAGATTCGGATGACCAACCTTAGTTTCATGCCGGCGTAAATCACACTACGAAGTGCCTGACTCAGCGGTAACATGCTTCGTCTTCTAAGCGACTTCATATCAGACGGAACTCCCACAAACAAACATGTATGATTCGTTATGTGATGGCTTCCTACATTGACTTGGCTACAGTAACGACAATGCGTAGTTAGATTCTTTAACTGAACGAATCATCCATAACCCTTTACTAAGACACCCGTCACCGTTGAATTGGATGGTTTAATGAACAAGAAAATAATTGGTGTCACTCTTGCGTTCGTCGTGATCGCAGGACTAGTGGGTGTAGCGATAGGAGAACAAATAGCACCAAGACCTCCACTAACGGATAAGAATGGCTCAACATTTGCGAACAGAAATAATCCCGCATTCATGAACAGGAGCAACCCTACATGGACGAATAGGAACAGTTCAGCGTACATGGGGAAGAATTACCATCCATTCATGGCCAGGAACAGCTCAACCTTTAGAGGCAGAAATACCGCCACCTTCATGAATAGGAATAGTTCGACATTCATTTACAAGCACCATATTCCATCTATGGGTAGGAATCGTTCAGCCTTTGTCATCAGGCACCATTCAAGCTTCATGAACTGGCATCACCACCCATCCATGGGCAGATACCGTTCAAACTATCTGGGTAGGCATCATCCACCACTGACTTGGCATCATCAACGATGCATGAATAAGCATCACAACCACTTTATCTCGCGCTGAAGACAAAGATGAAAGTTCATTCAAGACAACCCCATCTGTCTACGCCAAATTACACGAAGCGTCACATTAGATAAGCCATAGGCAAATACTTCTCATCATGGTCCATCATATTCGACTTGACTTACTTTCCGCCTTATCTCTTATTTGCATAGTATGCCCACTAAACCCGTAATGGGGTGCGCCTTGAACTCCTAGAACGGGTTCTTTGCAATCGGCTTAGAAACATTCGCTAGAGTTTCTTTTCTGACTTAAGTGACCTTTCTCGTCTGCCTTTTGCTGTGAGGCTGTAGCTAGAAGGCGCGATGAGGTCCCTATCAACCAAGAACTTTACCGCATGTTGAACCACCGCGTATGCGGCCTGTTTCTCAAAGGTCTTATACAATACAGCTATAGAAACCTCACGATGGCCTCGTCTCTCTGACTCTTCATGTAAGAAATCCAAAATCTTCGCTGCCAGTTCCTTTACTTCAACCATTGCATGCTAAACCCCTATCAGGGAACGACCTCTGAGTTCACTCAAGGATGTTAATTGCTGGTTTGAATGAATAAGTTATACGGTTAGTTAACATACTATCGCTCGCCCACGGCAGTTATGGGCCTGCCTGGTGATTATCGGAGGTTGCACACAAAGGTGTTAACAAGCAATGACTACACCAACTGCAGCGCTGCCAGCCCTCGGAACAGAATGGGTAGTTACGATCGTCATAATCACAATCATTATTGGAGTTGGCACATTCTATTGGTGAAGAAAACCTAAGCCTACAACATCAACTTTCCTCATTTTCTTGAACCCACATGACCCAAGTGCACCACAAACATGGAAATGGGCCCTGTTCCACTAAAACCGCGTTTGATCGATGATTCTCCATGTTGATGCTTCAGGATAACACATAATGAGTTTACCCGATAAGACGACGCACTGTTCACAACCATTGAGGGGGGACAGCATGCGAAGACGATTGCGTCTTGTCTCTGAGACTGATCTTCTTCTGACCTTCATGGCGTTAATTTGGGGAGTGAATTATCCAGTAGTCAAGCAGACCCTTTCGGAGATACAGCCTTTGGCCTTCAACGCATTACGCTTTAGCTTAGCCTCTATTTCCCTCTTGTTCATCCTGGTGCTTTTCGAAGGAGGCGGGTTGATAGATAGGCGGAACCTGAAACAGGTATTCATTCTCGGCACGATTGGTTATGGGATCCACCAAATATTGTTCATTTCAGGTATGGCTCATATTACCGCGGGCCTCTCGGCTCTCATAATAGCGACGAGCCCCGTGTTAGTAATGCTTCTGAACTTGTTCGCCAGGGTTGAGAAGTCTTCACCTAAGATTCTGTTTGGGATAGTCCTCTCGCTCGGAGGAGTACTTTTGTTGGTCATTGGCACCCATTCTGATTCAACTTCCCCCCAAACACTCATAGTGGGGGTAGGCCTCACGTTTCTCGCCGCGATATTTTGGGCGACCTACACTGTACTTGCGAAACCATATCTCGCAACATATTCCCCCCTTAGGTTGACCACGATAGCCATGATATTTGGGACCATCGTCCTCGATATTGTGGCAATTCCATCACTGTTAACCCAGCAGTGGCGCACCATAACTCCCGTAGGCTGGGCTGGCCTCGTTTACTCATTCATCTTCACAGGCGTTTTGGGGTATCTGATCTGGAATATTGGCGTTCAGAGAACTGGCCCAGCAAGAACTGCAATCTATCAGAATCTTACCCCCGTTTTCGCAGCAATTGTTTCATACTTCCTCCTAGGCGAAGTTCTCAGTACACAACAATTTATTGGCGCAGGGATGGTTTTCGCGGGAATCTATCTGACTAGAACCTGAACGTTAGCCATGGCAACTATGACGCACATAGGGAAGTTTGTTACATGAGATCCCGAATTTGACGGCCTAGAACCATAACTCGTAAAGATCATTCGGTCTTGGTTTGTTACCCGAAAGCGCGAAGTGATTGCCTTCGCGGAGAGCTCGTTTTGCGATCCACGTATTGAGTTTCGGAACGTCTTCTCGTTGCTCCATTTCGGTTAGGGTGAAGTATCTTAGTTCAGAGATCTCTTTCCGGTCAGGTATCAGTGCACCGCCTGTGACTTTTACCAGAAAGGCCACGTAAACATCAGATCTGCCATCATTAACTCGACTTCTCACGGCCACCAACTCAAAAGGGTCAACGTCCAGTCCTGTCTCCTCATGCACTTCGCGTTTGACAGCCTCTCCTAGGGTCTCTGTCGACTTAACGTAACCACCAGGAAGTATCCATCCCCTATGGCCATACGTCAATTTGACCAGAAGAATTTTCTTCTCTTTAACCACAACGCCACCTACACCGATAGTGAAGGGGCCGGTTGGGTATTCTGGTTCAGGATTAGTTGCCAAATCGCCAACCTTCCGTGCGTCCACTGATGAACTAAGTCAGGAGTAGATTTCTATTATAATCCTTGATGTTCACGCACAACATGAAGCGGAACGTTGGACCTACAGGTTCAACTGCGTCACCACTTGAGTGTCAAGAAAACTGCTTATGTAACCGGACAGCATGCGTTTTCGCTAGGGCGTCGACTACGAAATCGTACATTCAAGGTCTAGAGTGTAGCCACTGTAAGGCCAAGTACTCCCACCGAAAAATCAACACGGTATGCACGAAATGCGGTGAGACTCTTTTCGCCAGATACAACTTGGAGACCGTCAAGGACAACCTCACGCCCAACGACCTGCTGAAAAGAGAGCCTTCGCTTTGGAGATATTTCGAAGTACTCCCAGTAATCAAGCATGAGAATGTCGTTAGCCTCGGCGAAGGAATGACTCCGATTACACCAATTCGAAAAAGCGTTTCGGATCTGAAACTTGAACATGTGCTCGTGAAAGACGATGGCATAATGCCCACTGGCACCTTCAAGGCAAGAGGTCAGACAGTAGCTATATCCAAAGCCAAGGAACTGGGAATCAAAAGAGTTGCCATTCCTTCAGCTGGAAATGCTGCTGGAGCGATGGCCACTTACGCGTCTCGAGCCGGCATGGAAGCATTCGTGTTCTTGCCTCGAGATGCACCCGAAAGCACTAAACTCGAATGCGAAGAGATGGGGGCAAAAGTCTACTTGGTAAATGGCTTGATCAATGATGCCGGCAGGATTGTTGAAGAAGGCAAGAAGAAACACGGATGGTTCGATATCTCCACATTAAAAGAACCCTATCGAGTCGAAGGCAAGAAAACCATGGGATACGAAATAGCTGAACAATTGAACTGGACGTTACCAGACTTCATAATATATCCGACCGGCGGCGGCACCGGCATAATTGGTATGTGGAAGGCCTTCGAAGAACTCGAAAAGCTAGGATGGATTTCAACGCAAAAACCGAAATTCATTTCAGTTCAATCCAAGACGTGCGCACCAGTCGTCGAAGCATTCAAGAAAGGAGCCGAAGTGGTCACACCATTCCCCAACCCAGCCACTATAGCAGCGGGACTCAGAGTTCCACACCCATTCTCAAGTAGAGCCATCTTGAAAGCAATTCGTGAGAGCGGAGGGAAAGCCGTTACCGTTGAGGACAAGTCAATGCTCGATGCAATACATAGAATCGCCAAAGACGGCATCTCGGCATGTCCTGAAGGAGCCGCAACATTAGTTGCCGTAGACGAATTGGTTCAAGATGGAACGATTGATCGATCAGATACTGTGGTACTCTACAACACCGGCACAGCGCTCAAGTACCTAAACCTCTTAGAAGCGAAACCGTTGCCGATCATTTAATGGTTCGACAGAAAACAGATCGAAAGAGCACGCTTTCACTATACGAATCTATTCAACCAGTTGCTTAAAGACGCAAAGAACATGCTGGACAAGAGCAAACACGTTCTTGCAATGCAACCCGTCATTTGTCTCGGCGAAGCATAGATTCGTTTTCTAAGAAATGTGGTAGTCAGACCAACATTTCAGGATAGATGAAACCATGACCTGTGCTGAGCACAACAACTCGCATATCCTTGTCAAGTGTACCTTCTTCAACAAGCCTCTTCATTGCCGCCAAGGTTGCAGCTCCCTCCGGAGCGGTGAACAGGCCTTCATGCCTAGCTAACATTACTATTGCGTCGCGGATTTCCCTGTCGGAAACTGCTACGGCACTACCTTGACTTTCACGAATAGCTTTGATGATGAGGTAGTCGGCATACGGTTTGGGTGGGGCTGAAATTCCTCGCGCAATGGAACCAGATGGATTTGGCCAGACTTCGGCATCATTCTTTCCGTCCCTGATGGCCTTCACTATTGGAGAACAAGCATCAGACTGAACAGCGAAGAGTTTCGGTCTCTTGTTCCCTTTGATCAGGTCCATTCTTTCAAGTTCAACTATTGTCTTCCAGATTCCTACGATACCTGTGCCTCCACCGGTCGGATAAATGATAGCGTCGGGTGCGTTCCATTGCAGTTGCTCGATTATCTCGAGGCCCATGGTTTTCTTGCCTTCAACTCTGTAGGGCTCCTCCATAGTGGAAAGGTCGAAGGCTTCGTTTTCCCTCACGAATTTCTTCATTGGCTCCTTCACTTCACTGAAGGATCCGCGGACAGTGTGTAAGGTCGCGCCAAAATATCCTGCAACTTTGAGAATGCTTGGCGAGGCATCTGACGGGACGAACATATGTGTTTCGATTCCCGCGCGTGAAGCGTACGCGGCCGCTGAGATTGCTCCGTTACCTATTGAGGGGATTGCAATTTTGGATACACCTAGCTCTTTGCACTTGGAAATTCCGGTTGCCATTCCTCTAGCTTTGAATGTTCCTGTAGGATTCGCGCCTTCATTCTTGAGCCATACATTTGTTGGACCGTTTTCAATCAAAGTGTGCATGATTCTTACTAGAGGCGTAAAGCCTTCACCCATCGTAACAATATTCTCTTCGTAGTAGACTGGAAGAAGCTCAATGTATCTCCACATAGTTGGGTAACGCTTCGAAATTGTTCTCCGACTAAATCGCTCTTTGGCTTTCTCAAGGTCGTATACAGAGAATAGAACGCCTCCACATCTGGTGCACGTCGTCTGAAGAGACTCACACGACTGCTCCATACCACATTTGGTGCACTTTAGATGCTCAATGCATGAGCCTGTTGCTGTTCTGCTAACCATGCTTGTCACTCTCTCGACTCAAAGCATACTCTTTTTCGCACAGTTATTTGTTTGGTTCTGCTTTTTGAGATCCGAACTTTTCTGTGAATAATCCATCGCCAACTGCGACTGGAATGGGAGCCAGGATCTTCACATCATCGCTTAGCTTTGCGTTCTCCCTTGGCTTATCCTCCAAGGGAATGCACTCCTCAAGGAGTCTCAATCGATCCATCATGGCACCGAGAACTACGTCCCGGTTATCGTTCGACCTCAATGAATGAATCACACGTCTTGTCCCAACCGAGAAGCTATCTCGCCTGTTTGGGAAGAATCGTAGCCCCCTTCGATTGAAGTAACCTATCACACCGTTCTTCAACTCGCCTATCTCAACGTCCAGCTTCACCCGAACACGGCGGTTTAGGGATTCGGCGCTTTTCCACTAAGTGTTATATACGTGCAATTGCGCAAGGGGGCGGCATTCGGTGTTTGAAGTATGAAGCCTGACGTGATAAATCTAAGTATCGATGAGATGCCAAAGGAATGGTATAATATCGTTCCCGACCTACCGGAGCCTATCCCACCGGCCCGAGATCCTGAGGAGGGGCCTTCAAGGATCAAGCAGCTTGAGAACTTCTACACGAAGACCTCCTTGGAGCTTGATGCATCAAAGGAGCGATGGGTCAAGATTCCTGAAGAGGTCTGGAATCTATACGTGCATGTTGGCAGACCAAGGCCATTGCAGAGAGCGTTGAGACTGGAACAGTACCTGAAGACTCCAGCAAGGATGTACTACAAACGGGAGGACTTGTCGCCGACTGGCAGCTTCAAAATGAACACGACCCTTCCCCAAGCATATTTTGCCATGAAGGAAGGAGTATCGCGCCTCGCGGTTGAGACAGGAGCAGGACAGACAGGAACTGCATTCGCGTATTCCGCGAAGACATTCGGATTGGATTGCACAATATACTTTGTACGATTCGCATATAACCTGAAACCTGATCGGGTGACCTACATGAAGATGCTGGGCGCGGAAGTTCTGCCGTCGCCAACTGATAGAACCGAAATAGGCAGACAATTCCTGAAAAAGGATCCCAAACACCCAGGATCATTGGGTATTGCTACGGCAGAATCGCTTCAAGATGCTGGATCAAGGGAGGATACAGTCGCCACGGTCGGAAGCTCAAAGAACCATGTACTAATGACTCAATCGATCATTGGCTTGGAAACCAAGAAGCAACTTGAGTCCATCGAGGAGAAACCAGACGTAATGATCTCATGCGTCGGAGGAGGAGGCAACTTCTACGGCTTCATCTCAGCATATCTCAAGGAACGTCTCGACGGACGAATGAAGAACATAAGGTTTGTTGGAGCAGAATCAGCTTCAGCGCCGAGACTGACCAAGGGGGAATATCGCTACGATTTCACTGAACCATCAAAATCTACTCCAATGGCAAAAGTCTACACTCTGGGAGTCGATACACCTCTACCTCTGATTAGAGCTGAAGGCATAAGGTCAACCTCAACTGCTCCAATTCTCAGTCTACTAAGGAACAAAGGGATAATCGATACTCGAGTATACGCCGTTGATGAGAAGGAAGTATTCGAAGCCGCAAGAACATTTCTGCAGGTGGAAGGCTTCTTGGTGGCCCCAGAGTCCGCCTACGCCGTGAGAGGCGCTATCGATGAAGCACTTGAGGCGAAAAAGAAGAACGAAGAGAAAGTAATCGTATTCAACATCAGCGGAATGGGACACGTAGACTTCCAAGGCTACCGCGAAGTCCTGAAAGACATTTGAGCAAAAGCTGCAGCTGACGCATGCCCATCCCAGAGACGAGGACCCCCTCCATACTGCCGCGTGAAGCAGGAAGCATTCGAGGTCTCTAAATATACGCGCTAATAGAAAACCTCAGTTTCAATGGAGGTTCTAAGCAAGCAACTTAAAGCCTAGCTGTGCCTTTCCTTTTTCTGAGGTTAGGCGGATTTTGGCAAGTGCGAAACTATTGGATTTATTGAACCGTGCAATCGCTGGAGAACTTCAGGCCATAATTCAGTATATGTGGCAACACGTTCAGTGGAAGGGCGTTGAGCATTACTCGGTCAGTGAAGGGTTCAAGGAGACTGCGATTGGAGAAATGAAGCATGCGGAGAAGATCGCTGAAAGACTGTGGTACCTAGGAGCAAAGCCCACGACCCAACCGGCGCCGATCTTTGTTGGCAACACTTTGAAAGAAATGATTGAATTCGACGTTAAAGCAGAACTGGAAGCAATCAATCTGTACAAGGAAATCATGGAAGTAGCACAGAAAGAAGGCGACGTGGCCACAAAAGAGATCTTCGAAGAGATTGAAGAGGACGAAGAAGAACACCACGACTTCTTCACAAGCCTACTCGAAAAGTAAGACTTACCTCGTCAGTACGTTCGACCGCCGAAACGGCACTACGTAAGGGAATGCAGAGAGCAGATTCCGATCCACCTTCAGACATCGCAGAGCAATCCGTCTTCCAATTGCCAAGTAACTATGTGTAAACCCTGTATTACTCAACTAATTCTGAAATTACAATTACTTATCCTACCTTCAAGTTAATCCGAGGCTTCATTTGGCCAGAGAGAAAAGGCCAGTCATCGTCCCATATTCATTAAAGAACATCATCAGAAAATATCAAAAGCCCATTACGGGTGTGTCATCGAAGTATCTAGAGAAGGGCAAATAGTGGTCGAACGCCGCAAGCTTGAAACGATATTCGCCAAGCATTCATACTCAGACTTCAGATGGATAGATGCCCGGAAGATCGTTGTTTCATATTGGGTGAGGATGAAAT
>Ga0187771_10003308_pt1 | contig 11251 bp, 11 predicted proteins | sample 0116_SJ02_MP15_1_FD_133139 | JGI IMG/M metagenome (GOLD analysis project Ga0187771, IMG submission 133139) | Tropical peat soil microbial communities from peatlands in Department of Meta, Colombia - 0116_SJ02_MP15_10_MG | ecosystem: Environmental > Terrestrial > Soil > Wetlands > Peat | place... | reverse complement strand
TGTCCGAAACGTGCATCGCAGACAGGGAGCATTGGAGGGCCGGGAACCAGTCCGACGTAGGGAACCGTTGCGAAAATTCGGCTGAGCAAGGCCGGATTTTGCCGATTTTGCCGGTTAATAGCACGCTGTTCCGCTTAAAATCTGCCCCAGGGCAGTGGTCCCGTAGCAGGCATCACCTTCATTAAGTGATTTATTGGAAATGTCAGGGTTGGGATATGGCCCTAACTTACCAGCGCTTGTGCAACAATACCTGGGCAGGTCGTTCTTGGGCGGGGTTGAAGGAGAAGTTTCATCGGAGGTACTACTGCCTTGAGATTCAGGAACACATCTACCATTCAGGCAAAACCGATTGCCCGTGCACTGCTCATCGTATTGGCATTCATCGGAAGCTACTGCCGAGATCGGGGCAAAAGCAAGCAAGACTATGACAACCATTCGAATTGATTTCATTTTCTGTCCTTTGCAGGAAATCAGATTTATTTCCCTCTGATCCGAACGACACCTTGCATGATAGAAGTATTTTAATAAATGGTATCCGGCTTATTTCCATAGTCAAGTGATGAGCCGGTAATAAGAAGGCTTTCAACAACATTCTTGCGGATGGGACAGGAGAGATGGAAAGGATGCGAACATAATTGATTTCCATCCGGAAACTCAGGATGGAAACTGATTGGCTATTCCGGCCCGTTAACGGCGTAACGCCGCTTCGATATCATCTGCCAGCTTTTCCGGCGGCGTGGTTGGCGCATACCGCCTCAGTACCGTACCGTGGCGATCCACGAGAAACTTGGTGAAATTCCATTTGATGACTTCACTTCCCAGCACCCCTTTCGCGGCAGACTTCAGAAACTGAAACAGCGGCGAGGCGCCGGCGCCATTAACCTCAACCTTGGCGAACAGGGGAAACGTCACGTCGTAGGTGAGCGAACAAAAATTCAGAATTTCTGTAATATCCCCAGGTTCCTGGGTACCGAACTGATTGCAGGGAAACCCCAGCACGGCGAACCCCTGCGTAGCGTAGGTGCGATACAGCGTCTCAAGCCCCTTGTACTGCGGGGTAAAGCCGCACTTGCTGGCCGTGTTGACGATAAGCAGGACCTGACCGCGGTATTCGACAAGACTCTTGACCTCACCCTTGGCGGTTTGCACTGAAAAATCATATATACCTGGCATGGCAGGGCTCCTCGTTACCGTCTTGACCGTGCTCCGACAGGGTGTAGATGTAGTTTGTCGTCATGATATCCTTTTACCGGGTCCATGGCCGTCCCTTTAAGGCGCGGGTTGCGGCGCCCCGGCTGTCCGGACGGATCATGATTCTGCGGACTCCGTCACCGGGAGCAAACACGGGATGCCGCCATCTCTGCCGGCTCATGCATGGTTCCGCAGCATCAGTTCCGCAGGATGGGAAGCCAGATAGTACTGCTCCTGCAGGTAGCGCTGGCCGTACGTGCCAACGTAATGCTTCAACAGGGTAAGGGGGACAATGAGGGGAACCAGCCGGTCGTGGTACTCCTTGATTACCCGGAGTAATTCTTCCTTTTCAGCAGGGTTCAGTTCCCGTTTGAAGCACCTCATGATATGCAGCAGGACGTTCGTGTGCTTCTTGACCGTGGCATGCAGGGCAAGGGCCTTCATAAAGAGGGCTTCGTAGCGTTGGGACAGCTCAGGCCAGCCCACGTCGTTGCCGTGGGCCACCAGGCTTTCCATTTCCCGGTACATATCGGTACTGTGGGACAGAAGCAGCAGCTTGTGACGGGCATGGAAGGTCATCAGGCGTTCCGGGTCGGGGCTGTCCAGCAGGAAATCCTTCCAGCGGCGATAGCAGAAAACCCTCTCGATGAAGTTTTCCCGGCGGTCCGCGTCATTGAGCCACCCCTCCTCTTCTGCCGGCAGGAGCGGGAAATGCCTGACCACTGCCGAGGCAAAAATACCCCTGCCGCTTCTAGCCGGCATCCCACCATTGTAAACCTTCACCCCGAACAGGCCTGAACTGGGGGAATTCATCTTGAAGATGAAACCGCACAGGTCTTCGTCTTCCAACTCCTTGACCTTGGCCGTGCAGAAGGCGCGCATCCGGTCGGTCCTGTCGATACGGGTCTTGATCGTCACAAGCCGGGGGTGCTCCGGGTCTCCCTCCAGGCGCATTGCCTCGCGCGGCACCGGCATGCCGCAGCCGACCTCCGGACAGACCGGCACAAAGGTAAAAAACGCGCCAAGCACGTCGGTTATGTAGCGATCATGTTTGTGGCCGGCGTCGTAACGCACCTTTTCGCCCAGAAGACAGGAACTGACGCCAACTTTTATCGACATGGAGTTCATGTGCCGGGGACCTTGCCTGCCGGGGCGATATAGACGGTAAACTCATCGGTGCCGTCTATGCCGAGCAACTCGTCGGAAAGCGTCTGGTCATAGGCGGCGATGGCGCAGGTGCCAGCTCCGATGGCTTCACAGGCGAGGTAGAGATTCTGGCAGACGTGGCCGGCATCGAGGGCGATGACTTTGTAGGAAGCTTCGGCATAGCGCCATTCGGTGCGTTCGGGGATGACCGACCAGAAAAAGGTGACAGCCGCCTGACCCGTAAAGCGTTGGCCATGGGTGGCCGCAACGAGGCGGTAGCCCAGGTCAGCGACATGCTTTTCAAATACCAGAGCGTTGTCAAGGGGCAGATAGCGGTAGATGCCGCTGTCCAGGCCAAGGACGTTCAGAACGGCAAGATAGGTTTCAAACGGGTGGCGACAACCGGCGGAAGGAACGGTACGCAGCACAGCGGCCTCATGAATCTTCTTGCGGACACCTTGCGTGGCCCAGAGGAGAAATGCCAGTTCATCCAGGGAAAAGGGATTGGCAGCGAATCTGCGGTGACTTTCCCGGTTGGCGATGGCGGTTTGCACGTCACATGACGGTATCCGCCACCGGGACCGGTCCGGCAACCGGGTCAGGACGGCGTCGGGCGCGGCGGGCTTTTGGACGGCAGGCGGCGGTTCCCCGGCATTTTGCGGCGTCAGGTAGAAATTCACCTCTTCCCTGATCCGGTCGGTCAGGAAGTATCTGCCGCTTTCAGTCGATATCCGAACCTTTTTCATCGATGGCCTTTTCGATCAATTTTTCCTGGCCAGTTCAGCAAGCAGGGCCTTATTAAACATCGCCGGGTCTTCAATCTGCGGCGCATGCCCGAAACCGGGGAATTCGATCAAATAACCGTTTGGAATGATCTTGACGACTTTCTTGCCCAGTTGCTTATAGCGGCCGATTTTCGCCTTGACCTCCGGCGGGGCGATGTCGCTGCCGATGGCGGTGGTATCGGCATCGCCCAGCATGAGTGTGGTGGGAACCTTCAGGAGCGGGAATTCGTAGACAACCGGCTGGGTATAGATCATATCGTAGATGAGCGCCGAATTCCAGGCGACCAGTTCATGCCCCGGCCCCCGGTTGAGCCCGGCCAGCATATCCACCCACCGGTCGTATTCCTTATTCCAGCGGCCGCCGTAGTAGACCGACTGCTCGTACCGGCGCACCCCGTCAGCCGAAAGTTTCAGTTCCCGCTCATACCACTGATCGATGGTGCGGCCGGGCACGCCCAGCGCCTTCCAGTCTTCAAGCCCAATGGGGTTGACCATGACCAGTTTCTCGACGGCATCGGGAAACATCAGGGCAAAGCGGGTTGCCAGCATGCCGCCGGTCGAATGGCCGACGAGCATGACGCGGGATACGCCCACCTGTTGCAACAACGCCATGGTATTGGCGGCAAGCTGCTGGAAGCTGTATTGGTAGTATGCCGGCTTGGTCGAGGTGCAGAAGCCGACCTGATCGGGTGCGACCACCCGGTATCCCGCACCGGCAAGCACGGCTATGGTTGTTTCCCACGTTGCGCCGCAGAAATTCTTCCCATGCATCAGCACGACGGTATGACCGTTGGCCTCGCCCGTGGGGTGCACATCCATGTACCCCATCCGGAGTTCCCGGCCCTGGGAGGCAAACCGGAAATACTCCACCGGATAGGGGTACGGAAATCCTTCCAGTTCAGCGCCGTACGTGCCGGCAGTTCCTGCCGCGCAGGCCATGCCGGAAACGGCGAAAGCCAAAACCGCCAGCAACACACAGATGAGATGCCGCATACAAAACCCCAATTTAAGAGTATGCTCCACCATTCTCAAAGCAAACACCTTTTCCTGCCGGTGTCAAGCTTTCTTCCCCTGCGCCGCCATGCCGCCATCCATGGTATCGTTCGTCCCCCATGCGATGATTGTTTTATTCAGGCACTTCAGTGTCAGTGGATGAAACTGAAGTATGTTTTCGCTTCCCGTGCCGGCGGCGGGACAGCTTCTTTGCCATGATCCACCAGCTTCAGCAGCCAGGCCATGTTCTTCCCCAGCACCCGCATGATCTGCACCCCTTCCAGGTCCTGCAGGACTTCACCTGGCGTCCGTCCATGGATTACGTTCCAATAATTGGAGGTCGGAACCAGCATCTCGGCATAGTTGAGGAAATTGTTCAGTTGGTCGAATGCCGGCATGCCGCCGGAACGCCGCACCGCAACGACGGAGGCTCCAACCTTGTGACGGAGCATGCCGTCATTGACGCCGGTGACAAAAAACGCCCGATCCAGGAAAGACTTCATGGTGCCGTTCACGGATGCGTAATACACCGGAGAACTGATAATGATGCCATCGGCCTGTTTCATCTTCTGAATCCACTCGTTGACCTCATCCCCGGCCTGGACGCACTTTTCGTTCCTGTTCTTCACGCATTGATAGCAGGCAACGCACCCCCTGATCGCCTTGTTGCCGACATGGACGATTTCGGTTTCGATGCCTTCCGCTGCAAGCTCCGCCAATACCAGCTTCAGTGCATTCCAGGTATTGCCTTCCCTGTTCGGACTACCGTTGAACGCAACAACTTTCATACCATCTCCTTTTCATACCGTTGTGATGTTTTACTGTCCATTTCATTTCATTTGCGCTATGATTATTCATAGGCTACAAATCGTCAATAACGTACTTTTATGATACGTAGTTACCAAAAAGATACCTGATGTTGTTCACCGCCAAAGGAACTCTCGATGCAGAAGAGACCGGGAGCAGGAAGCCGGATGGTTTACCGGGATAAAGAGTACAAATGCCCCATTGACATCACCCTTGCCGTTGTCGGCGGAAAATGGAAAGCCTCCATCCTCTGGCATCTGTCCCACGGCACGCTGCGTTTCTCCGATTTGCAGCGGTTGTTTGCCGATACGACGAGAAAAATGCTCACGCAACAGTTGAGGGAACTGGAAGCCGATGGCTTGATACATCGCGAGGTTTACCCGCAAGTACCGCCCAAGGTCGAGTACTCGTTGACCGGCAAGGGGCGCAGCATCTGCCCGATCCTGGAAAAAATGTGCGAGTGGGGACGGGAATACGCAGGAGGCGCTGCTGAGCCGATGGGATGACAGCTCTGCCCGGCATTTTCAGGTACTCGTTCCGAGCCTGTTTCATGCAGAACTGAGATTCAAATCCCGTGCATTTGTCACGTAACAGATACCGCCGAAAATACCTGTAGAAATAGGAACGTGGTTTTTCCCGTTTCCTTCCTGCGCGGCAAGCTACAACTCTTGTGCTGTTATCAACCGTGCACCGCCTTCAACAAGCTCCTGCAGGGCGCGTTCCGAATCGCCCGCAACTATGTCGACGCCGGCCACGGCATCGGTGATCACCGTTACCTGCAAACCGTTCTGCAAGGCCTGTCTGCCGGTGAACAGGACGCAATAATCGGTGGCCAGCCCCGAGATGTACACGTGCCGGACGCCGAGCCCGGCCAAAATGGCCTTTAAATTTTTGCCCGCGGCGTCAATCGCCTCGAAAGCCGAGTAGCCATCCTGCTCCTGATCCGTCCCTTTGGATACGATCACCGTTCCCTCCGGCAGCAGAAGATCGGGGTGAAAATCAGCCCCCGGAGTCCCTTGCACGCAATGGACGGGCCAAGCGCCGCCACAATTCCTGAAATGCCTGGTCAAGGGCGGATGCCAGTCGCGGGTGGCAATTATGGGCAGCCCCTCCCGGGCAAACCGCTCGACCGCGCGGTTGACAGGCTCCAGAATACGGTCGCCATCCATTATTTGCAGGGCACCTCCCGGACAAAAATCATTCTGCACATCAACAATCAGTAATGCGGCGTCCTTATCCATGGTCAATTCCCCCCCGGATCGTGTCGATCAGGCTGTTTCTCAGACCATTCAACTGCTCGGAGATTGAAACCTTGTAGCGATGAGGATTCATAAAACGCAGGCAGCCCTGGGGTAACAAGGAAAGCTCACGGGCGCATCGGTCGGCCATGACACTCAGGGATTCAGATCGATGCAACCGCCCCCCCTCCGACATCACCACCCGCCGCACCTCGTGGAGCTTTGTTTCCGGGGGAAGCGACGAATGCCGGAGCGGATTGCAGGGATCAAATACCATGTTGCCGCCTGATGGGTAGTCATGCTCCAGACAGACGATATCCTGGATATAGTCGCCTGCCGCGCCGGTGGCGCGCAACAGCCGTTTTTTTCCGGGCAGGGTGGCCTTCGCCAGATCGCTGGTCAGTTTCAGCTTGGGTACGCCATCGAGCGAAACGAGTTTATAAACACCGCCGAGCGCACCGCCACCTTTTCCCGCACACGTGGCCAGCTTGGTGCCGACCCCGTATAAATCGACCTTCCCCCCTTCATTTCGAATCGATTCAATGACAAACTCATCCAACTCATTGGACGCCACGATTTTCACCTGGGGGAAACCGGCCTCGTCGAACATCCTGCGGCATTCGCGGGAAAGAAACGCCAGGTCGCCCGAATCGAGCCGTACGCCTTGCAACTCATACCCTTGCGCCCGCAGTTCCTTTGCCACGATAATGGCATTGGGAATGCCGCTGTTCAGCGTATCGTAGGTATCAACCAGCAGAATGGTGGTGCCGGGGAAAACATCCGCGTAAGCACGAAAGGCTGCCAACTCATCCGGAAAGGCCTGGACCCAGCTATGGGCTTGCGTGCCGCGGACCGACACTCCGAAGACCATCCCCGCCTGGGCGTTGCTGGTGCCGAGGACCCCGCCGACAGCGGCGGCGCGGGCGCAGGAAAGGGCGCCGTCCGGGCCGTGGGCGCGGCGCATGCCGAATTCTATTATCGGCGCCCCTCCGGAGGCATGGACAAGCCGCGCTGCCTTGGTTGCCACCAGGGTCTGGAAATTGATGATATTCAGGAGCGCCGTCTCCACAAACTGCGCCTCGGCCAGCGTCCCTTCGACGGTGACCAGGGGCTCGTTGGCAAACACAACGGTTCCTTCGGGCGGAGCGGTCACGGTGCCGTGGAAACGGAATTCCCTGAGAAACTCCAGGAAACGCGGCTTGAACAGATTCAGGCCCCGGACGAATTCCACGTCAGGGGGGAGAAAACGCAGCCCCTCAAGGTAATCAAGAGCCGGCTCCAGGCCGGCAAAGACCGCATAACCGCCTTCAAACGGGTTGACGCGGAAAAACAGGTCAAATACGGCATGTTGGCCGGACATTCCCTGTTCGACATAGCCGGCCAGCATGGTCAGTTCGTACAAGTCAGTCATGAGAGGCGAATAACCCATGGATATTTTCCCCGCCCGTTCCGTTCCATATCTTCGTCATGGACAACGATTCATGTCGCAGATGCCTCTTGAGCCTATGTAGCGGCTAGCAAGGCCAACGCCTCGATATCGAGCGGCGCCCCTTTCTCCGGTGCAGCGTGCATCGATATGGCTCCTCTGCAGCATGCCCTTTCACAGACGCCGCAGCCAAAACAGCGCTCTTCGACCACGAAACATTTTTTATGGTTTCCGGCCTGTCCCCCGTCATCTACCTCTCCGATGGCGCCAAACTGGCATCGCCCCATGCAGGCGGAGCAGCCGTTGCAGGCATCTCCGATAGCGGCCAGGTAGCCGGATGGCCGGATCATGTCGATCCCATGGTCCATGGCGAATTTCATCCCCAGGCAGCAGCATTGGCAGCAGTTGCAGATGGCATAGAACCGGTCGATCATTGCCCGCTTGAACCAGGCGGTGTGAATGTGCCCTCGCTCATCTTCCTCCGTCAGGATTTTCAATGCCTCTTCCTGGCTGATCCTGCGGGAACGGTAGGGGTGGAACATGCGCAGCAGGTCGACGAACGGATCGCCGATTACCAGGCAGACGTCGGTCGGCCGGCACGGGTCCTTCTTCTGGGCGCGGCAGGGGCACTCGTACACTACAATATTGTGGGGGTTTTTGAGGATAATATCCTTGGCATGCCGGTACGGCAGCAACTGCTCCAGGTTTCGTATCTCGATATCCCTGTTGATGGTGATTATTTTCTTCGCATCAGCCAGGCGCACCACTTTACTGTGGTAGGTTTCGCCGACATGGTTTCGCAGTGTTGTTGAGGGAATCCTGACGATCTGTTTCAAGACTCTCAGATAGGTTACCGTTGCGGCATAGGACATGCTGTGCAAGACGGTGACCGGGTTGCAGCGGGCTTCTTTCAGCCCGTAGATAAGTGACTTGAACTGCGACATGGCGTTCCCTCGCGGACGATGCAATTTCCTCACGACGTGGATGATCCATCGTTGAAACCATGGCGGGGATCGTTGCTTTAAGGAATATTGTACTACGGGGGGATAAGCTTGCAAGGCGGGAACACGGACTTTGTAGTGTTGATGATTCCGGCATGTTTGTCGCTGTGGCCTGCAACATCAATAGAGGCACTAAAAAAGGGCACAGGCTGTCAGTAAAGGTCCTCGATAATTATGGCAGAGAAAATATTCATGACTGCAAAGCCAATTGGCCTGGAGCTGATAGCACAGCGCCTGGATACTACGTTGAAAACATGCAGTGGCTTCATAGTGGCATTCCTCAAGCCGCCTGCTATGCGTATGGCACAACTTGAATCAAGCCGCGCGTATTTTACATAGGTTGTACTGTAAAAAAACTTTGCTATTATTTAATGATTGCTCGTTAATTTACCATAAAGGGATGACCAATAAAGATTAACATGACCTCAAAGGTCATGTTAATCCAATACTATGCAGCCTATCTTGTTGGTGCCACATTCGCTACCTGATTAGCGTCATTCAGTGGAAGCGGCGCCATGCGGGAAGTTCAGGGGGGAAGACCGCACTGCCGCATCAGCGGCATATTTGAATCCACATGAAAGAGAGGTGGTGAGGAAGACTGTGCATTGATTTGGTTGCGAACTGCCATACTGCACGAAAGGAGGTTTCTGATGACATGTAAAAGATTTTTCTGCCTGCTGGCTGGCGCAGCGATTGCATTGGCGTCGATGGCCGCCTGGTCGGCGGAGATTAACGGCAGAAGCTCCACTCAGTACGGTTGGTTTACGGACATCTTCACCGGAAACAAAGAGGCGGAATTCGGTCAATATCTCAACCTGTCAATCACCAAGATCGATATGGACAACAAACTCTCCTTCCAGGGGTCCGGCCGGGTCACCGAGGACGTGATGAACGGGCAGGGCGACAACGGTCGGCTCTATTACCTGTACGCCGACTACGGCAACCTGTACGGCAAGGTCGATCTGCGGTTCGGCCGCCAGTTCGTCAATTATGCAGCCGGTTCGGCCCTGATCGACGGCGGCAAAGTCGATCTGAAGAATGTCGGTCCGATCGCCTTCTCGGTTATGGGCGGCCGCAACGTCATCTTCGGCCTGAACGGGGAGGCCAGCCAATGCCGGGCCTTCGCCTTTGGCGTAGCCGCCTTTCTGACCGGCTACAAGAACACTGATGCTGAAGTCAGCTATTTTATGAAGTTCGACAATGACGGTCTCGCCCGAGACCAGATCGGCGGCACCTTCAAGCAGTACTTCCAGTCGTTCAAGTTCTACGCCAATACCCGGTTCGATATGCCGAGCGAAACATTCACCGAATTGCTGACGGGCGTCAAATATTTTCCCATGGCAGACCTCATCCTGACCACGGAATGGTACCAGAGCTACCCGACCTTCGACTCTACCTCGATCTATTCGATCTTTGCCGTGGACCGTTACCAGGAGGCCCTGCTTCGGGCCGACTATGCCATCAATGACAAAATCTCGATCAATGTTGGTTACACCAGGCAATTTTACGGTGAGGGCAACGATGGCTCGGATGTTTTCGAGGCCGGCTGCCGGCTGCGTCCACTGCAGAAGCTGCTGGTGAATCTCGCGTTTGACCGTAACAACGGCTATGGCGGCAATCTGAGCGGCGGCAGCATCGATGTCACCTATACGCCGATCAAGCCGCTTGAACTCGCTGCCGGGATTCAGTATGACGTCTACGCGTTCGACAGGACCACCGGCAACGAAACGGCGCGCAAATACTGGCTGGGCGGCAAGTATAGGCTATCCAAGAGCACGTCGACTTCCATCCGGCTTGAAGACAACGACAACGCCCAATACAAGAGCGACTGGCAGGGCCGGGTCGTTGTCAACTACGATTTCTAGGAATAAGGAGGTATACGTGAAGAGATTCGTACTGATCATAGCACTTCTCGGCCTTGGCCTGGTTTGCGCGCAGCAACGGACCTACGCCGACAAGAAGATGTCCCATGGGGAATATGCCAAGATGGACATCAAGGAATGCAACGACTGCCACAAAAGCGAGGGTGTCGCCCCCAACCATGACACCGATTTTGTTCGAGGGCACCGGGTCCTGGCCAGCAAGGCGGGCAACAACTGCGGCCAGTGCCACTCGCATGCCTGGTGCCTCGACTGCCATCAGGGCGGGGGGGCTGGCGAGGACCTGGGCCAGAGCAATGCTGGGCGAGATTACGAGCCGAAGAGCCACCGCAGCGGCTGGCTGCAAATCCACGCGATCAAGGCACAGGACAACCAGCAGCAATGCTACCGCTGCCACGATGAGACATACTGCGTCGCTTGCCACAGCAAGCTGCCCCAGACGTCTCAGAAACTGCCCGGCGGCTTTGTGTCCCACAACAACCAACTGGGAGCCAACTGGGGGGCGGCGCACAGCTCCGAGGCGCGTAAAAACCTTCAAGCCTGCCAGACCTGCCATGAAGACGGCTCAGTGTGTAAAAGCTGCCACAGCACGGCATCAGCAGGCGGCAGCGGGGTGAACCCGCATCCGCCAGGGTTCAAGGCCGGCAACTACAAAAGCAGGAGCAACAGCAAGGTGTGCTTGCAGTGCCATCTTCCGGGAACTTTTTAAAGATCTAGGAGGTTGTTCAAAAATAGTCAGATCGTCAATGAAGCAGATGAGAGTTGAAAGCTGAGAAAACCGCCT
>Ga0187771_10003307_pt1 | contig 11253 bp, 8 predicted proteins | sample 0116_SJ02_MP15_1_FD_133139 | JGI IMG/M metagenome (GOLD analysis project Ga0187771, IMG submission 133139) | Tropical peat soil microbial communities from peatlands in Department of Meta, Colombia - 0116_SJ02_MP15_10_MG | ecosystem: Environmental > Terrestrial > Soil > Wetlands > Peat | place... | reverse complement strand
TACGGTTTTGTCCGCTATCGGGCCGCCAATCCCGGCAGTGCGGGCGATACGCTGAAAGCGGAGAAGATAATCTCCGATGCCTCCAAGGGGATCGTCTGCAGCGGCATCTCCCTGCTGCGCTCCGAAGATGCCGGGCGCGAAAATCCAGCGCTGCCATCGCTGATGAATATCCCCATCAAACCCACCCCCCTTGCCCGGATATACACCAAACAGGTTGAAACCCGCGGGCTCTTCCTGGTCTGTGCCGCGCCGGTCATGGCCGCCGATGGCGCCGTTGCCGGCGTGATTTACGGCGGCCTGCTGCTGAATGGGGAAAACAGGCTCGTTGACCGCATTACACGGGTTATTTTTCAGCCGCGGGAGAGCGACGGCCATCCGTCCGGCAGTGCGACGATCTTCCTGGATGATGTGCGAATCGCCACCAGCGTGATGGACGGGCGTGGTGAACGGGCCATCGGCACCATGATGTCCACGGAGGTGTATAATGCCATCAGCCGGGGTGAGAAATGGAACGGCAAGGCTTTTGTTCTCGACAAATGGAATTTTACCGCCTACGAGCCGCTCAGGGACTACCGCGGCGCCGTGGCCGGGGCGCTCTATGTGGGGATGCCGGAACAGCCGTATGCCGAGCTTCGCTCCCAGATCAACACCATCTTTTCCGGGGTACTGATCTTCGTTACCCTGTTCGGGGTTCCGCTTTCGGCCTGGCTCGGTTCCAGGATGGCCCGGCCGATCAAGGAGCTTGAAGAGGGGGCCCGCAGGATTGCCGCCGGCGAGAAGCAGTCGGATATCGCGGTGGACAGCCGTGACGAGATCGCCTCGCTGGCCGGAGAGTTCAACGTCATGAAACGTCGGCTCACGGAGCGGGAGCATGAAATTCTGGCGCTCAATCACACGCTGGAAGCAAAGGTGGACGAACGTACCAGCCAGCTGGAGGAAAAAAACGAACAACTGCTGCTCGCCCAAAAGGAACTGGCCCAGGCCGAACGCTTGGCGGCCATCGGCTTACTGGCCTCCGGCGTGGCCCACGAGATCAACAACCCCCTGGCAATCATCCGGGGCAATGTGGAACTCCTGGAGATGAGCATCAATAACAGCGATCAGGGACCCGAGGAACTGGACATCATCATGCGCCAGGTGGCCAGGATCGAGCGGATCGTCAAGAACCTGCGGGCCTTTTCGCGTAGCGGCGCCAAACATCTCAGCCGGTTTTCCCTGGGGGATGTGCTGGAAGATATCCTGGACCAGGTGGGGCACCAGGTGGTGCTTGATCCGTATAGCGTGGCGCGCGATTACCGGGGAAAAGAGATCATCATCGAGGCGGACGAGGACCAGTTGCGGCAGGTCTTCACCAATCTGATCGTGAACGGCCTCCAGGCCATGGAAGGGGGGGGGACGCTCTTCGTGGATATCGGCGCCGATCCGGAAGCAGGGGTGTGCCGGGTAGCGGTGGCGGATACCGGGCCGGGCATCGGGGCCGAGCAGGTGGAAAAACTGTTCACCCCTTTCTATACCACCAAATCCCAGGGGACCGGCCTGGGGCTTGCCGTATCCTACGGCATTGTCAGGGATCATGGCGGTGAGATCGAGGTCTTGAGCGAACCTGGCCAGGGCACGATCTTCTGCGTCATCCTGCCGCTTCGGCACGTCCCTGAAGACGGGGATTCCCAGGAATAACAAACATTAAGTGCGGAAAGGAGCGCTGTTGCCATGCATGACCTGTTGCCAGACGGAGAAGATTTGAGGCGCGCCGTGAAATGGATTGCCGGCCATCTTCAGGAAGACGCCGGCCAGCCGTTGTCGCCGCTTATCCAGGAGGCGGTCTTCAAGTTCGATCTTTCCCCCAGGGATGCCGACTTCCTGATCGATCTCTACCGGAAGGAAAAAAGGGAAGGGTAGCACAGGGGCATTTCCTGCCGGGTCGGAGGTTCGGAGAGTGCCCACGCGGCCGGACATGCGGGCGGCAGGGACGTCTCCGCTCCATCGGGGTTTGACCGCCGGCAAGAACATCCTGCACGGAAAATACGGGGAGGGGGCGTATGGCTGTTACACTCGCATTTGATGTCTATGGAACCCTGATCGATACCCACGGCGTTATTGTTGCCCTGGAAAAGCGCCTCGGCGACAGGGCCTTTGAATTTTCCCGAGTGTGGCGCGAGAAACAGCTTGAATATTCGTTCCGTCGCGGCCTGATGCAGAATTACGAAAACTTTGCCGTATGCACCGGCAATGCCCTGGATTATACGGATGCATATCTTAAAGCCTCCCTCAGTCTTCAGGATAAGCAGGAACTCCTGGAACTGTACAAGGTGTTGCCGGCATTCGCCGATGTGGAGCAAGGGCTGGCCCGGGCAAGGAAAGCCGGTTTCAGGATCTTTGCCTTCTCAAACGGCAGTGCCGACATGGTGGAGGGGTTGCTGAGCAATGCGGGCATCAGAGATTATTTCATGGGTGTGGTAAGTGTGGATGACGTGAGGTCGTACAAGCCGAGCCCCGCCGTCTACTGCCATTTTTTGAGACGGGCCGGTGCTGTGGGGGCGGATGCCTGGCTGGTGTCGAGTAATCCGTTCGATGTGATCGGAGCCCTCTCTGCCGGTATGCGGGCGGCATGGATCAAGCGCTCAACCGATGCGGTCTTCGACCCGTGGGGGATGGAGCCGACACTGACCGTCCGGAGCCTTCCGGACCTTGTCGGGCTGATCGGCCGGGAACGGAGCAACCCGAATACCTGACGCTGTTGCGGGTTCGGTGCTCACGATAATGACAGACAAAAGGGGAGCGGTCAGGCCGCGCCGCCCCTTATCCCACGGTTTTTTTGAATCTCCCCACCGCCACCAACAGCACGGTCAGGCCGATGGCGGTCAGGGCCGCCAACTCCGGCCAGAGCACCTCCATACCCACCCCTTTGAGAAATATGGAACGCAGGATGATCATGAAGTAGCGCAACGGATTGATCAGGGTGATGTACTGCACCGCAACCGGCATGTTGTCGATGGGGAAGGAGAAGCCGGAGAGCAGCATGCAGGGAAAGATGACGAAGAAGGCCGTCATCATGGCTTGCTGCTGCGTGTTGCTGACGGTGGAGATCAGCAGCCCCGCCCCCAGCGAACTCATCAGGAACAGGCCGGTGCTGAAGGCCAGAAGCCCCAGGCTCCCCCGGATGGGGATGTCGAACCAGCGCACCGCCACAAAGGCGACAATGGCCACGTTGGCATACCCCATCAGGATAAAGGGGATTGTTTTGCCAAGGATGAATTCTCCCTTGCTGATGGGCGTCACCACCACCTGCTCGATGGTGCCGATCTCCTTCTCCCGCACCACGGCCATGCTGGAGAGAAGCATGGTCACCACCGCCACAAGCATGGCTATGACCGCGGGCACGAAATAGACGCGGCTTTCCAGGTTGGGGTTGAACCAGGCCCGGGAGCGCAACATCACACCCTCTGGCCGGGCGGCCGCACCGTTGCGGGCCAGCCGGTCCGCCAGGGTTTCGGTATTGTAACTGTTGATGATCGAGGAGGCGTAGTCCAGTACGATGCCGGCCGAATTGGCGTCGCTGCCGTCCAGAATCAGGGCTAGCGGCGCCGTGCCCTCCTTTTTCAGCCGTCCCGCGAAGCCGTGGTCAAAGATCAGGGCCGCCCGCACCTTGCCCCGGTCCAACAGATACCGGATACGGCGCTCATCCCCGATCCGCTCGGTAATCTCGAAGTAACCGGAGCGCTGGAACCGCTCGACTATCTCGCGGCTTTCACGGCTGTTGTCCCGGTCCAGCACGGCTGTGCGGCTGTTGCGTACATCCGTGTTGACCGCATATCCGAAGACCACCACCTGGAACACCGGGAAGACGAAGATCACGAAGCGGGTTCGCGGGTCGCGCAGCACCTGTATGAACTCCTTTATCAGCATGGCTTTCAGCCGTTCGAACATGTCATGTCGCCTTTCCCCCTAACAGGTTGTTGAAAAGCTATTGCGGAGAGCCGTCTGCGGCGTTGCTCCGTTCCGTGCGCCTGGCATCCGGCCTTTCTCATGACGTTTTTCACCAACCTGTTAATCGATCTTCTTCCTGAAGTTCTTCACCGCAAGGGTCAGGACCGCCACCCCGAACAGGGCCAGCACCAGCACCTGCGGGGCAAGTTCCCGGATGCCCGTGTCCTTGAGATAGATGCCGCGCAGAATGTTGACGAAATGACGGGCCGTGATCACGTTGGTGACCACCTGGATCACCTGGGGCATGTTGTCGATGGGGAACATGAAGCCGGAGAGGAGGAAGGCCGGCAGCATGGTGGTGATCAGGGCAAACTGGCTGGCCAGGAGCTGGCTTTTGGCCAGGATGCTGATCAAGACTCCCAAGGCCAGCGCCCCTGTCAGGAAGACCAGGGACATGGCGAACAGGAGCGCTAGATTCCCGCGGAACGGCACGCCGAAGACGAAATATCCCACCAGCACGCACAGGACCAGGTCGATGATCCCGATCATGACGTAGGGAAGCAGTTTGCCGGCAATGATTTCCCCGCCGGAAAGGGGCGTGGCGATGAGTTGTTCCATGGTGCCGGTCTCCCATTCGCGGGCCACGGTCAGGGAGGTGAGCAGGGCCGCGATGACCATCATGATCACCGCGATAAGGCCGGGAAAGATGTAGTAGCGCGACACCAGATCGGTGTTGAACCAGACCCGGGGACGCAGGTCCACCGGCAGCGCGGACGAGGGATGGCCGGCCCGGTTGAGGCGTTGCAGCATGATTTCGGAAGAGAAGGTGCCGGCCACGCTGTCGGCATAGGCCAGCACGATGGTGGCGGTGTTGGCATCGCTGCCATCAAGGATGACCTGCGCGTCCGCCCGCCCGCGCCCTGCCAGGGTGCGTCCGAAGTCCTCCGGCACCACCAGTGCGATGATGGCGTTACGGTTGTCGATGGCGCGCTCGATCTCGCCGTAGGATGAGGCGCGCTCCACCAGCCGGAAGTATCGGGACGAGGCGAAACGGGCGATGAAATCCCGGCTGGCCGCAGTATTGCTCCGGTCCCAGACCGTCAGCCTGGCTTTCTCGATGTCCAGGTTGAGGGCATAACCGAACAGGAACAGCATCAGCATGGGAATAGCCAGTCCCATGATCAGGCTGCGAGGGTCGCGCAGCAGGTGCAGGCTCTCCTTGCGGGCCACCGCCCAACTGCGGCGAAGTTTTGCGGCGATGCGGCCCGTCATGGGGTCTCCTTGTGCAGCCTGCTCGCTCCCTTGGCCCGGTCCCGGGCCTCGATCAGGGAAACAAAGACATCCTCCAGGGAGGGGCGCACCCGGCGCAGGCTGACCTGTCCGGCCAGGGGGGAAGCGGCCAGGGACGTCTCGGTGGCAACGCAGTCTTCCGTCACCACGTGCGCTTTCTGGCCGAACAGAGCCGCATGGCGCACGCCGGGCAATCGCTCCAGTTCCGCCAGAAAATCCTGGGGATGCTCGCAGGTCGCTTCCAGTACCTCTTCGGCCATGTGCCGCCGCTTAAGTTCCGTCGGGCTGCCCAGCGCCACCAGTTCACCCTGGTAGATCATGGCCAGGCGGTCGCAGTATTCGGCCTCGTCCAGGTAATGGGTGGTGACGAAGATGGTCACGCCCCCCGCTGCCAAGCGGTTTATCAGATCCCAGAAGGCGCGGCGGCTGATGGGGTCGACCCCCGAGGTCGGCTCGTCCAGGAAGATCACCGGCGGTTCGTGCAGCATGGCGCAGCCCAGGGCCAGGCGCTGCTTCCAGCCGCCGGACAGTTCGCCCGCCTTGGAGCGGCGCCTTTCTTCCAGCCCGGCCATGGTGATGACCCATTGGCTGCGTTGCGCCAGTCTTTTTGGGGGGATGCGGTAGATGCCGCCGTAAAAGGCGATGTTCTCTTCCACGGTCAGGTCTTCGTACAGGGAAAATCTCTGGCTCATGTAGCCGATCCGCGTCTTGATCAGCTCCGGCTGGCGCATGACGTCGCACCCCGCCACCAGTCCTTCGCCGGCGCTCGGTTGCAGGATGCCGCACAACATGCGGATAGTGGTCGATTTGCCGGCGCCGTTGGGGCCGAGGAAACCGAAGATTTCGCCCCTTGCCACCTCCAGGTCGATGGCGTTGACGGCAATGAAGTCTCCAAAGCGGCGGGTCAGGCCCCGCACCGAGACGGCCTGCCCCTGGGCATCCTTTTCCGGGACGAGGGCCGGAGTTGCGACGGCCGGCGACGGCCCGCTCCGGGTCTCTTGCCCGCCGATCATGGCGACGAAGACGTCTTCCAGCGACGGTTCGACCTGTTCCAGGGCCTGCAACTCCATGCCGGCCTGCCGGAACAGCTCCCGCAACCCGTGTCCGGACGGCCCCTGAACAGTACCGGTCAGGTGGAGCCGGTCGCCGAACAGGGATACGGTGAGCTCGGGGCGCTGGTGCCGCAGCATGTGGGCCGCCGCGCGCGCATCAGGGGTGACCAGTTCCAGCACGCTTCCGCCGGCCAGCCGCCGCAGGGCGGCCGGTTTGTCGCAGGCCAGAAGCCGTCCCTTGTGGATCAGACCGACCCGGTGGCAGCGGTCGGCCTCGTCCAGGTAGGCGGTTGCCACGAAAATGGTAACCCCTTCCCGCAGCAGGCCGTAGAGGATGCGCCAGAAGTCCCGGCGCGAGACCGGATCGACCCCGTTGGTGGGTTCGTCCAGGAAGAGCGCTTTGGGGGTGTGGATCAGGGCGCAGGCCAGCCCCAGCTTCTGTTTCATGCCGCCGGAAAGGTTGGCCGCCTTGCGGTCGCGGAATGGGGCCAGATTGCTGAAGGCCAGCAGGTATTCGGTCCTCTCCTGCCGGTCGCGGCGTGGCACGCCGAAGATGTCGGCATAGAAACGGATGTTCTCGGCTACGGTCAGGTCGGGGTACAGTCCGAAGCGCTGGCTCATGTAGCCGATATCGCCCCGTACCGGTTCCAGGTCGCGGCAGTGGCACCCCAGCACCCGGGCCTCCCCGGCGCTGGGGTCCATCACACCGGTCAACATGCGGATGGTCGTGCTCTTGCCGGCGCCGTCCGAGCCTACCAGCCCGAACAACTCCCCGCGGGCCACGGAAAGGGTCAGGCCGTCCACGGCGGTCAGGCCGCCGAAGTGGCGGGTAAGGCCGGTGGCTACAATAGTCATGCCGTTATCTCCTCATGGGGCGGGGACCCCGCTGCCCCCGGGACGCCCGCCGGGAGCAATCTCAACGGCCGGCCGCCTGGGACGGCTCCTGCCGGTTTCCCGTTTCGATCACGGCATCGGCCGGCATGCCCGGCTTCAATTCCATCCCGGTGTTGGCCAGGGTGATTTTGATGCGGTAGACCAGTTTGACCCGTTCCTTTTCGGTCTGGACGTTTTTGGGGGTGAATTCCGCTTCGGGCGAGATGAAGGATACCTTCCCTTCAAAAGGTCGTCCCGGCCAGGTATCCACCGTGACGTGCGCCCGCTGCCCGACCTTGACCCGTCCCATTTCCGATTCCGGGATGTAGGCCCGCAGCCAGACGTCGTCCATCTTCCCGATGGTAACGACCGGCGCGCCCACGGCCAGCATCTCGCCCGGCTCGGCATGTTTGGCCAGAACCAGCCCAGCCAGGGGGGCTGTCAGCACGCTTTGGGCAAGGCGCGTTTCGGTCAGGGCCAATCCGGCCTCGGCTGCCTCAACCTGGGATCTGGCCTGCTGCACGGCATCGGGCCGGGGGCCGATCCGCAACAGTTGCAGATGCTGCTCGGCCTCGCGCACTGCAGCTGCCGACGCATCGCGTCCGGCCCGGGCCGCATCCAGGTCCTTCTGGGGGATCACGTCGCGTTTGAAAAGGGCCTCTGACCGGAGGGCGTCTTTTCTCAGGCGTTCGGCATCGGCCTTCATCCGCGCCAGGACCGCCTCGGCCTGGGCAATCTCCTCCCGGCGGCTGCCTGCCCGCAAATCGGCCAGGGCCGCCTGGGCCGCCCGTTTTTCGGCCGCCCGCGCGCTCTTGTCCTCCTGCAACTCGTCATCCTCCAGACGCGCCACCGGTTGGCCGGCCGCAACCATCTCGCCCTCATCGACCAGGCGTTTGGTCAAGCGGCCGCCGACCTTGAACGACAGCTCGACCGTGGTAACCTCAATAGTGCCGGAAACCTTGAGGGTGCCCGATTCAACGGGCCTGTTGCGTGTGACGAGCAAGGCCGCGACTGCCAAAAGGACGATAATCACGGCGCCCGTAATCATTTTTTTCTGCATTGAAGGACCTCCCTGGGACAGCTTCACCGGGGCGCGCATGTCGGCGGCGTTGCACAGGGCGCAGGTGATGGCGCACGACCGTGGGTCGAGGCTGAAAACGGCAGGCGCGGGGTAACTCCCAAGGCCTGAAATCCCGAAAACTCACGGGCATTGTGCAGTAACTTGCGGCCGTGAGTCAAACGGAATGAAGACCGACTATCTTTGCTTGACAAAACAGGTGCAAATTTATAGATTTATAAATTCATTATCCATAATTTTGCTGGTGTCCGATACGAGGCTTAACAAATTCAATTGCAACTAAATGAGAGGAGTTCCGCTTCATGTCCGAAAAATTCATCTTTACCTCCGAGTCCGTATCCGAAGGCCATCCCGACAAGGTTGCCGACCAGGTCTCCGATGCTATCCTCGACGCCATCCTGAGCCAGGACAAGACGGCCCGCGTGGCCTGCGAAACCCTGGTGACGACTGGCATGGCGGTTATCGCCGGAGAGATCACCACCAACGCTGTCATCAACTATTCCGAGATCGTGCGCAACACCATCAGGGAGATCGGCTATACGGACTCTGAAATGGGCTTCGACGCAGACACCTGCGCCGTGCTGGTTTCCGTCGACCGACAGTCGCCCGATATCGCCCAGGGGGTCAACGAGGGTGACGGCCTGTACAAGGAACAGGGGGCCGGAGACCAGGGACTGATGTTCGGCTATGCCTGTAACGAGACCCCCGAGCTGATGCCGATGCCGATCCAGCTTGCCCACGAACTGGTCGCCAAGCTGGCCGAGGTGCGCAAATCGGGCCAGTTGGCTTTTCTGCGCCCCGACTCCAAATCCCAGGTCTCGGTCGAATACGTGAGCGGCAAGCCGAGCCGTATCGACACGGTGGTCATCTCCACCCAGCACACCCCCGACGTGACCCACAAGGAGATCGAGGAGCGGGTAATCGCGGAAGTCGTCAAAAAGGTCATTCCGGCCGAACTGCTGGATGCCAATACCCGTTATTTCATCAACCCGACTGGCCGTTTCGTCGTGGGCGGTCCCATGGGCGACTGCGGCCTGACCGGCCGCAAGATCATTGTGGATACCTATGGCGGCATGGGTCGTCACGGCGGCGGCGCGTTCTCCGGCAAGGACCCCTCCAAGGTAGATCGCTCGGCCGCCTACATGGGACGCTACGTGGCCAAGAACCTGGTGGCCGCCGGCCTGTGCGACCGTTGCGAGGTGCAAGTGGCCTATGCCATCGGCGTGGCCCAGCCGGTCTCCATCATGGTGCATACCTTCGGCACCGGCAAGGTGAGCGAAGACCGCTTGGCGGAACTGGTGCGCGAGGTGTTCGACATGCGTCCCCGCGCCATCACCGAACAACTCGACCTGCTCCGCCCGATTTACAAAAAGACCGCCGCCTATGGCCACTTCGGCCGCGAACTGCCCGAATTCAACTGGGAGAAGACCGACAAGGCCGCCATACTCAAGGCCAAGGCGGGCATCTAGGAGGTTCCTAAAAAACTTAGGTTGTTCAAAAATAGCCAGATCGTCGCACCCGCAGTATAATGGCCTCCGGCGATGATCGGTGACGAAGCGCAGCGGAGTTCATCCCGCAGGGACAGAACCGGGACGGTTCTGCTAAAAGCCCCGCGGAGGCGTAGCAGCGCTACGCCGCACAAGGCGGCTTTCGAGGACGGCGGCGAGATGACTGTTTTTCAACAACCTGCTAAGCCAGATACTACGAAACTTGCGAGGAGATTTGCATGGCACAGACGTATAAGGTAGCGGTCCTGCCGGGCGACGGCATCGGTCCCGAGGTGATGGCCGAGGCGTTGCGGGTGCTGGACGCCATTGAAAAAAGATATGAGGTGACCTTCGAGCGGACTCACGCCAATGTGGGCGGGGCCGGCATCGACAACGAGGGCAAGGCCCTGCCCGAGACGACGGTCAACATCTGCAAGGCCAGCGATGCCATACTGTTCGGTTCGGTGGGCGGGCCGAAGTGGGAGACCCTGCCGCCCGACGAGCAGCCGGAGCGCGGTGCGCTGCTCCCCCTGCGCAAGATATTCGGCCTGTACGCCAACCTGCGCCCGGCCATCATCTTCCCCTCCCTGACCGGCGCGTCGTCGCTCAAGGAGGAGGTCATCGAGGGCGGTTTCAACGTCCTGGTCATCCGTGAACTGACCGGCGGCATTTATTTCTCGCAGCCCAAGGGGATCGAAGGGAGCGGCCGGGACCGTGTCGGCGTGGATACCATGCGCTACTCCGTGCCGGAGATCGAGCGCATCACCCATGTGGCCTTCCAGGCGGCCCGCAAGCGGGGCAAAAAGGTCTGTTCCATCGACAAGGCCAATGTCCTCTCCTCCTCGGTGCTGTGGCGCGAGATCGTCACCACCGTTGCCAAGGATTACCCGGACGTGGAACTGTCCCACATGTACGTGGATAATGCGGCCATGCAACTGGTGCGCTGGCCCAAGCAGTTCGACGTGATCCTGTGCGAAAACATGTTCGGCGACATCCTCTCCGATGAGGCTGCCATGCTGACCGGCTCCCTGGGCATGCTCCCGTCGGCGTCGCTGGCCGAAGGGACCTTCGGCATGTACGAGCCGTCCGGCGGTTCGGCCCCGGACATCGCCGGCCAGGGGATCGCCAACCCCATTGCCCAGATCCTCTCGGCAGGCATGATGCTGCGTTTCTCCTTCGGCATGGTCGAGGCGGCCGACGCCATTGACAACGCTGTGGCCAAGGTGCTGGATCAGGGGTTCCGCACCCGCGACATCTATCAGAAGAAGGCAGGTGAAAAACTGGTGAATACGAAAGAGATCGGCGACGCGATCATCGCGGCGTTATAAACAGGTTGTTGAAAAACAGCCATCTCGCCGCCGTCCTCGCAAGCCCCTTCGTGCGGCGTAGCGCTGCTACGCCTCCTCGGGACTTTTAGCAGAACCGTCCCGGTTCTGTCCCTGCGGGATGAACTCCGCTGCGCTTCGTCACCGATAATCGCCGGAGGCCATTATACTGCGGGTGCGACGATCTGACTATTTTTGAACAACCTGAGTATTTCAACAAC
>Ga0187771_10003306_pt1 | contig 11253 bp, 6 predicted proteins | sample 0116_SJ02_MP15_1_FD_133139 | JGI IMG/M metagenome (GOLD analysis project Ga0187771, IMG submission 133139) | Tropical peat soil microbial communities from peatlands in Department of Meta, Colombia - 0116_SJ02_MP15_10_MG | ecosystem: Environmental > Terrestrial > Soil > Wetlands > Peat | place... | reverse complement strand
CGGTCTATTCTCTCCACGACTGAGCGCAAGGAGCATCGTCGAACGATTCTGAGCGATGAGCGCTCCGAGCGCTTCCGTTGAAAGCGCACCTTCATAGACCGGGGTTCCGAGCCCCAGGAGATGCTGGCCCCACTCGAGGCGCCCAAACTCGAACATCTCACGCCTCACGACCTCGTCACCTACTTCCGGTGCCCCCACGAGATGGAGCTCGCTCGTGCATTGCACACGCAGCGATTGACCGGGACCCTCGGTGCGGTGCGCACCCCGCTCGACGTGATCCCTCTCCGTCAATCGCCTCTCTTCTCTCCGCCGCTCAGCAAGATCACGGTAAACGAGGGCCGCCTCGACCTGTTCGAGGACAACGACCGCCTCGTGTATGAGGACCCCGGGGAGGACGACCTTCCCATGCTATTTCCTCCCGAACGTGTCGAAATCGACCCGAGGTTCACGAACGGCCACTCCACCCTCGTCGATCCCACATGGGGATTCGCGGGGCGTCCCGACCTCGTCGTTCGACGGGCTGACGGAAGCCTGTTCCCGCTCGAGTACAAGGAGACGCATCTGTTCGGCGGCTACCACGAGGCGCACGGCCGTCTCTTCGACACCATCCAGGCGATCGCCGAGTGCCGCCTTGTGGAAGCGACGTTCGGTCGGCGCCCACCCTTCGGTGTCGTGTACTACGGGGACGAATCCGGCGGGGGAGCTCACGAAGGCTGGATTCAGATCCCGTACGGGGACCCAGAGGAACGGTGGCTCAAGGTCGCGATGGACCAGGTGCGGCAAGACCACGACCGAGCGCCGGTCCCCGCACTGCGGAACTGCGCCAGCTGCGAGCCGAACTCGGAGGGCCACTGCCGCTTCGCCGTCGTGCGCTACGAGGGTCCCCACCACCATCAGGCGTTCTTGCAAACCCGGCGACCGTAGTGGATGAGGCGTCTCCCATCGAGTGGGCGCTTACCCACTCGATGGGAGAAAGAGCAATGACCCCTTCCATAGGATTTGGTGCTGGGCCAAACCGGTGCCGACCGCATGACTCATCGGAAGGTTGTTTGGGCAGTCGTGGGAGCTCTCATCGGGATACTGTTGGTCGCCTCGACCCTTCTGATAATCCCCTCCCTGTCCTCGCGCGGCTCCACACCCCCGACTCCGGGGTTCCCGGTCGTTCCGGCCTCCTTTGGTGGTACCAACGGCTCAGTGGTGTCTTTGGCGAATGGGTTCCTGGGGGTGAACGTTCGCGCGCAGGCGAATTTCACGGAGGCGATGGCATCCGAACTTAACTCGTCCGGAGCCCGCCTCATTCGATGGCCGGGGGGTGAACTCGGGGACCGGTTCGACCCTCTTTCCAACGATGATGCGGGATCGATTTACAGCGACGAGGGAGTGCCTTCCGCTCCGGGCACGACGTACGCGCAATTCGTCGCCTTGTGTCGAGCCATTTCGTGCGAGTCCATCGTGACTCTTCCGGCGGAGATCGACAACGCATCCGAAGCAAGAGCGATCGTGACCTACTCCGAGTCGTCGCTGGGGTTCCGTCCGTCCTTCTGGGAGGTCGGCAACGAGCCTGCCTTGTGGCAACATTTCGGGATTCCTTGGAGCAAATGGAACGTATCCCAAGAGGCGGCTCCGACTCCGTCCGAATACGCGGCAGTCGTACAATCCTACGTCTCGGCGATCCGGTCGGTCGACACTTCCACTCCGATCATCGGGTTGGGAGGAATCGGGAAGGGAGCTTCCGAGGTGTCGGAGTGGTTCGCTCCGACCCTGGCGCTGAACGGTCCGAACCTCTCCGCAATGGCCATTCACGTCTATCCGGCAGGGTCGGGGCTCCCCGTTTCGAACCTCTCGGCGTGGTTCGCGACCCTATGGGGGAGCAGTGGGCTCCCGGGACGAGTTCTCGCTGCCACCTCGGTAGCACGGGCCGCTTGCCCGCGCTGCAGCGTCACGATCCTGGTCGACGAGTTCCAGATAGGGACCGGATTGACCGCGAACGACTCGTTGGGTGGAGGGGCGCGCGCGAGTTTTGTCGCAGCTGAGATCGTCGAGAGCCTGCCCTTGCCGATAGCTAGCCTGGATTACTACGATTTCCAGAGCGGAGGCCCCGGTGCATGGTTCGGGCCCACGAACGGGCCCTCGGCGACCTACGCGATGTTCGAGGGATTCGCCGATTACCTCGGCTCGCACGCCATCCAACTCAACGTCTCTTCGACCGCCAGCGGCGTGCTCGCCGCGGAGGGAGGTGCCAATCTCACCACCATGTCCAATCTCGTCGTGGTCAACGCCAATGCCACTGTCGGGGTCCGCTTGAACCTCTCCGACCAGTTCCCCGAGGCGGCGCAGGCGGACGCGTGGTACTTCAATGGCACCTCCTCGAGTCCTACCGTAGGCACGGTCTCTGCGAGTGCCGCGTCGAATTGGACGGTTCCGCCCGCGAGCATCGCGATCTTTCGGGGGGTCGGCCCGATTCGTTCGACCTCCCAGGTCAAGGCGACTTCGGCGAGCCACGATTCCGTGGGCGGTTCGAAGGTCGTTGCGCGCTCGATGTTTCGGGTGGCATCCCCTCCCTTCGGTGCGCTCCCGAGAAATGTGTGGTACGCCACGCGATATAGGGGTCCTGACGTTAGAATTCCTTGAGATCGCTCGAGATGGACCTTCGGTCGCTGCGCCTTGCCGTCGTGATCATCGCCTCCCTCTCCCTGGTTTCGCTCGCTCCAACGACCGACACGGTCGCTCAGGACCACAGTGCCACCTCCCACGATATCGCCACAACCACTCTCAGAGAATTGACCGATCCGCTCCCCGAACCGAAGGGAGCCAGCTTCTCAGCGAATCGCAACGGTTCGGCTGTCCCGACTCTTGTCTCTTGCTCTGGGGTTCGCTGCCACGGACAGGCCCGGTCGGAATCGTCCCTCGGGATTGGACTCCCCGCGTTCCAGCCATCGACCTCAAGCTCGACATCTCCGGCCGCCGCAGACCTCGGGAGCCTCGCGTGGGACGTGGCCGCTGACGAGGCCGTGTTCTTCGGGGGGTGGGATGGCCACCATGCCGGGAACCAGACCTGGGTGTTCCGTGACGGGAACTGGACCAACGTTACCAACCCGCTCGATTCCCCGCCGGCGCGCAACGGAGCCGCGATGGCGTACGACGGTCAAGCGGGAATCAACGCGGTCGTCCTGGTTGGTGGTTGCAGCCCGACCACCGGATGTCCCACCGAGGACACCTGGACATTCTTCTCGGACGCTTGGCACAACATCACGAGCCAGGTGGGGACAGCCCCCAGAGTCTCCAATGCTACGATGACCACATGGGGGTTGAATGGGACAATCCTGTACGGCGGTTGTACGAACCAAGCTTGTTCCTCGCTGTCGAACGGAACCTGGACTTTCCAGAACTCGACAGCATGCCAGTCGGCGCACGGGAGCCCGTGCTGGACAAGAGCTCCCGTCGACGGCGCCACTCCTCCCGGCCTCGCCGGTGCATCGATCGCGGTGGACCCGACGATCGGGCCGCAGAACGGAACCGTCGCCCTTTACGGGGGATTCAACGTCTCGTGCTCCGCCTGCAGGCCGGTCGACTCGAACGCGACGTGGCTCTACAATGGAGCCGTGTGGGAGAACATCACTTCGTCGTTTTCAGGAACCGCCTATCCCAGCCTGGGTCGGTCCTTTGCATCGCTGTTCTGGGACCCGTACACGGCGGAACTGTACCTTTACGGCGGAGAGAACGTCACTTCCGGGTCGGTCTTTGACCAGATCTGGACCACCGACCTCTACACATGGTCGGTCAACGCCTCGTCGCCCGGCTCGACAATTCCCCTGCTCTTTTCCCCCGCCGTTTCCCCTGGATACGACCGTGCGGCAGGCTCGCTTCCGCCGATGCTCTTCGGCGGCCTCGAGCGACCGACGACGTACGAGGATAGAACCTGGATCTTCGAACCGTCGCTCAACAGTACCGTCGCGACGATTCCTTCCATCGAGGGTGGGACCCTGGACGTCGAGGCCAACGTCACGGTCCACTTCTTCTCAAACACCTCGGGAGAATTCCCCGTCACCTCCAACTGGTCGACCGGAGACGGGGGTGAGTTTGCCGGCGGGAATGGGTCCCACGCGTACAGAAATCCAGGTCACTATCGAGCCAACCTCACGGCGGTCGACCTCTACGGAGTCCGAGGGCTCTCCTCCGTACTCGTGAATGTTTCGTTGTTCGGGCTCGCGCCGCTCGGTCCTTGGGTCACCGATCGATCTGTGCCGCTTACGCTGTCCGTGACACCCGTCGGCGGGATCCCTCCGTACAACTGTACATGGAGTTTCTCCGATGGGACGACCGCGTACGGTACTCCGATCACGCGATCGTTCGATTCCGCAGGCTCCGTGACGGTCCTGGTGGTGGTCCGGGACGGGGTCGGGACGCAGGTTCGAGAAGCGGCTCAACTCCAGGTCAATCCGGACCTTTCCGCAACGGCCGCCGCCAAACCTTCGGAGCTGGACGTCAACACGGTGACCGACTTGACAGCGTCCGCGCAGAACGGCACTCTACCGTACAGCATCACCTGGGTCCTGCCCAACGAAGCGACCGGTCGGGGCAGTGCCGTCTCCTATCGACCGACGAGCTTCGGGAACGAGAATGTCACCGTCGTCGTAACGGATCGAGTCGGTGGCCGGTGGTCGACCGTCATCCCTTTGACCGTGAATCCTGCGCTGACCTTCACGGCCAGTTCGAGCTCGGTTTCCACTACGTCCGGTCGAACGGTCACGTTCGCCACCTCAATCCACGGAGGCACGAGCCCGTACTCGTATGCATGGAGATTCGGGGACGGGAGTTCGTCCCCCACAGCTTCTCCGACGCACACGTACTCCACGTTCGGGATCTTCACGGTCGCCGTCTGGGTCAACGACTCGGGGGGCGGGTCGTTCCGGCAGACGATCGAGGTGAAGATCCCGCGGACGTCGGGTGGCCTCCTTTGGCAATTGTTGGGTCTGCCCGCGTGGGAGAGCGTAACGATTGTCGCCGGGGCGATCCTGATCGCCCTTGCCATCGCCATCGCGATCGTGCGCTGGAGACGGCGGAGCGACCCCGGAGCCACTCGTGGTCCCGGCCCCTCGAGCGTCCCGGACCGGGAACCCTCTTCGAGGCGGTAGGTCTTCGAGACGCAGCCTCGGGATCGGAGCGCCGAGTCCCTCAGAGATACTCCCGCAATGCTCCGGGGCCTAAGGTCCCGAATGCCTCGAAGCGGAAGTTCTGCTTGAGGATGTTCGCGATCGGGAAGAACGGCAGCCAGGGGAGCGCGTCACTGCGACCCATCTTGACGAGGAAGTAGCCGATGGGTACCGCCCGGATGGCGGTGGCAATCCCGAGCAGGATCAGAGTGTAGATGAGGCCCGGAACGCCGAGGAAGAGAATCAGCAGCGCGAGGAACACGTAGACCAGACTCCGGACGCCCGAGCGCATCACCAAGAGGAACCAGAACAGGACTCCGAGCCCCCCGAACTCCGGGGTCGGTCCGAACAGGGAAAGATAGTGCTGTCCGTTCGCCATGATGATCCCCCGGGACCAGCGGACTCGTTGTCTCCGAAGACTGTCGTAGTTGGCCGGCACGTCCTCGAGGGCGAGGGCGCCGAACTCGAGGCGGATGCGATAGCCGAGACGTTGGATCCGCATCGAGATCTCCGAATCTTCCCCATTCCAGGGCACCCACCCCCCGATACCGACCAGCACCTCGCGTCGATAGGCCGAGAACAGACCATCGAGGACTTCCGCGGAACGGGTCGCCATGGCCGCCGGGCGAAGCATGTAGTGCAGCCAAGCGACCTCGAGGGCGCGAAGCTTCCGAGTCCACCCGGTCCGTTCTCGGGGATGGATAGCCCCCTGGACACCGCCGACCTCGGGATCGGCGAAGTGGCGGACCATCGCCGCGAAGCCCGGAGGGTTCGCGATGGCTGTATCGCCATCCAGACGGAGGGCGATTTCGCCGGTCGCCATCGCGAGCGCCCCGTTGAGGGCGTTCGACTTTCCACCGTGGGGCAAGTCGACGACCACCCCTTGGGCGTGCGAGAGACGATCGATGGCGCCGCGAGCGAGTTCCGAGGTGCGGTCTGTGGACCCGTCGTTTCCCACCACGATCTGTACTGGGCCCGGATAGTCCGCCGCTGCTCGGTCTGCGGATTCGATGCACTGTACGATCCACTCCTCCTCGTTGTATGCAGGAATGAGAATCGATACCGAGGGATGAAACTGAGAAAGTGGGGGCAGCTCGCGCGTTCGCACCTCGCGGAAGTAGAGGGGTCGCGCGAGGGCGCAGAATAGGGGAATCGAGAGTACGGGGACCAGCAGAAGGATCGTGAAGCCGACAACGATGCCCTCGACTTTCAAGAGGTCCAACACCACGAGGAGGAGAATCGTCGAAAGGGCCACCGCCGCAATGCCGATCCCGAAGAAACGCGCGAGCGCTCTCCGGTCCCGTGGAAAGACCGGGGTCAACCGTTGGGGCTGCGGCAGGTAGAAGGCGCAGAACGTGAGGAAGGCCATGAACATGCCCCCGGTGAGAACACGGACCAAGAGAGCGAAGTTGCGGAGAGTCGAGCCGGGAACGGTGAAGAACAACGCATCGAGGACGAACTCCACCGCGACGTAGGTCAGAATCGTGGCAAGAGCCAACCACCGTCGCCGTCGCGTGTACGCCGGGCGGTTGGTCGCCAGCCCGGAGGCCGCGACGAACGCCGCCATGAACGCGAGGTACATCGGAAAGATGTAGTCGGGGACCACCAGGGACCCGACGCCGACCGCATACACCCCCGGCCAGGCAAGGGGCCAGTAGAGAGCGGTTCCCACGAGGCCGACCAAGTGGTCGTACTCACCGAAGATCGTGGGGTAGAACAAGAGGAGCGGCACCGAAAAGACGGCGAACGAAAGGGCGAGGACGCCCACAAATCGGATCGCACGCTTTCCCGGAGCGGAGGGCGATTCGCCCGCCCCCCGCATCCGAACTACATCGTCTCCGTCTCGTGTATGGATACGAACGGGGACCCCTTCCGGAGTGGGATTGTCCTCGGACCCGATTCCACGACCGACGACGGTGATCGGAACGGTGCCGGCGCCCTCGGTAGAGGGGCGACTGGCGAGCCACCCTAGCGTGAAGTAGAGGAGGAGCCCGATTCCAACCCCGACAAGGATTGCGCCGAGCGGAACGTCGAGCTTGCGAAGCTCCTCGAGGATCGGAACTGAGCCCGAGGCGATTGCCGCTCTGTCCGTTCCGACAAGGGCCCGCAGGGGATCAAGGCCGCTCAGGGTTTCCTCCCCAACCGGCGACGCTTACGACCGCCGACGAGGACGAGCGTCGCCCACGCCACAAGGGCGATCACGCCGGCCGTGAGGAGAGCGGGAAGCACAAGGCTCCAAATCGGAGGGTCGACCGAGGGACCGAGCAAGGCGAAGGAAACCGCCAGCGTTACCGAGCTCGAGTTCACCAGGACAACGCCATGCGAGGGATTGGCGACGTATCCGGTGGGCGGCGTGACATTGAACCAACTCGTTCCGTTCGGAACGGCGCAGACCATCGAACCCGCGATATCCGGACAGACGTGAGAACCAAGTTGAACGGACCACGTGGCGGAGGCGGGATCATTCGAGGAAACGAAGGTGACGTTGAACAGCTCCTGGGTGAACAGAACGCTGACATTGAGGCCGAAACCCGAGACGGAGAAGCTACCGGCCCGAGGAGTTGGTCGATAGGACGATACGCCCGGGATCGAGTAGGTATACGAGCCGTTCGGCAATCGGTCGATGGCCCAAGCCCCGGTGCAGTTCACCACTTGACCCGCCACGACGACGTGCCAGGTGCGGTTGCCGAGCCCCGACTCAATCCAGTTCACTTGGTAGACAACCGGCTCGAAGATCACTTTCACGACCAGACCCGGCCCACTCACATTGAAGCCGTCCGAAATCGGATGGGCACGGTATTCTGAATTCGTCGTGGTGGCCGTGTACCCGTAGCTGCCATTGGTCAGCGAGTCGGCTCCGGACAGGACGAGAGAAGATTCGGAAGAGACCGTAGAGTTCCCTCGGACGGTGATCTTCCAAGGAGTGCCCGACGGGAGACCAACCTCGTCAAAGGTCACCGGGAACTTGGTGCCATTCGGGGTCTTGGCCGTGAAGTTCACGAACACCAGAACGGCCTTTCCTGCGACCGTAACGCTAGAGCCGACTGGGTCCGGGGGACGATACCCCGAGACGTTTGCCACGGTGAACCCATAGGTACGATTCGCCACATCGAACGTGATGGAGTCGGTGATCGAACTCGAGGGAATCACCACCGATTCGTTGGCGGACTTCACGATGGACGTGTCGTTCGAGTAGACGGAGGTCGAAGACCGATCGAACACATGGTACGTGGTGATCGTTTCGTTGGAGGTCCAGTTCACGTGGAGGGCAACCGACCAATTCGTCCCGGGCGGCAGTCCCGATTCGTAGAAGGTGACCGGATACGAGCGATCGAACCAGACCCGCTCATCGATGGAGCCATTCGGAATTATCGTGGTCACCGGGGCCGGCCCGGAAATGTTGGTGATCGTCGTCCAGCTTGATTCGTTGGTTCCGTTTGCAAGATGGGCGATCGTCGCGCCCTCCCCGATGTGCTCACTCTCAACCCACTCCGAAACTGCGTAACCGTATTGGGGATGGGCCAAAAGCTGCAGCGGGACGCTCGCGTTTGCCCACTGAATCGGAGGGGTCACCGATCCGGCTCCACCCGGCTCGGTACCAACGGAAAGCTTCCACTGCTGGAAGAAATCTAGGCCCACCGTCGTGCCATTCGAAGGCACGTGGATTCCCCGGGGAGATGTTGCGGTGAAGCGAGTCGATTGGACGGTTCCTTGCGGAAACGTCGACGGCACGAGGAGCTTGAGTTCGCCGACGGGAGCGAAGAGAGTCAAGCTCGGTGTATCCGAAGCGTCGACGGCACTTCCATCTCCCGGACTCACGAACCAAGTGGTGTTGGTTTCACCGGTGGTCGCGTTGAGCGGCAGCCCAGTTTCCGAGACCGTGACTGGAGCTGCCGGGCCAGCGAAAGCCTCGAACAGGACCAAGCTCTGAGGGGGCAGCGTCCATGCATTCGGCAACCCGCGGGGGAAGAACTCTGCGACCGGGGCCGGGGACGCAGCGTTCACCATGGGCACGACCACACCGTCCGAAACGGCCGTCGTGCGTGTTCCGTTCCAGTACCAGACTTCCACCGGTGATCCGGGCACGTAATGGGGAAGCTTGGGATGGAAAGCCGCGGCAGTCGTGAGGTTGGTGTTGACGATCAAGAGGTCGGAGCGGTCGTTGTCTTCCGGCGCCAGAGTTCCCACGCCAAAGAGTGTCTGATTGAAACCGGACAGGTTGAGCGGGAATGCATCCGGACCGAGATGATTGTAGATCTGGGTGTAGGCAATGTAGACCGGGTGGATGTGCCCGGAGAAATTCATCCACGAATTGTTGGTCCCCAGTACCCCCGCAAACAAGTCGGCGTTCGTGACATTCAATGCCATGGCTTGGGTGATCTCTGCGCTCATCGAGAGGGCGCCCGGAAACCCTCGGCTGTACAACGCGCCATCCGGTCGCTTCGAAAGAGCGGTACCGATTTCCGTGACGAAAACCGGCATGGCATGGCAGGTTGCCTTACAGTACTGGGTGATCGTGCGGTCGATTCCCTCCTCGGTGGGAATCAGTCGCCCCGGAAGTCCGCTTCCTCCCGTCAGTGCTGCATAGAACTGGGTCAGGTTCGCGGGAATGCCGGTGCCTCCCGCGGCGGGATACTCATGGAACGCGACGCCCGCAATCTCCGGCCCGTCCACTTCGACGGTGGCGTTGATCCAATCGCCGTAGTACTGCCCCGGCCCACTCCCCGATCGTGCCGCGACCGCAATGCCGATAATCTTGAGGGGGTCCGCCCGAAACGGTGTGGCATTGTTGGCCGCTTGCATCGCGGGAATGTACTGAGAGACTTCCTCGGCGTAGCTCGTGTTCGTCGGAACCGACTTCAACTGACACACTCCCGGAGCCGGCACCTGGTGGCGCCCGCATACTGGCAGCCACGCGCTCCACGATTCGTTCCAGTGTTTCCACAGCTGCGGTTCGTTCCCGATCTCCCAGTACGCGGGTTGGAAACTGAGGTTCCTCTCGGTGTAGTTCACGATCTCGGCGGCAAATGCAGGGTCGTTGATTTCGCCGGGCACCTGCATGATGGCCTCGCAATGGACCGACTTACACCAGGCCACGAACTCGGATTCCGCGGTGATCGCAGCAGTGCCGTTTCCTCCGCCATCACGATGAATGATGTTCGTGAAGGGGTCGTAAAGGTCCCCGGCTCCCGCTCCGGGCCAGACGACGATCTGAGTCGGCGTAGCGTTGAACAGATTCCCTTCGTTGGCGAGCAGCGGCGAGCGGGCAGAGACGGTCGAGCCCCAGAAAATCGAAGAAAGGTTGTAGTTCGTAGAGGTCACATTGAAGGACGTTGTCTGGACCGAACCTGTCCACGTAGAGGCGAGAAGAGCCCCGTTCGCGGCGGCGATGATAGTGCTGCGGGGGGCCGTGGTCCCGAGCGACTCCGGGGCGTTCGATATCGTGTTTCCCGGTCCCGCGCTCGCATTCGACAGGAACCCCGCGAAAGTTCCCGAAGCGACGACGACCACGACGAGGTTCAGGAGCGCCACGGCTACCCATGCTGGAGGGCGGCGACCTCCTCCTCGGGAAGAATGGCTGCGCGTTCCGCCCGAACGGCGGGAAGAAGTCGAACACGTCATCGGGCGCACGTCAGACGATGGAACCCATGGCCGGTGGATGAGGTGGGCAACGCCCGGAGCCCACCAAGATACCGACACGTCGACCCGGAACGGCGGTCGGAGTTCCTTTGGAGGAACCGAATCGAGCGAAACGTGACGCGCGGAAACCAGTCGGCCGATGTATCACGACGCGCGACACAAAGCAATCCGATGCGCATATACACATAAGTCTGACGCGTCTCGGAAATCTGCTCACAACAACCCCAGGGACCCGCACGACTCGCCGCGGTCGCCGGGGTTAAATAGAACGACTCACTGACAATTGAGCCGCGCCACGGCGACGCTGTTCGGTCGGCACATGCACCCGCAGAGGCCGGAGCCTCTCCGGGGAAGGGCGAGGGTCCCTTCGCCGTGCCGGCGCGGGGACCGATGACGCCGATCACACGCGTTCTGGACGCTTGTCAAGCGTATTCAGTGTAGCTGACTCCTGTCAGTTGGG
>Ga0187771_10003305_pt1 | contig 11254 bp, 12 predicted proteins | sample 0116_SJ02_MP15_1_FD_133139 | JGI IMG/M metagenome (GOLD analysis project Ga0187771, IMG submission 133139) | Tropical peat soil microbial communities from peatlands in Department of Meta, Colombia - 0116_SJ02_MP15_10_MG | ecosystem: Environmental > Terrestrial > Soil > Wetlands > Peat | place... | reverse complement strand
CTGGATGCTTTGGGTCCGTAAATTAATGGGATGGGTATTGATTGGCGCCGCAGCTTATTTCGTCGCTCCTATAATGCCCGGCATCGCCGCAACGGCTTTTCATTCTGCAATTGCTCTGGGGGCCGGGATTCACCTGGGCTGGATAGATCGAACCCAGGTCCGCTCCACCGCCTTCAAATGGGTAAAAAAGGGCGTCGCGGCGGCTTGCGCCGGTCTTGCATGCGCAATTATCTGGAATGCAATTCCCACTGAAGGCCTGAAATGGGTCCCTTATTCGGCGAGCGCGCTGGCCGAAGCCAAACAATCGGGCAGGCCGGTCATTCTTGATTTCTACGCCGATTGGTGCCCCTCCTGCCGGCATATGGACCGGATCACCTTCCGTGACCCCTCCATTATCCTCGCCGCCAAAAATTTCATCATGATAAGGGCCGATTTCACCCGCACAGACGCCGGAGCGGAGGAAAAACTGGCGCACGGCTATGGCGTTCAGGGAATACCGGCAGTCATCTTTCTTGAACCCGGGGGCAATGAGAGGATAGATTTGCGCGTTATGGAAGCCATGTCGCCCGAAAAGTTCTTGGTGAGGATGAACGACTTGAAAAACAGCCATCCTCAGAACTGAATCGCACAGGAGTCTGACAATGCCGCTTGAGAGGAAATGCAGAATCGGGGTGCTGGCCCTGGTTTCGATCCTGTTGGTGGGGTTCTATGGAGCCGGGGTCTTGGGTGAAGTAGATTCCAGGCCCCCTGCTCCAACCTGGGTTGTGCCCTGCTTCGAGCTTCCCGAGAAGGCGGAGCTTTGCGGGGAGGCGGTGCCGCTGGGGTCCGCCGACGTTCGCGAAAGGTTTGACCGGGAGTTTACAATCGTTACTCAAAGCCATGCGCAGGTTTACCTGTGGCTCAAAAGGATAGAGCGCTATTTCCCCTGGATCGAAAAGCAACTGACTGCCAGGGGCCTTCCGGACGATCTTAAATATGTAACCGTTGCGGAAAGCGATCTGATGACTTCCGCCGTTTCACATTCCGGCGCCGTCGGCCCCTGGCAGTTTATGGCCAACACGGCCGCCTGCTACGGCATAGCACAGTCTTCGCTCGTAGATGAACGCTATGACCAGGAGAAATCTGCCACGGCGGCATTCGGGTATTTGAAGGACCTGCACGATTTGTTTCAGAACTGGACCCTCGCCGTTGCCGCCTATAACTGCGGGGAGAAACGCATTCAGGCTGAAATCGGCAAACAAAACGTCAACAGCTATTATCTTCTAAAACTTCCCCTGGAAACGGAGCGCTATGTATTCAGGATACTGGCCATAAAGGAGGTCCTGGAAAACCCCGGAAAGTACGGCTATCATCTTCCCAAAGGCGCAGGCTATCAACCGATTCTGTTCGAACGGGTAACCCTCAACCTTCCCGGTCCAATGCCGATTGCTGCGGCGGCGCAGACTGCCGGGGTTACATACAGGGAACTCAAGATGCTCAATCCCTGCCTGGTCTCAGACGTGATCCCAACGGGAGGCCTCACCATACGAGTTCCGGAAGGCAGCGCAAAGAGGTTCGAGAAGGGAGTGGAGGTCTGGAAATCGGAGTACAAACCAATAGTTTTGGTCCACAAAGTTGCACGAGGTGAGACGCTGGGTTCGATCGCTGCTAAATACAATTTGACCAAACAGCAGATTTGCGGCTGGAACAATATTGCAGGAGATAAAATACGCATCGGGCAAAAGCTCAAGCTCTACAGGTAGGCAGGTCTCAAGAAACTCGCCGGACTTCTTGACAAGCTTTTGCTGCGGAACTACGATTACGCGCCGCTGAAGTCCAGAAAATTTTATCATTCTGGTGAAATATGGATAAATACCGGGAATTCTCCAATCTTCTCATGCAAAGCCGGTATGCCGTCGCGTTTACGGGCGCAGGTATATCGGTTGAGAGCGGAATACCTGATTTCAGGAGCAAGGAAGGGCTTTGGGCCAGGTACGATCCGTTTGAATACGGACACATCGACTCTTTCCGCGCAAATCCTGCAAAGGTATGGAAACTGCTCATGGAGATGGGCGCTCTTGCCGATAGGGCCAACCCGAACCAAGCTCACATTGCCCTTGGAGAGCTCGAAAGGCTTGGTATCATAAAGGTGGTCATCACCCAGAATGTTGACAGCCTCCATCAAAGGGGCGGTAGTTGCAACGTCGTAGAATTTCATGGAAACTTCCGCCAAATGCACTGCGACGACTGCCTGAAGCCTTTTCTTCGACAGGATGTCTCACTGGAAACACTTCCGCCTTTGTGCACGTGTGGTGGACCGATTCGGCCGGACGTTGTCCTGTTCGGTGAGGGAATACCTCTGGAAGCGTATGCCCGCGCGTTTGAGGCGGCGCGGACGTGCGACCTGATGCTCGTGGTAGGCACTTCTGCAAGCGTTGCTCCTGCCTCTGAACTCCCACTGGTTGCCAGGAGAAACGGGGCCCATATTTTGGAAATAAATCCGGCGGCTTCCGAGATGTCGCATTGGCTGACGGAATTGCATATTATGGAACCCGCCGCAGCGGCCTTGCAGAACATTGTGGAAATCGTCAAGTCGATGCAGCCTAAGGATAAAAATTAATGTTTGCTCAGTTATTGCTGGCAAAAGCAGCATACGCTGCCGATCTCGTTTCGCCCTACCGGCGAACCGGAGACACCGTCGTTGACATGATCTTTAATGCAGGACCGATGGTCAAATTTGTGCTGTTGGTCCTTGTGGTCCTTTCGGTTGCGTGCTGGTGCGTCATAGTGCTCAAATACCGCACGGTCAGTCGGGCGCGCCGGGAATCGGCTGAATTCATATCCCTTTTCAGACAACGGAAAAACTACTCCGCGCTCTACCGGGACAGCGAAAAGCTCGCCGACAGCCATCTGGCGGAGATTTTTCGGGTGGGGTACGCCGAACTGAGCAGGGTCGGCAAATCACTGGAAACAAGGAACCTGCTGGAGCTGTCTGCAAACCCCGAAGTCCTGCTCGAGAATGTCGAGCGGGCGATTCAGGGAGGGATGACTTCGGAGCGGCAAAGATTGGGGCGCTTCTTGCCTCTGCTTGCCACCACCGGCAGTACTGCGCCTTTTATCGGCCTGTTTGGAACGGTCTGGGGCATCATGACGAGTTTCCAGGAGATAGGCCTGAGGGGAGCGGCCAACCTGGCAGTCGTTGCCCCAGGCATTTCGGAAGCGCTGGTTGCCACTGCGATCGGTTTGGCGGCGGCGATTCCGGCAGTTGTGGCCTTCAATCATTTCTCAACTAAAATCACGCAAATCGAAAACGAGATGAGCCATTTTGCCGCCGATTACCTCAATATGCTCAAACGCGACCTGATGCGCAAGGGCAGACAGGAGGAAACGGCGCCGGCCCAGGCGCCTGAACAAAAATTTATGGCGCAGGATTGAACTTGAAGGGAAGATGCCGATGCAAGCCAACGGGGACTCCAAGACAATGATTTCCGACATCAACGTTACGCCGCTTGTAGACGTGATGCTCGTCTTGCTCATCATATTCATGGTGACCGCGCCAATGATGACACAGGGAGTCGATGTGAAGCTTCCTGAGACTTCGGCGCCGGCCATCCCCACTGATGACGAACGGCTGGTGGTCACGGTTACACAGGACCGCAGGATCTATATCAATGATAACCTGGTGGAAGCAGGCGAACTGCAATCCAAGCTGGCTGCCATCACCGCAAACGGAATGGATCGAAGGGGAGTTTTTCTGCGGGCTGACGAGCAGATTCCTTATGGGTATGTAATGGAGGTCATGGGACTGATAAGAGAGGCTGGAATCGACCAGATTGGAATGGTGACCGAGCCGGCGAAAAATCCGCCAAGTGCTCGTCAAAAGGCCAAGGGCAGGACCTGAAAGGGCAAAAGTAAAAAGGTTTGATACCAACTTACCTTGAAAATACCATTTTCATGCTTCGCGGGTGAGGCTAGGCATCATGAATAATTGCGTTCAAGATCGATGTGATCGGGAGGGCATACATCGCGCGACGCATTCGCTGCGCTCCCCCTCCCCCAGGTAGGGTTGAGGTGCAGGGGTTTACCCCCGCCCAATCTTGAACGCAACTTGCTATAAGTATAAGTAAGCTAAACTACTGAAGAGGCAGGAATGAAGATTCTTCCATCCGCTTTTTACTTTTTACTTTTTACTTTGTCACTCACCCAGGGGTGAGGGATGGAACTTCTGACGCTAACTCGGAAGAAAACTCCAAGAAAAGACCTTGCGGCAGGGATCGGGGTCTCGGTTCTGGTTCATTTGCTGGCTTTCAGCTCGGTCTTTATCTGGGCGCTGGTGATGCCGCACAAGTCTTTGAAGCCGCCGTACTGCACGGTTAACCTGGTGTCGCTGAAAGACCTTGGATTCGGTTCCCCGGAGCCCAAGGGCAGTCCCAAAGCGGCTGCGCCGACCGAAGTCTCCAAAGATGCAGCTAATACGGCAAAGGCGCGCCAAAAATCCGAGGCGGTCGTTCCGATAAAGCGCCTGACAGTAGATGAGGAGGCAATAAAGCCGGAATCGCAGATCAAAAAGATGGAACCCAAAGAAATTCCCGTTGCGCCTGAAAAGCCCCAGAGCCTTGAAGCTATCGAAAAAAACCTCGATAAGCTGATTGCCTCACAGAAACTGATTCCGCATACCTCGACGGCATCGGCCAGGCAAGCGGAGCCGCAGCCTGATGTCCAGGTTCGCCCGCCCCCGGCTGGCACCCGGCCGGGCAGTGAAAAGATGGCGCGCGGGACGCCGACCGGAGCAGCCGAAGCAGGAACCAAAGGCGCGGCGCAGGGCAGCTCTTTCGGGTCTCCTGAAGGAAGCGGAACTTTCTCCATCGAGCAGCTTTATTATGCAAAAGTTACGGAGGCGATAAGACAGAAGTTCGAGATTCCCGATCAGAATATCGGAGATGTAGAGACGACCGCCGCGATAGTGGTGAACAGGGACGGAAAGGTGCTCAGTCTCCAGATCGAGAAGCCCTCCGGAAACAGTCTCCTCGATGCCGCGGCCGTGCGGGCAATTCAAAATGCCGATATACCTGCGATACCCCCGGCAATGGATCGTTCGAAACAGGGTTTCAGGCTCAAATTCAGCCCGCGAGGGGTATCCTGAAAGGAAAGAAAGGTTTTTGTCCGTAGTCATGAGTCAACAGTTTAATTCAAAGATTGCCGCAATTATATCCATTCTTTTGCTGGCTTTGGCTTTGCTCGGTTTAGCCCGAACCTTGTTGGCTGAGGAAGTTCCAACATTAATAATAAACCCGTCCGCCATACAGAGAATTCCGATCGCAGTCCCGGATTTCAAGTACGTCTCCCGGGAGCAGACCCAACTGGCCCGCGAGATGAGCGATCTTCTCTCGAACGATCTCAACATCTCAGGTGTTTTTCGGCCCCTGGACCCCATGGGGTTTCTCGAAGACCCTCAGGCGATGGGAGTAGATACAGCCCAGATCAAGTTCGGGGATTGGAAGCGGCTGGGGGCGGCTTTTTTGGCCCGATGCTCTTACGAGGCCCAGGGTAATTCAATCCGGCTGGACGGGCGCCTCTTCGATATAGCTGGCCGAAAAATGGTAGGACCGCCCAGGACCTACGCCGGCGAGCTTAGAGCCTGGCGGCAGATGGTGCACGCTTTTGCTGACGATATCATGCTTATGGTGACAGGCGAGCGCGGGGTGTTTGACACCAAGATTGCTTACGTTCAGAGCGTTGGCGGCGCCAAGGAGATTTTCTACTGCGATTTCGACGGAAACAATCCAGTGCAGGTAACCAGGGACAACAGCATCGCGCTTTCGCCGTCGTGGAGTCCGGACCAGACTCAGATCGCTTTTGTGAGCTACAGGGACGGTGCGCCCAAAGTCTATGGCATAAATGTGTCGAACAATTCCAGGTACCTTATCAGCGGTTTTCCGGGGATGAACATCGCTCCGGCATGGAGACCCGGAAGAAACGAACTGGCCGTCGCCCTGAGCAAAGATGGAGTGCAGGACATCTACCTGGTGAGTCCGGCAGGCCAGATGATAAAGAAATGCGGAGTCGGCTTCGGCTCTTCGATAAGCGTATCTCCATCCTGGTCCCCGGACGGCCAGAAATTCGCCTATGTTTCCAACGAATCCGGCTGCCCGCAAATATATATTTTCGACGTTGCGACAGGGCAAAAAAAACGCCTCACATTCAGCGGCGATTATAATGTTTCGCCGGCCTGGTCGCCCAAGGGTGACCGCATTGCATACAGCAGCAGGCAAGAAGGCGATTTCAATATCTTCCTCATAAACCCTGACGGCAATGGGAATCACGCGCTCACGTTTGGAGGCAGAAACGAAAGTCCGCGCTGGTCGCCGGACGGGCGAATGATTGTATACAGTTCCAGCAAGCAGGGGGAAACTGCAATTCGAATAACGTATTCGAATGGGACCGGCGATTGGCAGCTCACGCGCCAGAGTGGGGCGCAGCAGCTGCCTGACTGGTCACCCAGAAGGAATCGATGACGGAAGTCGGGTGACGGGTGTCGGTCCGGCGTTTCGAGGGGTCGGTTTTGGCTGTGCCGGGGTTTTGCCGGTATCCGAAATCCGTAACAGGAGGGAAAAGGAATGAAAAGAAAAAAGGCCGTTTTTCTCGTTTTGACGATCTTCGCGGCTCTAGCTGCAATGAGCGCATGTTCGAAGCAGAATGTTCCTCCTCCGCCCGGCTATGGCGCCCCCGGCGGAGAGTATGGGCAGATGCCCCCCGCTGGGCCGGGACTCGACGAGGCCAAGTGGAGCAAACTTGGCATTACCTCTGAAGCTGAGAAAAGAGAGTTTCTCGACAGGGCCAGGGCTTTCGAAAACCAGGATGTCTACTTCGACTACGACTCTTATGCTCTCACGGAACCGGCCAAAAAGGTCCTGGATGAAAAAATCGCCTTCTTGAAAAGATTCCCTAAGGTGGCCGTGACTATAGAAGGCCATTGCGACGAGCGGGGGACAACCGAGTACAATATCGCCCTCGGGGAAAGACGCGCCCATGCGGCTCAGCAGTACGTACTGGGTTCCGGGCCTTCAAACCTGAAGCTTACAACTGTCAGCTACGGCAAGGAACGCCCTGTCGCCATGGGGCATGATGAAGCTTCATGGGCAAAGAACAGGCGCGCTCACTTTGTTTTGAATTATTAAAAAAAAGGAAATCTATGCAAAGTGCAACCCTAACCATGCTGTTACGCTGTTGCACCGTGCTTTTCTTGGCAGGCATGCTTGCGGGGTGCGCCACGACCTCGGAAACCTCCACCATTGAGGAAAACCTCTCTATTTTGAACCAGCGGCAGGCGGCGCTTGAAGCGCGCCTTCAAAGCGCCGAGGGATCATCCAGAAAAAGCAGCGATTCCTACGCCCGGATGGAGGAGCTTCAAACGCAAATGAGAAGCTTGAACGGACGGATCGAGCAACTGGAGCATAAACTTGAGATGCTCCAGAGGGGCCAGGCGCCGGCTCCGCAAACCGCGGCGCCTCCTTCGGAGAGCGTTGCGGTGGAAGAACAAACGCCGCCGCCCTCGCAGTCCCAACCACCAGCTAAGACCGCCCCGCAGCGGACGCCCACTGCTCCTGAGGTCTCTTCCCAAGCCGGAGCCACCCTGCCCTCCCCTGCCCAACAGGGCAAAAACGCTGAACAGGTTGAATTCGACAGGGCCGTCCAGCTAATGCGTCAAAAAAAGTACGAAGCCGCAAGAAAAGAATTTCAGGCCTTCGTTTCCAAATATCCGAAATCGAACCTCGAAGAAAGCGCTCTCTATAACATCGGTGAGTGCTGCTATTCGGAAAATCACTACGAGGAGGCGATCAAAGCCTACCAGCAGGTAGTGGACAAGTACCCGCAAGGCGCCAAAACCGCCAGCGCTCTTCTTAAAGAGGCAATGGGATGGCAGCAGATGGGTGAAACTACAATGGCCCGTATCATCTACACGCGGCTTGTGGAGAAATATCCGGGCACAGCCCAGGCACAAGCCGCTGAAAAGAAATTGCAACAGATGTAGACCCGGCTGACGTGGCATTCAAATTCCCAGCGAGTTTGTTTTTACTGATTCTGCTCCCGCATCTTTGGGCAGGGTGCTCGGGTGCGGCTGAAGGCGAACAATCGCAAGCACCTGAAAATAAACAAAAACCCCAACTTCAAGTACGCGAGATCCGTTTCGAAGGAAACAAGTTCGTTTCCTCCTCCGAACTCAAAAAAATCCTCAGCACAAAAGAGAGAAAATTCCGCTGGTTTTTCAAATCACCGCTGGACCAGAAGGTCTTTTCGGAAGACCTGGAAAGAATCCCGCAATACTACCTTAGCCAGGGATTTTATCATATGCGGCTTATTTCCCATGAGATCGAACCTCTGGTAGGCAATAACGTCAGAATAATCATTCGCCTCGAAGAAGGACCTCCCATGATGGTCTCGGAGCTTGATTTGAAGATCGATGGTCCGTCTCCTGAGCGGTGGCGCGAGGAAATCGTCAGGATTCTCCCTGTCAGGGCAGGCAAAAGATTTACAAACCCGGGATACAGGGACATAGAAAAAATTGTCAGAGCGTGGCTGGCCCGGCGTGGATATCCAAAGGCAAAAGTGGATATGCACGCGCGGCTTGACAAAGGATCAGACCTTGGAACGGTCTCGGTCGAAATTGAAGTGGGTCCCGTTTGTACATTCGGACCTCTCAGTGTGGAAGGCAACGAATCGGTTTCCTCTCACATAATTCTGAGAGAACTCACCTTTCACCAGGGAGAACGATTCGATGGCTCCAAAATCGAAGCATCCCGGCAGCGTCTGTTTGCTCTGGACCTTTTCCAGTTTGTAGATATCTCCGTGCAGGACCTGGAAAAAACCACGACGGCTCTGCCCATCCGGGTCCTGGTAAAAGAAACAAAAAAACAAACTATCCGGCTGGGGGTCGGCTATGGCACCGACGACCAAGTTCGCGGGCAGGCGCAGTATGAGATAAGGGATTTTCTGGGCGATGGCAGACGGCTTGAAATCAATCTCAAGGCCAGCTTCATTGTGCAAATGATCGAAGGTAGATTCGTTCAGCCCTACTTTATGGGCACAAAAGGCAATTTCATATTGGTCGGCGGGATCATGCGGGAGAGTGAGGTCTCCTTTGACAACCTTAAACAATACGTCAGGCCAAAATACGAGTACAAATGGTTTGAAGGGCTGGCGTCCTATTTTGGCTACAATTTCGAGGCCAACTACCTCGAAAACGTAGTGATCCCGCCAAGTGCCACCGACCAGGAGCACCAGGCATACTATGTGTCTTCGCTTATAGCCGGCAGCACCTGGGACAGGGTCGATTCCCTGCTCGATCCCAAGAAGGGCTGGCGCGTTTTGCAGGACATGGAATGGGCCTCTTCGCTGTTAGGCTCGCAGGTTGACTACTTCAAGTTCACGCTGGAAGGGCGGGGATATCTCCCCGTATTCGGCTTCGCCACTTTGGCCTCGAGGCTGCGATACGGCGGAATCGAGCCCCTGGAGGGCACCACGGAGGTGCCGATTTTTAAAAGGTTTTTCTCAGGGGGCACCGACAGCGTCAGAGGCTACCCTTACCAGAGGCTTGGGCCCCTTGCCCCCGATGGAAATCCCATAGGAGGCATGGAATTGCTGGAAGGCAGCCTCGAATGGAGATTCCCGATAAAGCCCCCACTGGAAGGCGTCGTTTTTTCCGATTTCGGCAATATTGCGCCGACAATACGCACTTTTTCCTGGGCTGATACTCGCTATACGGCAGGAGTCGGTGTGCGCTATCTTACCATAGTCGGCCCGCTCAGGTTCGACGTAGGCTATGAAATAAACCCGCCGCAGTACGCCTCCTTTTCACCCTATCAGTTCCATTTCAGTATCGGGCAGGCGTTTTGACCCCGCTCGCACTGCCTCCACTACCCGGCGAACAGTACTCTATCCCTACCCTCAAAATACATCTTTTATCTGAGTAAATACTTTATTCACCCCATTTGTATTCGTCTCTAATCGTTGTATTCGTGCAGACGGATATAGCGGGTCAAAGAGTTGTGAAATAGCGCAGGAGCCTATATCGTAATTCAGGTCGTCTCCGGGAGGTAAATATGCAAAGCGCGTCGATTCAGACATTCATTAACCGGTATGGCATCTCCATGCATGTAAGCAGGCTGGGCCCGGCCAAATCCGGCGGCGCTTGTCCGAAAACCGCCCTGGACCGCTACAGATGCCAGCTCAGCCGGCCCGGCAAAGAAATAGACGTCCTTGTCTCAGTCCCCCCCGAAGAAGGCGCCGTCACACCCTCCGATGTGCTGTTCATGCTCATTTTGGATGCCTCAGGTTGCGAGATGCTCAAGGAATACTACGCCAGGCAGGATGAGTTAAGGCAGATTTTCCCGGCTCCGGACGCAGCATCGATTGGACTTGACGAGTTTTGGCTCGAATACCGGTCCAGGTGGCGGCAGACACGAAAGTTCAGGACTTTTCTGGGCGAAAATCTCTACAGGAAGCTCTTGGACCGGTTTGGGTTCAATAATTAGGTTCGGACTCGGTTTCTTTTTCCAGAATACCCGCAATATATTTATTCAAAGTCAAACCTTTCCGTTCGGCGGCCAACACGATCCGCCGGTGCAGGTCGGAACCGATTCTGACATTGAAAGACCCCTTAAAAGGCTTCTCGACCGGAATGCCCTTTTCCTTGCAGGTTTCCAGGTAATCCTCGAGGGCCTCTTCAAAGGCTTGCCGCAGAGATTGAACATTGGTCCCTTCGTAGCTGATCAGAGCACGAATAAATTCAACTTTGCCGTAGAAAACACCGTCTTCATCACTGTAGCGGACTGAGCCATAATAGCCTTTGTATTGCATCATGTCTCTCATAGCAAACCCTCCTCTTTGAGGATTTCCGAGATCTGCTCCAACTGGTATCGTTTCAGAATGGCTGTGGGGTGGGGTTTATGCAGGCTGATCGGAGGGAGTGTTTGGTGTAGAAATCTCACCCTGGAACCACCCGATTTCCCGCCCCTGACTCGCTTATAGCCGAAACTGCTCAACATTGTAACAAGCTCCCGCCAGGTAAAGTCGAGAGGGAAAGTGAGAAACCGTTGGATTAGCTTATCCCGTTTGGTCATTTGCGCTCCCGTAGAAAAAATATTACCAGAAATTACGTGGAATGCAACTAGCCTTAGTTGCATTCCACGTAATTTTCTTCGGGATGGACGCAATATTCTTCATCTTCCTGCGGGACGTTGCTGTTCCGGGTTATGGAGCAACTGCCCGACGGGGG
>Ga0187771_10003304_pt1 | contig 11255 bp, 10 predicted proteins | sample 0116_SJ02_MP15_1_FD_133139 | JGI IMG/M metagenome (GOLD analysis project Ga0187771, IMG submission 133139) | Tropical peat soil microbial communities from peatlands in Department of Meta, Colombia - 0116_SJ02_MP15_10_MG | ecosystem: Environmental > Terrestrial > Soil > Wetlands > Peat | place... | reverse complement strand
CGGTTTCCGCTATAACGACTACTATGGGAGTTTGGCCGTGGCACGCGGCTGCCTGAGCGGGTGCAAATACGCCGTGGCCCTCATGTCGCATCCCGAACAGCTCACCCGGCGGGTGAAGGCGCTGTGAGGTTGCGATTACCAGCCAGACGACCGGCCTCCTCCGAAAGGGAGAGACGTCGGTATCAGAGCCCTCTCCCCTTGGGAGAGGGCTGAAAATCATGTCGATCTCCTTGGGAAAGGGCTGAGGTTCCGGCTAGGGTCGATCCGAGCTTCCGGGCTCTTCTCCCTCAATTCGGCCCCGCAGCACGGTGACGGAGGCTTTGGGAAGTGTGAAGGTCGCCTTTGATCCACCCGCCACGGTGGCACCAACAGGAGGCCCATCCGGGTCGGCGTAGCTATTCGTGCCGGCATCCTTCCACACGTATTGTTCACTGCCGAAACTTACATGTGTTACCGGCCCCGAAAAGAATGCCGTGCGCTGGCTCGCTGAGTCCTCAAAGAGGACACGCACCGTATGCGGTTGCGTCTTGTCGCGATTCACGAGCAGCAAGGACCAGTTTCCGTCGGGGCGGTGCAACGCATAGGACGTGACCAGGACGTTCCCCTCGCTGTCCTCGATAGCCGTCGAGGAGGGGAACATGTGGTGCACACCGGAGCGGTGCTGTACCCACTCGAGATTGAGCATGTGGGCAGCGTAGTAGGATGAGGTGTAGCCTTTGATGTTGAAATCCCGGTCGGCGACAAAATTCGACCAAGTTGCCGGGCCAAGGCAGGTTCGCTCGATCGGCTGAGGTTGGATCGGGGAATGGTAGTACGCTGTGCCGCCGGCCTCGAAAAAGGCGCCGATACTATCCGCGAGCCACAGCGCGGCGAAGATCTGGCTCATGGGTCCAGTTAGTTCCCACGAAACGCTGCTTTCAGTAACCATCAGTGGCACGTCTTGGGGCACACCATCGTCTCGCCACACCTGGAGGATGTGCTTGATCAACCGCGGCTCCTGGTACAGGGTTTTCCACGTGATGTCGCAGGGCTCGAAGGGATAATGTTCGAAGGAGACAAAGGCCAAATCGCTCAGGCGATCGTGCGCCTTCAGGTAACCGATGAATCGGCCCAACCAGGAAGTTCTCCCTTGAGCGTCGGGCCACACCTGGATGTCCTTACTCACGCCTTCGAAGATCGGTCCGCCGAGTTTGATTTTGGGATCCACCTTGTGAATCGCCGCGGCCCACTGAATGTAGAGCGCGCCGTAGTCTTCGGGCAGAGCGTGCTTGCCGTCAGGCTCCTCCCCCATCTCCACATAAGCGACGGGGTAACCTCGCTTCTCAATGTAGGCGATCTGGGCGGCAGCATCGTCCGGCGTGCCATAGAGCAGGGCGACGGGAATCATCGCCGGCAGGTTGTTCGTGATTCCGCTGGTGAAGAAAAGGTCGAAGCCGGTGTGCTCGTAGCGCCCGCCAGCATTGACGTCCGCCGCGGAGTGCCAGGGGTCAATGGACGATGAACAATAAGTGGGCTTCGCTCTGCCGGTAGCATCCTTCGCGACATCCACAAAACCGCCGTTCGCGCTCATGTTGCCGGCCACGAAGGATGCGATGGCATAGCCAACGCAATTGCGGACATCAGTCGACCCGTGCAGATCGCAGGTATTCGAAGACTCCGTCATCCAGACACGCAGAAAGCGGGTCGTCACCGGCGTCTTCCCAAACCTTAGTGTTACTGTACCGCCGTGCGCGTCCTTTACCGCACCCGAGGGAAATGTCTTCCATTCGCCCCGAGGGCCCTCGTCGAAATCTAGCGCATCTTTACCTACCCAGTATTCCACCTGATAAGTTTTCGCGTAAGGTTCGGCCCAAGCGATGCGAACGGCGTTGACAGGGCGCTCCGCTTTCAAATCCATAACCACCCACTGCGGGTGCAAGGCGTCGCTCTCACCTGTGAACTTGCTGGTAAGATACGGATTGCTTTTCCAAAAGCCGGGATGAGGGCTCTCGATCGGGCGGTCCCCGCTGGTGGAGAACCCACGATGCGGCAAGGCGTAGGCGAGGATGTAACGGACGGGCACCTTGAGCTCCGTGTTGCCGGTGAAATATCCGCTCTTATGGGCCGGATCGCTCCAAGTCCCATTCTCGGTCCAATGCCACGCGGCCATGCGCAACTCGGTGTTGTTGCGGTACGTAATCGGACCCCAGCCGGCCGAAAGAGATTCCTCGAGGATGTGTGGAGTGTAAACCTTATCGATCTCGTTGTGGGAAAGGACGTCAACCGAGCTGCCGAGCGCACGGTCGGGATCGAAGGAATTGATGACGTGGCTCGGAGTGGCGTCTACGCGCACCGTCGCCACATCCTCATTAGTCTGGGCGGAAGCCGGGGCAAGAATCGACAGCAGGGCGGTTAGGACTCCTGCAGCAATAATCCCTTGTCTCATGTGCTATTCTCCCGAGTATGACCATGTTCGGCGAAGGATTATAGCACGTGCAATATTAGATAGCGTAGCGCCGACCTTTAGAGCCTGCCCTGAGCGGAGCGAAGGGTCGGCAAGTGCTGGCCTAAAGGCCGGCGCTGCAAGTCAAATTGGTGCAATAGCGCCAGCGGCCCTCGTGGCTGCCTCTACAACGCCGAGCCGCCTCAAAACGGCTACTCATCGAGTCGAAAACCCACCGTAATTGTCGTGACCACCTCGACGGGTTCGCCGTTCAAGAGCGTGGGCGTGTATCGCCATTGGCGGACCGCCTCCATAGCTGCCTTAGTCAGGGCAGGATCAGGGTCGACGAAAGGCGAGAGGGAGAGAAGCTGGCCACGAGTTCCGATGACGGCACGCAGGATTACGTTGCCTTCAATTCCGTGCTGCTGGGCTTCTTCAGGGTAGTCGGGCTTCACTTGATAGGTCAGCTTTGCTGCCTCGACGTTGCCGCCCACGCGAATGCGGTGCGGCACCGGCCGCGATGCAGGAGGGTTTTCGGCCGGCTTATGTCCGTGCACCTCTACCCCCTGCATTACTTCCCCGAGGTCCATGGTGATGTCCTGGTGCAGGTCCCCGGATGGTTTAAGATCGAGGTCCGCGCTCTTGGTGTAGGCGAATCCAGGGCTGGCGATTTCAAGCCGGTAGCCGCCGGGAGGTATCGCCGCAAATTTGAATGTGCCATCCGCGCCGGAGCGACCCTCGATCTTGAGCTTCAGCCCAACGTTGACGAGGGTGACGGAGGCGTCGGGGATCACGGCGCCGCTCGGGTCGTGAACGATGCCTGAAATAGTTCTTGAGGGGCTTTTGGCTGCCACGCGCAGGGCCGCCACCGGCACCAAAAACACCGCTGCAAGTGCCGTACTGAGCAGGGCGCGACTTGCCGCCAAGGGCTTGTGATTGAGTTCGGGATCAAGCAGGGCTTTCATGCGAACCTCCAAATGAGAGGGTTGCGCCATGGCAACGCTTGTTAACCAGGCACTATCCAGACGCCGTAGGCCACGGCAAAGCACGAGGAGGAACTCCGCGTAGTCCGTGGCCCGATGACCGAGACTTAGAACCATGTCATCGCACGCCCGTTCGCGTTCTTTGCGCACCGCGAAGGCCGCGAGCCAAACGAGCGGATGAAACCAGAACAAAGCGCAAGCGACTTGAGCAGGCATGAGCGTCAGATAATCATGCCGGTATACGTGAGCCAGCTCGTGGGCAAGCACCCATTCGAGTTGCTTTCGGGACCACTGGTGGGCTTCGGCGGGCAGAAAAATGGTGGGCCGGAAGGATCCGCGAGTGAATGGGATGGCGATTTCAGTGCTCGTTCGTAGCTCGACTGCGCGGGACACGCGAACACGTGACCGGGCGTTCTCCAGGATAGATTTCGCCCGGCTTGTTTCGAAAAGCCGCGAGCGCCGGGCTACCCGACGCACTCGCATTTCCCCCACCGCGATCCGCACCGCCAATAGCAGCACACCGATCGCCCACAGGACCAGGATCCAGCTCGCCCATGCCGGGTGGCCTGCAGTCTCGCCAGCCGCTGGGGCCCGCCGTCGTGCTGAATGGCCTACATTGTCTTGACGGCTCTGAAAGACGGCCGCAGAATCTTCGCTCATCACAGTTGGCTGGGTCCAAGCGGCGGCAGGCAATGATGAGATTATCGGGAGGTTCCAGGCCGGAATCGTCAAAGACGCGATGGGTAGGGCCAGCATCGCGCCCAGCGCCAGCGTCCACACGAGGTGCCGCGCCGCGGCAGAAGCATGCTGCAGTGCCAGATTCAACGCCACGGCGAGCAGAAGAAAAATGGCCCCTTTAAGCGAAGTTTCAAAGAGAAGAGCTAGGCCATACCCGGAAAGCCCATGGAGAGACTGCGCAGGTTGAAGAAACGACGAAAGCGCACCAATCATGAGGCACCGTCCTTCTTAGCTTTCGCGATCAACTTCGAAATGCGGTTGAGATCATCGTCGGAGACGCGCGCCGTTGAGGGTTCGAGCAGTGTCGCAACGGCCTGGGCGGCGGACCCGTCAAAGAAGGTCTCAACCACATGCCGCAGCGCCGCGCGGCGGGCACGCTCGCGAGGGACGGTGGGGAAGTAAACGTAACGCAAATCCTTCTCCGCATGGCGGACGTGGCCCTTCTCCTCGAGGATCCGGAGAAGGGCACGGACCGCGGAATAGCTGGGGGGACTCGAAAGCGACTCTCGAATTTCCGCTGCGGAGGCCCTGTGGCGCTGATAGAGCACGTCCATGATTTGACGCTCGCGGCGGCTGAGTTTGCGATCTGCGGGCTCGGTCATAGGTTGCCTTCCTGCTAATTCTTCAGCACCATGCTAAATTATTAGCATATCAGAATCGGATGTCAAGCTTTTTTTGATAGTGCTGTGATTTGGCAGGAGTGGCCCTGCGGTTCGAACGGATCCAAACTGACCGGTGCAGGAGGACAACCCCCTTACCCACCCACGGGCCGTGGCGGACCGTCCCCCCTGTGCGTCCATAATGCTTCGGCGGGCGGAGGCCCTGTGCGCTCCGGCTGGTGAATGAGGAAGCAAAGTAACACGCTTGAAGAACGACGTTGCGTCCTGAGCGGGAGAGCGCATAGAATTCAGGGGTTTGACTTGGGAGGTCGAACCGGTTGGAATTCTTCAAGTCGCTTTCCTCGAAGCTCGGGCATCTGCTGGCCCTCTACGGCGGGGGGCTTTTCATCCTGTCGTTTCTGGATTCTTCATTCATCCCGTTCCCCGGGCTCAACGATGTCGCACTTATCGTTCTAGCCAGCCAGCATCCGGCTCGGGCGCCCATCTATGCTTTGTTGAGCACCGTTGGTTCGCTCTTGGGATGCTACGTTATGTATGGTATTGCTCGCGGAGGGGGAAGGTTGGCCGGTGGCCGACGCGCTTCGACTAAGGGGAATAGCGCGCGTCGCTGGTTGGAGCGTAACGATTTTGTGGCCATGCTGGTCATGGCCTTGCTCCCCCCGCCGGCGCCCCTGAAGATCTTCGTGATTGCCGCCGGAGCTTTGCGCATGAATATGCTCCACTTCGGCGCTGCCTTACTGGTAGGGCGCAGCTTAAGGTTTGTGGCTATAGCTTGGTTGGGAGCGCACTACGGCGCCAAGGCGGAAGCTTATTTGAAGAAGAACATCACCTGGGCCTCTCTGGTGACCATCCTTCTCGTTATCGCCTTGACGCTCCTTTCCCGCTGGTGGAAGGGTCGCCAGCCTGCCTCGGATCCCTCGGACTGAGGCCCAGGTCGCGCGGTGCAACGATGGAGCGCGGGCATCCTGCCCGCCCTGTGATTCGGCTGCGAAGGACCGCCGCGAAAGCGGGCAAGATGCCCGCGCTCCAGTTTTCTAAGCAGCAGCGAGGAATCTTACTTCTCGACCCTCGGCTGCTCGAGTCCACGTCCTGTAAAACTGAAGGATTCGGAGCCCACTCGCAAGGCCTTGTCCAATTTGATTTCCGCAAGGAAGCCGTCCCCGTTGATCGAGTAGAAACGCAGATCGTGGATCTGCACATCAAAACCCTCATCGCTTTCTTCTGTCTCGGCCCAGGGGAACCTGGCGAAATCCATGAAGATACGTCCCGTGCGCGTCTCCAGGGCAGCGTCAAGAGCCGGCGAGCCCTGGGGCTTATGAAACTGCAGCGCCGAGCGGGGATCCACATCGTTCTCAAGGGCGCTGGTAGGCAGGACCTCGTACGTCGTGTCGGTCTCGATCACTCCTGTCCACGCGAAGGGATTGAAAGGGGAAGGGAAGGCCCCCACATGAAGTGGGTTCTGGTCAGAGTAAGTGTGAGCTTCGAGGGACCCCAGGACACGACGGTGTGCAAAATCGCGCAAGCCCCAGAGAAATAGCAAGGCACAGAGAGAAAAAACCGCACCATATGCCGGACGGGATCTGCGGGCGCCGACTTCTTCCGAGACCAAGCGCAGCAGCGTGGGCAAACCGAGGCCAAGGCAAAGGAGGAGGAGCAATAAAGGGTCGAAGATAAACATGATGTCCCAGGCGTACCAGCGCCCGCTGAAGGGCAAGAAGGGCCTGACACCGTAGGAGTTTGTGAAATCCATGAGGAGGTGGCTGGCGGTTCCAATCCACGCCAGGGTCAGAAGCCAGCCCAAGCTGAGTGGCGGTCCGGGTTTGCTCTTCGCTTTGGCGCCCAAAACGTAAATGGTCCACGCCAGCAGCAAGGCAAGCAGGCTGACTCCTAGAATCGAGTGAGTATAACCTCGGTGATACTTGAGATAGGTGGCGTTTCCCCAGAAGCGGGCGACGAGGTCGATATCCGGCAGGTTTGCCGCGGCGATCAGAGTCAAGGTCGCAAAGCGGGTCTTGCGGTGCAACCCAGCATGACTCAGAGCAACGGCAGCAAGGGTGTGGGTGAGGTTGTCCATCACGGAACCAACAACGTAAGTGCATCCGGGACGATTTCAAATGTCGCCGGGAGTGTCCCAACCAACTCGCCATCGAGTTCGAAGCGGATGGTTTCGCCGGCAATCTGGGCGGCGCAGCAGAGTTTCCGCGCTTCCACAAGTTCCACGTCGGGGAGGAGGAAGTGTTGTCGCGCCAGGACCAGGGCTGCGTAAAGGAAGTAGCGAGCGCGATTGGCGCTTTTGAAAAGGCACAGATTGAATCGGTCATCAAAGAAGCGCGCGGAAGGAGTGAGGTGAAGCCATCCCCCGTAATTGCGCGCTCGCTGAGCGGCCGCGAAAGTGGCAACCCGGTCCGGCCCATCGTCCATGCGACAGGAAAAACTCTGGAACGGGTAGCGGAAGGCCTGCCGCAAGGCTTCCATGATGTATCCGGCGACGCCCCAAGACAACTTCACCTGGAGTGGAAGCTTATAGACAACGTGAGCGTCGTAGCCAATTCCCGCCACCGTCACGAAGTAGCGGGTCGCGGGGCCGTTTCGAGCCGCCGACGTATCTGGCGAGATGGATGGCGGGCACCAAGTGGCTTTCCCCAGCGGAATCCGGCAGGGCAACCAACGCACAAACTCGGCGGCGGCGCGCACCGGGTCGAGCGGAAGTCCCACTTCCCTCGCCAGAATGTTGGCTGTGCCTCCGGGCAGCACACCGAGCGGAACCTGGCTGCCGGCGAGACCGTTGATCGCTTCGTTGATGGTGCCGTCCCCGCCGCAAACTAGCACCACATCCTTATCTTGTCTTGCTGCTTCGTTAGCGAGTTCCGACGCTGCCCCCGGCTCAGCGGTTGGCGAAAGCTCGAGATCCATTCCCAACTTGCGGAGGATTTCAGCCACTCGCCGAATCTCCCTAGCCCGCTGGGCGGGGCGGCGTCCCGCTATCGGGTTATAGATAAGAGTAGTGGTTTTCAAACCCGCGGACTCGGTTCGCGCAATAGACGTGTAATTTGGACTTGGTCGCTCATTCCACAGGGACCGTGATGCCCGAGATTACCCTTTTGGCATAAAGGTCGCCCGTCTTCTTATCCTCGTGGACATCCACGTAAACCTGGTCACCGACCTTCAGATCCTCCCGGGAACTCGGCTTAGTATCATGAAAGAACTTCGTCTTGGGCTGGAACTTAAGGGTTTGGTCGATGCCGGCTTTGGTCTTTTCCAGCACCATTCCATTGGCATCAATCGTCTTAATGACGCCGTAAAGAAGGTCCTGATACTTGCGGGCGATACCGGAGGGGTCGCCATAACGCGCGGTTCCCGCTTTAACGGTTTTTTCCTGCGCTGTCGCGGCCAGTGCTACAACCAGGCAAAGAGTGACCGAAATACCTATTTTTTGCAGATTCATGGCTCAATCTTCTCCTGCCTCTAATGCCTCCCAGTACCGACACTAGCAGCGGGTTCAGAGCCTGTCAAGATGGGTTCTGCGCGACGATTCGGAGATATACTGCTGACCGGCGGGTTATAATTCCACCAGGAAACAAAAACCAATGGGGCGCGCCGGAAGCATCGCATGCTTGCCGCGAGCTGGGGGATTGCGTGGCCAAGGCTATCGAAAAGGAAATTGAAAAGCTCCGAAACGAGATCCGGTACCACGAGTATCGGTACTATGTTCTGGATAGCCCGGAGATCTCCGACTTCGAGTTTGACAAGCTGATGCGCCGGCTCCAGGAGTTAGAGAGTCAGAACCCTGAGCTTGTCACGCGGGACTCTCCCACCCAGCGAGTGGGTGGTGCGCCGGCGGCGGAATTCCCCAAGGTGCGGCATTCCGTGCCCATGATGAGCTTGGACAATACTTATTCTGTAGATGAGTTAAGGGATTTCGACCGGCGGGTGCGGGAGCTCTCGGGCCGCTCGAGGGTTGAGTATGTGGGGGAATTGAAGCTGGATGGCCTTTCTATGGCCTTGACTTATGAAGACGGCATGCTCGGGCACGGCGTGACTCGTGGTGACGGTGTGCAAGGCGAGGACGTCACGCCCAACGTGAAGACCATCCGCTCTGTGCCGCTTCGCATTGACCCCAAGACATTGGAGGTGATCGCCAACCCCAGGCGGTTTGAAGTTCGCGGTGAAGTTATCATGCCCCTCAAGGCGTTCGAGCGGACGAATGCGCAACGCGAGGCCGCGGGGGAGCCGCGCTTCGCCAACCCACGCAATTCGGCCGCCGGCTCCATGCGCCAGCTTGACTCCCGCATCGTGGCCCAGCGCAATCTCGACATGTTCCTTTATTACCTGCTAGTGGACAACCGCGAGCCGCTCCGCGAACACTGGCAAAACCTCGAAGCCTTGGCCAAGATGGGCTTCAAGGTGAACCCCCACAGGCGCCTGTGCAAATCCTTCGACGAGTTGATGGCCTTCATTCAAGAATGGGAATCGAAGCGCGATAGCTTGGAATACGAAATTGACGGTATCGTCGCCAAGGTGAACGATATTCGGCTCTGGGACGAACTCGGCGCCACGGCTAAGTCCCCCCGCTGGGCCATCGCTTACAAATATGCCGCGCGGCAAGCCACCACACGGGTCATGAATATTCGCGCCCAAGTCGGGAGGAGTGGAACGTTGACTCCTGTGGCCGACCTCGAACCGGTGGACGTGGGCGGAGTCACCGTGAGCCACGCCACACTGCACAACATGGATGAAATCGCACGTCTAGGGGTCAAGATTGGCGATACGGTTCTCATCCAGCGGGCTGGAGAGGTTATTCCGCAGGTTGTCAAGGTGGAAGCGCATGCCCAGGACGGCACCGAATTCGTCATGCCCAACCGATGTCCCGTTTGTGGCGGGGAGATACACCGCGTCGAAGGTGAAGTCGCCTACCGCTGCATCAACTCGGCTTGCCCGGCCAGACTCAGAGAATCACTACTTTTTTTCGCTGGTCGCCGAGCCATGGATATTGATGGGCTGGGAGAAGCCCTGGTGGACCAACTGGTGGACAAGAGACTCGTCCATGACGTGGCCGATCTCTATAGTCTGACCCACGAGCAGTTGGCGAACCTGGAACGCATGGGTGACAAATCGGCAAGCAACCTCTTGCAGGAAATCGACAATAGCAGAAAGGCCAGCCTGGCGCGGCTGATCTTTGCTTTGGGCATTCGCTTCGTGGGCGAACGCACCGGCCAGCTCTTAGCCGACCACTTTGCCTCCCTGGACAAGCTCGCCAAGGCCAGCGAAGCGGAACTTCTGGAGGTCGAAGAAGTCGGGCCAAGAGTGGCTGAAAGCATTCTCGAGTTCTTCGCTGAACCGAGGAACCGTGAGGTTATCGAGAAACTCCGCAAAGCCGGCTTGCAGTTCGAGCAGGCAAAAGTCCGCAAGCCCGCAGGCCGCTTGGCCGGAAAGCAGTTCGTGCTCACCGGAACGCTGCCGCATTATTCGCGTGACGAAGCCAAGAGAATGATCGAAGAAGCGGGCGGGCGTGTCATCGGGTCCGTCAGTAAGAAGACGGATTACGTGGTGGTGGGCGCCGATCCGGGGTCGAAGCTCGAAAGGGCCCGCTCGCTGGGCGTCAGGACGATTGAGGAAGACGAGTTGATCAAGCTGTTGGGTCGGTAGGGTTTGTCGCTGCGTTCGAAATGACACCTGCCCAGATCCGCATCGCAGAATTCTTGGGCGTTTTGACATCATAACGCTTTAACGGTATAATGGCGTCATGAAAAGCTTGCAAAAAAGAGCGACTGTTTACTTCGATTCCCAGCTCCACCGCATTTTGCGAATCAAGGCTGCCGAAACTGACCAGCCGATCTCAAAGATTGTCAACGACGCGGTGCGCCTGAGCCTAGCGGAGGATGCGGAAGACCTGGCAGCATTCGAGGAGCGAGCGAAGGAACCGAACCTTTCTTTCGAGGCTGTGCTCAAAGACCTGAGGAAGCGTGGCAAGCTATAGAATCCTTATCAAGCCCTCCGCCATAAAAGAGATCGAAGCGATTCCTCAAAGGGACCGCCAGCGTATCGTAGCTCGAATTCAGGGACTCTCCACCGATCCGCGGCCGCCCCGCTGCGAAAAACTATCAGGCCAAGGGAAGTTCCGCTTGAGGCAAGGAGCATACCGGATTGTCTATTCCGTCAACGACGATGAGTCTTCCTTACTGATTGTCAAGGTCGGGCACCGCAAAGAGGTCTATCGGTAGCTTAACTGTCGGGGCCGGTGAAAGAGAGCAGCACTTACGCCGGTTTCATGAGCAGCAGCCCCATCGGCGGGGATGCGGTAAGAACTCTATAGCAGAGTCTATAGATTCTTAAGAAATGGTTCACTCCGAACTGAATCGCACACCGGGCGTTCATGATCGAGGCGACAAGCGAGAACGCGTTTAGGGCGGGTACGTCTACGCCGTAGCGGCCAGCTTCCGGCAAGCCGCGATAACCAGCCAAGTGGATTGTGATAGGTAAACGCTACGGCGT
>Ga0187771_10003303_pt1 | contig 11257 bp, 10 predicted proteins | sample 0116_SJ02_MP15_1_FD_133139 | JGI IMG/M metagenome (GOLD analysis project Ga0187771, IMG submission 133139) | Tropical peat soil microbial communities from peatlands in Department of Meta, Colombia - 0116_SJ02_MP15_10_MG | ecosystem: Environmental > Terrestrial > Soil > Wetlands > Peat | place... | reverse complement strand
CAGGGAGCCATCATGATACTTCGCCAACACGGGACCGGTCTTCTTGGCATAGGCATGGGCGGCTCGTGAGAAGAAGGGTTCGTAGGTTCGAGAAGATGTCTGACGCAAAACTCCCCTCTGAGGTCAAGCAGATCGCAGATGATATCAGAGAAATGAAGATCAGAGGGGCCGGCGAGCTAGCAAGGTTTGCCGTAAAGGCTCTCATGATCATGTGTGAGAAATCGTCGGCCAAGACTGCTGAGAACTTTGTCAGCGACCTCCGGGTGGCCGCAAAGGCATTGCTCGAAACGAGGCCGACGGCGGTTTCTCTGCCAAACGGAATCCGATACCTAATGCATCGAGTCACATTGGCATACCAAAAGACAAAGGATCTTGAGCAGGTCCGCCTAGCAGGTATCCGGGCTGGGGAGGAGTTCATCGCGAACTCAAAGACCGCGATCGAACGGATCGGAGAAATTGGGGCACGCCGGATCAATGACGGCGATGTCTTGATGACTCACTGTAACAGCTCCGCGGCAATCTGTGTGATCAAGACCGCATGGGAAATGGGAAAGAAGATCCATGTCTATTCGACCGAGACGCGACCACGATTCCAAGGCAGGATAACCGCAGGTATTCTACTGAAACAGGGAATCCCGGTGACGATGATTGTTGACGACGCGGCGAGATACTTCATGAAGTATGTCGACAAGGTCGTTGTTGGCGCAGACGCGGTAACTGCAAATGGAGCGGTTGTGAATAAGATCGGCACGTCTATGATAGCTTTGGCCGCAAAAGAGTCGAACGTGCGCACTTTCGTTGCAGCAGAGACCTACAAGTTCAGTCCAGAGACGATGATTGGCGAGGCGGTGGCAATTGAAGAGCGAGCCATCGATGAGGTAATCGGTGATCGTGAGCTCCGTGAATTGCCGAATGTGGAGGTCAAGAACCCCTCGTTTGACGTGACCCCCCCAGAGTACATTGACCTCATAATCACAGAGAAGGGAATCATACCTCCCCAAGGCGCAATCATGATACTGCAAGAACTGATGGGAGCAATCACGCCCGAGGAGCTGGAAGAGTACAAGACATTCACTTTTGCAGAAGTAGATTAGGAAGTCGCGTTCAACGCGCCAGACAGTCTAGCCCATCGGTGAAGTCAGTAACCAACAAGGTTTTTCTCACTCAGCCCACGTGTATTCCGTAGGTTTGGTGAGACTTGCAAAAGTTTGAAGCAGGAGTGAGTCCCTATTCCGATCGATACCTAGAACTGGGATATACACCGGAAGAGAATGAGCTCTTGATCGCGTTCAAAGTAACTCCTCGCGCGGGCACATCGATGGAAGAAGCAGCGTCGGCTGTTGCCGCAGAGTCTTCTGTGGGGACGTGGACTGAAGTCGAGCTTGGAAACGAGCAAAAGTACAACAAGTTCAAGGCGAGGGTCTATCGCATCGAGGGCGACATCGCCTATATCTCATATCCGCTCTTGATCTTCGAGAAGAACAGCATACCGAACATCCTTAGCAGCGTTGTTGGAAACGTGTTCGGATTTAAGGCTGTAAGTGCGCTCCGCATCGAGGACATGAAGATCCCACTCGAGCTTGTGAACAGCTTCCCCGGGCCGAAGTACGGGATAGCCGGTGTTCGAAAGATCCTTGGCGTGAAAGATCGGCCTATGACTGGCTCAACGGAGAAGCCTAAGCTCGGCAATACCCCGAAAGAACACGCCTACATCGCATACAACACCCTTCGCGGAGGCATCGACACAGTCAAAGACGATGAGAACCTGAACAGCCAGAGCTGGAGCAACTTCTACAAGCGCGCCGACGCGACGCTCAAGGCTGTGAACAAGGCCGAGAAGGAGACGGGTGAGAGCAAAGGCTGGTGGGCAAACGTCACCGCAGGCGATACTGAGGAGATGCTTCGCCGCTGCAACTACATCGCAAAGAAGGGCGGCAAGTTCGTGATGATCGACTACCTGACGGTCGGCTTCGCCGCGACCGCATCGCTGAGAAAACGAACCGGAGAGCTAGGCTTGGCGCTTCACTGTCACAGGGCGATGCACTCCGTCATCGACCGCCAGCCCAATCACGGGGTCGAGTTCAAGGTCCTCGCCAAATGGGCACGGTTGACTGGAGTTGATCATCTGCACACCGGAACCGGCGTGGGCAAGCTTGAGGGCGAATTCCAAGACCTGAAAGACAGGTGCAACCTGCTCCGAATGAGCCACACACCGAAGGAAGGTGGGCTGTACTTTGATCAGCCATGGGGAAGGCTGAAAACAACCGTCCCTGTGGCCTCAGGCGGGCTACACCCAGGCCATGTCTGGAAGGTCTACGAGACCTACGGAAACGATGCCTTCTTCCTGTTCGGTGGCGGAACACACGGACATCCAGGCGGAAGCTACGCAGGGGCAAAAGCCGTCAGAGCCGCCGTCGAAGCTGCGGCACACGGCATTAGCCCAGAGGAAGCTATGAGAGACAGCAAAGAGCTGCGACAGGCCATCGAGTTATGGGGAACAGTCAAGTTCTAGAAACAGATGTAGAGGTTCATTGTGATTTCGCGCGGTGTCGTGCTAGTTCCAGAGCTCTACCCACAGCTTTCTCCGGATCCCGTTCGGACAGAATCATGATGTCTTTGCGGTCGTCTAGGAACGTCCCCTTAACTTGGTCGGCGGCTCCGCCGCTTCCATCAATTGCTATGATGGGCTTGCCCTTCAGATAGCCCGCGCACGTCTCAATGAGTGCCCCGGCACCTCCACCAATTAATACGATCGCGTCGGCGCTGTAAGCGGTGGCAAAATCTCTAGCCCATCCTATTCCGGTCGCTACCACAACATCACAGTACACATTCGCATAACGCGTCTCATCCTGCGGGATTATTCCTACAGTGATTCCGTGGTTCTCTCTGGCCCCTCTACACGCGGATTCCATTACGCCGCCCAAGCCTCCAGTCACGAGGATGGCGCCGCGTTTGGCTGCTTCGGCTCCGGTTCTATATGCTAGCTGATGTGCTTCCTCTGTGCAATGATCCGCAGCCGAACCGATCACGACAAGCTGAATTCTTCTCTCCACCGAAGATGTCAATGCCTTGTCCCCAGTCATGTCATATTCACCTCATGTCAACTTGATCTCAATATCGGTTCGTCGAGCCTCCAAGAATCAATAGAGCTCCGAGTCATGCCTTGAATAGATACGAGCGTCCCTAGCGTTCCTCCGAAATCGAAAACATGGATTGATCTTAGGTGAGTGCGCGCAAGAGGTTGAAGATATCACCCATCGCGATCAAATAGGTTGCAGCAAGCGACACTTGATTCCACACCGGTGAATGATTTAAGTCTGGGCGCCCGCACCAACCTACCGACACACTAAGAACTACAAGAAACGGACCACAATTCCGTAGGCTTGGTGTCCTAGCCGAGTACGGCCTCGAGAAGCTTGCCATAATAGCTTGAACCTCACTGGGATTTGAATCGGTCAAGAGAATAATGAGGCCAAATCATGAGTAAGGAAGAGGAAGAAGAACCGGGGGACAATGGCCGGAGGGCGAGCCATCCTGTGCCGAAGCAGGCACAGAGGCAGAAGAGGGCTAGATTGATCCGTTGGGGTCGCTCCAGGACGGCCGCATGATTGACGAGGAACACTCTGGGAAATGTACAACAACCGCAATCAGTTGTTGTACAATCGCGAACAGTTAGAGGGTCCATGCAGGGTGATTGTCACCCTTCTTTAGGTGATAGACACCTGAACGGTGAGCGTTCCCCACGCGCCGAATCCATGACAGCATCCTCAAAAGAGGTACCGGTTTCAGGCGTTCTGCATCAAGAGAGGGAGACCAGGATCACTACATATCACACAAATCAGAACTTGACATCCGATGAAACTGGTCGAAGCCATCTTGAAGGAGAAAACCGATGGCATAGCATGGAAGTTGATGACCACCGGAATACTTGACCGGGCGCGCACCATGATAAGTGCACAGAAACCGGCTGTTCAAATTGGAAGGAATGTCCGGCTCTCGGTAGGGTAAACCTCCGTATTAACCTGCATGGATGTTTCTGTTTCTTCAGTTTTTGCTCTCTCTGAACCCGTGATCATAAGAGACAGGGTATGCAAAACATCATTCTAGGCGCGCTTCAAGTAGCGCATCGATTATGGATGTCGAATCGTTTGACCAGGATTCCTATCGTGTGCCCTCAGTGCCACTCTACAGTGAGTCGAAGTTTCAGGTATGTAAAACATACTTGCCCACGTTGCGGCTCAAGATTCGAGATCAGGATGCACAAATATGAATTGGTTGATGTGGGAGTGGAAACGCTGCAAAACGATACCGCTTTGATTCAATCTGGTACCGTTTTGATACAAGGCCATGAAATGCTCGCACCATCCTACCCGACGACGATTCAAATTTAGATGCTCGCACTAAGCAAAGCTCTCGTAACCTGAATGGGTATTCGAGTGATTGATTAACGTGCACACAAATTATCCTCCTCCCCTTGGCGCTCGAATTACGATCCAGCAAGAGAAGCACACATAACCACTCTTCACATGGATGTTACATTAGAAGGGTTTTCTTGCGCATTCTGATATCTTGCGTCCCAGGCAAGCATCGATGTTGTCGTTGGAAATGTCAGTAAGATTAATGATAACGCCTCCAGTTCTCTGAAAACTATTGTAGACTGAGTAGATGCTGACACCCCAGAAGCTTATGACTAGCAACTTCTTGGAGTCCAAGACTTCTCCAATCCTTGTGCCTGTTGCTACTATGGCATTCGCTACGAGGAGAAGTGCCCAGATCATACCGAGCCATATGCTGTCAGACGTTGGAGAGATGAGACTGCCGAGGACGACTAGTATTTGCGAAAGACAAAGTGGGAAGACACGCATGTCGATCAGGGTTTGTGGATAGTAGAATAAGAGATACAAAGCGGTGCTTCCGGCGGCCTGCAAAAGATTCTTCGCCTCACCTTTGGGCTCGTCGCTCTAGCCGCGGTGTAGATGCATGCAAACGGAAGAACAAACAGTCCGAATTGAAGAAAGCTAACCATGTATCTTGCTCCACAAGTCTTGTCTCAGTGGCCCCGCATTCCTTCCACTGCCCTAAGATGTGCCAACTTCAGGTTCGGCGTTTAGACTGAGCTTCGTCTCTGCCTGCTCGTACTCCTTGAGCAGCTCGTCGTCCCTGAACTCATGAACGCCATATGTGCTCGGGACGTTGGACCCCCACATGTGTAATACCGAAGGCAGGTCGGCTTTTGCTTCTCTCATGCGCTCCCTCCAGTACTCCCGAAGCGTATTGGGGTGGACAGCACTCCATAACTCCCCGATCGTCGTTGGTCCCTTCTTCTGAATACCGATTGTTTCGGCCGCCTCGTCCACGATCCTCCCTATCTGCCTCGATGAGATGTGCAGCAGCCAACCTCCCTCATACAGCGAAACCCTGTCCAGCAGCTTCAACAGCTTCATTGCGTCCCGTCCAACAACGAACGTGTACTGACGTCGTAACTTGTTCACGTTACGTCCTTGGCGGTTACGGAGGGTCTCAGGTACCCTAACTATGCCATGACCGCGCATTACCTTCTTTGTCATCATGTCCCTTTTCATTGCGGTGAGAATCCCGACTCGCTGACCAGTCTGAGCAAGGAAGGCGACGATAAACTTGTCACGCATGCTGTTTCTGCTCTTGACCATGTCGCTTACGTTCTGCCGCGTCAGATAATCCGGTGTGGGTGGCGGGTAGGTTTTCTGCGGAATCCTAGTCTTCCGATGAAACCTGCCTAGGTACACTCCGCCTGCTGCGAAATAGCTCCTCAGTATCGTGGTATATTGGTCGGCTGAGTTAGGGGCCAATCCCCGGTCAACGAGGTCTTTGCGGTATCGTGTCAGCTCAAGCCTAATATCATCGGGCCCCCGCCGTCTCCCTTCTAGCAACAGCCTAGTCGGCTTCTTTCCCAACCACTTTTGAAATCGCCCTAGTGCACGGAGATATCGCTTGCTGGTAGGTGCCTCAAACTGATCCAACCATGCTCTGGTGTGCTTGTCCATTGCGAGGCGCTCAAGGGCCGCCGCGTTTGCCCTTACCGTAATCTCATCCGGGACGTTTCTCGAACCCGACGTCTGCCTTTTAACCAAACCAGACACAACTAATACCTAGGGCAAGCGCCATATAAGCTAGCAGGCTTGATCTAGGATGCTATTGCTTGCCCCGACAAGCCCAGAGATGCGGGTAATCGTGAGGGAAAACAAGGGAGCCCTAGGGCGGTCGTTTGCTTAGCCTGACAAAGTCCTATTGCGGAAGCTATTGTTGCTCGTGGATGAATGCTGTTGCTGCGCCCTCGATGACTACTATGTTCTCCGGCGTTTGAGAATCGATTGGCCCTTCAGCATTACGATTCGAAGCAGTTCGGAATAATGGCGCTGAACTAGTCGGCATGTTGGCTCTTCTATCAGCAATAAACACAGGCCACGGTCTCATGAAGTCTTAGTTAAGCGTTTAGCCGATTGGTGATCACTCGAATGGCTCTCGGTCTTCCTTTGGGTCCACGAAGTCTTGGTTTTCTCCGGGGGACCTATTCTAGCGTTTCGGCGATCACCGTGCAGGGCACGGAATCAAAGCCCTTGACATAGAGTGGAGCTACGATCAGCCTCTTCAACGACTTGAAATCCTGACGCAAATCCATATCCTCGATTATGAAGAACCCGGATCTGACTTCCTTTGAGAGGAGAATCCTATGCGCTCTGTAGCCGTCTTCCTCGAACTTCGGCGAGTTTAGGGAAATGAAGTCGATCCCCAGGGCCCGAAGGTCTCGAAATTCCTGAAGGTACCCGGCCGCTTCAGCCGAGAATCCGGGGCCCGAAAATTCGTATCTCTGTCGATCATTTGATTGCAAATCGCCGAACCCGGTCCGTATGAGAATGATGTCCTTTCCGGAAATCTTGTCTCGAGCCTTCATAAGATCACTCCGGTCAATGAGCTCAGCATCACCCTTTGGAATATCGATCAGCGTGGGCTTCTCAAATACGAAGGCCGAGATGTCGAAAGAGTCAATTGTCTTCATATTGTTGAGGAAATGGTGTGGAGCTTCGATGTGTGTTCCAACATGATTCATCATGGTGAAGTAGTTTGTGTTGGCAAAATCGCCTTTTGACATGCTCATACCAGGCTTAGAGCTGAACCCATCCGCTCGCTTGTACGTGGGTATTTCCGAATCAAGTGTGTGAGATAACCTGAGATACATGCGAAGTATTTTGTGCCGAGTAGGATATAACTCTAATTCCCAAAGAGTTGGTGCGTCGAAGATGTTCGGGAAGATTGATGCAAGCGATCAAACATCAGTGGTGTCTCTCACCGGGAGGAGAGGTGAGGATGGCTAGCTCTTACGCAGCGTGCTCCGCCTTGGTCCCGTGATGAGCGCCATACGCATCAACCTTTCACAATCCCCATTGTGAGTCCCTTGATGAGGTAGCGTTGCGCGACCAAGGCGATGAGCATCATGGGGACCATGCTCAGAAGACCGACAACACCAACAAGGTTGTAGTGTATTCCAAAATACGAGATTCCGTAAGCTGTTATGGCAGGCGGCGTCGTACGAGATTCTTCTCCCGTTAGAATAAGAGCGAAAGGAAATTCATTCCACATAAATATCGCACTGATTAGGAATGACACCACCAAACTCGGCAACGCTACTGGAAGAGCAATCTTGTACATAGTCTGTGCTTCAGAGGCGCCATCAATCGAAGCAGCATCTAGCAGATCGTGCGGCAGGGTCACGAAGAAACCGTGCATGATCCAAATGACGAACGGAAGGCCGATCATGACATAGACCAATATCAAACCTTGAAGGGTGTTCTCTAGCCCGATGGCCGAGAAAATAATGAAGTACGGCAACAACAGCACTATCGGCGGAATGAAGCGGATGCTCAGGAAGGAGAAGAGGATAGATTCCTTTCTCTTGACAGGGAAGAATGCCAAGGCATAGGCTGCGGGCACGCCGATGAGCAACGCTAGTGTGCTGCCGGCTACTGTGGTAATGAGGCTGTTGGAAAGATATCCCAGCCAAACACTCTGAGAAAGAACCGCGGACCATGCGTTGAATGTCGGACCAAACACGAAAAGAGGAGGATACACGAAGGTCTGTGCATCGGTCTTGAGGGATGTTAGAAACAGCCAATACACGGGAAAAAGAAGCCAAGCTGCCAGCACAGCGATTAACATCACTCGGACGGCTTCGCTTGGCCGGATCGTATCAGACCCCTCGTAGTATTGTTTCTTTGAACGTTAGGATGATGGTACCCGTTATCGCGGCTACCAAGATCCCGAAGACAATGCTCTCGGCTGCTCCATAACCAATGTTGAAGAAATGAAATGTGTACCTGTACACTTGCATGCTGAGAGTCTCTGTAGCTATTCCTGGACCACCATTCGTTAGAACAAAAACATTGTCGAATGTCCTTAACGCATCGACCGTCCTAAAAAGCAAGGCTATAATCACGGCTGGCCTGAGCAAAGGCAAAGTTATTCTTCTGAATATCTGCAAGCTTGAACCGCCATCAACCCGAGCTGATTCGTATATGTCTAGGCCGATGCTGTAAAGACCGGAAAGGAGGATCAGACTCACAAACGGAGTCCACTGCCACAAGTCAACGACCAAGATTCCTATCCACTGACTTAGTCCCTGTCCCGACGTAGAGAATATGTCAATAATCCCAAATCCAAGGCTTCTAAGGATGAAGTTCACAGGGCCAAAACTAGTATCGTAGATTAACCTCCAGTCCAACGCAACCACAGCAGGCGCCCACACTAGGGGAATTAGTGACACTAGCCTGACCACCTTGACAACTTTACCCTCTCCAAACAACAACAAAGCAAAGGACAATCCGAGGACGAGTTCGATTCCTACCGCTACGGCTGTAAAAACGAGTGTAACAAATAATGAATAGTAAAAGTCGTTGGCGGATAACAAAGCAATGTAGTTCGAAAGACCCGCGAATTGAGGTGTACCGGGAAGGCTCCAGCTCTGCAAGCTCGCGTACAACAAATAGAGTAGCGGAAAAAGTATCAGAGGCACCGGGTAGAACAGCGCGGGACTTAGGAAGACCCGGTGCCCTTTACGCCGGGATCTCAAGAGGAAACCCATGGGACAGGAGCTTTGCCCGAGAGGTAACCCCCGCTACTCAACACACCCTGCAAGTCTGCCTGCATCCCGTCAGCTGCCTCTTTGGCAGTTACAGACCCACCAATCGCTGCTGATAGCCTCTCGAGGAAAAGCGCTTCCAGTTTTGCTCCTTCAGGAATGAGTAAGTTGGGATCTGCCTTGTTACTCCACTCGACGGTCTCTCCTACCCACGGCGCTCGAGTTTCCAGAATCGGGTCGGCGATAACACTTTCGCGGGTAGTATAACCCCACGGTCGCCCCGCCATATCTTTCATGATTCGGGGGGAATAAGCGAAGCTGATGAAGGACCACGTAGCATCCTTCTTCGTCGAGAACGTATTTATTCCCAGGCCCACACCCACTGAGTTCGACGTGTCATGACCTTTTGGACCGGGCGGCGACTTGGCCAAACCAACGTTTCCGAGGACATCCTTCGACGTGAAAGTTGGATCTACGAGAAGAGGGTATAGAATGTTGCCTACGTAAGCCATGGCTGCCAAGCCTGCGGCAAAATTCTTGGGAACGTCTCCCCAATCGATACTTAGGGCACCCGGCGGGCAGTTCTTTATGAGTTCGATGTAATAGCTTATCGACTCCTCCCCCGCGTTGTAACCTTCGTCGTTTATCGTATTTATCGTGGGATTCCAGCCTGCGTCCCAGAAATGCCCGCCATACGCCTTGAAGAAGCTCCACCAACTGAGGTAGAGGTTTTCGCCTTTGAAACCCTCTATGTTGAAGCCATACATATTCGGGGGCTTGTTGAAGTTTTTAATAGCTGCCAAAAGTTCGTCCGTGTTTGTAGGAAGCGGGTAAAGTCCTTCCCCTATCAGGTCTGTCCTATAAGCTAGAACATTCGATGCGACCATGGGGCTAACGACGTAGAGCTTGTTCGAGTTCAAAGTCATCCAAGTCTTACAAGACTGAGCAAAATCATCAAGGTTCCAAGACGCAGGCGTCTTCTGCACGTAGGGCATGAGGTCATCCAACCACCCATTGCCGGCAAAGAAAGCGACAGAAATGCCGTCACTAACGTTCTGCACAGCATCAAACTCATCCGATTTTGCGACAAACATATCGGTTAGCCTTTCAACCACCAGATTGTTAGAAAGTTGCACGACGTTGACTTTTATGCCGGTCTCCTTTTCGAACAAGGGAACATAGTCCGCTGGACCAGGCAAAGGAGCCAAGGGGATCATCACAACGTTTATCGACTGTCCGCTCAGAGAGGGATCGTAATAGTAGTCTCTCTCACTTGCGCTGCTTGTAACAGCAGGCAGCGTCACCGTGGTGGTTCCAGTGGCTGTTGCAGTGACTGTCTGAGTAGCTGTTGGTGCAGGCGTTGGAGGAGGCATTGTGGAGTAGTAGTAAGCTCCTCCGGCGCCTGCTGCCACAACGACTACGGCCGCAGCACCGTACTTGATGTAACTTCTTCGAGAAACGTTAGCCTCATCTTTCTTTTCACTCATTCTCTCTCTCAACCTTTCGAATGTGTTCGCTCGTCGTAGCTCGGCTACGATTTCTATTTAAGAGTTTGCGGTTCGTCTATATGCTGACTGCTGTGATTTTGCTATGATCCATTTTGGCAAACTTATTATCCGAGATAACATCGACAGTCTGGTTCTCACCTCAGAGAGGCCGTGGAGCTTCGGACGAAGCATACGCTTAGTTGCTTCTCCTCTTCGGCCTCTTTTTCCTGCAGTAAAAGCGAATCGCCGACTATCCATGTTTTCGGCATACTGATCGCGCGCAGGATCGAGAAATTCGTCGACCGCTGTTTTAATCCGAGAATTATTGCAGGGGCCGAATCGAAACGATTCATGAGGGTGTGAAACCAAACGGTTCGAGGAGGAGGGACTATTTCAGTAAAGAGATTTCTGAGATTTTGCTAGTAAAGCTTTAAGAGAATTGTGGCAGGCTTGTCGGAATTATCTTGCATGATGGGGAGCTTGATATGGGCGAGAAGAAACAGCTCAAACCTGAGTCGGAGTTGGTGCCGATTCCTAAGTGGATTGGAAACTTCCCTTTTCCTCCGAAGGAGAAGCGTTTCGTCGTCATCCACAGGGAGGATGAACTTTCCGGATTCTATGGATTTGAAGGTCATCAGGTCGCTTTGCGTCGCTTCGT
>Ga0187771_10003302_pt1 | contig 11258 bp, 9 predicted proteins | sample 0116_SJ02_MP15_1_FD_133139 | JGI IMG/M metagenome (GOLD analysis project Ga0187771, IMG submission 133139) | Tropical peat soil microbial communities from peatlands in Department of Meta, Colombia - 0116_SJ02_MP15_10_MG | ecosystem: Environmental > Terrestrial > Soil > Wetlands > Peat | place... | reverse complement strand
GGAATCGTTTCCTGTAAGGGTTCACCTTACTTCTTAGGAGGTCAGTGAGAACATAGTAGCTTAGCTCGAAGTCGCTAACGCTGTTATTCCTGAACTTCATCACCGGCATACTTGACCATGGGGTTTCCCAGACTTTATCCCAAGCAGCGATAGCGCCTTCCATTCTACGATCTCGGTTACGAGCATCTAACTCACTCTTGTCAACAATCAACATCACCAAAAGCCTGGTGACGCCTTGAACCTTAGTTCCCAAGAGCAAGGAGCGTGTCGAATTCTTCGGAGCTGTGCTGTCAATTACTACACTATGCCTTCTGCTAAGCACCTGATCACGCATCGTAGTTAAGCAATCGTAGGTGAGATCTTCATCGCTAGATGGAGAGGTTGAACCATAGAACATGTTACGTAAATCGTCGACGCTAAGACGGAAGAAACTAGGGAAATCTTGAACTAGTCGCCGCGCCAGCATAGTCTTACCGGAACCTGGATAACCAGTAAGCACGACATTCCAGATCGGCAATGTCTTTCACCTCAGTTCTCCATTCCCATAATTACAGAATAGACTGTAAAATACATTGGAGCGAATAGCCGGAAAAGCTTAACCACGATCAAAGTATCTGATTGGATTAGGGCTGTCTCATGAGTGAACGAAATCTCGTAATGATTCCGGGACCAACGAACGTGGATCCTACTGTTCTTCGTTCCATGGCTAGACCAACCGTCTCACATGTAAGTGACAGCTTCGTTAACATTACCAAGCAAACCCTTGATGACTTGCATCAAATCTTCAAAACAGCAGGCCTAATTTTGCCTCTGGCTGGTTCCGGAACGCTAGGACTTGAAGTGGGGTTAGCGAACATAATTGAGCCGAATGACCGAGTTCTATCGATCTCCGGCGGATATTTCGGCGATAGAATCGCTGAAGTAGCATCTACTCTGGGAGCCAATGTCGACAAGCTGGATCTGCCTTGGGGATCGGCACCAAACTTACAAGACGTGGAGAGGAAGTTATCATCAAACGATTACAAAGCGATGCTGGTTGTGCATGTTGATACATCCACGGGTGTCGCGAACCCTGCAAAGGAACTCGCATCGTTAGCTAACCGGAAGAATGTGCTCTTTGTTCTCGACACGGTCTGTTCGATGGGCGGTATGGATGTGCAGGTTGATAATTGGGGCGTTGATGTCTGTCTTACCGGATCCCAGAAAGCCTTAGCCATCCCACCAGGAATGACCATAATCTCATTCAGCACCAAGGCTTTAGCGGCTAGGAATCAACGGAAAACCCCTCTCAGAACCTATTACGGCGACATCAAGCGCTGGGAACCAGTACTTCAAGATCCATCGAAATATTTCGCCACTCCTGCCGTAAACATGATGTACGCGCTCCACGAAAGCTGTAGGATGATACTCTCCGAAGGACTTGAAGCTAGATTCGCCCGTCACGCGAAACTGGCCTCCGCGTTTCGTTCTGGGCTTAGAGCGATTGGATTGCGCATCCTGTGCGAAGAAAGAGTGGCGGCTAACACGCTCACCGTCCCGTACTACCCTGATAGTGTAAAGGACGGTGTATTTCGGAAAACGATGGGTGAGAAATATGGTATTGCGGTTGCGGGTGGACTCGGCCCACTGCGAGAGAAGGCGTTCAGGGTTGGACACATGGGTAACGTGAACAGGAACGATATTCTGGCTACAATCTCAGCAATTGAAGGTTCGTTAGCCGAACAGAACTATGAATTCAAGACTGGTTCAGGAATCGCCGCTGCTAATCACACACTAATGATAACGTAAGATTTGCATGAAGTGACGTAGAAGCAACCAGTTGCAGTAGAGACCTAAATCGGAAAAGAACGGTTATGAGCATTACGTCAGGATTCGACATCGCTTTTCTGGGACATTACACAAAGGATACAATCGTGCTCGCTAACCAAGTGAAAACCGTGGACGGAGGAGCGGTAATTTACGGAGCTAACGTCGCCGCGAGGATAGGGCTTAGAACCGCGGTAATTACGCGAATGGCGAGACAAGACTTTAGGGTTTTGGATGAACTGCATCGTATAGGCGTTCAGACATTTGCTCGCGAAACCTCTCAGTCCACTATGCTCAGACTGGTATACCCGACCAGCAACTTGGATGAACGCGTAATCTATGTCACAGGGTTCGCAGAACCTTTTTCAACGGACGAATTAAGTGGAGTGGAGGCCTCCACGTTTCATGTTGCTGCATCAGTACGAGGTGAGGTACCCAACCAGATCGTCCAATTACTGAAAGAAAGAGCGGAACGAATCTCGTTGGACGTTCAAGGCTTCGTCCGAATAAATTCGAATGGAAAACTAGTCTCAGACTCTTGGAGAGACAAACAAGAAGTCTTGAGGTGTGTGAATGTGGTGAAAGTGGATCTCGCTGAAGCCGCCATCATAACTGGTACACGTGACAAGCATGAGGCTGCAAAAGCCTTAGCAGCCATGGGACCAGATGAGGTTGTCCTAACCAGCAGTGAAGGCGTTCTCGTCTACGCGAACGGCCATTCCTATGAAGCACCCTTCCTACCTACAGAGCTGAAGGGACGCAGTGGCCGAGGCGACACATGCATTGCAGCCTACCTATCGAAGAGAGCAACCGCACTTCCATCTGAAGCCACAATCTGGGCAGCTGCTGTAACAAGTCTTAAACTGGAAAATGAGGGCCCATTCCGAAGAGAAATGCGAGAAGTCAGAGAGTTAATCAAGAGCAAGTATCAGGTAAGGTCGTAGGAACTGAATATTTCATCTATCCCACGATCGGAAAAACTCGAAGTGGGACATGTTGATGTAGCCGTCATAGGGGATTTTGCAAAGGACAAGCTCGTCTATCGCGGAAATGTGGAGATTTCCTCAGGTGGGTCAGTCTACTATGGAGCCATAGCTCTGCAAAGGATTGGGATACGTACCGCTGTCGTCACCCGGTTGGCTGAACAAGATTTCCAGTTGCTGAATGAACTTAAACGCGAAGGCATAACGGTTTATGCTCAACCCGCTCTACAGACCTCTGGAATCGAGAACATCTACACAACAGAGGACATGGACCACAGAGTCTGCCATGTCACCGGTTTCGCCGGACCATTCCGCTTAAGTGAGATGCCCCCGATTTCAGCTCACACATTCTTGGTTGGACCATTAATGGCTGGAGTCGTGGACATACCCATGCTTCGAAACCTCTCAACCCTAGGCAATGTCGCCCTTGATTCTCAAGGATTTGTCCGAGTTCGCAAAGGGAACGATCTCGTATTCACCGACTGGTCAGAGAAGAAAACTGGATTAGCCTTCGTAAAAATCTTGAAGGTTGACGATGTAGAGGCTGAAGTTCTAACCGGCGAGAAAGACAGAGTTAAGGCTCTGAAGAGGCTGGCAACTTACGGTCCTTCGGAGATTGTGCTCACTTGTGCGAATGGGGTGACAGTGTATGCTGACGGAGAGTTCTATGAGGCACCGTTCGCCCCACGAAAGATAGTTGGGCGTACAGGGCGAGGAGACACATGCCTGGCTGTCTATCTCGGAACGCGCCTGACTTCACCTCCCAAGGAAGCATGCCGCTTGGCAGCAGCAGCCACGTCACTGAAAATGGAGAAAACTGGTCCTCTTAGTGCAACGCTCCAAGAGGTAAAACGGTTAGCTGACCTATATTCCGTGTCTAAAAGCTAACCTCGATTAGCTTCCTCTAGGTCCTGAAAGACGTTCGAGTTGAATCGTTTGCGGAGTTTTCTGATATCGACTTGCACGTGTTTTCCAAGTCACTCGGATACCAAATGAAGTTTCGATCTATCCAAGGCAATATATACTTCACCTTGGAGGACTTCCTCGGCGCTTGGAACATCCATAATCAATTCTAGTCCGTTAAGCTGAATGTAATACCTAATGATTGTACCTAGGAAAATCGCATCCCTGATTCTTCCCTGGGCTACGTTCTCTGTCGCGTGTGGTTTCTCCCTCGAGATTTTGATACTCTCAGGACGTACCGAGAGGACGACTTTATCATTATCGTTAACCGCCGCGTCTTGATCTTTATCTAAGATGAGCTTGAATCCGCTTTTTGTCTGAGCCTCAAGAGTGGTTGCGCCAGTTTTGGTTATCTGTGCGTCAACGAAATTGTTTGTTCCTATGAAGTCCGCCACGAAACGTGTTCTGGGTTTGTAGTAGATATCGGACGGGGCACCGATTTGCACTATCCTTCCTTTGTTCATTACGACCACGCTGTCGCCTATGACGAGGGCTTCCTCTTGGTCATGAGTTACATGGATAGCTGTGATGCCCAAATCTCTTTGGAGCCGCTTAAGTTCAGTTCTCACTCTAGCCCTGACTTTGGCGTCGAGGTTGCTGAGAGGCTCGTCGAGAAGCAGGACTTGCGGTTCAGTGACTAGGGCTCGCGCCACAGCAACGCGTTGTTGTTCACCACCGCTGAGCTGTGCAGGCCATCTGTCGAGTAGATTCTCAATTCCCAGAGTCTTTCCTACTTTGAGGATGCGTTCGTTGACGTCAGTCTTTGAGAGCTTCTTAAACTTCAATCCATAGCCAATGTTCTCTCTCACGCTCATATGTGGGAAGAGGGCGTAATTCTGGAAGACAAGCCCTGTGTTCCGCTTGTGTGGTGGTTCAGTGTTGACGATCTTCCCACCAATGTAGATCTCGCCCTCATCGGGTTCATAGAAGCCCGCGATGGTTCTGAGCAGTGTTGTCTTGCCGCAGCCGCTCGGCCCTAATATTACTGTAAACGACCGCTTCTCCACAACGAATGTTGCTTTATTTACGGCTTCAGTAGGCCCGAACCTTTTGCTTACGTTATTCACGTAGACTGCTTGTTTTTCCATCGCGGCCACCATTATACTTCGAAGAGTCTCAGCTTGTTCCCACCGATTAGTCTTGCTGCCACCAAGGTTCCTATGATTGCGGCGAAGACCACTACAGAGAGAGCCGCGGCTTGGCCTGGGTACCCATTGTCAGCTAGACCCAGAATGATTACTGAAGGGAGGTTGGTGTCCGCGGTGACTATGAATATGGCTGCGCTAACGGTTGTCATGGACTTTATGAATGTGTATATGAAGCCGGCGCCAAAGGCTGACTTCAGCAGTGGAAAGACTATCCTCCTGATTGTCCCCATTCTGCTCGCTCCTAGACTCATGGACGCCTCCTCTATGCTTGGGTCTATCTGTCGAAGACCCGCCGACCCAGCTTGGAAACCAGTGGGAAGCCTCCTCACGATATGATTGAGAACAATTATGGCGGCGGTCCCTGTAATCGCTAGTGGAAGCGTGTTGAACGCGAAGATATAACCCACACCTAAGACGACACCAGGAATCGCTGACGGCAATGTCGAGAGTAGATCTAGAAATCCTCGCCCCACAGCTTGTCTCCGCACAACAAGGTACGCAACTAGCACGCCCAGAAATGCGCAGACGATACTGGCCTCAATGGCATATGTTAATGCGTTAATGAGAGTGGGAATCCCCTGGTACATTATCTCCTGCATGTTATTCAAGGAGAAGGAATAGTTGTAACCCCAAGTTCTTGTGAAGGCTCCGACGATTATGCTTCCGTAGATCAACACCACCAAGGATGATATCATGGTACAAAACGCGAAGAGGCCCCATTTCACATACAATGAAGACGGAGAGATTCGCAACGTCGTTGGAGCCCCGGTTACAGTGACGTAAAGCCGCTTACTCACCAGATACTTCTGAATCAGGAAGAGCGTGACTACGGGCATGAGCAGGAATATTGAGAACACACCTGCCATTCCGAAATTAGATACAACTCCCGCCACTTGGTAGTAGATCTCAGTAGCCAACACCGTGAAGTTACCACCGATCAGGATAGGGTTACCAAAGTCTGCGAGCACATTCAGGGCTACCAACAACATCGCGTTCGCAATGCCTGGAATGGATAGGGGAAGTATCACGTCGGCGAAAACGTTCCGGCCACCCGCGCCTAGGTTTCGTGCTGCATACTCGAGTGTTGGATCAATCGACCTCAGCACTCCAGCAAGGACAAGGTACGCGACTGGAAAGAATGATAGTGTCTGAACGAACCAAAGGCCGGGCAAGCCATAAAGGTCTATGTTCGCGCGGAGCAGTGTGGATGTGATGAGGCCGTTTCTACCGAAGAGAAGGAGAAAGGCCAGGCCTGTGCTGAACGGAAGAGTAATCAGTTGCATGATGATGATGGCTCTGAACACGCGTTTTCCAGGCAGGTTTACCCTAGTAATAGCGTACGCGAATACATATCCAACCAGCGTGGCGGTTATTGTTGACAAAACCGCCATCGACACACTGTTATAGAACGCATTAGCGAACCTTGGTGTCGTGATCGCTTCGTAGTACAGCGCTCCCGTTAATCCATTATTGCCAATTAGGCTCTTCGCAATCATCTCGCCCAATGGCCAAAGTAGAAAAATCGTTAGAAAAAGAAACATGGCCGCACTTATTGCGGCCATTGCAGGTTCTCTTACGCGCATTTTGAAAGTCTTTCTGGGAAGCGTATTGTTCAATGTCACGTCTAGACGTCTCATGCTCCAGTTACTTGTTGCCACTGCTTTACAATTCTGGCTGTGTTGTCGGCCATCCACTGGAAATCTTCCTTGACTAGCTTGATCTTGTCAATTGGCGTTGCACCGGGCGGAAGCATGACGTCGCTTCTGGTCGAAACGCGGAGTGAAATGTCTGTGTGGATCTGGCCTCCCTTCGGACCGAGCATCCAATCAACGAAAGCTTTTGCGGAATCAGGGTTCGGTCCTCCCTTAATTATTGAAAGGCCACCGACCTCCCAACCCGTACCTTCGGAGGGATATACTATGTCGACCGGATAGCCAGCCGCGACGATTTTATTGATATCGTGCCCCATTGCAATTCCTATCAGGAATTCTCCGCTCCCAACGCGTTGAGCGGGTACAGCGCCTGCCCTTTCATAGTGGTGGACGTTCACGTTGAGTTGCTTAACGTAATCCCAAGTTTTCGGTTCGCCGAAAAGATCTGGGCTAAGCCACCCTGCCATTATGTTCATCGCCGTTCCTGAAGTTGCAACATTGGAGCTGAGGATTTGCCCTTTGTACTGGGGTTTTAACAGATCCGCCCATGATTTGGGCTCGGTCAAGTTCATCTTTTTCAGGAGATCTGTGTTTATGCCGAATGCGACGCCTCCGACGTAGAAGCCAGTCCAGTATCCATCAGGATCCTTAGCCATAGCCGGTATTGCAGCGGCCGACGGAGACTTGTACGGAGCAAGCTGACCCGCAGCCTTGACGACCATGTGAGAAATGGCTGGGCCTCCAAAGAAAACGTCGCCTTTGGGACTGGCTGCTTCAGCTATGATGCGTGCAGCCATCTCGCCTGCTGATAACCGCAGGAATTTCGCTTGGATGCCGGTATCCTGTGTGAAACCCGCTAGTATTCTAGCTGTCTCAAATTCAGCGAGGGCCGTGTACACCATGAGGTTCTTCGGGGCTGCGGCGGAAGTTGTGGTAGCGGCAGGTGTTGTAGGGGTGGGTTGTTGGCTGTAGAGGTATCCGCCAGCAACAGCAGCTATGAGAACGATAGCGACTATTCCAGCAATGAGTGAGTTGCGCGCGATCGCTTTAGTACTTCTTAGAATTGACATATTCTTCACAAACTTGAGACTGGTGGCTTACACCTATTTCTAGGTTTTTTTCATTAGCCAAAATCACGTGTTCGGTTCGCCTCTTTGAATAACTAAAACCGTTTTTGATGAGAGCAGCGTGGATTCCGGAGATGTTAGACGATTTAAACCGATTTCTGAGATCACGCTGTCTCCTAAACCGTGGAAGCTCTCCCACGAGTCCTAGTTTCGGTAGAAACGCAATTAAGAACACGCGTATGTGAGCTTAGAAGAGATGTTTTCCATGAGGCGTCTTCGAATTGGGGTTTGGGGTGTCGGAAGGATTGGCCAACTGCATGCTGAGAATGTTGCAAGCAGTGTAGGGAAAGCGGAGTTGATTGCTGTTGCAGATCCCATAAGAAAACTTGCCATGGCGGTAGCGAGTAGACTTGGAGTTCGAATGTACGAGAGTCCAAGTCAAATGTTGAAGGAGGAAACGTTGGATGGCGTTGTAATCGCTACACCTACACCACTGCATAAGGAACATGTAACCTTAGCTTCAGAAGCCCATGTGCCAATATTCTTGGAGAAACCGCTCGCCCTTAGAATGAATGAGGCTGAAGCAATTGTTTCGATCGTCAGAAAGGCAGGTGTCAAGTTTCAGCTTGGCTTCAACAGGCGCTTCGATGCCAGCTATAGGAAAGCGAAAAAGTCGATCGTAAGCGGCATCGTTGGAAAGCCGCTTGTAATCAAAACCTGCGCAAGAGACCCTAAACCTCCTCCTGACGAATACATACGCCAGAGCGGGGGAATATTCGTAGATGAATGCATTCACGATATCGACATAGCGCTATGGCTAATGGAGAACCCAGTCAAAACTGTCTGGGCTACTGGGAAGGTACTGGTTTATCCTCAATTCGCGAAATATGGCGATTATGACAATGGTGTTGCCATACTAGAGTTCGCAAATGGCGGGTTGGGGATAATAGAGGGAAGTAGAACGTCTATGTACGGTTACGACCTGAGAACCGAGATACTGGGCAGTAAGGGGGTTGCAAGGATTGAGAACTGGAAGGAGCACTCAATGCATCTTCAGACGAAGCAAGGAGTCATTGACGAACCGTATCCATGGTTCATGATCAGATTTAGAGACGCATACAGGAAAGAACTTTATGAATTCTACAGATATATTTCGAAGGAGAACAAATCTCCTGTCTCTGCAGAGGATGGTCGCAACGCACTTCAAGTGGCTCTAGCTGCACGTGAATCAGCACAGAAAAATCGAACTATTCCAATTCACAACTAATCATTTTTGGATGACTGAACTTCAATTCTAATGGTCATAGAGACTTTATAGCAAACCCTTCCTAGGCATACTGTGAATTATATGACTGACGGTAAGTGGATCACAACCGACAGACCCAACATCATATTTGAGAACACTAGTGTTGGAAAGCTGAAGAAGGAGATATGGGACGCCTCCGAACAGAGGATAGATGAGATCCTTCGTGAGTATGGAATTCCTTCCCCGCCTGAGATTGGAAAGCCTGGCAGCTACATTCAAACGACCGTCCGGCAGAGATTGATTGAGAATAGAAGGAAAAACGATATAGTATTCATACCGGTCGGATGCACGGAGAACCATGGTGCTCATACTATCTCAGGTCTAGACACTTTCGTGGTCACACAGATATGTGAAGGAGTTCGTCGCTACACCGGCAGGAAAGGTGCACCAGTAAATCTGGCCCTCCCGCCACTCAACTACGGAGCTCATCCGTTTCATCATGTTGGCATGCCAGGCACAGTTATTCTCTCCGAAACAACGGTGAGAGAAATAATGATCGAAGTTATGGTTGGGCTATGGAATGATGGATTCAGGAAGCAGATTATAATCAATAATCACGGGCAGCTCTGGGTCTTGGAATCTGCCTTGCATGAATTTATGAAGCGATATCAACTTCCCGGGATATTTCGAGTCTTGGATTGGCATCGGGCGGTCAGAGAGTTCTTCGGGCCTACGGGCAAAGAAGACGCCATGGAGACAGATTTCGTCCATGCGGACGAGGCGGAAACATCCAACGCTCTACTTCTATTTCCTCCTGATATGGTTGATATGAGTTTGGCTAAAGATACCAAGGGGATATCGTACTTACCCGATGATCATTTCGATAAATCTGTTGATCCATTCCGTAGACCACACCGCTGGTCAGAAGGCGAAGGACATTCTGCAATTGAGATTAGAGCAACGCCGGAAGGGGTTGTTGGCAGACCTTCAGTGTCGACTGCACGAAAAGCTAAGAGACCGATCGCGGCGATATTGCGATATCTTACTCTAGTTCACGACCAGATTTTACAGGCGTTCCCCGCTGGGACTGTGCCTCCCGTGGATAAGATCACGCTTCGATCACGCGAAGAAATGGAACCATATTTAAGAGAACCGCTCAGCCCAGGCTGGAAATCTGTCTACGAACTTCCCAAGAAAGCGGCTACTAGCTAAAATCTTCAGGAAAGTTGAAGAACAGTAGACACATTTCGGTGATCTAGGCTAGACTGGGTTGAGTAGCGCTATACTCCGAAAACGCGTCTTAGAGATTCCCTACCGATCTTGGCAACCTCATCCGGATCTTGCTCCCAGTAACTTTTCCTGAAGAGTTCTAAACTGACAAAGGCATCGTATCCAACGCGAGTAAGACTCGCTTTGAACTCTGGCAGATCCATGATGCCTTCTCCGGGAAGAACTCGGTTGGCGTCGGATAGCTTACTTCTATCTCCCTTCTCCGAATCGTTAACGTGAACAAGGAATATTCTATCACCCTGGATTTTTGCTAGTTCAGAGAAAGCTGTTCCGCTCAAGTGCATGTGAAAGGAATCCACCACCAAACCTACATTACGTTTTGCAAGCAAACTGATCGTTTCTACGGCAGTGTCGAGATTGTTGACGCTACATTCTTGCTGCCCGAGGAATTCCAATCCTAGGCGAATATCCTCCCCACATGTCTCGGAAAGTTTCTTGAGCGATTGGGCCGTTTGGGTTACGATCCTTTGTCTTGATGCATGGTCTTTCAGCACGGAGGGAACGGGAACAAGGAGGTTGCACCCAATCTCCCGAGACGCCATTGCAAGTTTCCTAATTCGACTAAGAAGTCTTTCGAATTCCTGTTCGGCTAGGAGGTTGAAGTTTTCAGGCCCATTGATGCTCGCAACTGCCAGTCCGTTGTCCTCAATCGTTCTCTTCAACTGGGAAATTACGCCTTTATCAATGATCGGCTCGACCATACCCATAGTCAACTCTACCGCATCGAATTCTGCCCTCCTTGCGGCGCGCAGGAAGGTGTCGGTGGCAGTAGTCCTAAGTGTGTTTTGATTGAGGCAAGACTTCATGTCTTTCGCTGTCTCATGCTATTCAGGTTTGATTGTGACTTTTACGTCCTCTCGACTCTTCAGTTTCTCTAACGCCTTCGGAACATCTGGGACTGAGTACCTTGCGGTTATGATCTTGGTCATATCGAGCCTTCCTGATGAAACCAGTTTTATGACATTGGGCCAGACACCTGATCCTGCATGGCCTTGACTGCCGTACGCTTGGAGTGATCTTACTTGGTAGAGTTCGAAGAAGACAGGCGCAGCTTTGTCTGCTCTTCCTATTTGCACTATCTTTCCTCCGAGCGCTAGACTTCT
>Ga0187771_10003301_pt1 | contig 11259 bp, 8 predicted proteins | sample 0116_SJ02_MP15_1_FD_133139 | JGI IMG/M metagenome (GOLD analysis project Ga0187771, IMG submission 133139) | Tropical peat soil microbial communities from peatlands in Department of Meta, Colombia - 0116_SJ02_MP15_10_MG | ecosystem: Environmental > Terrestrial > Soil > Wetlands > Peat | place... | reverse complement strand
TCAGCGACCTGAGCGATCGCTGGCGAAGCTCGGACCACGAGGAGCCGGGCTGGGAGCAGCCGGGCTTCAACGACGCCGCGTGGAAGCCGTGCGCCTCGACCGCCTTTTCAGCGACCGCACGCGCCTGGTCCATTGACAGCGAGGCCCCGGGCGCGTCCTCATCAAGCTCATGTTGATAGCCGAAAACTTCTCCCTGCTCCGCGTCCACAAAAACGTGATGTTCCTCTTTTTCCAGCGGCCGAAAATAACGCACTTCCCACAACAACAGGCGTGTGGCTTGACGGTAGATCCGGTCGGTCTCTTGAACGGAACGGCGCTCCAGCAGATAGGTGACCGCCAGTGGGTCCACATTTTCGTAAACCCAGGCGGCCCGATGATAGCTTCCGGGGTCGACACGCCGGGCTTTAAGAAAATCGCCGGCCACGCGAAAGGCGTCGTCTCGTGTGGTCTTAAGTTTGACGCCCTCCCAAAAGTGATAGACCTTCACCGCCGAGCCCGCCAGGCAAACCACGACAACTACCGCCGCCCCAATCAGGCGAGGCCGCGTGAGCGGCTGGTAGGCGAGCGGCGCTTCGGCCTCGGCAACAGCCGCCTCCTGCGGGACACGCGACACTCCGGCGCTGGCGTTGCTCAGAGACTCGTCTTCCTGAAACGTTCCCGTCCGGAGGTATGCGATCGCCGCCAGGATGAGCGGCACCAGCATTATGCCGGCCGTCACAGCGCCGGAAACCATCAAGTAGGTGTTGTGGGAGCGCAAGAGAAGAAACGCCGTATAAAGCGCGTCCACCGAGTAGTGCCAAATCAGCGTGGCCACGATCCCGAAGCGCCACATGACGACTCCGATGACGATGCCGGCCAACCCGACCTCCACCCCGCGGATGAAGAACGGTTGGTTGGGGTAAGCAGCGTGACCGAATCCCCATATGAAAGCGGCAAGAACCAACGCCGCCGGCAGAGACTTCAGAATTTTCCTGAGAAAAGGCACCGCGAAAGCGCGAAACATCAGTTCCTCAGAAACCGCGGGAAGAAACCCGATGAACAACACCCACACCCAGGGAATGCGAGTATTGAGGAGGTCTGAATATTTCACATCGGCCGGCGCCCAGGCTCCCAGGCGGTTGGCCGCGAGGTAGAAAATGGTTTGATAAGCGAAGAAGAAGAACGTGAGCCCGATGCCCACGACGTTGGCAATGAAAAAGGATTTGGAGCGGAGGCCCTTCCAACTCAGCGTGCGGACGAGGGAGGGCAGACCCGGAAAACCCTCACGGTAAACGGGCTCGGCGCTGGCCACCAAAAGCGCGATGATCACACCCACACCCAGGGCGCCGAAAAGCGCCTCCAGGATGTAGGTGGCGATGAAACTGAAATAGGGATCCGTGGTGCGATAATCGAATTCGGAAAGCGAAAAATCGTTCCATCGGCCCAGAAAATACAGCGCCGCTCCGATTAACCCGAACGCGAGCGCCATGCGCAAGGGGACGTCGCGATCCCGCAGGCGCCGCACAAGGATGATGATCATCGCGATGGCCAGAGCAAAGGAGAATACCTGGTCGACGGTTTGGGCCGAATCATTCCCGGAACGCAATTTCGCGTAGTCGCGCGTCCACTGGTCGGGGACCTTGACGAACTCGTTGTAGCCGGAGACGCGGCCACCCGCAACGTCGACCGCGATGCGCCAGCTTCCCTCCCCCAGGCTGACGCTCTTCTGCTTCCAGGTGAACGAGTGATCCGTGCGAGCGGGTCGCTTGGCGCTGCTTGAAATCACAAATTCAAGATCCGCGAGGTCTCGCTTCATCGCCTTGCGAAGAAAGTCTTCCGCGATGGCCCGGGCAGCGGAAGGATCAAGGTCCGCGCCGGGAGATTTTTCTTCCATCTCGTGAGCGAAGGCGACCACGTCGCCAGTGGGCGTCACGTCAACGCGAAACTCCTCCTCTTGCTCAGTCTTGAACCAGCGATGCGACCAGCGCCAGAGCCGCACCGGGCCGTGCGTCAGATCGTTCATGCGCTCCAGGCCCTGGCTGCGTTCGAGGTAGACTTTGGCGTCGTCGTCGTATCGAAAAGCCGCGGCATGGCGGTATCCAGCGACTTGGATACCGCGATCGGCGAGGAACCGCCGCGCAATGGGCTCCGAATCGTCTCGGGTCACCCGAAACTCAATAGCGGCTTCCGGGAACGCCCGCCAGAAGTACTTCACGCCGATGGCGAGTGACGCTCCCGCCACCACAATCACAACAGCGATGATTCTGTACTCTCTCGATGTCAGCTTAATGGGCACCGGATCCTTAGTTTCCCGCGGTTCGGGAACGACGAGGATTATATGTTGAAAGTTCGTAGGGGCGGGTCAAAAGTTTCTCGCAGATCACCCGAACAATCACCGTCTTTGGAACCGCTTCACCATCACCCACGCCGCCAGTCCGTTTGAATAATACTCGGGGATCTCTTTAACTTTGCCGTACCCCAAGGCGCTGTAAAACGTCTGTGCAGAGTGGTTGTTTTCCGCCGTCTCGAGATAGATCATCCGCAACGCCTCTTGTTGCGCCCATTCTTCGACCAACTTCATCAGGGCTTTGCCGACTCCCTTGCCCCGCATTCCACCAACTACATCAATGGTCACGATGTGTCCGACGCCCTGTGGTTCCCGATCTACAATAACAAATCCCACAATTCTTTCGTTCGCCAGGGCCACCCACGTTTTAGCTCCCCGGCGACCGATGAAACCTGTGAGTTCGTTTCGTGAATATGAGATTCCAGGAGGAAAACACTCCTGATCGATTCGGTAAAGCGTGTCGAGGTCCGAAGGCTGGAAGGGGCGAATCTGCATAACACTTATGAAGTATGAATTCTGAATTATGAATTGTGAATTGAAGAAAACCAAGTCTGGCCGCATCGCGTGCATCGCTTTGGGCGCCCAAACCCTGATGTTCACCATTCAGATTTCATAATTCATACTTCATAATTCCAAGCAGTCCTGTCTCGCGAAACCATCGCTCTGTCCGCCGCAGTCCTTCCGCCAAGTTCACCCTCGACCGATGGCCAAGTTTTTGTTCGATGTGCGTTTGCCGATAAACCGCCGTCCCGGTCAGGAAGCCCAGCGAGTTGGGTGGCACGCGAGACGCTTCTCTTCGTAGGGTGGCGACGAAGTTGCGGTAGTGAACCCATCCCTTGGCCGCCCACAAGGGTACGGAGGGAATCTTCCGCTTTCCAGCCATTCGCGCGTACGCGCCAAGAAACTCGCTCCACCTAATGGCGCCGTCATTCACGATGAACGCCTCGCCGACGGCGCGCTCGTCCTCAGCGGCAAGCAGGATGGCGTCAACAAGGTTTGAGATGTAAACATAATTCAGCAGTCCTCGCCCCCCATCAACCAAAAACATCTTGCCTTTCTTAATGCGCTTCAAGGGAATAACACTCCAGTGGGTCGAGCCGGGGCCGTAGACAGCCGATGGCCGGAGAATTGTGATCGGCAAGCGTCTTTCGCGGAGCGCGTTCAACACAATTTCTTCGGCGTCGAACTTCGTATCGCAGTACGGATCTCCGGAAGGGCGACGGGGGCTCGCGTCCGTGACCTCGCCCGATGCGGCCAATCCGAAGACGGCGATGCTCGAGAGGTGCACGAACCGCGCCACACCCGACTCAGCGGCCGCGCGCATGAGGTTCTCTGAGCCAACGCGATTCGATTGTTCAAAGATCTGGTGATTGGGCACAGCCGCGACCTGCGCGGCGGCGTGAACCACCGTGCCGCAACCCGCGACGGCGCGTTGAAGCGACGGGAAATCCGACAGGTCACCGCGGATGATTTCCACGCCGTACTTCGCCAACTCCTGACCCTTGGCGGGGTCGCGCACCAACCCGCGCACCGCCGCGTGCCTGACGTCGAGGAGTGTGCGCACCACATGACCACCGATAAAACCGGTGGCGCCGGTGACAAGAACCTTCTGGCTGCCGAGCTCCATGGATTCGTGTGGCGACCTCACCCAAGCCATCCACTCGAGCGAGGAAGATCTGGAGTCTCTCTAACGGATGATGTCCAGCAAACCGTCGATGTCGGCCTCGTTGTTGTACAGATAGGGTGAAACACGAATCATCCCATGTCGCAAACTCACGGCCACGTGCTGGGCCGATAATCTGTCAAACAGATGTCGAGTGGCTTCAGGTGACTCAGCCTGGAAGCATAGAATCGTCGAACGGCGCTCGGGCGCAGCCGCAGCTGAAAGCCGCAGACGTCGGCGTCGCACTCCATCCGCCAACCGATCAAGGAGCCGAGTGCAATGTTCGTTCACCGTTCGGACGCCCGCTCGCTGCACAAATTCGAGCGAAGCATCCAGCGCGTAAAGGTTAAGAAAATTCGCGGTCGCTGGAACGTCAAAAACTTCCGCCGTCCTGGGCAGAGTGAACTGATCGGTTGGCAGCGAGTCAAATTCCTCGCTGCCCTCGACGGTCAACCAGTTCACGACGGGCAAATCGAGGCGGTCCTGAACTTCCGGACTCAGATAAACAAAACCCGTGCTGTAGGGCCCCAAAAGCCACTTGTAGGCGGCAACCGTCAAAACGTCCACGGGCAACTGATGGGTGTTCAACTCGAGCGCGCCCACCCCTTGCGTGCCGTCCACCACAAAGAGACTGCCGTGCCGGTGCGCGAGCTCACCGAGCGCCGCAAGATCGATGCGCACTCCCGTGGTGTAGCTGACCCAATCGAGCGCCAGAATGCGCGTACGCGGCGTGAAGGCTGCCGCCACATCTTCCACGCGCAAATAGCCATCAACAGGCCTCACTACCTTCACCCCAACGTCCAGTCGTCGCAGGTGCAGCCAAGTAAAAAGGTTGGACGGAAAATTGTTGCTCGCAATCACCACCTCATCACCCGCTTTCAGGCCGAGGCCGGTCGCCACAATTCCAATGCCCTGAGTGGCGCTGTTGGTCAGAGCAATTTCTGACGGATCGGCGCCCACGAGGTTCGCAAGCCGCTTGCGCACGCTCTCCGTCACGTCAAAGAAGTGGTGCGACTCCATGCGCACCGGATTGCACTTCAACTCGATGGCTTGGCGAATCCGCTCGACTGTGGCGCGAGGAAAGGGCCCGTGGTAAGCGCAGTTCAGATAGATGGTGGGAACAAAGCTGAAGAACTCCTGCGCGAAATCCGGCATACGCGCCAAGAAGTTTACAACCTGGGCCTGAAAGAACTCAAGCGGAGACAAAAGCCTTCAGCGCTATGAAGCTAGAATTGGATTCCTGAAGACCCTTCCTATCTTCTCTCATAGTTCCCCAGTTGAACCATCGCTGCTTGCATCTCGCGTAGTTGAGCAATCCCCTCCGCCGAGACACCGGCTTCGCGCAAGTCATCGAGTGACCGGAACGACCCGCGCGCATCCCGCGCCGCGAGGATTTTTCGCGCCATCGCTAAGTCCATTCCCGGCACCGTCATCAACTCGGCGGCGCTGGCCGTGTTTAAGTTCATGGTCAACGGCTCGGTCCGCTTCGTTTCCCAGACAGCCGGCGCAATCTTGAAACCCGTGTTCGCCAACCAGAGTTCCGGGCCCAGATTCGCGTCCAAGGCTTCTCTTTCATCCGTCACTTGGGCAATGATGGAATCGAGCAGCTGAAACGCATGGTCCTGGCGATATGCGGCGAGATCGCCCCGACCGGCGTCCGTCGCCGCACGCTGCAACCCTGACGCCAGTGGCAGTGAAACCGTGGCACCCCAAGTCGTCTCGATAAACAACTCATACATCCGCTTTGCCTCATCCGGGAATAGCTTTGCGTACTGATCGACCAAGCTAATCATCGGTGGCCGACTCCATCCGGAGCCGTTCAGTTTCTCCATCGCTGCGAACAGCTTCAGGTTTACGTTCTCGTAAGGCGTGATCGCGTTCTCAGGCGCTTCGACATGGTCGGAGAGGAACGGCGCGTAAAACGCACCCTCGCGATAATGATTGCGGAGCCGGTTGTCGTTCACGATTCGATAGAACAGGGTTGCAATGACGCCTTCACTCGCCATCATCTCCTGGGCATTTTTTAGTTTGGTCGGCAAGAAGGTAGTCGAAGTGTCATCCTCGACGAAGAGGCGATACAGATCGGGATTGGGATCGAGCGCCAGCCCTGGCAGCGGTTTGCGATGGATGAACAGGTTGCGCTTTACCCCGTCGGTGCGCAGTTGGCCGTCAGCGGCGCTGAGCCACAACAGTTCAAGGTCGCTCGCAGTGGTGCCGCTCATCATCTTACGCAGATAGGCATTCGCCGTCGCGTCTCGCACGAGCGGCTGAAAGTGCTCGGCGTAACCCTCGTCGAATGCGGTCGGATAATCAGTCACAACCATGCTCTGGTGCATCTTCCGAGACGGCCCACGGCCCACACCTCCGGTGAGCGATCTCAGAATGAGGTGCCCCAGTTCGTGCGAGAAGATCTCCTCGAAATCGCCTCTATCGATGCTCTGCTGACTGATGACGAGGTCCACATAGCCGGCCAGCACCAGTTTGCGTTTCCCGCTGGCATCCTCCAGCCAAAAGCCGAACCGCGCAAAACCGCCTTCTTCGGTCGACATCAAGAGGTACATGGGTGCGGCGAGCCATTCTTCGACGGGCGTGTGGGCTGACTCCCGGCGCACCACGAGCAGGTTGCGCGCGTAGCGGTCGAGCCGAAGCGCCTGTTGAGCGAAGCTCTTGTCGAGTTCAGACCTCACGTTCGCGACGAGCGCGGTGGCCGGCGCCATGCGAAAGAGCGGATACGATTTGCCGTCCGGCGCGTTCGCAGTCACGACAGCCTGCTTGGCATCAAGAACAGGAATGAGGATTTCGCAGGGCACCGTCTGCGGCGGCGCAGCGTTGGCAACTGTGGCAAATAGCAGCAGTACACCAGCTATTTGGGTTTTCATGACTGTCAATATAGATCAAAGAGATGTCGCTTTGCGACTCTCTCCGCCTTGGCGTCTTCGCGAGCTTTGCGGGTTTTCACAGCATCAATCTAATTCTCTGCCTATCTCTGGAAGCTGAGCGAAGAAAACCGCGCCTTCAAATCGACAATCGGCAATCGTAAATCCGAGCGTCACTTGCGCTGCGCTTGCTCGACGTCGTCGTTCAAATGCTGGGTGATCAAGGCCGCGGTGTCGTCCACGGCCTTTTGCAGAGCGGGAGGGTTGAAGGGCCGAACGAGGTTGTCTTGCCAGATGGAAGCGCCCGTTACTTTGTCGGTGATGAACACCTCGGAGTGCAGAGTCTTGAGGCGGCGAGAGTCGAAACAGGTTCCGCGCATGACGGCATCGGCCTCTTTGGCCTCCGCGACAATTTGGAACCGTCCCATCTTCCCTATGGTCTCCACCAGCTTGTCGCTGAGCATGTTGTCAATGCTTTGGACAAAGATCTTCCTTATCCGAAGAAGCTTTTGTGCGTCAGTCGTGGTGGAAGAACGCGGACCATTCAGTGAGGCAGCCGTTGGCGGTCCCAGGGTGGGCCGAGGCTTGGATTCCTCCGGAGGGTGTTGCTCCTGCGGCCTGTCATTCTGCGCCCGACTCATCGGGCACGTGACCATCACCGCCATCAGGCCGAACGAAAACCATCGCATAGCAGCCTCGGCGATGTCAAAGGCATGCTGGCTCAGTCGCGCCGGACGTAGTCAGTTTGCGGACCGCCTTCCATCCGGCGGAGACCTTGGTTTACCGCCAGGCAGGCACTACCGCCTCAAGCTTTCCTTGTAGACCTTCTGTTGGTCCCTCACATCCTGAAGTTCCGCCCTCTGCTTGTCGCGAAGGGCGCGACGTTCTCGCTGCATCGCGTGTTTCCTCTGGTCGCGCACTCCCTTGGGAACACGCTGGCCTCTGTAAGACGCCTTCTCGTAACGCTGTTTGAGCTTGAGCTGCTTGCGCTCTTGCTTTTGACGGGTCTTCACGAACTGCACTTGAGACTGCTGCCTCTGGGCTGCTCTCCCAAGTGTCGAGGATACGCCAAGTACGGAAAGTCCGACCAACACCAAAAATACTTTTCGCATGCCACCTCCGCGCGGTCCTCAGGACCACAGTGACGGTTTCTCATTTGGCGCAAAGCGTCCCTGCGAGCTACTCCCGTCTGTCGGAATCCCCTCTGCTGCGCATTCTAGCTGGAATCCACCCGCAGCACAATAGCTTCTGTGAAGTCCGTACGTCATTTCCTCACCGCCGGTCTGGCATCAAGCGGTGAAGAACCTCTGCTTGTGGTGACACCCCAGGTCTGGATGACCAGGAGAAATCGGTTCCGGCTTGGAGTGCCATCAGGGTTCACTAGCGGATACAAGGGAGATTCATTCTCCGACATTTGAATGGCCCACCAGGCGCGCGGAAACAGGTTTTCGCTCCGCGCGCTCAGGACCTGTTGCGGGTTCAACTGCGACCACGTGGAAACCTTCAGAGGTTCACTCGTCGTGCTCGCCGTCAAGTGTGGAGGATAGTAAACACGGCCGGCCCACCCCCACAACAGACGGTTCTGAATGGGCCGCCACCACGGGTGGACGGCCAGCGGGCCGCTGTTCGGAATTGAGTATTCCGCCGCCGGCTGGGTGGAAAGCCGCTCCGGTGTCGAGTACCAGTTGTGAATATCCAGCAGGGCGTAGAGATTCGGAACTCTCATCGCTCGCAGCGTCGGTGAGAAGCGAATTGCTCTCCCGCGCACGGCAATGGAGTCGCCGAGAAACCAATTGTCCACTGCCTTCTCACCGGTCGGAAGCCATATGACCACATGGTGGAGGATCAGCGATTCACGCCGAGGCAGTCCCGAAAGCGGCCAGGCAGTGGTAACACTGCGCGTCTCGCCGGTCACATCGACCAACAGCGTCACGCGGTCCCCGACCAAAGCCAGGTAACCGGTCCGAATGATGGTTAAGGTTGCGGTGAAAAGCAGAATGACGAACAGAACGAGCTTAACTAGGACCACGAGAAGCCGAGGCGATTGTGTCGCCCGGCTCCCGGCGCTTCGGGCAACCGTCCACAGCGGCACGGCGAGAAAGACCAAAGCGCCGGTGGCCCTGGCTGGACGGTCCCAGACGAGCAGCGGCAACGCAAAGAGCGCATAGAGCCAGCCCAAAGCCAGAAACAACATTCCCGCCAAAAGGCGAAGAATCTTCGCGAATACACCGCGATTGCGCTGAAGATACACGAGAGTGAAGGATCGGATGGCCAGACCGAGAAACAGGGCTAGAATGAGGGCGAGCAGAGGGTTGTAAAGCAAAACCGGAATCGAACGCGCCGGAATCGGAGCGAGAGGCATCTTTTTATTGTAGCACCCCTGCCAAAGGGCAAAACCACAAGGTAAACGCAACCCTCCCCTCGCCTGCCTGTGCTGTGATCCCGGCCCGCGCCTAGGTCTGGAGGGTCTAACTGAGGAAGCCACGGAATCGGGCCGGCGAAACGCTGAACCCCGGAAAGATGTCTGACGCGTTTGGCGTCGCCAGGTGGCGGACGAGGACTTCTGCGAAGACATCGCGGAAGTCCGTCGTCAAAGCCAAATCTCGGCCTTCGTAGAGTTGGTCGGGCTTCAAGCCCGGCCATTCGCCGTAGACTTTTCCGCCCTTCACCGAACCGCCCAACGCGAACATCACGTTGGCGTGGCCGTGATCGGTGCCGCGATTGCCGTTCTCCCGCGCCGTGCGGCCAAACTCGGTCATGGTGAGCACGCAGATATCCGCCATGCGGTCGCCCATATCCTGGTGGAAAGCACACAGCGCGTCGCCAAACTCCTTGAGACGCGCGGCCAACTGGCCTTCCACCCCGCCTTCGTTCACGTGGTTGTCCCAGCCGCCAACTTCGGCGAAAGCAACCTCGAGGCCCACGTCGGCTTTGATGAGCTGGGCAATCTGCTGAAGGCTTCGGCTCAACGGGCCGCGGGGATACGCGACGCCGTTGGCCGGGTTGTAATTCTCGGTGCCGACGCGTTCGAGCGTGGTAACGGCGCTGAACATCTCGCGTGCCGTGCTGTTGAGGAGAGGATCAGAGGCCGAGGCGTACATCGACTCGACGACACTGTCCAGGCCGCCAGCAGGCGCGTGACCGTTCCCCTGCGGCACGGGAGGCATGCGCAATTTGAAGCTCCGCAAATCATCCATGGCCAAGGCCGGCGCGGTGCCCTGAAGCGTTCGCGGCATCCGTGGCGCGAAGGCCACGGCGCGAAACGGAGTGGCGTCCGCTTCGGGTGCGCCCTGCAAATACCGATTCAGCCAGCCGTCGGCCACCGACTTGATTCCGGGAGCGGCCGATTCCATGTAATCCTGCGCGTCAAAGTGCGAGCGAGTATTGTCCGGGGAGCCCGCGGCGTGAACCACGGCGAGGTGTTGGGCGTCAAAAAGAGGCTTTAGCGAAGCGAGGTTGGGGTGGAATCCGAAGAAACCATCCAGATCGATGGCCGCTTGCGCCGGCTCGCCTGCCCCGGAGAACGCGCCGCTCGGCGCCGGGATGGCGATGGTGGGCCGCATGGAGTAGTAGTCCTTTTCGGCAAACGGAACGACAATGTTCAACCCATCGGCGGCGCCGCGTTGAAAGATGGCCACGAGAATTTTTTTGCTCGCGCTGGAAGACGGCGGCTCGAGCGCGAACGCGGTGCGCCGCATGAAACTAGGCACAAACCCGACGCCAAAAAGACTCAAGCCCGCGGATTTCAAGAAGTAGCGTCTAGTCAACGCCATTTCACACCTCGCGAAACTAGCGTGCGTTCACCAGTTTTTGCTCGTCACTTGCCACTCGCCACTTGTCCCTTGTCACCGTCTTTGAAATTCCGGCGAGGCCAGCAGCAGGCCTGCCACCGTCCCGATTTCACGCGGTTGCGTCCCGCCGCCGCTTGCAGGGTTCTGGGCCCCCTGATGGACCCTCGCTTGAATGGCATCTCGCGTTTGGGGCGTCAGGTCTCCGCCCACCAGCCGCGCCGCCAGCTCTTCAACGAACCCACTCGGAGCAGGCTCGGCGGTCGGCAGCGCGACGTTCCTCCAATCGACTTCTGTTCCTCGAATTCGATTAGCCGCAAACAAAGTGGCAAAGTTGATGCGCGTCAAAAGCGTGCCGGAGTTGATCCAGGTGCTGGCTCGGTCAGGGAAGCCCGTGGGCGCCTGGTACTGAAACATCGGCTGGCCCATCCGCGCGATCATTTGTACCAGCTGGACGCTGGCGTCCGTCTCCGCGCCCAGCGCACGCACCGAACTCACCACGAGCTCCAACGGCGATTTCACCTTGGCGCGATAAGCCGCCTCGGAATAGAACTCCGGCGAGGTGACGATGGTCTTCAGCACCTCCCGAATGTCGCCATTGGTTTT
>Ga0187771_10003300_pt1 | contig 11260 bp, 8 predicted proteins | sample 0116_SJ02_MP15_1_FD_133139 | JGI IMG/M metagenome (GOLD analysis project Ga0187771, IMG submission 133139) | Tropical peat soil microbial communities from peatlands in Department of Meta, Colombia - 0116_SJ02_MP15_10_MG | ecosystem: Environmental > Terrestrial > Soil > Wetlands > Peat | place... | reverse complement strand
TGGGACTTCTTCAGCTCCCCAAGCGTTTTCGGTTTTTGCATTCGCCCTGACCCCACAAACATTATAGAACAAACGAAGCATCAACTCAAAGAATGATTGCACAGATGACGTCCGTCAGATCGCAGACCCCGCAAAACGGGGTCTGCGCCATCCAGCGGGAATCGGTCAATCACTCGATTTTTTTGTGGATATTGCCGTTGCCGCCGGCTTTTTCGCGCGCGTTTTGCACTCGGTCAAGTTCGGCGAGCAGCGACTCGAGCGTTTGAACCATCAGGTGAAGGCGGTCGGGCTCGTTGCGCACGGTCAGGAGTTGCTGTTTGAAGTCGAGGTCGAGGGGCAGGGAAGCGGCAAGGCGGAAGGAGAGATAGCGATAAGGCCGGGTGAGATGCACGGGCATGTCGGCAGCGCGGCGCAGCCGGCGGATCAGCTTGCTGAATAACTCGATGGCGCGGCTGGCCTCATCCTCAGGGGGCGTGTCGGGCCCATCGTCGTCGAAAAACTCCACCGCGGCGCGCAAATACGGCTTCTCCTCGTTCGTCAGCAGGATCTCGAAACGCCGTTTGCCGATGCTGAGGATGTCCATCTTGCCGTCCTCGTACTTGCGGGTGAGATTGACGATGCGCGCGCTGCAGCCCACCGTGTGCATCTCGTTTCCCTTCGCCAGCACCACGCCGAACTCCTGATGGCTGGACCCCGCCGCCTGGGCTCTCAGGCACTCGCCAATCATCTGTTTGTATCGGTCTTCAAAGATGTGGAGGGGGAGAGGTTCTTCGGGGAGGAGCACCACCTCCAGCGGAAAAAGCGGGAGCAGGATCTCTTCCATCTGCGGGCCTCGAAGGGCGGGGGAAGCCGACATCCGCGGCGCTTGTGAGCGCGCACAGTCATTGACCACGTCGTGGCGGAGCGGCGCGATTATAGCACGGCCGGTTGGCGGCCTGGATTTCGCGTTTCGAGGTCATCGTCCGCGTTCACGCCGATCCAGAGCAGGCAGGCGAGCAGGGTGATGACGGCGGCAAGATCCAGCGCCCGCGTCCAGCCGTAATGCGTGGCGATGTAAGCCGTGAGGATCGGAGAGACCCAACCGCCAAGGTTTCCTCCCATGTTCATCATCGCGGAAAGCGAGCCGGAGAAGTTCCGCGTGAGGTCAATGCACGTCGCCCACCAGGTCGCGGTGGCGAAGAGATTGAATCCCGCGGCGCAAGCCAGCAGGACAATCGCCGGATGGTTGGCCCGCGTGTGGGCGCCGGCAGCGAGGAAAAGGCCGGAAAGCGTCATCCCCAGCCAGACGGTGCATTGCCGCCCGCGACGCTTGCCCAACCGCGCCACCGCGCGGTCGGAAAACCAACCGCCCAGCGGAGAGAGCAGGAGTATCGCCAGAAACGGCGTCGCTCCCCAGAAGCTCCCCTGGGTAATCGTGAGGCCGCGAACGTTGACCAGATAGAGGAAGAACCAGGTGTAGAAGATGTAATTCGGATAGCCTTCGCAAAAGTAACTGAGCATCAACCCCCAGGCCGACCGGCTGGTGAGCAGTCTTCGCCAGGGCGGCCGGGCCGCCGCTTTTCTCATGGACTCCGGGTTTGGGGTTCGCGAATCCTCAATCCCCAATCGTGAATCTCGACTCTCGCTCATGCGGCTGGCATGGATCAGCGCAAGCTCGGTGGAGTTGACGCGGGGATGCTGCTCCGGCCGGCTGGTCGCATAGGCGTGCCAGACCACGGCCAACACGACTCCCATGAGGCCGCACACGTAGAAGGACATCCGCCAGCCCCAATGCTGCATGACCCAGGCGATAAGCCGAGGCGTCAGCGTTCCGCCCAGGCCGATCCCCATCAGGAACAGACTATTGCCAACCCCGCGGCCTCCTTGGCCCATCCAGAAGGCCACAATCTTGTTCTGATTGGGAAAGGCAGCGGCCTCGCCCGCGCCGATCAGAAATCGTATGACAAAGAACGTGGGGACAAGTCCAAACCAGGCGCGCAGGGGCAAGCGGGGCACGAGAGCTGTCGCCGCCGTGAACGCGGACCACCAGAGGATGGCGAGAGTCAAGATGCGGCGCGGGCCGAAGCGGTCGCCGATCCAACCCCAGGGGATTTGGAAAAGCGCGTAGCCCAGGACGAAGGCGCTGAGGATCCAGCCCAGCGTTTGGTTCGTCAGCGCGAATTCGTCCTGAATGAATTTGCCCGCGATGCCGAAGTTCAGACGGTCCACATAGGTGAGCCCCGTGATAAGCGTGAGCATTCCTAGCATGTACCAGCGAACGCGCGTGGGGCGGGGGTTGGGGAGGTCAGGAGAGTGAGGTATCAAAACGCGGCCAACTTAGCACAGAACGTGAGGGAATTCACCAATGTTAAAGGGGAATCAACATGCGCGCTGGCGGTTGACCGCTCACAAAAGCGTGCGGAATATGGGTCATTTTGTCCTAATTGGGCGCACTTGGGAGGGCGAGACGAATAGAGGAGTAACACAAAATAATTAGGTTACAGCCATAAGATTGACGATTGTCAGGTGTTTTATTGGCGTTCGTCATCGACAAGCGCATTTTGGGTACTTATGTTGCTTATCTAACTGCGCCGGGTCTTGGGTCTTGGAGCTTTGTGAGCGAGCTTCTCGAAAACCGCGGCCGCAGTTTTCGAAGCGGGCACAAATGCGCCCGCCATACCATACACACCGCACCCGAAGCGTCCAGTCAGAATCAGTCTGCCATGTCGATGCTCAGCCGCAGTGGCCGATCTTGCCTCCCCTTTCTGTTCGTAGTTTCGCTTGCTGGTTCGGCCCTGGCGGCGCAGAAAGAGGCCGCCCGTCCGGACCTCATCTTCGTACAGGCGGCGGTGGTTCAAGCCGGCAACCCCGCGGAACGCTTTCCGCAAGGCAGCCGCATCGCCCGGCTCGATCGGCGCAGCGCCTTGCCCACCAACCTGACGGCGGAGTTTTTTGCCGCTGCCGACCCTCAGGTGTCATTCGATGGAAGCAAGATTCTTTTTGCAGCGAAGGAAAAGCCCGCCTCCCCCTGGCAGGTGTGGGAGATGAACGCGGACGGCACCGCAAAGCGCCAGGTCACGCACTGTCCTGACGATTGCTTGCGGCCCGCTTACTTGCCGCGGGAGGAAATCGTCTACACCGCGCTGACGCACGCCGGTGCGGACTCAGCCTCGCAGTCGTACGTCAGCAAGCGCGACGGGTCGGAGGAGCACCCCATCACTTTTGGGCCCGGCGACTACGAAGTGGAGACGGTTCTGCAGAACGGCACCATCCTGGCCTCAGCCCGTTCCCCGTTGTTGCCGGCCGGCGCAGGGCTTGCCTTGGCGGGCAAGCCGGTGGCGCGCGGACTCTACACGCTGCGGCCCGACGGCTCAGGCCTTGCGGCGTTCCGTTCCGACGACGGCACGCCGGTCACGCGCAGCGAGGCCGCGGAATTGGACGACGGCTCCGTGGTGTTTGTGAAGCGCGACGCAACGAGCCAGGCGGCGGTTGGTCAATTAGCGATGGTTCGACGCGGCGCCCTCCACAATTCGCGCCTTGGAGCCAGCTCCGGACTTGCCTGCGCCCCAAAACGGCTCAGCGCGGACACGCTGGCTGTGGCTCGCGCGTCGGCTTCCGGCAAACCGAAGTTTGACCTTTATGCTTTTGATACGGCACGCGGCCAATTCACGGAGTTGATTTACCGCGACCCGAAACTCTCCAGCCTGGCAGCCGTCCCGGTGGCAGCTCACGCCACGCCCCGGTGGTATTGGAGCACGCTTAATCCGGCGCTCCAGGAAGGCTACTTCATTTGCCTTGACAGCCACACTTCCGGGGACGGGCTGCGCGGGAGAGGCGCGGCGAGTCTCTCCAAAGTCCGTGTGCTCGCCCTGGAGTCCGCGAGTGGCCGGGAACGCAGCCTGGGCGAGGCGCCCATCGAGAAAGACGGCTCGTTCTATCTCGCCGTACCGCCCGACCGTCCGGTGCGCTTCGAGCTCCTCGACGCCGCCGGCCGCGTGGTGAGCGAGCAGCGGAGCTGGATTTGGAGTCGCTCCGGCGAGGAACACGGCTGTGTGGGCTGCCATGAGAATCGCGCCTTGGCGCCCGAGAACCGCTGGCCACTGGCGCTGCGCCGGTTCGATGCGCCAATACGCCTGAAGTAGGGGCAACCCTTGTGGTTGCCCTGGACGGCCACCCCGAAGCTCCGGGGCCGCCGCCACTGGATTGAGGGTCTAATGCTGATTCGCTTGGCTCGCGAGTTCGCACTTATCCTGCTCGCTGCGGGCTTGATCGCAGTCGCTCTGCGTGTTCCGGCGCAGAACTCATCGCCCAGACCTCAGCCGGCGGCGCTTCCCACTTTCGAGGATGTCACGGACAAGTCCGGCATCCAATTCCGCCACTCCTTCGGCGAGCAGAAACTCAGCTCGATTCTGGAAGCCACCGGCTCCGGCTGCGCCTGGATTGATTACAACAACGACGGCTTGCTCGACCTCTATGTGGTCAGCGGGCGGTATCTCGAGGGCACGACAAAGTTCTCCAAGCCGGACGGCATCGACGCGACGAACCACCTCTATCGCAACAACGGCGACGGCACGTTCACCGACGTTACGGCCCAGGCGGGCGTGGGCGGCAAGGGCTTCGGCATGGGCGTGACGGTAGGGGACTACGACAACGATGGCTACGAGGACATCTACGTCACTAACTGGAATTCTTCCATTCTCTATCACAACAACGGCAACGGCACCTTTACTGACGTCACGGCGCAAGCCGGCGTGGACAATCCCCACTGGGGCGTGGGCGCGACATTCCTGGATTACGACCGGGACGGCAGGCTCGACCTCTTCGTGGGCAACTACCTGCAATTCGATCCCGACGCCAAGCGTCTCTATTTCACGGCCGACGCCTTCCCGGGCGTGCTCGACTACGAGGGCAGCGCCAGTCGGCTGTTCCACAATAACGGCAACGGGACGTTCACCGAGGTGTCGCACAAAGCGGGGATCGGCAATCCCGCCGGGCGCGCCATGGGCATTACCTCCGGCGATTATGACAACGACGGCTGGCCGGACATCTACGTCGCCAACGACACCATGGAAAGCTACATGTACCACAACAACCACGATGGGACATTCACCAACGTCGCCGCCGACGTGAACACCGCTTTCGGCGCCAACGGCGAAGCCACGTCCGCCATGAACCCCATCTTTGGCGACTACGACAACGACGGCTGGCCCGACCTGTTCGTCTCCGACATGCGCTATCACCGGCTCTTTCACAATCCCGGCCCCCAAGGGTTCTGGCTCGATACGACGGTAGAGACCGGCGTGGCGCAGGTCTCCGGCCAGTACGTGGCCTGGGGCGACGGCTTCTTCGATTTCGATAACGACGGCTGGAAGGACATCTTCGTGGTGAATGGCGGCCTGCATTGGCTGATTCCCATGGAGGACTCCCTGCTGCGCAACAACGGCGACTCAACCTTCACCGACGTGTCGAATCAGGCGGGCAGCTACTTCAGGTTCAAAAAGGTGGGAAGGGGCGCCTGCTTTGCCGACTACGACAACGACGGTTACATCGACGCCTTCATCGTGACGCTGGGCGGCAAAGGCATCCTGCTGCACAACAATCCGCCCGCCCCGGGCAAGCGCAATCACTGGCTGACCATCAAACTCGTGGGCACCAAGAGCAACCGCGACGGATTTGGCGCGCGGTTGGAGGCGATAGCGGGCGACCTGCACCAGTATGTGGAAGCGGTGGCGGAGAACGGCTACCTCTCCCAAGGCGACCCGCGGCCGCACTTCGGCCTGGGCCAGCACACCGAGGTGGATAAGCTCATCATTCGTTGGCCCAGCGGCATCAATCAGACCCTCGAACATGTGAAAGCCGACCAATTCCTCACGGTTAAAGAGCCTGCGGAAGGAGCGCCCATGTCGGGAGGCAGGACCCGATGAGCCGCAAGCTCGGTAACGGCGGGCCATATAGCGCCCCGATTTATCGACGCAGGCGCCGGCCTAAAGGCTGGCGCTACTTCGCGCTCGCCTGCATGATTGCGCTCCTCGGCTTAACGCCCCGCTCGCGGGCCTACTCCGCCACGCCGCAGGCTGTGAGCCCGGCGGGCGCGGAGCCCGAGTACCCGTCGCCCGTCGAGCTTCAGCTCTCCCCGATGCATCGGGGAGAGCTCTACATCGTCTGCGAGGGCAACGACTCCGTTCTGGCGTTCGATTTGCGCGCCAAGAAAGTCACCAAGCAGGTCAACGTGGGGCACAAGCCCCGGGGCGTCGCGCTTTCGCCGGACGGCAAAACGCTTTACGTCTCGAATGAATGGAGCGACACGGTCAGCGAGATTGACGCGGCAACGTTCACCGTCCGCCGCACGCTAAAGACCGGCTGGGGGCCCGTCGGGCTGACCACGGACCGTGCGGGCAAAACGCTCTACGTCGCCAACAGCCTCGGCAACAACGTCTCGCTAATCGATCTCGCCAGCGGCGAGGAAATCAAGCGCCTGCGCACCGAGCGCTATCCCTCCCAGGTGCTGCTCTCGCGCGACGGCCGGCGCGTGTACGTGTCCAACGTCCTGCCCATTCTGGGGCCGTACGATCAGCCCCCCGTTTCGGAGCTGCTGGCGATCGACACGGCACGGCAAGTCACGGCAGAGAGCATCCGCGTCCCTGGAGCGATTGAGCTGCGACACATGGCGGAGGCGCCCGCGGCGCAAGGCGGCTATTTGCTCGTGCCTCTGGTGCGGCCCAAGAACCTCGGACCGCTGATCGGCGTGACGCAGGGCTGGGTAGTCACCCACGGGATGGCGGTGGTGAGGCCTTCGCGGCTGCCTCAACCCCATGCGCCGCCTTCGCAGGTCCAGCAAGTGCTCCTCGATGACATCGATTATTACTACGCGGGCGGATTCGGCGTGGCGTTTACCCCCAACGGCCGGTACGCGCTGGTGACGTCCGCGGAGGCGGATGTTCTTTCAGTTCTCGACACGACAGCGCTGCTGCGGCGGATCCGGCAGGTTCCGCCCGACGAGCTGCCCAATCGTCTCGATTCTGCCCAGAGCTTTGTGGTGAGGCGCCTTCCCACCGGCCATAACCCGCAGGCCGTGGCGGTCTCGCCCGAGGGCCGCTTCGCCTACCTTGCCAACCGACTCGACGACACGGTGAGCGTTATCGATTTGGCGAGTTTGAAAATCACCGAGACCCTCGATCTCGGCGGGCCGAAGCAAGTCTCGTCGTTGCGGTTAGGCGAGCGGATGTTTAATGCCGCGCGCTACTGCTTCCAGGGCCAATTCGCGTGCGCCACCTGCCACCCGAATAATCACCTCGACGGGTTAGCTTGGAACCTCGAGACCCCGCGCCTGGGCCGCGACCGCGTCGCCAACCGCACCCTGCGCGCCATCAGCGAGACGGCGCCCTTCAAGTGGAACGGCAAGAATCCGGACCTCGCCACGCAGTGCGGCCCGCGCATCGCCAAGTTCCTGTTTCGCTCGGAGGGCTTTAACCCCCAGGAGCTGGAGGCGCTGGTGGCCTATATCAACAGCATTCCGCTGCCTCCCAACCGGCACCTCGCCGCCGACGGCCAGTTGACCGAGGCGCAGGAGCGCGGCAAGGCCTTGTTTTACCGCCGCCAAACCAACGACGGGCGCCCCATTCCCATGCGCCTGCATTGCAATTTCTGCCATCCCCCTCAACGGCATTATACCAATCAGCATAATATGGAAGTAGGTTCTGAAACCCCTTACGACACGATCAAGGCTTTCGATACGCCGCAGCTCGACCGCGTCTATGAGGACGCGCCTTATTTGCACAACGGCGAGGCGCTGACGCTCGAGGAAATCTGGACGGTCTTTAACAATTACGACACACACGGCGTGACGTCGGACATGAGCAAGGAGCAATTGAACGACCTCATCGAATATCTGAAGACGCTTTGAGAATTGCCGATTTCCGATTTTCGATTGTCGATTTCAGAAACTGGATTTTGGGCCATGATTTTGATTCTCGTGTTGGGCCTTCGGTTTTGAGATTTGAATTTGCATTTTTGATCTTGAATTTGGAATCCGGAATGTTGGATCGGGAAGTTCGAGAGCGCACCATGACCCACCAAGCAAAATCGCAGTCACTGAGCATTCTGGCCTGGCTCATCGTGGCCTCGGCGGCCGCCTCGGCCCCCGCCTGGGCGCAGCAGCGGCCGCCCCTCATCACGCGCTGGGAAAATCTGACCACCGCCAATGGCATGCCTGACGCCAAGGTCTTCTGCGTCACCGTGGACGGGCCGCGCGTCTGGGCAGGCACCGAGGACGGTCTGGTCCTCGTGGAAAACGGCCGGGTGCAGAAAGTCTTCAAGCCGGAAGACGGCCTGGCGCACCGCGCGGTCATGGGCCTGGCCGTGGACAAGAACACCGGTGACCTCTGGATCGCCACCTTCGGCGGCGTGAGCCGCTACGCCGGCGGGCGCTTCGAGAATTTCCGCAACCTCACCAGCGGGCTGCTGAACGACGTTTGCTATGGCATTGCCGTCCAGGACGAGTTCGTCTGGGTGGCGACCACGGCGGGGATTAGCCGCTACAACACGCAGACCGGCGAGTGGACCAACTGGAGCGAAAAGAACGCGCCCTTTCACGAGCCCTGGACTTACGGCATCGCCGTCGCCAAGGAAATCGGCAAAGTGTATTTCGCCATGTGGGGCGGCGGCTTGATCGAGTACGACCTCGCCAAGGGCTACATGAAGGCCTACACGAAACCCGACGAAGAGATGGAGATGGTGCTCTTCCGCAACCAGGGATTGATTCACATCATCGTCAGCAACGTCGCCTTCAACCCCGACAGCAAGATGATCTGGGCTTCCACCTACTTCGGCCTGAGCGGCTACGACGGCCGCGACTGGCACAACTACCTGGCGAAAGACAGCGGCCTGGCCTCGGACTTCATCAACGCGCCCAAAACCCGCCACCACGAAGTCTGGTTGTGCACGGACAAGGGATTGAGCTACTTGGACTACAAGACCAATACCTGGGCGAACTATCGGCCGCAGAAGCAAACTGGCCGCGGTGAGATCGAGATCGTCTGGCCCGACGGCAAGAAAAGCAAACTCGAGACCGCCACGGCCCTGGCTCACAATTACATCCTTAACCTGGATTTTCAGGGCGAGGACGTTTGGGTGGCCACAGCCCAAGGGCTGAGCCACGGAATTCGCGAACCTCAAAAGGAGAAGCAACTTTATGCCACTCTCAGCAACCATCGCACCTCGCAAAGCGCGCCAGCCGCTCCCGAAAAAAGCCGTTAGCGCGCCGCAAGTGCTGAACGAAGCCTACGCGTACCCCAAGCCCTCGTCGTTTTCGCGCGCCCTGCGGCTGGACATCAAGGGGGTCACCATCCTGCTCATTTCGGGCACGGCCAGCGTGGATGAAAACGGGAAGACCGTTCATGCGGGCGATTTCCGCGCCCAGACCTGGCGGACTTACCGGAATATCACCGGCCTGCTCGAGGCGGAAGGGGCCACGTGGAAGGATGTCGTGCGCACCACCTGCTACCTGCGAGACATCGAGCGCGACTACGAGGCCTTCAATGAAATCCGCACGCAGTTCTTTGCCGAGCAGGGTCTCGACCCGCTGCCGGCCTCGACCGGCATTCAGGCCATCCTCTGCCGGCCCGACTTGCTGGTGGAGATTGAGGCCATGGCGATTTTCGAGTCCGACCGTGGCTCGAGCGACGACGGCAACGGGGAACGCTCCGCGGCATGACCGCGGCATCGTCCGTTGTCCGTTGTCAGTTGTTCGTGGTCTGTGGTTCGGCGTCCGCTTCTCGATGTGGGTTGCTAGGTGAGTGTGATGAATTTTTCGAGGCGCGATTTGGAATGTGAAATCTCAGATTCTCGAATTCCGATTTTCGATTATCGAGTTTCTAATTTCCAGTTTCCGCATTTTGGCGGGAGTAGCGTACAGGGAAGGGAAGGTAGGCCATGAAAATCGCCGGACAAGTCAGCATTGAGGATCTGCCGCGCATCGCTCCGCTGCTGAGCCGCGCCACAAATCCCCAATACAGCGATCGCCAGACGCGGGTGGTCGAGGTGCGCGGGGTGCGCTTCGGAGAGGGCCGGCCCGTGGTGGTGGCCGGGCCCTGCGCCGTGGAGACGCACGAGCAGACGGTCGGGATCGCGCGCGCCGTGCGCGAGTCTGGCGGCGACATGCTGCGGGGCGGCGCCTACAAGCCCCGGACCTCCCCGCACGATTTTCAGGGCACCGGCCTGGAGGGCCTGTGCATCCTGAGCGTGGCGCGCGAGGAGACCGGCCTGCCCGTGGTCACGGAAGTGATGGACCCGCGGTTGGTGAGCGAAGTGGCTAAGTACGCGGACATGCTCCAGGTGGGCTCGCGCAATATGCAGAATTATCCCCTGCTCGCCGAGGTGGGCCGCGCGCACAAGCCCGTGCTCCTCAAGCGCGGCATGGCCGCCAGCCTGTGCGAGTGGCTGGGCGCGGCTGAATATATCGCCAAGCAGGGCAACCTCGATATCGTCCTCTGCGAACGCGGCATCAAGGCGTTTCCCTCCGGCGAGTACGCGCGTTACGTGCTGGACCTGAGCGTGATCCCGGCCGTGCAAGCGCACACATTTCTGCCCGTGATCGTCGATCCCAGCCACGCTACCGGCGTCGCGGCCATGGTCGAGCCCGCCAGCCGCGCGGCGCTCGATTTCGGCTGCGACGGCCTGATCATTGAAATCGCGGATCTCCGGAAGGGTCCACCCAAGTGCGATGCCGCGCAGGCGATTGATGTGAGCACACTGGCGCGAATCGTCAGGTTTGCGCGCTCGCGCGCGGAGGAGTTACAAGAACAAATCACCGCCGCGTAGCTGTAGCGGCGGTCTACGACCGCCGGCCGGCGCTCATAGAGCGCCGCTACAGCGCGTTGCCTCAAGAGGCGGCGCTACACAAGGTGAAATCATGAGCCGACGAATTGGTAGGCTGCTTTTGATTTTGCTCCTCGCCGCCCCGGCCTGGCCGCAGACGGCGTCACCTGCAAAGGATCAGACTCCCCCCAAGCCCGAGCCGCGCTACGCCAACATGCCGGATGAGGCGGTGCCTTTTCGCCGTTTCACCAAGCCCTACTACGACTGGTTTGTCGAGGAGAACACCCTGCAATACAACGGCGCCGCGGAGCTGCGGCCGGACGGCGACGTGTCGAAATTGAGCGAGATCGCCATCGGCATGTTTGCGCCCGTCGAAAACAATCCCGAATCGGTTTTCGGCGTTCCCGCTCTGCACGGCGCGCAGTTGGCCGTCGAGGAGGCTAACGCCCGCGGCGGTTACAGAGGA
>Ga0187771_10003299_pt1 | contig 11268 bp, 11 predicted proteins | sample 0116_SJ02_MP15_1_FD_133139 | JGI IMG/M metagenome (GOLD analysis project Ga0187771, IMG submission 133139) | Tropical peat soil microbial communities from peatlands in Department of Meta, Colombia - 0116_SJ02_MP15_10_MG | ecosystem: Environmental > Terrestrial > Soil > Wetlands > Peat | place... | reverse complement strand
TGTGTTCTTCTTTCAACGATCCGACGGCAGACAAGGAAATAATCCGCTCAACCCCGAGTTGTTTGAAGCCGTAAATGTTGGCGCGGAAGTTGAGCTCGCTTGGCAAAAGCTTGTGCCCACGGCCATGGCGGGCCAGAAATGCTACCTTGCGCCCCTCCAAAGTGCCCAGCACATAGGCGTCGGAGGGATCGCCGAACGGGGTGCGCTGGCGTTCCTCATGTACGTCTATGAACCCCGGCATGGAGTACAGGCCGCTTCCGCCAATGATGCCAATTTCCGCTTGTGACAAGCTTCCCCCTATAGCGCAATGATCTGCAAATGGATGATTATACAAAACGCGTCGTCAAGCTTGTGATCGGCCAGAGCATTTCTCGAGTCACTGTAGAGCGAGATTTGTGAAAGGGCACGACTTTAGTCGTGCCGACAACTCTCGTTCCTAAAGGCACCCGAGCGCGCGCCAGCGAGCGAGGATGACGCGCCGCCTCCTGCGCAAACTGCCGAGAGCATTCCAGGCCAAGGATTTCGGCACCATCTGGATAAACACTCTAGTTTGCACTCTCCGAAACTGGCAACAGTTCCTGCTCCAGGCGCTCGGTCGTCGGCGCGTCGAGGCTTTCGGTGATCAACACATTGTTTTCTCTGACGGAAATCACCACGCGACCTTCCTCGGTCACCCACGTGTGTTCTCCGCTCAGCGTTTCGACTGCCTGATCCTTTGCTGCTGACTTGCTCTCTGGCTGAGCTGTGTCGTTTACATGCTTGTAGCGACCCGCTAACGAGCTTGCGTAGATCGCGGCAAACTTGCGGGCGCTTGCGGCGTCTGCCCAACGCGAAAGATACAACACTCCAAGCGGTGCAGCCGTATTGTCCTTGGGCCGGACGGCATAGTAGTACCCTCCGCGCCATTGCGGATAAATCTTCCGCGACGCTTCCATCCCGGCGTACTGCTCCACCAGGACGCCCACGTCAAACTCGCCAATCGCGCCAATATCGAAGCGGTCATAATTTTTGAAATCCGCTTTGAAGTCGGGCAGCCGCATCTCCTCGATGTGCTCATTGGAGAGATACGTCTTCGGCTCCATGACCTGCCGGGAATTTCCCGGCGGATGAGTGAATACACCAAAGAAGGCCTTCTCTTTGCCCCCGTTCTGCATCAGCTGCGCAATGAAATCCATGCCATAGCGGTAGGGAAAGGTCAGAGTCTCTTGCAGAAAAATCGGCGCACTCTTGAATTCCGGCAAATCCGCTGCACCCAGCAGCATGGAGTTTTCCATCGCCTCCGCCAACTCCGGCGACGTCGCCAAGGATCTCCCCACCGGAGCCAGCATGTAGTCCATCAATGTCACCATTGCCTGGCCTTCCACGACTGCCTCGCGTGCAGTATCAGCTTCGTCAGCCTCGATGTCGGCGGCGGTGGGATTTTCCTTTTCGTCGACGTCGGTGCCGCCCTCCTTCATCCACTTTTCCAGATCGAAGGACTGATCCTGCAGCGCGTGGGTAAGTTCATGGGCCAGCACCGGACGTTGCTCGTCGGCGCCAAGCCAGTCGAGCAGATTGACAGTCTTGGTTTTCTCATCGTAGTAGCCCGCCACCTGCTCACGCAGCAAGGTCAGCAGAAACGAGCTCAGGTCGAACTCCCGCGGCAGAAGGCCGAATTTCTTCAGCACCAACTCGGAGCGCTGCAGTCGCTTCGCTTCCTTGTCCTCACCCAAGTTCTTTTCGAGGTAGGCCACCACCTGCTCGCGGCTGGCCAGCTGGCGTTTCACCTCGTGCTTGACGGGCAATCCAGTGTCCTTGCTGGCAAACCTCAGAATCTGATCCACGGAGCGGAAAAGCTCTTGCGCCTCTTTCGCCGAGATCTTTTTCTCCGGCTCGTGCAGAGCTTGGGCTTTGCCAGCGTTCTCAGTCGATGGGCCGCTTTGTGCCGGTGATTGCTGGACCCCGGACGCCGATGGAGCAGGCTGAGTCGCAGGCGTTTGCGCAAACGCCGACGAGGCGATCAGCAATAGCGACCAGAAGGCGAGAAACCGACCTTGCGGTTTGCGGTCCGTTTTCTTGCTTGTTCCCATTGATGTCATTTCTGAGAAGGCAATCACTACGATATCGAGGCTTGAAGAATTGAACAAGAGAAATGGGGCGGACAGATCTGGGCCGCAACTCCACCATTCTGGAAATCCTCAGGTGAAATTGTGTCCGTCGTCACAACTCAGCCGATCCGAACTTGCTCAAAATAGACGTTGGCAGCCCCGTGGAAGCGCACGGCTTCGAGCCGTGCGGTCACGATCCTGTATTAGGAGGCGGCTTCAGCCGCTGTGCCATGGATAACTTTTCCGATCGGACATTCTTCGTCACTTCGGTGACCTGGGAACGAAGATCAATATTTCGTTCTGATCGTTCAGCTACGCTTTTTCTTGCAACGCTGTTTGGTTATCGTGATCGGGGTCTGTTTCAGCTCTACGAGTTTGTTGTGATGCCAGACCATATTCACTTGCTCTTAGCTCCAAGGCGGACGATCGCGCTCGAACGGGTAATGCAATTTATCAAAGGCGGCTACTCTCACCGCTTTATGACAGAGACTGGATCGAGAATGGAGATCTGGGAGCGCAGTTTCACGAATCACCGTATCCGCGATGCAGCCGACTATGAAAGGCATCGGAGCTATATTCATCTGAATCCAGTGCGGGCAGGGCTAATTGATCTGTCGGAGGATTATCCCTATTCGTCCGCGCATGCAGGGTTTGCACTCGACGAGGCGCCCCAGCGGCTAAAGCCGGTCGCATAAACGGCTCTTTCGGCACGGCTGGAAGCCGTGCCCTTCCACAGTGGAGAATGCTAACCTCCAACCCTCTCTGCCACCCACTCTCCCGCTTCCCTCGTTCCCAGAGTTCCGCCAACATCTACCGTTGTTTTTTTTTGCCGAACGGCTTCCAACACAGCAGCCTCAATCCTCTCTGCTTCGCTCATCAGCCCTAAGTGATTCAGCATCATCGCCGCCGTCAGAATCGCGCCAAACGGATTGGCCATGTTCTTCTCAGCGATCGTGGGTGCTGACCCGTGCACTGGCTCAAACATCGACGTCCTTCCGGGATGAATATTGCCGCTGGCCGCCATGCCCAGCCCACCCTGCAAAGCAGCAGCCAGGTCGGTGATGATGTCGCCGAACATGTTGTTGGTCACAATCACATCGAACTGACGCGGATCGCGAACCATCTGCATGCAGAGCGCATCAACGTACATGTGCTCGGCTTTGACTTGCGGATACTCGCTGCTCACTTCCTTGAACACGCGCTGCCACAGGCCGCCGGCGTGCGTCATGGCATTCGACTTGTCGCACATGAGCACGCGCCGGCGTGGCGAACCATCCTGCTTGCGGTTCTGCTGACAGTACTCAAAGGCAAAGCGAATTACGCGCTCCACTCCTTTGCGTGTGTTGATGTCTTCCTGGGTCGCAATTTCATCTGGCGTACCTTTCTTGAACACACCGCCCAAATCGCCGTAAACGCCCTCGGTGTTCTCACGAACCACAACAAAGTCGACGTCTTTTGGCTCGACTCCCTTCAGCGGGCAGAGAGCCGCATCGAGCAATCGTACCGGCCGAACATTGGCGTAGAGGTCCATCTGAAAACGCATGCCCAGCAGAATCTCCTTCGCATGGATATTGGTAGGGACGCGAGGGTCGCCGAACGCGCCGACCAGGATCGCATCGAAGTCGCGACCAAGTATGGCAAAGCCATCGCGAGGGACCGTGACGCCGTCAGCCAGATAACGATCTGCACCCCAGTCGAAATGGGTAGTTTCGAGATCAGCGCCAGAGGCTTCGAGCACTTTCACGGCCTGCGGAATGACTTCCTTTCCGACGCCATCACCCGGAATGATGGCGATGCGCTTTTTCTGGGTCACCGCTGCAAAATAACACAGTCCAGCGTTGCGCCGCTCCGGCAAGAGTCGCTACAGCCACTTGTATAATCAAAATTAGAGGCATGATGCTGACGGCTGACAAGCTCGGAACGCCCGTGTCGAACCATGACGATACTCGCGGGGAATTCACTGCTCTCGTGGCGGATTGCGGCATTTACGGCCTCAGCGGCCGTGCCAAAGTTCGGCTGACGGGCAATGACCGCATGCGCTGGCTGAACGGTATGGTAACCAACAACATCCGTGATCTCGGCCAGGGGCGAGGCGTTTATGCCTTTCTGCTGAACCCGCAGGGCCATATTCTGGGCGATCTGTACGCCTACAATCGCGGCGAAGCGCTGATCGTAGATACCGATGTAACGCAAGTGAAAAAGCTGTTGGCGACGTTCGATCACTACATCATCATGGACGACGTCGAGGTCGAGGATGTAAGCGAGAAGCTGGCTGCCGTAGGCGTTTCCGGACCAAAGTCGCAGCCGACTCTGCGGGGCGCAGGCTTTGTTTTGCCCGCTGCTGAGCCGTTGCAGTTCTTCGATGTTCAATGGCAAGGGTTGACGGTGACGGTCGTGCGCGGTGACAACCCTGCTGTAGACTCCTACGAGTTGTGGCTCGACCCGGCGCAGGTCAGCCTTGCCCAGCAAGTAATTTGCGCAGCAGGCGCAAAGCCCGTCAGCAGCACAGCGCTCGATTTGCTCAGAATCGCGGCTGGCATTCCGCGCTATGGCCAGGACATCCGCGAGCGCGACCTGCCCCAAGAGACCGGGCAGCAACGCGCTTTGCACTTCAACAAAGGGTGCTACATCGGCCAGGAGATCGTCGAACGCATCCGTTCGCGTGGCGCGGTGCATCGCAACTTTACCGGATTTCGTATCAACGGAGACGTGCCACCCCCGAGCACGAAGATCCAGTGTGAGGGCAAGGAGGTGGGCGAGATCACGAGTTCCGCGTCGCTACCGGCTGGCGCACGCGAGATGCCGGTTGCACTTGGCTACCTGCGGCGCGAAGCGGCTTTGCCGGGAAAACAATTGTCGGCCGCTGGATCCCAACTCACCATTGCGGCGCTGCCGTTTGCCGAAGTGTTTGCACACCAAGACCAGTGAACTTGGAGGAATGAATATGCCTGAAAAAAAGGAGAGCTTTACCGTAACCGATCGCCGGTTGTTCACGCCAGATGGCGAACTGCGCCGAGAATCGGCGCCGGAAGAGTCTCGGGAGGTAGCCAGCCAACCGGCGGCGACACCAGCCGCAGCGACCGTGACGCCAGACATGCCGCCCACTCCGACGGCGGCTGCACAGCAGGAGCAGGCAGAGGCATATCGCAAGTCCTCGAAGGAGCTTGACAGCCGCGTCGAACTTGGCAGCCACTCGGCCAAGAGCCTGGAGATGACGTTCGAACGCTTCCTCGCCTCGTTTTACATGACCGCCATGGTACAGCTTGGCTTGATGCATGAACAGGGAGGCCAGCCGCGGGTTGACTTGATCGGCGCCCGGCAAACCATTGACACGTTGGCTCTACTGCAGGAAAAAACCAATGGCAATTTGACGGCAGCGGAAGATAACTTCCTGCAAAACTGCTTATACGAGCTCCGCATGACCTACGTAGAAGTGACCAATGCTTTGTCCCGTCCGCCGGCAACAACCGCCGGAACCGCGAAATCATGAGGGCGACACTTACTGTTCTGGGAAGCGGCACATCGATGGGAGTGCCCACCGTCGGCTGCGACTGCGCGGTGTGCCAGTCTCCTGACCCGCACGACCGCCGGACTAGACCCTCCGTGCTGGTGGAATACGCGGGCAAGTTAGTTCTCATCGACACCACTCCGGATTTCCGCGAGCAAGCGCTTCGCGAGAATATCCGGCGAATCGACGCCGTGCTTTACACCCACACTCACGCAGACCACATTCTGGGCATCGATGACTTGCGCCCACTAACCTATGCCCACAAGCCCAACAAGCTCCCTTTGTACGCCAAGCCCGAAGCGGCCGATTTTATCCGCAACATGTTCCGTTACATTTTCGACGCCGACTACAAGTTCGGGGGCTTGCCGCAGGTGGAACTGGTTGCGCTTGACGGGCCGGTCAATCTGTTTGGCGCTCGCTTTGAGCCGATTCCTGTGATCCACGGAGAAGCGGTGATCTACGGCTTCCGCTTTGGATCAGCCGCGTACTTGACTGACCACAGCGACATTCCCGAGGCCTCGTATGAAAAGCTGGAGCACCTCGACATTCTGTTTCTGGACGCGTTGCGCCACAAGCCGCATCCTACGCACTCTACAGTCGAGCAATCGCTCAAGATCGTGAATCGTCTGCAACCGAAGCGGGCTTTCTTCACCCACATCTGCCACGACCTGCCGCATGAGGGAACGAACGCGCTGCTTCCAGAGAATGTTCGCCTCTCTTATGACGGGATGAATCTGGAGTTTGAAATTTAACGTCTGCCCATGCGAGTGTTTCACAAACTCGATGACATTCCCGCTGGCTTCGGCTCCACTCTGGTCAGCGTCGGAAACTTTGACGGTGTGCACCGCGCTCACCGCAAAGTGCTCGACACCATTGTGGAAAGAGCTCGCAACCAAGGGCTCAGATCGATGGCGGTGACCTTCGAACCGCACCCCATGCGGATACTCCGTCCGGATTCTGCGTTCAAACTGCTCACCCCAACTCCAGAAAAGGTGCGGCTTCTGGCCAGCACAGGACTCGACGCCACTCTCCTGCTGCCTTTCGGCCGCGACCTCTCCTTGATGACACCGCATCGCTTCGCACACGACATCCTGACCAGAGCCTTACGCGCCAAGGAAGTCCACGAAGGTTACAACTTCCATTTTGGACACCGGGCAGAAGGCGATGTTGACCTGCTCGCGAAGTTCGGGCGGGAGATGGGATTCAAGGTTGAGGTTTATTCCGAAATGCGATTGCGCGGCGAACCGGTTTCCAGCAGCCATATCCGCAAACTCATTTCCGCGGGATGCGTCAGCCGCGCACGCCATCTTCTGGCCCGGCCGTTCAGTATCCTGTCCACCGCCGGCCGCGGGCACGGTCGCGGCTCAAAGCAAACGGTTCCGACCATCAATCTAAGCCGCTACGAGGAACTTGTGCCCAAGTACGGTGTCTATATCACTCGCGCCCGAGTGGGGAACGAGTACTTTGATGCCGTCACTAATGTCGGAGACCGGCCGACATTCGGGCCTGATTCATTCGCGATTGAAACTCACCTGCTGAATTTCCATCCGCTCGATATCGTCGCCGAAACCGAGGTCGAGATCCACTTCCTCTGCCGCATCCGAGATGAAATCAAATTTCCCTCGGTGGAGATGCTGCTTGAACAGATCGGGAAAGACATTCGCACAGCAACCCACTATTTTCAATTGCTGGCTGTCAACGCGCGCTCGCGATGACCGCGGTACACAGGCTAGCATTCACTATTCGATCGGTTCGATCACACTGACCGGTTCCCGCAGTTTTCTGTCCGGCAATTGCACCACCACTGTCGCGACCAGTACCAGCACGATCCCGAGCGCCTGCATGGGACGCATCAGTTCACCAAGTACAATGGCGGCAATCAAGATTGAGAACACCGGTTCCAGGCAGCTGACTATGATCGCACGGGTTGGCTCCAGATGTTGCAATCCGGCGAAGTAGAACGAAAACGGCGCCATCACCGAAACCAGCGAAAACACGAGCAGAAAGAGCCACTGCGCGGAAGAATAATGCGCTGCCACGATCCTCCACGGTGGATTCACCACAGTCCAAAATAGAAAAGCGCTGAAAACCGCGTAGAGCAGCACGGTCCACCGATCGTGCCGCGCCAGGACGCTGTGTCCCGCAAGGTTGTAGAAGGCAAACGAAAACGCGGCCAGTAACGCAGCCCCCACTCCGATGGCATCAAGCCGCAACCCTTTGCCGCTCAAAATTCCAAGAACGAGCGCAATCCCCGCCAACGCCAGGACGACAGCCGAAATACGTTGCGCGGTCGCTCTCTGCTGTCCCCGCGCCACGGTGTAGAGCAGCACCCAGACAGGAGCCGTGTACTGCAGAATGATGGCAGTGCCAACGTTGGTCCTCTGAATCGCCAGGTAGTAGAAGTAATTTGAGGCAGCCACTCCCAGAACGCCCAACACCAACATCCGTCCAACATCGGCCACTGGCAACTGAATCCGCCGCCATCCCCGAGAGATGAGCAGAGCAACCAGCAACACCAGGAAAGAAAACGCGACTCGGCTTTGCGAGAGAATCAGCGGGTCAATGGGAGGCAGCGCTTCGCCCTTCGGCAGCAATCGGCCGGTGAACGCCGCACGTCCCAGGGTAGCGGCGATTCCCCACCAGAACGCGGCGATGCCAATGTAGAAATATCCGCGGGCGGGATGAGGATGCTTCTGCAAAGAGTTTCGACGAGCTTTACTTAAGAAATTCTAATCGCCATAATCGAACGAGTGTCGCGCTTCTCGCCGCCGTTTATTTTCGGAATCTTGTTCGTCGTCACCAGTTCACCACCGGCTTTAGCTCCGAGGTCCTAGATTCATGTTTTTCGTGAGGCCCGTTCAGTCCAAGTATTCAATCCGATAACTGAACTTCGCGGTCTTATTCAGCATGGCGGCGACCGAGCAGTACTTCTCTTCGGAAAGCTGCACTGCATCTTCTACTGCTTTGTGGCTCGCCTTGCCGCCTACTTTGTAGACCAGCCGAATCTCAGTGTAAACCGACGGCGGAGTCGTAGCCCGTTCGGCTTCCGCCACCACCTCCAAACTGGCGAGGGGTTCGCGTTTCTTTCGCAGGATGCTCACCACGTCGTAGCCCGTACAGCCGCACAGACCAATCAATACCAATTCCATCGGACTGTTTCCCGCTCGCTTGTCGCCGTCGACGACAATGGTATGTCCGCTACTGGCGACGCCATTGAATTTTTGTTCTGCAACCCAGGTAGCTTTTGCTTCGGTCATGTTCTCCTCATCGGCGATTATCGGTCAGCGGCTCTGGATGGATGAGCACGCGAAACAACTCCGGCTCCGCCAGCTTGAAACGAATTTCCAACTCCGTTTGAACGTCGTGCACCCGCCACAGCGGCAAATCATCGGACACGGTGCAATGGCAAGAAATATATAACCGGTTTCGGACCCGCTTGATTTCTACCTCATGCACGTCAACTACGTCCGGGACCCCGGAGGCGAGCTCTTTCAGTTTCTTCTCCAGCGTCGCGTCCCGCACAATTTCGTCGCCCGTCTCGATCGTCGCGGGTTCACTTTCAATGTGCGTCAGGATCGTGGAAATCTCCGGCACCTCGCGGCGAATCTCCGCTTCCAGCAAAGTCACGCGATCATGCGCTGCTTTCATCGTGAGTCGCTCATCGAGCTCCAGGTGCTGTTCCACGTGCAGCCGTCCGCCGAAGTCCTGCACGCTCACATCGTGCACATTGAAGTTGTGCCGGGTGGCTACCGCCCGCACGCGGTCGAAAAGGTTCTCAGCACGCCCTGCCCGCGGCACGGTGCGGACAATTACGTCCGCTCCCGGCAGAATTCCCTGCACCGCTGCGGTAACGGCCGCGGAAATTTGTTCAGACCGCTGAAAAGTCACATTACGCGCCATGGCAACGGAGAGATCGGCGAAGTACCGATTTCCCGCTCGGCGAATCCGCACTCGATCCACTTCCAACAGTCCAGGCACCTCGCGCACCGCAGCTACGATCCTGGCTCGGGCGCCTGCTGGGGCCGCGTCCAGCAACGCATCGATGGTCTGCCGAGCCAGGCGCGAACTGACCCAAACCACTACTCCGGCCACAAACAGCGCGGCCACAGGATCGGCATCGCGCAGCCAATCGACACCGTACCGACGACCCGCAATTACCAGCACCAAGCCCAGTACCACTACGCCACTCGACCAGATGTCGGTAGAAAAATGCAGAGCATCGGCTTGCAGCGCCTGGCTATCGTATTTCGCTGCAATCCTGCCCAAGGCCCGCGAGCGCCAATAGTCCACCACCATGGAAGCAAACATCACCAAAAAAGCCGCGATGCTGGGTTCGATCTCAACATGATGAATAAACAACCGCTCCACCGCCTCGTAAACGATCCAGACGCATGTCAGCAGCAACAGTCCGGTTTCAATGAATGCGGAAAAATTCTCGACTTTCCCGTGACCGTACTGGTGGTCGGCGTCCGCCGGTTTGTCCGAAACTCGCACCGAGAGGAATGTCACGATGGCGGCGATGAGGTCCAACCCGGAATGGGCTGCCTCTGACAAAATACCCAAGCTGCCGGTAGCAACGCCCACTACAATCTTCAGCGTGGTGATGGCGACCGCGGCGGCTACAGAGTTCCCCGCTACGGCGCGCTTTTCCGCCCGCATCGACTTTGGGCTGTACATTGCCGGCAATCCCGCCATGTCGGCATTATCACCGCTGGCAGAGTGGTTCGCCAAGCGGGAGTCAGCATGGTAGCGCCGGCATCCCTTCGACTCCGCTCAGGGCAAGCTTTGCCGGCTGTCCCGAGAGCGTCCCGCCCTTGGTGTGTGGAGAGCGCCATTGTCGTGAGCGAGACATGAGCGCTAACAAACCGGTTCCACACCTGCTATTGCCGCAATTCCCGTTCCGGGCGGTGCAGTTGTTCGGCCCGTTAATCTTCGTCGAGCAGCTTCGGCTTTCTGATATAGTGAGCCGTCGGCCCCTTGAAACAATCCTCCGCTTCGTGGTTTCGGGCGCTTCGGTCTTAAGTTCAAGCGAAGCTTTAACAAAGGGTCGGAAGGAGCAGCATTATGGCAGGTAAGAGCGTTAACAAGGTCATTCTGATTGGCAACCTCGGAAAAGATCCCGAAGTCAAGTACACCCAAGGGGGCATGGCCGTGGCTAAGTTCACCGTGGCCACCAACGAGCGCTACAAAGACAAAGACGGCCAGTGGCAGGATCGCACTGAGTGGCACAACCTGGTCGCATTTCAGCGCACTGCGGAAATCGTAGGTGAGTACCTGAAAAAAGGTAGCAAGGTTTATGTCGAAGGCTCCCTGCGCACCAGCTCCTGGGACGACAAGGAAAGCGGCCAAAAGAAATACCGAACCGAGATCTTGGTGAACGATCTGGTTCTGCTCGGCGGACGCGGCGAAGGCGGCGGAGAGAGCTTCGGTGGAGGCACTCGCAGCGCCAGCGCCTCAGCAAGCGGCGACCACATGGATCAGCGCACACCGGAGCCTGCGGCAGCCACGCCCATCAGCGACGAGGACATACCGTTCTGACCCGGCGAAGCGGGGGCCGGACCATTCAGGGCTTCTGAAAGCCAAAAAGCCGCGGACAAAGCCTGCCCAGTCGAAGGGAATGTCCGCGCCACAAAAAAGAAGCCGCCCGGACCTCGGGCGGCATGGTGATCCCTG
>Ga0187771_10003298_pt1 | contig 11268 bp, 12 predicted proteins | sample 0116_SJ02_MP15_1_FD_133139 | JGI IMG/M metagenome (GOLD analysis project Ga0187771, IMG submission 133139) | Tropical peat soil microbial communities from peatlands in Department of Meta, Colombia - 0116_SJ02_MP15_10_MG | ecosystem: Environmental > Terrestrial > Soil > Wetlands > Peat | place... | reverse complement strand
TTTGTCTCCTAGCAGGCTGCCCGCGCATTAACCACTCTGCCACCCCGGCCCGACGGAAGCCGGGCTCGTGGAGGTATTTCTCCTTTGGAGTTCTACACCCGAAGCGATTCCCGGGTTCGAATCTGCGCCCCGAGTGTTCTCTCTAGGAACCATGATGTGATTCCCCATGCCTCCTCTGCGGCCGCCCTGTTGTACGTGGCCTTCTTCGTATGGTCGAAGAACTCGTGATTCGCTCTAGGCAGGGTCTTCAGGGTGAGGTCTATCCCCGCCCGGGTCGCGGCTTCGAAGAACCCCGGGACGCTTCTGTTCATGAATTTGTCTTCGTCCGCGTAAACAGCGAGCGTTGGACAGGAAATCCTGCTAACGTCTTCAGGGGGTTCCCCACAATAGGCAATCGCCGAACTGAGCCTCTTGGTTCGGGTGGCCACCCTCAGAGAGATGCCTCCGCCGAAGGAGAAACCCAGGGTTGATACGCCTCCGAATCTTGCGTCGGATCGCTCGACGAGTTCTGTTGCAGTTGCCAGCAGCTGTTCCCGGAACCTTGGATCGTATAGGGTGGTCAAGGCGTCGGTAACCGCGGAACTCGGCTTCTTCCTTGCCAAGATTGCGTCGACCTTAGTCTTGTCCCGTCGTTCTTCCAACGATAAATCCCAGACCACATCCATGGCCTGCCTGACGATGCTTGGAGTCAGGAGTTCGTCGTAGCCCTTGTACAAGTTCGGAGCTACGGCTGCAAATCCAAGCATACTCAACCGTTTGCATACATCCATAGTGTATTTTGACAGCCCCCATATCTCATGGAAGACGACGACGCGCGTGCGTGCTCCTTTGGGTTCGATGGAATACTCTGACTTGAATCGCAATGCCAACCGCTACTCCCCCGTGTCCAGCCCGAGTAGATTGTTGGTTAAATAGGAAATCTGATTGGATGCTTGTGAACAAGTTTCACCGACCGACGGTCAAGACCTGTGATGTTTGCAAGAGGGATTTCGTGACATCTGGCCCGCATCAACGGTTCTGCTCGCGGCATTGTTTTTACAAAGATCAGTGGACTTGGCACAAAGAGGAGAAGAAGCAAAGCACTCGGCGTTGGAAGGAAGATGTCAAACGCAAATGGGGCGCGACGGGGCCGCTGAAGGAAAACAGCGAAATGGTCATTGAGAGCGAACGGTACGCTGCGGAGGTAATACTACCGAAAGAAGGCTACGAACAAATCATTCTGACTAGATCGTTCGATAGGAGTTTCCCTGTTGATGTCTTTGGTAAGAAGAATGGAGTTTGGTTTGGATTTGACGTCTCCCTTTGTTACTACTCGAAACCGAGACCGGAAAAGACAAGACTTTTTGAATGGTTGGGGATTAAGACGGCGGTGTTGTTTCTGAAGCCTGACAAGGCCATGTACTTCATCAAAGAGTACGACTCTACTAAGACACATTTGAGTTGTTTCAAGGAACTGAGGGCGGCGTTAAGCGGTTGAAGACTACACTGGTTTGGTCGAGTCCGTCACCTGAAAAGACCATCGCGGTTGCGATGAGGAGATGCTACAGTACCAAGCCAATCGAAGACATCCAAGTGGAACTCGACCAGAAGGGCCCCGAGTATTGGAAATTCCTCCTGACAAAGGCGCTTCAGGACAAATCCTTGGACGTGCTCGAGCATTACACGATGACCTTGCTGATTCAGGGTGTAGGAGAAGGAGACATGGCCATGCTGTTGCGCTCCCATCCGTACCTTCGGGCCACCAAGCTGAGGGGAGAAGATTGGCTCCTGTCTCTGAACGCCCGCACCCTGGTTGAGTTGTGGCATGATGCAGAGGCCAAGCCTTTCGCTGCTTCGATAGTGACGGAGCTAGACGGCAAGAAAGTGAGCCCCCTGTTCAACTCACTGGCTTTTGGTGAGAGAGGCAGTGCGAGCTAAGCTCCTTTCTGATGCCAAAAATTGATGCGTTCGATAGTGGGGTTGCAGTATACCTAAGCTCCCATTCAAAGCCCTGCTGTGATATCTGTTCGCCCTAGCGAAGTGCGTGCTTCCTTGCCCTACGGAGTAGGTTGATACACACAAAGGTGGGTATCGAAGCCGCGATTGACCACGCCATTGCCATTGCCAGAAACCGGTCGCCTGTGGACAGAAGGATAACATCGTTCAGAGCGTCTGCTCCGAAGACGCCGGCAACCAAACTCTGTAACGCCGTCTGCACTTCGACGTCGTGGATTATGAACAACAGGATGACCGAGTTGACCAGAATGGCGCCTTCGGTTGTCCATAGCGAAAAGAAAGACCCGGGATGTACTGACGGATTCAGCTCGATGTAACCTGATGAAAGTTGCGAAGAGACTGCGAAGGCCATGAGATTCGACAGCATGGAGAAGATTGTAAGCACAAAGAAAGGCGCCCGACCCCGACCCAGGTATGAGAAAACTGAAGTCAGCGAATCTCTGGTCTGTATCTCTATGCGTGGGAGGAGGGAGTTGGTCGAATGGTAATTCTCAGGCTGGGGGTAGCCGGAGATGTTGGTCTCGGCCTTTTTGATAGAGTAAGGCGCTCTGAATGAAGGATTGGTACCGTTACCTGGTGTGCGGGCGAGGCCCAAAGACTTGGCCCTCAGTTCGCGGACGAGAAATTCGACCCCCCAGGGCGTCCCTACTATTTTTACGAATGCTTTTCCTTGCCTGACTTCGTCGGCTATCTCCTTGCCCTTCCCTGCTTTTTCAAGCGGGACCCACTCCTTGCCCTGTCCTGACTCGTGGATTCCTGTCCGATCCACGGCCTGTTGTCCGTCTTTGGGTGGTTGGTCTAAGATCCACATCACCTAGGTGGCGAATCTAGATTTTCATTCCAGCATTTATGGATACCCTTTGGCACGTGGTACAAGGCAAACTTTCTTCGGCCCCATCTTCTTGATATTCACCATGCGGGCTCCCTCAGCTTCGCCCCGAAGGAGCGTCATTATCCCAGGGTAGCCTTTTCTAGTTGCGTCGGGCCTTCTTGAAGCGGCGAGGGGGCTGAGCTCGGTTCAACACCACCATGGTCCAAAAGTGGGTATGGTGCGTAAAAGCGGCGGCGTGGTAGTTTGAGAGTCAAGCTCCTCTACCACACCGACCTGGCGGCGCTCAAGCGCGTCCTCGCTGAAGAGCGCGTGCCCTTCGACCCTGAAGCGATGCTGGACCATGTGATATACATGTTCGAGATCGAGGACTGCAGCCGGGTCACAACCCACCAGCTGGTGCGCCACAGAGCGGTCTCCTATGACCAAGAGTCACAGCGGTTCTCGGCCGCCACGAAGGAGGGGTTCGTCATTCCTCCCAGCGTGCAGTCGAATCAGGCGGCGCTCGCGGCCTTCGATGAGGCTCTGAAATCGGTGTATTCGGCCTATGAGAAACTGACAACGGCGGGGGTCCCCAAGGAGGACGCCCGGTATATCCTCCCTAGTGCGATCAAAACGAAGCTCGTCATGACCCTTAGCGCGAGAAGTTTGATGCACATGGTCTGGCAGCGGACTGCCCTCCAGGCGCAGTGGGAGATCAGGGAACTTGCAGAGAAGCTTCACGGCTTGGCCCAAGAGGCCACCCCGGAACTCTGGACCAAGATCATAGAGAGGTAGAGATTGGTCAAGGCGTTCGGAACTGCTGGCGTGCGCGGGGTCTTCAATCGGACCCAGACCCCCGAGCAGGTCTACAGGCTCGCCGAAGCTATCGCTTTCGCCTCTGGGAAAGGGAGGTATGGCGTGGGGTGGGACGGGAGGAAGGCGTCTGTTGTGCTTGCGAGGACGGTGATGTCGGCCGTGAGTGCGGTTGGGAGCGACGCCTGGAGGTTCGGCCTTGTGCCCACTCCTGTGGTGGCCTATGGGACGAGGTCGCGCTCTTGCATCGCCGGGTTTGCCGTTACAGCTTCCCACAACCCGCCCGAGTTCTCCGGGGTGAAGGTGTTCAATGGGAAGGGGATGGAGCTGCCGAAACCTGACGAAGAGAGGATAGAGAGAGCTATGGCCGTAGACGTGATGAAGCCGTCGGGGCACTTCGGCCAGGTTGTTGCCGATGATGACGTGATTGACGACTACACTCAGGCCCTGGTCTCAAGGTACCCTCATTCCAGCAACCCGCGAAGGATCGCCATCGACTGCGCCGACGGGCCCGGCGGACTGGTCACCCCGCGAGTCCTTCAGAGTCTGGGCCACCATGTCATACCCGTCAACTCCCAGGTCTCTTGGCGTTTCCCGGCGAGGCCTCCAGAGCCTACGCCCGCCAACCTTGCAGATTTCGCGAGGTCGGTCCCGGAACTAGGTGTAGATTTCGCCTTCGCCCATGACGGGGACGCGGACAGGCTCGTGATGATCGACGCCTTTGGCAACGTCGTGCCAGATTCGATTCTGGCCATTCTTGCCCTGCGTGGCCTCGGGCTCACCAGTGGGACTGCCGTGATCTCAGAGAACACTTCGATGGCGGTAGCCGAGGAGGCTGAGAAACTCGGTCTCAGGGTGCTCAGGAGCCGTGTCGGAAAGACCTTCGCGGTCATGGAAGCCGAAGGGGGGGTGTTCGCGGCCGAGCCGAGCAAACTGGTCGACCCGAATTGGGGCATGTGGGAAGACGGCATCAACGCTTCGGCGCTGATCTCAGACCTGCTTTCGAGAGACGAGGGCGTGCTCAGGCAGCTCACTCAGGAAGTCCAGTGGACCTACAGGCAGGTGAACCTGCATGTGGCAGCAAGAATGGAGGTCCTTGTGGAGAAAGCGAGGGACTCCTTCAAGAAGTTCAAGATCATGGAAGAAAGGACGCTCGACGGCTACAAGCTTGTCTTCGGTGACGGGGCGTGGATCATGTTCAGGCGGTCCGGGACGGAACCTCTCACGAGGATCTACTGCGAATCCAAGGACCTGCAACAGTTGGAGGCTCTGGTCCAGCAAGGAATCCAGTGCGTCGAATCCGCTAAATAGCGTGGCGAGCTCCGAGGGCCGATGTCCGAGTCGAAGGCCGTCGCCCGAGTCCTGGCTTCAGGCTACATGCTAGACGCCAAGGCCTTCGAGAGGATCGCCCGTCTCCCTCCGGAGTTCGATGTTGACACCTTGGTGGACAAGCTGCTTCAGCAGAAGTCGGGAGCACCGGGGGAAGCCAAGGTGATCACAGAGAGCGATGTCGAGATGGCGCTTCCCAAGGGAGGTCCCCAGGAGGACGAGGCGGCGCTGGTTCAGCATCAAGCTGAGCTTGAAGTAATCTCCGATCCGACGCTTGCCATAGCTCCTGCAGAGGGTGCCAACGGCTTCGGGGACCTCTTTCGAGACAGGTACGAGAGGTTGTATTCTATCCTGCGCGGCCGGCTCGACACCAAGAACGCCGCCACCGTGGCGGCAGCCAAGTCCCTGCAGCCGGGGAAGAAGGTCAAAGTCGCTGGGCTTCTTGCTGACAGGGCGAAGAGGCGGGACTCGGTCGAGCTGAAAGTGGACGACCCGACAGGAACCATGAGAGTCGTCTGCCGGGACAAGGCCGTCGAGAACGCAGCCCAGGAAGCGCCCCTCGATGGCATGGTTGTAGTCGAAGTGTCGAAGGGGAAGTCAGGACAGCTGTACATGGAATCTCTTGTTCTTCCTGACGTCCCGGGCAAGAGGCCCGCTTCCTCGTCCCACAGGGGGTACGCCGTCCTCCTTTCAGACCTCCACATCGGGAGCAGGATGTTCCTTGCGGACGACTTCAAGCGGTTCATCCAGTGGTTAAACGGGAATCTGGGGGACCAGGACATAGTAAACAGGATAAGGTATCTGATAATCGCCGGAGACCTCGTGGACGGCGTCGGCGTATACCCAGGACAGGAATACCAGCTGGCAGAAAAGGACCCCAAGAAGCAATATGAAATTGCGGCCGACCTGCTCAGACAGGTCCCCGGGCGCGTCCAGATCGTGGTGTCTCCCGGCAATCACGACGCGGTCAGACAGGCCCTTCCGCAACCCGCAGTTCCGGTCGACCTGGCGGAGTCACTCTACGCGATGGGGAACCTGAGGTGGGTTGGCGACCCGGCCTATGTGAAGCTGGACGGCGTAATGTTCCTGCTTTACCACGGCCGGAGCTTGGATGACATCATCTCGATGACGCCCGGGCTGGCCTACGACAGGCCGACGGAAGCGATGAAGCTCCTGTTGCGTGCGAGGCATCTGGCACCCATCTACGGCAAGCGGACGGCGCTCTCACCGGAGTCCCGCGATTTCTTGGTGGTGGACCCCGTACCTGACGTCCTTCACTCGGGACATGTCCATACCTATGGGGAGCTCAACTACAGAGGGACGCTACTCGTCAACTCGGGGACCTGGCAGGCGCAGACCAACTTCCAGTCTAACATGGGGCTGGAGCCCACCCCCAGCATCATTCCAGTCCTCGATCTTTCTACTCTGAAGGTCATGAGACGGAACTTCGGGGCTGCCGGGTTCCCCTCATGAATTCATGAGAGGGCTACCGCTATCCGCGGCCTCAGCTTGATGAACGCGTAGAAAGCGCCCAGCACCACAGGCACCCACAACAGAAGGGCCCAGAGACCGAGGCCTTCTTCCGAGACCTCCAGGGTGGCAGCTATGGCTAGAATGAAGGCGACGATCGCAAACCCAAGCGTCACCTTGGTCGACGCCCTAGTCTTCCAGTTTGAGAACTCCGCGTAGCTCTGGTGGCGCCATGTGAGAGAGTAGTACCCTAGCGCCGCCGCGAGCGGATAGCTCAGCTCTTCCACCCAGGTATGGGGGAGGATGAAGAGGACGAGCAGGACTCCTGACGGGGAAACGTGATTTAACACGCCAATCACCTGGATTATCCGGCCCGTGTTGTAGCTGGAAAAACCTAGGAAAAACGAGCCGAGCGCTGGGACAAATCCGTACAGGGCGACCTGGACATTGTTCTGGAAGATTCCCCACCATTGCTGGTAGACGTTTGACCCAAGAGACGCTTCGGTGTTGTTGTAGATGGTCGCATAGCGGCTCTGCTCTCCCACGAGAAATGGCGAAAGGGAGGCGGCGGCCAAGATCAGTTCACTAACAACCAGAATAACCATCGTGAGCAGGAGGAACTTGGCCAATGGGGAGAAGCGGGGAGGCTGCTCGGGGGTCTTGGCGAATCTCTCGCCGAGTATGGATGGGGCCCTGTTGCCGAGGCGCTCTGCATCCGCTGTTTCAACCGTTGAGGAGACCCACCCGTCGTCGGTCTTGAAGGCGAGTTTCCTTCCCGTCACTCTCATCACCTCGATTGAGGACCAGGGAATTGTCTGGACTCCGGCCCTTGCTGCGAGCTCCTCGTAGCTCAGCCCGGCCAGCCCAGCAAGACGGCGGGCCCTCATTTCGCCGACGATGGGAGCTATGATCAAGGAAAGTATGACGGTCAATGCTACCCAGTTGAGGCCGGAGATGGCGGCCAAGGTCAGACCCAGGAAGATGCCGAGGCCGATTGTCACTGCAATCATGGGAAACATCGTCCCGACCTTCAGCAGGCCCTGCTCTCCTATCAGGTACAGATTTGATGTGTTCATGGCCGGGACAGGGAGGGCTAGCTCAGGGGATGGGGCAGGTTCTGTCTGATTGGACAGGCGTTCGAGGCTCTGCCCGCAATTGAGGCAGAACTGGTCGGTGGCCAAGACCTCCTTTCCGCATTTGGGGCAATAGGGCATGGAAGGAAATTGTCGTTGGCCGGCGCGAGTTATTATGGGTTCGCGGTTCTTGGTTGTTGAACGGCCGTTCTCACCGGCGAGAACCGACTCGACCCGCTAAATAGGCCCTGGGTTATCGCGACTCGTGAATTGAAGATCCCGGTGGCTTATGCTAGCAAGACGGGATTCACGAAAGGGATTGCTGAATTCGTCGGGGACAGACTGCGAGGATCTGGTTTCCAGGTAGATGTCAAAGAAGTGAAGGCGGTTGGAAATCCGAAGGACTACGACGCATGCGTAGTCGGGAGCACTCTCTACATGTTCCATTGGGCCAAAGAGGCAAGGGAGTTCGTTTCAAGGAATCGTGTTGTTCTGGCCGCCAGGCCAGTGTGGCTCTTCAGCAGCGGCCCTGTGGGCACGAAGGCGACAAACCAGAAAGGGGAAGACCTTCTTGAGGTGTCAGGGCCGAAAGAAATCGATGAACTTAGGGAGTGGGTCAAGCCACGCGACCACAAGGTGTTCTTTGGGGGCCTGGATGGTTCTCGGCTTACAGGTTCCGTCGGCTTCTTTTACAGACTTGCGACGAGAAGCAAGTCGGCCCAGGAAGAGATGCCCGAAGGGGATTTCCGGGACTGGAAGGCGATTGAAGTGTGGGCCAAGGGGATCGCCGAGTCGCTTCAATCTCCAGTGATTTCCACCCCTGCCTAGTCCGGTCTGGATTGGGAGATTGGTGCTATGCCACGGGACGCATTCCGGCCTTCCTTTCAGCCGTTCGGCCAGGCGCCGGTCGACGGATTTCGCTTCCGCCATTCCGCGCCTTGGAACCAAGCCGCTGGGGATGAAGCTTGGTTTAGGCCAGCGAGTGTGCCGCCGTCAACTTGACGCCGAGCTCGCGGCCAATCTGTTCGAACCTCGCTTCCTCCCCTTCTTTGAGGTGAGCCCCGTTGATCCCCTTTTCGGTGAGGACGATTGCTGACTCCCGTGGGGCAATAATCTTCAAGCCGTGCTTGGCCAACTCTTTCTCGATGAGTTTGGCTGCGCTTCCTGAGAATCGACTGTCGACTTTTGTATCAAAGGCGAAGCCGAACTTCCCCGGAAGGTCTCCGCTCCACCGGTCTAGGAGCTCTTTGGTGGGCTTGTAGGCGGAGAACATCTCGGTCGGGGTACCGAAGCATATCAAATCGTACTGTGTGAGCTCTTCCATTCTTGCGTCCGTTTGGTTTACGCACGTTGTCTCGATGCCTGCGGCCGCCAGCCCGGCCCCCAGAGATTTCGCTATCTTCTCGGTGTTCCCGTATCGGGACCCGTAGATTACGCACGACTTCATGCATCATAAGTTGCGTAATCTGTCTTTAAGCTGGGATGACGATTCCTATGACTGGGAATTCTGCTGTGTGACGGCGCTCTGATGGCTGAGGCCTTCCGGGTATGTGTGAAGGAGTTTCCTGAAGAACAGAGCGAACGCGAGGTCGGCGACCAAGATCACTGGCAGCGGTAGTTCGGATATGAATCCAAAGACGGCTATCGGGAGTATCAAACCGATGAACAGGGCTAGCTCTTGGCGGGTATTGTTCTGTATGAGGGTCCGGAGAATGTAGATCATGAAGAGCGACTGAATGGCTGCCACCAAAATGAAGTCTAGGGCGGCTGGTACGCCGGCCGAGTCCGGAATGCTCTGACTTAGCACAGCCACCGGCCAAAGCGCGACCCCGACGACAAACGCCGTCCGCGAGCTCCGGGTGTGGAGGGACTCCTTGGGTTTCCCGGCGTCGGCAGGAGTGCGACGGGCGATGTAGACAAGAATTGCGATGGTCGCCAGGCTCCCGATCAGGATGGAGCCTCCCATCCAGAATTTGGTTACTTCATAGACGAAGAACATCAGGAAGATGACATCGATGACAAGCACCGCTATGGCCGCCGGCAGCTTCTTTCCCTGGAGAAAGCTTTCGCCGGTAGTCTGAGGCAGGGCGAGGCCGAGAAGGACGATGGGCACGGTGATGCTGAATATCGCGTGAAAGGGTAGGATTCCGGCAACCCAGACCCAGTTGACCCCGGCGTAGTGCCCGTAATATCCGAGACTGCCGACGGGAGCTGCCTTGGAGTAGAACAGGGTACTGAGGGCGACTCCCTCCTCCAGGATCCCGTAGGCGACTCCCATGATCATGACCGACGCGAACCCCTTGTGCCACCTGATCGTGGCTTCTCGGATGAGAAGCGCCCCGGGCGTGTAGAGCCCCAGGTTGAGGACGAGCTGAATGGGGAAGAATGCCGGATTTAGGATGACTGAATTGAGAGGGCTGGAGCTCGACAGATACTCGGGGATGCCTGGCGTGAGGAGGGCGAGGAGAAACACGGGGTGGCGCCGGAGGAAAGCGGCGATTCCGGAAGAAGGAATCATCCGAGAGGTGAGACTCTTCGGTAGAAGGCGTCGCCTGTCAGTTCAGAACTACGAACCAGAAAGCCTTCGGCGGCAAGTCGTTCGCATGCAGCCTGGACGTCGTCGGGGTCGAGGGCGAGGTTGTATTCTGTTTCAACTGCCTCTTCAATTGAGAATAACCCCTTCTCTTGCATGTCTGAGAGAACGTGTACTATCTTGCCTTCTAGCATGTCTGTTGAAGGGGCCGGCGGTACATTGACCAGTTTTTGCCTGCCTGCCTTCAGGTTTTCGATTATGGGAGCCCATTCGTTCAAAGAGCGAGCTTTGCGGCCCGTGAGCGTCTCCGTGAATGTGCGTGCGTGCCTGCCGCTCGCGTCGTCCCACACGACCTCCAAGCTCGGCCTGCCGAGATCTCCTTTGTGACCGGTAACCCTCGATGTGGAGGGCAGCGGTACAAACACATTGGGAGCCTCGGAAGTAATCGAATCGAGGTCCTCGATTTCGGAATAAACCAAGTCGATTTTGCCGAAGGGGTTCAACCCCGACTCTCCCGGCAGGTACTCGTCGCGCTCGTTCGTGCAGGCGAAAATCAGTCTCCGGTTTGTCAGGATGAGGGTTCCCTTTTTCACACCGATGCCGAACTCGGCTTGGAGTTCCTTCTCGGTCCCTGTTTCCCTCATGGTGGCGCCCTGTTCTTGTGCGAGCATTACCTCAGGTTGTGGGCCGGACAATTGGTGCCGGTCGGGCGTCTCAGCTATTATAAGTGAATCGAAGGATTTCCTCGTTTATCCCCCGATTACGCTGCTGAGCAGCCTCCATCCCCAGATGATGGGAAGGGTTAGTATCCACAAGATTACTCTTAGCGGGAGGCCGTAAACGGCGTTCCAGAAAATAGGAAGAAGCGAAACTAGGAAGATGGCTGCCCCCATTAGCAATAGGTTCCGGGTAATCCTGTACTGGCGCCTCAGATCACTAGGAATCAGGTTCTTTTCCTCCAAAGTTAGAACGTGTGTGAAGTAAGCACTTATGACGTTCATGGCAGCGATGTCCAACGCGTAGTACTCACTGACCTCGTTTCCGATGGGCGAACTCATACCTTGGTTGATTAACAGGTTGAACAGGAATGGCTCCAACGTCACCAGGAATAGGAGGAACAGATTGAGCCTGACAAGTGTTGGCGTCTCAACCGGCATGACTGACATGGTGGTGGTGTACCGATTCCAGACGCTAATCAGGATCAGGAAGCTGAACGCGAAGGCGGAGATGTCGGCGACCAAGGC
>Ga0187771_10003297_pt1 | contig 11268 bp, 9 predicted proteins | sample 0116_SJ02_MP15_1_FD_133139 | JGI IMG/M metagenome (GOLD analysis project Ga0187771, IMG submission 133139) | Tropical peat soil microbial communities from peatlands in Department of Meta, Colombia - 0116_SJ02_MP15_10_MG | ecosystem: Environmental > Terrestrial > Soil > Wetlands > Peat | place... | reverse complement strand
GACGGCGTGATCCTGCACGGCGCATCGCCAAAAGAGCTTGCCCCGATTCTGGAGGCGTACAAGAAGGTGCGCCCGGCGAATCGTTTCGATCGATGCGCTGCAAATCCAGGAGGCAGGCCTCGCCGGTGATCCAGCGGGCGGCGTCGATGCGCTCGCGGACGCCAGCCTTGCAAGAACGCGATTGTCAAAGGTATTCGTCTCCCAGCGCATAGGCCCAGACGAATGCGCGTGGGAGTCGACCATTGTTCAAGCGTGTATTGATTGCCAACCGGGGTGAAATCGCGATCCGTATAGCGCGCGCTGCGTCGGCGCTCGGCGTCGAATCGGTGAGCGTATATGCGCCCGTCGATGCGCTTTCGCTTCACACCCGCGTGACGACGGAGTCGCGTGCGCTCGGAGCCTCGCAGGCGAACTCGACCGATCCGGTCCGCGCCTATCTCGATATCGACGGCCTGATCGAGGCCGCCAAGGCCACTCGATGCGACAGCATCCATCCCGGTTACGGTTTTCTTTCCGAGAAAAGCGAGTTTGCAAAGCGATGCCTCGAAGCGGGCGTCGCTTTCGTCGGGCCGCATCCCGAGACGTTGGCGCTGTTTGGCGACAAGACCAAAGCGCGCGAGCTGGCGCAGTCGCTTGGCGTTCCGATCATTCCCGGCAGCCATCATGCGCTGGCGAACGCCGAGGAGGCGACGAAAGTCGCCGAAAGAATCGGCTATCCGGTGATGCTGAAAGCCTCGGCCGGGGGCGGCGGTCGCGGGATGCGTGCGGTCGAGAGCGCCGATCAAATGGCTGCCGCCTTCGCGCGATGTCAAAGCGAGGCCCTTGCGGCGTTCGGCGACGGCTCAGTGTTTATCGAGAAGCTGCTTCCGCGTCCGCGCCACATCGAGGTTCAGATACTCGCTGACAGTCACGGCGAGATCGTTCATCTCTACGAGCGCGACTGCTCGGTCCAGCTCCGCCATCAGAAGGTCGTCGAGATCGCGCCCGCGCCCAAGCTCGATCCGATTCTTCGCCGGCGCATCCTTGACGATGCCATCACGGTCGCTCGTGCGGGTGGCTACGTGAACGCGGGCACGGCAGAATTCCTCGTCATTCCGGAGCGCGGCGAACATTTCTTCATCGAGCTCAACCCTCGCATCCAGGTCGAGCACACCGTGACCGAGCTGGTGACGGGCATCGATCTCGTCGAGGCGCAGTTTCGTATCGCCGCCGGCGAGCCCCTCAAGGCGCTCGGAATTCCCAACCAGGCCGCGATCGAAGCGCCGCGCGGATACGCAGTGCAGGCGCGTATCGTCGCAGGCGGCGCGGGCGTGCTCACTGCATACAAAGAGCCGACAGGCCCAGGGGTTCGCGTCGATTCATGCGGGTACTTGGGCTACGCGCCGCCGCCGCAGTTCGATCCGATGTTTGCAAAGCTCATCGGGCAATCGAACTCGACGCAGACGTTCGCCTCGGCGCTCGATCGCACGCTGCGCGCGCTCGACGAGTTTCACATCGGAGGATTGCCGACAAATCTTCGCCAACTCCACGCGATTCTGTCGCATCCATCGGTGCGGACCGGAGACGCGCGAACGACGCTATTTTCGGAACATGCTCATCTCGCGGCGCAGACCGGACCACATGCCTCCGCCTCGGGATCGCTGGCATTGCTTGAACAGCAGGCGATGGCGCTTCGCGGCGGGAAAGGCGCCTCTGCGCTGGCAGCGACGCAGCCCGTACCTGTCAGTCTCCCGGTACCGGTCGGCCAGGAGGGCGTCGAAAGCCCGATGGCGGGAGCGATTATCGAACTCGCTGTCGAGACCGGGGCGACCGTCGAGGCCGGAGCCACGCTGATGGTGATCAGTGCGATGAAGATGGAGACCGCGATCGTCGCGCCGTGCGCCGGAGTCGTGACTGAGATCAAGCCCTCGGAGATAGGCGCCACGGTCGCCGCGGGTCAGATAGTCGCGACGATCGCTCCATCGAAGAGCGTTCATGACGAGGCCGCGCCGCGCCTGTACGGCAAGGATACGTGGGCGCCGATGCTCGCCGAGGTAAAGGCGTTGCAGGATATTGCGTACCGCCGCTTCGCGCCCGACTCGAAGGACCCGGGCGTAGTGCGACAACGTTCACGCGGCAAGCTGACCTGCCGCGAACGAATCGATCTTCTTCTCGACCCGGGGACCTTTCGTGAAGTCGGAAGCATCGCAGGTTTCGCCGACTACGATGAGGACGGACGCGTCTCGGGCTTTACTCCCGCCAACCACGTCGGGGGATGGGGCAAAATCGAGGGTCGGACAGCCGTCGTATGCGCTGACGACTTCACCTCGCGGGGGGGCCATGCCGACGGGGCGATCGGCCAGAAGGCAGGTCATCTTGACAGACTGTCGATCGATTTCCGATGTCCGTCGATTCGTCTACTCGACGGATCGTCGGGAGGCGGCAGCGTAGCGGCGATGGTCCCCAAGCAGCACAAGCCGGGCGAAAGTAAAGCGCAGGAAAGCTCGGGCTCTATAACGGCGGGCCGACCTCGCGTCTCAGGCGAAGGCGGATCGTTCCTTCCGCCCCATCTCGGCAGCAGCATGTATGTCGAACAGCTTGCGCAGGTGCCTGTCGTCAACGTGTTGCTCGGAAGCGTAGTCGGGATCGGCGCCGCGAAAGCGGTCCTCGGCCATTTCTCCGTGATGGTGCGCGATATCGCGCAGCTTTTCGTCGCAGGGCCTCCGGTCGTGAGCCACGCGATGGGTTACGACATATCGAAGGAGGAATTGGGCGGCTGGCACATCCATTGCCGCAACGGCTCAGTCGACAATCTTGCTGAGACGGAGGAGGAGGCAACCGCGATGACCAAGCGGTTCCTTTCTTATCTTCCGTCGAGCGTTTACGAAGCGCCGCCCGTTCTGAAGCCCGATCCAGACGATCCGGCCCATCGCCGCGACGAGGAGCTGTTCACCCTCATCCCTCGCAAGCGTACTACGACGTTCGATATGCGCCGCGCGATCCGCCTGATGGCCGACCGCAATTCATTCTTCGAAATTGGCCCGCTGTGGGGCACAGATCAGATCGTCGGATTCGTCCGCTTCAACGGCTATCCGATGGGTGTTGTCGCCTCTGATTGTCGACATGTCAACGGTGGCGCTCTCACGGCCGACGGATGCGACAAGCTCAGGCGTCATCTCGATTTGTGCGATCTGTTCCACCTTCCCGTGCTGAACCTGATCGACAATCCGGGCTTCGCGGTCGGCCTCGAACATGAAATCACGGGCACGATCCGCAAGGGTGGCGAATGGATGATCGCGTTCGCGCAGGTCGCGGTCCCGATCTTTACCGTCATCATGCGCCGCAGCTTCGGAGTCGCCGGCAATAATTTTGCCACGCCGCGCAGTGGCGCGAGTGCCCGCGTTGTATGGCCGTCGGCGGACGTCGGTGGTATCCCGCCCGAAGGCGGCATCGAGGCCGCGTACAAGCGCCAGCTCGCCGAGGCCGCCGATCCCGCGGCTCTGCGCGCGGAGATCAACGCAAGAATCGAAAGCGCACGAGGCCCGATCGGGCCGCTCAACCGCTTCCAGATGGAGGAGATGATCGACCCGCGAGACACCCGACTATGGGTATGCGAATGGGTTGACAATGCCGACCGAATTGTTTCACAGCCGGCTTTGCTTGGGCCACGCGCGATACAATTCAGGCCGTAAACTAGGCGAAAGAGCGGTCTTGCCAATCGGGTTCATTAGTAACGAAGAGATTCGTAACAACATCTGCTCGTTTAGTCAACTGTAGGCTTTTGCTACCGAAGCAGGCGATTAACACACTATCGCAACTCCCAGTCGCTTTAGAGAAAAGTAGCGCATGTGCAATACGTTGCTGAATTTTGATTTTTGTTCCGTCGTTGTTTCGGGCATTTGCCCCTTCGATGCTTTGGTTCGCTCTTTGCACTGAACCCGCCCGATTTTCTCTGACTTCCCGGTCCCGACTCTGCTCTTGCGTCGGCGGGGAGTGAATCGGGGGACGCAGTGACGCGAACCAGTCGTTCAAAAGAAACGGGTCAGATATTAGTGCTTGTTGCGCTTGCGATGGTCGTGCTGACGGCCTTCATGGCGTTGTCGGTTGACGTCGGCATGCTGTGGTCGACACGGCGGACAATGCAAACTGCGGCGGACGCGGCCGCTCTTGCGGGAGCCGAGGCCATACCGCTGGCCGACAACGTAAACAACGGTGCGATGACGGCGTCGTCGATCAACGGGTTCACCAACGGCAGCAACGGAGTGACGATTACCGTCAACAATCCGCCGGTTAGCGGTCCTAATACGGGCAATACGAATTTCGTCGAAGTCATTGTCAACAAGACTCTCAACACGTTTTTTTTGCCGATTCTTGGAATCAAGACGGCTAATCTGAGTACGCGCGCGGTCGCGGGATACGCCAAATCGCCGCAGCAGGTTATTGGATTGAGTCCGGATGAGACGGGAACGGTGACCGTAAATGGCGGGAACGTTTCACTGGGGTGCGGACTCATCAGCAACTCCACCAGTTCCTCGGCCCTCAAGGTTAACGGCGGAGCGACTCTTTCGGCCACTCAAATCGGCGTAGTTGGAAGTTACAACGGGAACGGCAGCAATTGCTCGCCCACACCCAAGACCGGCGTGGCGCCGGTCCGCGATCCATTATGCTCGCACCATATGCCGGCGCTCAGCGGATGCACAAGGTCGGGAACGACCAGGTCAGGCACTTGCGAAATAAGGTCCAGCACGACCTGCGCCGCGAACGTTTATGCCGGTTCCGGCTACGGCCAGAACAATTTCAGGTATCGTATACTTGACCTGTTCAGGCCGACTTCGGCTTACGCAGACGGGTTTGGGTCGGGCTGCGGAATTGGCATAGCGAGCCCCTACAATCAGGGTACCCATACTTATACTCCTATTAACGTAACCTTCAGCGGCGGCACCTACGGCAACTACATCAACTGCGGAGGCGATTCGTCGCATACCTGCCAGAATTCGACGATCACGTTCAACGCCGGGCAGTACCAGTGCGATTCCAACGGATACTATCCCAGCGTGCAGATCGGGAGTTATGCTTCCGGGTGCACGGTGAACTTCAATCCCGGCTCGTACAAGTTCAGTGGCAACGTGCAGATTTGCGGAAATAACACGGTAACGCTTCAACCCGGCGAGTATTACGGCGGCATCACGATCCAAGGTAATAGCGGCGGCGGGCCAACAACCGTAAACTTCCAGCCCGGCACCTATATTATCGGCGGCGGCGGGCTTAACGCATCCGGAAACTGCATTCTCAACGCAAACGGTTGCAGCTTCCACAATACGAAAGACATCAGCTCGATGGGCTTTTCAAACGGACCGATCTGTATCGGCGCGCAGAACAGCGACAATTGCTCTCTGCATATGAGCGCACCGACCGCCGGCGATCGCGAGGGGATGCTCTTCACGCAGGATGCTGCCATGAGAGATGCGGAAGACCCGGCGCACAACTGCAACGTCCAGTGCACATCGGATTCTACGTGTGACGGCGTCTTATATTTCCCACAAGCTCAGCTTACTTACTGCGGAAAGTCGAGCGGCAGCGGTGGATATACCGTGCTGATCGCTGACATGGTTACCATCACCAGTAACACGTCGCTTACAAACGTGAATGCAAACTGCGACTACTCGAGCTTATCGCATGGTTCTCCTCTGCAGACCGTGGCCCTCTATGAATAACATGCAATCTGTCCGGACGATGCGCCTCGCAGCACGCCGGCGCGCCTTCAAGCGCGGGCAAAGTGCGGTCGAATTGGCATTTGCGGTGCCACTATTGATCCTGATTCTGCAGATCGCTGCCGACTTCGGACGGTTGTTCTACCTTAATGTAGAGATTAACGGCGCCGCCCGCGCCGGAGCGCAGTACGGAGCGAATAACGTAACAACTGCGGCAGACAGCGCCGGTATCATTCAGGCCGCGAAGCTTGGTGGCGCTGACGTGCAGAACATGATGAGCAATGTGTCTGCGACCCAGTGCACTTGTGCTACCGGAACATCTATTCCCGCGTGTCCGGCGTCGTATTGTACGGCAATTCCGAACGCGACGTACGTACAGGTGACCGTTCAGGCGACGTTTAAGCCTCTAATTACCTACCCTGGCCTCTCTTCCCAGGTGCCGCTCAGCGCTCAGGCGATTTTGCCGGTCCAGCAATGAAACAGTTCTTTTGCGTGAAGAGGCATCGCGACAGTCAACGCGGCCATGCCATGGTGGAATTCGCATTTACAGCTACTTGCGCCTTCCTGTTGATCTTTGGAATCTCCCGCGTAGGTTACGCCGTTTATAGCTACAACACTCTGGCGGCTGCGACACAGGAAGCGGCTCACTATGCCGCAACGAACGGCCCGAACAGCCCCAGTCCCGCAAGCCTCACGCAAGTCCAGCAAGTGGTGCAAAACTTCGCGCCGGGCTTGAACGCCGGCAACCTGCAAGTGAACCAAACCCCGCAACTCAATGGGCAACTTTACGTCAATGACCCGAACCTGAACGGCTATCAGGATGCAATAGTAACGGTTACTTACAGCTACACTTTCTGGATGCCTGTACTCGGAAAAGTCACGCTTCCAATGACCGCCACCGCGCAGATGCTGGTTTCGCAGTAGCCCCTTTGCGTCTCTTTCGCGACTAGGGAACCTCTGCATAAGTGACTGCACCCCTCCCCTGACCCTCCCCCATGGCAAAGAATGTGAGAGGGAACCAAAAGGGCCCCGCCCGCAAACGGTTGCGGGGCAGCGAGAAAATGAAGCGGGGCGGTCACTTTTGCCTGTCCCTTCTCTCGCGTTTTGCCGCGGGGGAAGACGAGGAAGGGGGTGCTGAGGCGCACTTGCGCTGAGCTTCCTTAGCGCCCGGAAAATTTCGGCGCGCGCTTTTGCAGGAACGCGGTCATGCCCTCGACGCGGTCTTCAGTTCCGAACAGAAACGCCAGCGACGCACGTTCCGCCTCGATGCCGGTTTTCACATCCGTGCTCATTCCCACCTGGACGAGGCGCTTGCCGCATTTGAGGGCGAGCGGCGGAAGTTGCGCGAGGCGCTTCGCCCACTCAAGCGCCTCGTCAAGCACGCGGTCCGCAGGAACGACGGCGTTGACGATTCCATGCTGGAGCGCCGCGGCGCTGGAGAGCGGATCGCCGAAGTAGATCATCTGTTTTGCGATTGCAGGCGGAAGCATCTTGGTGAGTCGCTGCGTTCCTCCTGCGCCGGGAAGCGCTCCGATCTTGATCTCGGGAACGCCGATCGACGCGCCGTCAGCGAGGATGCGCAGGTCGCATGCGAGCGCGAGTTCCAATCCGCCGCCGTATGCGAAGCCGTTCATCGCGGCGATCGTTGGGCGGTCGAGGTCTTCCAGCGCGTTGAAAGCGCCCTGGATATTGTCGAAAAACTCGACAACCTGCGAAGCGTTCTTGATCTCAACCAGATGCGAGATATCTGCGCCCGCCGAGAACGCACGTCCTGCGCCCGTGAACACGAGAGCCCGCACGTTCTTGTCATTGTGAACGGTGTCTCTGAGCGCGCGGATATCGGCGATCATCGCAGGATTGATCGCATTGAGCTTGTCGGGACGGTTGAGCCGCGCGAGCGCGACTCCATCTTCGCATCGATACTCGATCGTCTTGTACATGGCGCTATCCTTTCCGTTATGCGCAATGACCGTTGAGGCGAGCCCCTACCAAGCGTGGTAGCCGCCATCGACACGCAGCACCGATCCGGTCACATACGACGACGCCGGGCCGGCGAGATAGATCACTGCGCCGCGAATCTCAGAAGGAACGCCGAGGCGACCCATCGGAGTGAAGATCTCGTTGCGCTCTCGAATGCCCGGTTTCCTCAACCCCGCCTCATTGAGTTCCGTCGGAAACATCCCCGGTGCGATCGCGTTGACGTTGATACCATAGTGCGCCCATTCGACCGCGAGCTCGCGCGTCAGATTTTCCAGCGCGGCTTTGCTCGCCGCATACGCGACCATCCGATACGGACTCGCGCCGCTCGCGTACATCGAGCTCATGTTGATGATGCGTCCCGGCGCCTTGCGTGCCACCAGGCGACGCGCGAATCGCTGCGCCAGCATCATCGGCGCCGTCACATTCACCGCAAATTCCTTTTCCCACCTCTGGCGGCTGATCACGTCCGCGCTGCCGCCCATCGCGATGCCGGCGTCGTTGACAAGAATGTCGATCTCGCCAAGTCCTGCGACCGTTTCAGAGACGGCGCGATCGAGATCGGCATCGATCGTGATGTCGGCCGCGATTGGGAGCGTGCGCACGTTAAATTTCTTCAGATCGTCGGCCAGAGCTTCGAGTCTTTCGCGCCTTCGCGCCACGAGTGCGACGTCGGCTCCCGCGATCGCAAGCGCGGTCGCGCATTCGACGCCGAGGCCGGACGACGCGCCCGTCACCAGCGCAATCTTTGTGCGCAAGGAGAACAGCGCGTCGATTGAATCAAGCATGAGTCACGACATCCTCGGCCGGCGGCTTCGGCAACCACTCGTCTACTGCGCGCTCGCTGAAAGCACATACGCAACAAGATCCCAGGTCTGATTTTCGTCCAGGACCTTCCATGCAGGCATCGCGGTGCCCGATACCCCTTCACGGATGGTAAAGTATATGTGCCGCGGCGTAGTCGACACCCGCCACTGGGGATTTGTCAAATCTCGAGGGCGTGGGTCGAGCCCCTCGCTTCGGATTCCGTGCCCGTCGGCGTTGATACCGTGACAAATCGCGCAGTGTTCGACGAACAGTTTCCTCCCTCTGCTGACGGCGTCGGGAGATACAAGGAGACCCTTTGGCAAAGCGATATTGCGGTACTCCGGCGGCAGATCCGCGTCGCTACGCCGGCACCCGCAGACGCAGATGCAGGCGAGCAAAATCGTCGATCTTAGAGCTTTCGCGAGGCTCGTCTTCATCCTGTGGCCTCGGAACAAACTCGAATCCGAGTGCTTTGGATTCGGCAATGACCCTGTCGATGAGCGCCGTCATACCGGCGCGCACATGCGATGACAATCCGACTCGGAGTGAAAGATCCTCGGCAGCTATCCCGAGGAGAACGAGGGTATCCGGCAATTGTCCGAGCAGAGACGCGCCATCGAGCAGGTCGGCGACGCCGATTTGATGACACGATAGACGCTCGCGAGCCGCCGGACCGACATCGTCTCCCTCGAAACGCACGATCGAGCCCGGCGTCGCATTCGGATCGCGAACGGCGTCCACGATCAGAACTCTTCTCGCATCCATCAAAAGCGGCAGCAGAGCGAGACCGAGCGTGCCGACGTCGACGACACGCGCTCCCGCCGGCGTCAGGTATCGTTTGTCGAGCGCATGCACCGCGAAGGCGCCCGCGCCGTCGTCACCGCACAGCACGTTACCCAGGCCGAGCACAAGCAACTCGCATCGCGTGTCGTTCTCATTCACGAACGGGATGCTCCGGATTGATGAACTTGTTGCCCGAGACGATCGATTCTGTAAGCCCGGTCGCCTCGACTTCCGACATGAGCAAGGCGCTGTACACATGATGAATCATGAAGGCGAGAAGGAGCCACGTGCCGACATGATGAATCCAGCGCGTGTTCTGAAGGCCGCCGAAGAGCGGAACCAGAAAGCTGAAGTATCGCATTGGCGAATCGATGCCCGCGCCAGCCGAATAGAGCGCGAACCCGGTCGCTATCATGGCGAGGTAGATACTGAAGACGACGCAGTAGACGAGCCCGGCGAGACCGTTGTGACCGATGGCTGCCGGAGGGTCGCGGCGGATGAAAAGGTAAAACAGAATGGTGCGGCGAAGATTGCGACGGCGCTCCGCGGTTACCGGAATGAACTGATCCCATCGCGAGTACTCGTTGCCCATGAACATCCAGGCGATGCGCGACAAAACGGCGAGCGTGAATACGATCGCCGCGTAGTAGTGCACGACCTTAAAATATCCGGTGACGAAGTGGTCGCGTGCTGTTCCCGAGACCGAGAAAAGCGGGTGCCCGATGTAAAGTCCTGTTACCGCAAGAACGATGATCGAGAAGAAGATGAGCCAATGCGTGGCCCGCACCGGGACTTCCCAGACGTAAAAGCGTTCTCTTTCCAGACCTATCGGGATCTGTGACGCCGTGACGTTCATTGAACTTTCACTCGCGCCAGTTCGCGCTTGTCGATGTCAACAACGTGCACTCCACAGGCCATGCACGGGTCGAACGAATGCACGGTGCGGAGGATTTCCAGCGGCTGCTCGGGCTTGGCGACCGGCGTTCCGACGAGCGCTTCTTCATATGGGCCGCGCTTGTCGTTTGCGTCGCGAGGGCCGGCGTTCCAGGTGCTCGGCACGATGCATTGATAGTTCGCGATCGCGCCGTCGCGGATATTGACCCAATGGCCGAGCGCTCCTCGCGGCGCTTCGTGAAAGCCCGCGCCCCAGCACTCGTTCGGCCACGACGACGGATCCCATTTTGAATTGTCCTGGATCCTCAGATCGCGTCGCGCCATGTTGGCCGCGAGCGCGTCGACCCAATCGCCGAGCTTTTCGACGATCACCTGGGTCTCGATACCACGCGCTGCCACGCGCCCTAGCGTCGAGAAGAGCGCCTCGGGGCCGACGCTCAACGCGCCAAGCACCTTGCCGACGAGTTCCTTAACACGCGCCTGACCGGAGCCATATGCGACCAGCATCCGGGAAAGCGGTCCGACTTCCATCGGTTCGTTGTCGTAACGTGGCGACTTGAGCCAGCTATATTTGGAATCAGTCTGAAGCCGCTCGTAGGGCGGATTGGGACCCGTATAGTTCGGACGCGTCTCGCCCTTGGAGGGATGCAGCGGCTTGTCGTCGCCGCCTTCGTAGTTGTACCAGGAGTGCTTGACGTACTCGGAGATCTTCTCCGGGTTCATCGCCTCGACGTGGCCAATATCCCGCTTGCGGATGATTCCGCGAGGCAGGTAGAGCTTCGGATTTGCGTCGTCATCCTCGGGATACTCGCCGTACGCGAGATAGTTTCCGACTCCGGCTCCGATTCCGGCCCATTCCTTGTAGAAGGATGCAACTGCAAGCAGGTCCGGAATGTAAACCTTCGTTACGAAATCGCGGGCGCTTGCGATCAGTTCGCGCAATTCGGCAATCGTGCCGGCATTGAGCGCATTCTGGGAGTCCGGATCGACCGGCGTGGCCATCCCGCCAACCAGGAAGCTCTGTAGATGGGGATTCTTGCCGCCGAGGATCGCATGAATGCGGATGAACTTGCGCTGGAAGTCGAGAGCTTCGAGGTAATGCGCCACCGCCATCAAG
>Ga0187771_10003295_pt1 | contig 11271 bp, 7 predicted proteins | sample 0116_SJ02_MP15_1_FD_133139 | JGI IMG/M metagenome (GOLD analysis project Ga0187771, IMG submission 133139) | Tropical peat soil microbial communities from peatlands in Department of Meta, Colombia - 0116_SJ02_MP15_10_MG | ecosystem: Environmental > Terrestrial > Soil > Wetlands > Peat | place... | reverse complement strand
TGGCCGACCTGCGGCCTCTGGGTAAGAAGCGGTAATGTGGGCAGGTCGGTCTCGTCGATTTTGAGCAGTGCGAGATCGGTCTCCTTGTGCTGGCCCAGGAGTCGGGCTTCGAGGATGCGGCGTTTGCCGATGGGCACCGCGGAACCTCCCATCGGCAGCGGCAGGGCCACTCGGATGCGCTGCGCGCCTTCCACCACGTGAGCGTTAGTCATGATGTAGCCATTGGGATCGACGATCACGCCCGAACCGACCGCATGCTGGCGAACAATGAGCGCGGTCTGCGTTTTGTCTTCCTCGTGCAGGGGACCATATCCGGTAACCAGAATCTGCACGACTGCTGGCGACACCTTAGCGGCTAAACTTTCCAGAGCGCCGTTCAGTTGCGCAAGCACGTCCTGCGGCTGGGGGGCAGCAGTTTCCTGCTTCGAGCTTTGAGCCGCGGGCTTGCTCGTCCGGCTCGCGGTGGACGGGTTCGCCTTTTGCCCTGATGCCGTTTGCGCTTGCGTCACGGAGACCGAGAGCATAACCACTGTGAGGAAGCAGACCAGCCAAGAAGTGTTAGCCGACGTCAAACTCCGCGATTTACGCATGATGTCTGCTCCTGTTGGATCATTGAGACGGGGACTTGATTCAACCTATCCCTGATTCAACCTAACACGGAAGCACTCCGGTCGTCCCGAAGCCAGATGATGGGCTTCAAGCAAGGCGGTTGACCGTTATACACTGCAACCGCACGTCTAATCGCGTCCCAGATGACAGAAGCCCTGGCCGAAAGCCCGAAGCAGCCGCATGCCGGGAGAATCCACATCAGTTTGTGGGTGATCAGCGTCATTGCGCTGGTCGCCAGTTGTGCCTTTCAGCTATGGTGGTTCAGCCGGACGTGTTTCAACGAAATCGACTTCGACGGCCTCAGCTATGTCGGAATCGCACGCCACCTTCGCGAAGGCGAATTTCACGCGGCCATTAACTCATTTCGCAGCCCTCTGATTTCCTGGCTGATGGCGGCTCTATCTTTCGGTGGCGACTATCTGCACATCGGAAAGCTCATCACCATTGCGAGCTTCCTGGCGTGTGTGATCCTGCTTTACGCTCTGACCCAGAGCTTGTGGCATTCGCACCTGGCTGCCGCTTTGGCGGCTTTGCTGTTCACCCTCGGACGCGGTCTAGCGGCCGCCGCCGTTGAATCGATCACACCCGATTTTCTGTTCGCCGCCCTGGGGCTCGTCTATTGTCTTTTGCTTCTGCGGGCGCTGCGCAAGGATCGTTTGCGGGACTGGTTTCTGGTCGGCGCTGCCCACGGCGTTGCCTTTCTTGCCAAGACCTTCGCTCTTCCCTGGCTGGCCGTCTGCACAGTCGCGGCACTGGCGTTATCCGCTGGATCCTTGGTCACGCGTTGGAAGCCAATTGTGGCGCGGTTCGCATTGGCGGCCGCGATTCCTGCGGTCGTGGCTGCCGGGTGGGCGGCGGTGCTGCACTCCAAGTACGGCGTGTACACGGCGGGCAACCAATTTCGCCTCAACATGCTGCAATGGATCCTGCGCGCGTACGACGAACATCGCGCCTATACCATGCTGACCGATAACTCGGAACACTACGATGAGTACGTGGTGTTCGATGCGCCGCGTGGTTCGTGGATGTGGACCTACCACATCGGCTTCCGGCGGGCACTGCCGAGAATGATTCGCGCGGAGATGCGTAACCTCCCGAAGGCCGCCAAAGAGCTGACCATTGTCGAAACGCCAGGCGGGCTGCTTGCATTCCTGTTCGCCCTGGCTGCGCTGGCACGGCGCAGGCGCGAGAATCCAAATCAGACTACCGCGTGGCGCTTTTGCCTTGTGGCAGCAATTGCAGGTCTGAGTCTGCTGATCGCATACTCTATGCTGGTCATCGATCCACGTTACCTGTATCCCCTGATGGCTTTGACCCCGGCAGTTTCTGCCGGATTCCTGGCGGACGACGGCCACCTCAACTTCCTCGTTTGGCGCCGAGTCTGTCTGCTGCTGGTGCTCGCCGGCTTCCTTTTCTCGCTGACCTACTGGGCATCGCCCTTCCGTACTCTGACCCGCGATTTCCAACTCAGCTGCTACGACGCCGGCAACCACCTCAAGGCCCACCCCGGCTCCAGAATCATAAGCCTGGGCTCAGGACCTTTCCCTGAGCACGGCGTGGGATGGGAAGCGGGGTTCAAAACTGCATACTTTGGGGGGCGTAGAATCGTCGCCACCATGGATTCCCTGCCGGATTCGACTCAGTTGACCAGCCTGATGTCAGATATCCAAAAAGCCTCTCCCGACGCAATTCTGGTGTGGTGCAAACCGGACGATGCACGCCGCGCAGGCCTGCTTCAGCGCCTGGCGCTGCTTTACCCGCACAGATCGACTGACAGGATTCTCGATCCCGCGCTCGGAGAGGTTGGGGTGGTGGTCTACCCGGAAGCAGCCGCAGGGGGAACCTAGTTGCTACCGTTAACTAACGAGTTATCAGGCTTTTACGCGCGTAACTTTCGTGATATAACCTGCCCTAAGCACAAATGCGGGCCTTGGCCCGTCAGGAGCTTGATTTGATGCCGCTGACCTCGCACGCAGAGCAGAGTTTCGCAACCGGCCAGCCGCATAGAGGAGGCCCCGTGGCCGAAGAAGCACGGACTGGAAAAAGGTTTCCCCTGGAATTGCCGATAAAAATACACAAGGGCGAGACTGGCGGAGATGCCAGTGGAGTAACGGGCAATCTCAGCGCAGCCGGAGTCTACATCCGCGCCGATGCCGCGTTGGAGATTGGTTCCCCCGTAGAGTTTGAAATCACGCTGCCCCCGGAGATGACTGGCGGTCAGGAGAACGTCATCATCCAGTGCAAGGGGCGGGTCGTGCGTGCCGACGAAACCGGCAGCGGCGGCGAAGGCCGCGGCGTGGCCTGTGTCATCGACTCGTACGAGTTTGTGCGGAACTGATAGATTTTTCGGGAGCGCTGACCAATGCTCAAACTGATTCTGGCCGATAACCAGGCGATCTTCCGGGCGGGGATTGCCAAAGTACTCGCCGTCGAAGACGAAATGCGCATCGTCGCCCAGGCGCAAACTCCGGAGCAGATGTTCATGGCGGTGGACAAGTTCCGCGCCGCTGTACTGGTGGTAGCCGCCGGATTCCACAATGATTTTGCTGCCATCGTCCAGGCAGTAAACAAGGCCAAGACGCGGCTGATCGTGCTGGCCGATACGGGCGAGAGCGCGCAAAAGCACATGGCGAACGGTGCTCACGGCGTCGTCTATCGCAATGTCACGAGCGCTGCGCTAGTGGACTGCGTGCGCAAAGTTGCGCGCGGCGAAACCTGGGTCCAGGACGTCGCTGTGCCCAGCGAGCTCACCGAAAACGATATGGTGGGATTGCGGGTGCGGGATCGTCTCACCGCGAAAGAGTTGCGCATCGTGGCGCTGATCGTGCAGGGCTACAAGAACAAGGAAATTGCCTCGCAGCTCGGCACCACCGAGCAGGTCATCAAGAATTATCTGCGCAACGTCTACGACAAGATCGGCGTGTCGGACCGGCTGGAGCTGGCGCTGTTCACCATCCACCACCGCATCCTGAACGAAGCCGCCGCCGCAACCGCCGCCGGAACTGTGCCCCAGCCGCCGGCAGGAGTGGCAACGTAAGATTCCCGCGGCAGCCAGTCTGCTTACGCTGAAGATTTGAGGGCCGCCCGCAAAAGGCGGCCCTTTAGTCTGGGCTTCCCTCGGCAAATCGAACCGGCACCGAGATGTGCAACGAATCATCTTTTGGTAGAGTTGCATCTATCGCCCATATGGAATTTCGACAACTTGGACGTTCTGGTTTGAAAGTCCCCGCGTTGAGTTTTGGTACGGGGACATTCGGTGGTGGAAACGATTTCTTCAAAGCCTGGGGCGCGAGCGACGTGGCCGAGGCAACCCGCTTGGTCGACATCTGCCTTGACGCTGGCGTCAATCTGTTTGATACCGCCAATGTTTATTCAGACGGGCTGTCCGAAACGATCTTAGGAAAAGCGATTGCTGGCCGGCGGGACAAAGTCCTGATCTCCACCAAGGCAACGTTTCGCATGGGACCGGGCCCCAACGATCTGGGCTCGTCGCGGCATCATCTAATCAAGGCCTGCGAGGCCAGCCTGAAGCGGCTGGATACCGACTACATCGACATTTACCATCTGCACGGGTTTGATGCCCTCACGCCCATCGAGGAAGTTTTGAGCACGCTCGACAACTTGGTGAAGAGCGGCAAAGTGCGATACATCGCCTGCTCGAATCTTTCCGGCTGGCACCTGATGAAGTCGCTCGACGTTGCCGACCGCTATGGCTGGGCACGCTACGTTGGTCATCAGGTTTATTACTCTCTGATCGGCCGCGAGTACGAATGGGAACTGATGCCGCTCGGCATGGATCAGGGAGTCGGCGCGTTGATCTGGAGTCCCTTGGGATGGGGCCGGCTGACCGGCAAGATTCGGCGCGGCCAGCCGCTGCCGGCGGTGAGCCGCTTGCACGAGACCGGACACATCGGGCCGCAGATGGCTGACGAGTATTTGTACCGCGTGGTTGATGCACTTGACGAGGTCGCAAAAGCAACTGAAAAGAGCGTGCCCCAGGTGGCTCTCAATTGGCTATTGCAGCGGCCGACGGTTTCGACCGTCATCATGGGCGCGCGCAACGAGGAGCAGCTGCGCGAGAACTTGGCTGCGGAGGGTTGGAACCTCACGGCTGAGCAAATCGCCAGGCTGGACGCGGCGAGCGACCTCAAACCAATCTATCCCTACTGGCATCAGCGGTTCTTTGTGGAGCGCAATCCTGCGGCAGCGCCTCCGGCAGCGAAATAAGCAAACTCACACCGAAGGTTCGTCAAATTTTTTCTCCCACCGCCTTCGCCTGCGTGAACAAATACAGATAGTCCGGGCCGCCGGACTTGGAATCCGTGCCGGACATATTGAAGCCACCAAAAGGATGCGCGCCCACCATCGCGCCCGTGCACTTGCGGTTGATGTACAGGTTGCCGACGTGGAAGTCGCGGATGGCACGCTCGATCTTGTCGCGCGAACTGGTGTAAACCGAGCCGGTCAGACCGAACTCGGTGTCGTTCGCGATTTCGAGTGCGTGCTCGAAGCCGCGCGCCTTAATCACGGCGAGCACCGGGCCAAAAATCTCTTCTTGCTCGAGCTTCGATTTCGGCGCGATGTCGGCAATCACCGTGGGCTGGATGAAATAGCCTTCGCCCGAAGCTCGCCCGCCGCCGGTAATGATGCGCCCGTCTTTCTTGCCCTGCTCGATGTATTCGAGAATTGTCTTCATCGAGCCTTCATTGATCACCGCGCCCATGTTTGCGTTCTCGGCAGGATCGCCGATGCTGATCTTCTCCACGCGCGCTCTCAATTGTTCTAGGAACTTGTCGTAGATTCTCTCGTCCACAATCGCGCGCGAGCAAGCCGAGCACTTCTGCCCCTGAAATCCGAATGCGGAAGCCGCCACGCCCTCGACGGCGGAATCGATGTCGGCGTCGGCGTCCACAATGATCGCGTCCTTGCCGCCCATTTCGAGAATCGTGCGCTTAATCCAGACTTGCCCGGGAGCCTGAACGGCTGCGGTCTTATTGATCTGCAAGCCAACCTCGCGCGAGCCGGTGAACGCGATATAGCGCGTCTTGGGATGCGCCACAATCGCATCCCCGAAACTGGCTCCCGCGCCGGGGCAGAAATTCACCACGCCCTCGGGCATGCCCGCTTCTTCCAGTAGTTCGACGAACTTCGCGGCGATGGTGGGCGAATCGCTCGACGGCTTCAAAATGACTGTGTTGCCGCAGACGATCGAGGCCAAGGTCATCCCGGCCATAATGGCGCAAGGAAAATTCCACGGCGGAATCACCGCGCCCACGCCCAGCGGAATGTACATCAACGAGTCGCGCTCGCCGGGCAACTGGATGGGCGTTTCGGTTTTGGCCAGGCGCAGGGCCTCGCGCGCGTAGAACTCGCAGAAGTCGAGTGTCTCGGAAATGTCGGCGTCGGCCTCGACCCAGTTCTTCGAAACTTCGAAGACCATCCACGCCATGAATTCCATTTTGCGCGAGCGCAACAGGTCGCCCACGCGGAATAGCAGGCTGGCACGCTCTTCGACCGACGTGCAGCGCCACGATTCGAACGCCCTGAGCGCGGCCTGCATAGCCGGCTCAACGTGCTCCCGGCCCGCTTTCTGATGGATGCCCACGATCTCCGACGGTTTCGCCGGGTTCAGCGACTTGATCTTCTCGGCGGTCCTGACGCGCTTGCCGCCGATGATGAGGTCATACTCGCGTCCCAACTGGCCGCGAACTTTCGCGATGGCGGCGCGCATCTTGCGTGCATTGTCTTCGTTGCGGAAATCGAAAAACGGCTCGGTGACGAACGGCCCGGAATGCAGGCCAGCACGCGGCCGGACGGGGGCTTCCAATGTTGCCATGGGAGAGTTCCTTTCGCAGATGAAAGGTCAGATATTAGGGCTTGCCGGGATATTTTACACCGCGGACATCCCGAGGCCGCAGTCGAGGTTGCCTAACGGATGTAGTCTTAACATATCAGGAAATCGAGGAGGCACATGACTCTTGCGGCACTTCTGACCTTCTTCAGCGTTCTCTTGGCTATTCTGTCATTGGCTCGTCCCGTTGGGCGTCGTTCCCTTGAGCTATTCGTTCCTCGTTGGCGTATGATCGCGGCGCTCTTGCTCTCACTGGCTTGCATCGTTTGCCGCGACGCTCCTCTCGGTGTCAAACCCCTTTTCGGTTGGCCGCTTTCTACGGTCCTGTTCGGGCTTACTCTAGGATCTTTCCTCTTTCCCGTCGTCGCAGCGATCTGGTGTTGGGTCACCTGGCACCGAGCTAAGCTGACCGGAAGAAATCTCTGCCGTTTGACCGGCGTCCTTAGCGCGGCGTTGCGTGAGCGTCAGTTCGACGAGGTGGAGAGAATCGTCCGGAGGAACGAGAACCGCCTCGAGCGATTGCCAGCGTCCTCTGCCTCCATTCTCTTTAGCCCAGCTATAGTTGCGGCGCTAGTAGAGTCGCGCTCATTCGTTCACCTTGAACTGCTGGCAAAACTCCCGTTTCTTAACTCACTCGAAAATCGTTTCGAGGTTGTTGACACGGTGGTCCGCGAGTTGCTTCGCTCGAACTTGTCACCTCTACGATCTTCTGTCGTCTCAAGGTTCGGAGGACTGGAACACCTCAGGTACACAGACTCGGAGCGCGCGCTGGTGGAAAAAACGTTCGAGAATCCGGAGTGGTATCTCGCAGCCGGTGCTCACTATCCGCTCGTAATTTCTGCCGTGGAAGAATTACGGAAGGGGACACATGATGCCGACTACAACGGTTCGGGTCGCGATTATGAAGCCAGTCAGGGAGTGAGCCTGCGCTCGCGCTGCCCGATATATCTCGCGGAGAAGACGGAAGTGCTGGCCATCCAGGCTGCAATAAGAAAGCAAGCGAAGGGCGATTTTTATGTTTCTGATCTCTCTGACATCTTCCGCTCAGTTCAGGAGAGGTCGAAGTACGATGAGGCGGTATGGAAAAGTGACCGCAATAATTGGGAGTTCCCGACACCTTACGCTTACCTTCTATATGAAGTCTTTTATGATCTTCGCCGGTTGTCCTCCGAGGCGGTTCAGCAGTCGATCGTCCCGGTCACACCCCAGCATGTCACGGAACCTTGCAGGATTGCCCAGGACCTCGCGCAAAACTGGGCATTTTGTGCTTGGAGTATCGCTGACTCTGCAGGTAAGGTAAGCCCCGAATTCCGTTCGAGCCTCATTCAGGAGTACCTGAAGTTCGTGTTAGAGCTAGGCTGGGAGCCGAGTGAAGTCTGTTTTGGACTTGATCGCGACGCGGCGGGTTTGGGGGCTTGGCGCGACCTGTTTCTTAGAAAGTTGCAGGATCTTTTTAAGGGCGGGCTGCGATTCGGCGAACTACAGAAAGGGTTTGATTCCCTCGACCAAGGGAAGCGATACGTGTTCGAAGGCTACGATTGGCTCGAAGGAGAGCTGTTTACGGTTGACTGACCCTGCCACTATTGCACCGCCCTCGCCCCCACCGGCTCCAGATGCGCCGTGAAATGCCTTAAGAACGGCGCTTCGTATGTCAGCCGCAGGCCGGGAATGCGCTCGCGATTCTTCCACACCTCCAGAATCACCTCGACCACATAGTCAATATGGCTCTGGGTGTAGACGCGGCGCGGAATCGCGAGGCGGACTAGATCCATTTGCGCGGCGTGGGCAAACATCAAAGTTCCGATTTCGACCGACCGAATTCCTCCCTCCAAATACAACTCCGCCGCAAGCGCCACGCCAGGAAACTGCTCTGGCGGGATGTGCGGCAAGAAGGCGCGGGCGTCGAGATAGATGGCGTGCCCGCCGGGCGGCTGGACGATGGGCACTCCCTGCGACGCGATGTGATTGCCCAGATACGCGGTCGAAGCGATGCGGTAGCGCAGGTAGTCCTCTTCTAACGCTTCCTGCACGCCCACGGCGATGGCTTCGAGATCGCGTCCGGCGAGCCCGCCATAGGTAGGATAGCCTTCGGTCAAAATCAGCAGATTTTTTTCCTGCTGGGCGAGCAGATCGTCGTTGGTGCAGAGAAATCCGCCGATGTTGGCCATGCCGTCTTTCTTCGCCGACATGGTGCAGCCGTCGCCGTAGCGGAACATCTCCTGCGCGATCTGCTTGGGCGTTTTCGATTCGTATCCTTTTTCACGCAACTTGATGAACCACGAGTTTTCGGCGAAGCGGCAAGCGTCGAAATAAAGCGGAATGCCGTGGCGCTTGCACAGGGTGCTGACCTGGCGGACGTTTTCCATTGAGACCGGCTGGCCTCCACCGGAGTTGTTGGTAACGGTGAGCATGACCAGCGGAATCCGCTCGCGGCCCACTCGCGCGATCAGGGCCTCAAGCGCGGCCACGTCCATGTTGCCTTTGAAGGGATGCTGCACCGCCGGCTGGCGGCCTTCGGGAATAACCAGATCCACGGCTTCGGCGCCCACAAACTCCACGTTGGCGCGGGTGGTATCAAAGTGCGTGTTGTTGGGGACGACATCGCCTTTCTTGCAAGTCACGCCAAACAGGATGCGCTCGGCGGCGCGTCCCTGGTGCGTAGGGATGACGTGCTTGTAGCCGAAGATCTCCTGAATGGAACTCTTGAAGTGATCGAAGCTGCGGCTGCCAGCGTAACTTTCGTCGCCTTGCATAACGGCAGCCCACTGCTGTGTGGACATGGCGCCGGTGCCGGAGTCGGTGAGCAGGTCAATTAGAACGTCGTCGGCCTGCAGAAGGAATAAGTTGTAGTGCGCGGCCTCGAGCAGCTTCTCGCGCTCTTTGCGCGTAGTCCAGCGAATGGGTTCGACGCTCTTGATGCGGAATGGCTCAATGATGGTCTTGATAGGCATGGCGGCCCGTCCGAGAGAGGATCCCCGAAAAACGCTCTATGATACGCCTTCAGGTTGGCGCCCTCAGGTGTCGGACCTCGGAGCCACGGCCCCAGAAAGACAAACAAGCCGCCTTTCCCAGCGCTTCCGCTGCAGCCGCAGCCATAGCCCTGCAGAGTAGGAAGCTATGGACAAGTTAACGTCGCTGCTGCCATTACCTGCGGCGTGCTTGGCGACATCTTCGACACCGGGAAGTGCGGATCAGCCGGTGCCGTGGCCACAATCATGGAGATCCCGGAAGCAGCACTCCCACAGGAAGCCAGGCCCGTTTGGTCGAGTTGAATGCCCGACAGGGGAACCGCCGAACTTGGCAACCAAGGTGGTCCAACAGTCCACATGGCGGCGACCGGTTTGACCTGCGTCCCATTTATCAAAGTGCCAGACGCGGTAAACTGCACCTGGCCATTGGTGTAGTCTTGCGCATCCGCGCTAGCGGGACTGACGGTGAGAGATCGGAACCGGTCGTGGTTGAGGCCGCAGGCCAGGGTCAAAGCTGCGCCCAGAAGAAGCAAACCGCAGGGAAAAGCAAAACGGAGATTGGTCATAGGAGCCTCCAGAAGTTGGCAGGGCGAGGATTCACAGACCGAGGAAACCCGCCTCCTTCCGTTACCAAGGGCCCGACATAACAAGTGTTTCACGATATGGGATGCATAAAAAGGGCCTCCGAGGTTTCCCGGCCCTCCCTATTTTTCTTTGGCCAGGCTCAGCGCCCAGTTTTGATTCCGCCGCAGCCTACAGCTTTTCCTGCGGGCGCGTGTTCCATGCGCGCACATCGTTTTTCCATCCGCGGCAGCGGAGTGGTAGACTCGAACGTTTTCACAAGAGGCGGAGTGGCTCAGTTTGAATTCTGATCACATGTTGGTCTTCCTCGTCGGCGTCATCCCGAGAGAAGCCATTCTGGTAGACCCTCGGCTTCAGCCGAGGGCGAGCGAAGCGAGGCGGAGCGAGGGATCTCCCGTTAGACGACGTTCCACGGGAGATCCCTCGGCCCGCTGGTGAAAGCGCGGGCCTTCGGGATGACTGCTCAGAAAACAGTAAGATTCAAATTGAGCCACTACCCGAAAGGCAATCTCATGGACATACAGCGAGTTGGCGTAGTTGGCGCGGGCACGATGGGCAGCGGCATCGCGCATGTGTTCGCGCGCTACGGGTTTGACGTGCTTCTGTGCGACGTGGAACAGCGGCTTCTCGATCGCGCACTCGACATCATCAGCAAGAATCTCGAGCGCGAAGTAGCGAGCAAAATCACCGCCGACCAGAAAACGGAGGCGATGAAGCGTATCCAAACGGTTACGGATTATGCGAAACTTTCCGCTTACGCATTCGTGATTGAGGCGGCCACCGAGAAACTCGAAATCAAAGCGCAGATTTTCCGCGAATTGGACCGCCTGACGCCGCCCGACGCGATTCTGGCCTCGAATACTTCTTCGATTTCAATTACCAAGCTGGCGGCGCTGACCCAGCGGCCGGACAAAGTTATCGGCATGCACTTTTTCAACCCTGTGCCGGTGATGAAGCTGGTGGAAATCGTCCGCGGCCTGGCAACTTCCGACGAAACATTCGTCACGGTTCGCGATCTCGCGATCAAGCTGGGGAAGAATACCGTCGAAGTCAACGACGCGCCGGGCTTTGTCTCAAACCGCGTGCTCATGCCCATGCTCAACGAAGCCATGTATGCAGTCATGGAGGGCGTGGCCACCCCCCAAGCGGTCGACGAGGTTTTCAAGCTGGGCATGGCGCATCCCATGGGCCCGCTCACGCTGGCGGACCTCATTGGACTCGACGTCTGTCTCGACATCATGCGAGTGATGCAGTGTGGCC
>Ga0187771_10003294_pt1 | contig 11277 bp, 10 predicted proteins | sample 0116_SJ02_MP15_1_FD_133139 | JGI IMG/M metagenome (GOLD analysis project Ga0187771, IMG submission 133139) | Tropical peat soil microbial communities from peatlands in Department of Meta, Colombia - 0116_SJ02_MP15_10_MG | ecosystem: Environmental > Terrestrial > Soil > Wetlands > Peat | place... | reverse complement strand
CTTTGCTCGTCAGCGTGTATTTGTTCGTGCCCGATCGAGAGAGACCGTTTTGTGCGAGAATTCGGTTCGCAGTCACAGGGACGACCAACGGCTGCTCTGATTCCAGCGTAATCTTGACGGGTATCGCTTTATTTCGCGGCAGTATCACGGTCGCGCTTGCGGGCCGGAAGCCCGCGCTCCGAACCGTTATCACGTAGGCGCCGGGGCCGGCTTCTTTCAGCCGGAAGAACCCGCGCTCATCGGTCGTGCCCTGTGCGGCGGTCTTCCCCGCCGGAGAGTTCAGTGTGACCGTCGCGCCGGGAACGGGCCGGCCAAGGGCGTCCTGAACAACGCCCGAGAGAATCTCCGCCGGAGGCAAAGCTGCGGTCTGTGCGCGACAGGTTGTTGAACAGAAAAAAAGCGCCGCCAGCAGCGCTGTGAGAATCCGGCAAGGAGAGAAAGCCATCGCGTCTCCTACCAGCGCGGACTGCGAGATTGCAGAAGTCCGCGGCTGGCGCCCTACGGCTGGCTACGCGCCCGCCGCCATCGGTCACGCGGGTGGCTTTCGAAAGAGGAAGTACCGAGTGTGGCTCCAAAGATCAAGATTCTCAAGCTGCGAAGGTCGGGCACCGCTCTTGCTTCCCTCGGTCCCGGCCCTTCCGACATAATCCGGCAACCGGCCCAAAGGGAGGCGCCTCGCCGGGTTTTCTTGTTAGCCGGTCGCCTTAAGCCCATCGGATAAATCCGGAGGATCTGTGCGCAAAATAGGCGGCAGGTGCCAACCAAAAGGGCGTTGCGTTGCGTCGAATTTCGTGACACAAAACGAAATCATCGCATTTCCGAGGACGCATCGTGTCCGGTACGAAGCTTGCCGGTACGAAGCTTGATAGATCGTATGGTGTTTAGAGCCACAGCCGTCGTGGCCCAGCTTCTGAAAAGATGAACTCAAGGGTGTGCCGTCCCTTAAGCGGCCAGGAGGAAGACGAGTCAGATGACTCCTAAGCAAGTTCTACAGATGATTAAAGACAAGGGCGCGGTGATGGTCGACCTCAAGTTCATCGACCTGCTCGGCACATGGCAGCATTTCACGGCTCCGATCAGTGAGTTCAAGGACGAGGGACCTTTCGAAGACGGCCTCGGCTTTGACGGCTCTTCGATCCGCGGCTGGCAGTCGATCGAGAGCAGCGACATGCTCGTCATTCCTGACTCTGACAGCGCCGTGATGGATCCGTTTACCAAAGATCCGACGCTGACCATGATCTGCAATATTCAGGATCCCATCACCCGCGCCGAGTACACCCGCGACCCGCGAAATATCTCGCGAAAGGCCGAAGCCTATCTCAAATCCACCGGGGTCGGCGACATAGCCTACTTCGGCCCCGAACCCGAGTTCTTCATCTTCGACGCCCTGCGTTTCGATACCACCCAGAACTCCAGCTACTACTTCATCGAATCCAACGAAGGTAATTGGAACAGCGGCAAGGAGAGCGCGGTCAAGGGTGGCCTTAATCTCGGCTACAAGGTCAAGAATAAAGAGGGCTATTTCCCCGTCCCTCCCACCGACAGCCTCCAGGATATCCGCACCGAGATGGTGCTCGAGATGGAGCGCGTCGGCATTCGCATCGAGAAGCAGCATCACGAGGTCGCCACCGCCGGCCAGGCCGAAATCGACATGCGCTTTCAGTCGCTCACCAGGATGGCCGATTGGCTTACCTGGTATAAGTACATCGTCAAGAATGTGGCTACCCGCCACGGCATGACCGCGACCTTCATGCCCAAGCCGATCTTCGGCGACAACGGCACCGGGATGCATACCCACCAGAGCGTGTGGAAAGGCGAGACCCCGCTGTTCGCCGGTTCCGGTTACGCCGGAATGTCCGAATTGGCGCTTCATTACATCGCCGGCATTCTCCACCACGCTCCCGCGCTTGCCGCCTTCACCAACCCCGGCACCAACTCCTATCGCCGGCTCGTGCCCGGGTTCGAAGCTCCAATCAACCTCGCCTACTCCAGCCGTAACCGTTCGGCCTCCGTGCGTATCCCGATGTATTCGCCGTCGCCCAAGGCCAAGCGTATCGAGGTCCGGTTCCCTGACCCGACCTGCAATCCGTACCTCGCGTTCTCCGCGATGCTCATGGCGGGGCTCGACGGCGTCCAGCGCCGGCTCGACCCCGGCAAGCCGCTCGATAAGGACATCTACGCCCTCACCCCAGCCGAGCTCGCCGAGGTCCCCAGCATGCCCGCGTCACTCGAGGAGTCGCTCGCGAACCTCAAGCGCGACCACGAGTTTCTGCTGAAGGGCGACGTCTTCACCGAGGACCTCATCGAGACCTGGATCGAATACAAGATGGCCAAGGAAGTGAGCGCGATTCGTCTGCGCCCGCATCCTTACGAGTTTTCCCTTTATTTCGACGCCTGATCTCTCCTCGAGCCTGACCTGACCTCCTGGTGACGGCGGCGAGCTTCGGCTCGCCGCCGTCGCTTTTCGCTCCTTCGCAAGGAACGTCCCTCCGCGGCGCATGCTTCGCATGTTGCGAATTGACGCATGAATCGTTGCGAGCCGTCAGATTTAGCTCCCAGACACTTACAACAGTTTACACGAAATGTTTCGAGCTTTGCCCAATCAACGCATCCGCGGCACACTTCTCGCTTTAGATCAAGGATGAAATGCGGACGTTGTTGTTGATAGCGGAGACGGCCTTTGAACACAGGATTCCCCATGTTCAACATCTTCACCAAGCCGGTCCTCTTCTTTACTACCATCGCCTCAATGGCCCCCCTCCTTGCCTTTCCATCGTGGGCGTTCGTCGGCCCTCAGGGCTGGGTGCAGGAAGTCACCGCCGACGTGATGCCCACGCCGGATCAGGTTCGGAAGGAACTGGCTCAACTTAGCGAGACGGTGCGCACCGCCGAGTCAGTCTCCGTCATCAGCCCGACCGCCGAGCGCGAGTACATCGAAGCCAAAAATGCCTTCCGGACAGGTGATTATCTGGCCGCGCTCCGACACGCAGGCACGGCGCAGCGAGCGCTTCCCAAAATCCTGAACCCGGCCGACAGTAATCCCACGGCAAGATAACCGCCGACCCATCCCGGACGCCTCTTATGGTCCGCCGCGATGCCCCAGCTCGGGCGCCATCCGGTCAATCGAACCGCTTATCGCCAGATGATAAAGTTTCGTCCAACGCCGGCTCGCGCTTCTCGCGAAAGCGATGAAAACATGAGCCAGCCGCTGTGACGAAATGGCAATCATCGCGGACTCAGCCAAGACGCGCCCGGCTTTGCGGCCACCTCTGATCCTGTCAGCCGCGCTCGCCATTCTAGTTCTGATTCAGCCGTTGCCGTCGCGCCCGGCGTGGGCGCAAGGGCAGGGGAGCCATGGTTCGCCCGTCACAGCCTCACCAGGCGCTCCTTCCGCAGCGCCCGCCTCGGCTGCTTCAGCCGCTGCGGCCGCCACCCCTGTCGGTCCGGGCCGCGGCGCTGTTATCGCATATCTGAGCAAGGTGATCGGCTGGTACCGGCATCTTCAGGTCGAGCAGCGCCTCGCCACCGAGCCCGCCGAGATACTTTTTCTTGCCGACGACCGCCAGATGGCTGCGGAGGTCGTGAAACAGGCCTTCGAGTACGCCCGAGCTCAGGCTGCCCTGCTCAAGGGGGAGAACGATGCGCCCGGTTCCGCGAGCGATACGCACGCACCAAAAGCTGACGACCCACCGGCCGGCGTCGCTATCGCCCAAACCACCGCTCCAGATCTCACCGCCCTAATCAAGCGGCGGGACCAGGCCGATGCGGAACTCGAGGGTGCGCGTGCACGACTCGCGGATTTGCAAGCCGGCCTCGCGCAGGGCCCGCGCTCCCGGCGTGACGCCCTGAACCGGCAGATTGGCTCCATCGAGGGCGAAATCGACCTGGTGCAATCGCGCGTCGATTCCCTCAACGCGATGGTCGAATTCGAAACCAGCAGCGCTGGAGCGGGGCGTGCCAGCGCCGGACTCGAGGAACAGATCGACGAACTCGAACGTGCGCTTCCGCAGGACGCCGAGGCCGCGGCCGTCAGGCCGCAGGCTGCCGTCTCAACGGCCGCGGCTGCCCCGCCGCTGACGCAGGCGCCCGCGCCGTCCGGAATCTTCGGCCGCGTCGAGGGCCTCATCAAACTCCGGCAGAAGGAGCAAGCACTCTCGGACACGATCGATCTGACTGGCGAACTGCTTGCGGCAGTTGCCAAAGTGCGCGCGCCGCTGATTCAGGCACTTCATGAGATCGACAGCGAGGGGAGCGCTCTCGCCAGACGAGCGAATGCCAGCGACCTTGCGACTATCAAACAAAACAAGGCGGAGTTCGATAGGCTTTCCGAACGCCGCAAGCTCGTCGGAGCAGCCCTCTTGCCGCTGTCTAAACAGGTCGTTCTCCTCAACCTCTACGCGGAAAACGTCACGCGCTGGCGCGCAGCGGCACACCAGCAATTCAGTGAGACGCTGCGCAGCCTGATCCTGCGTTTGTTCGGCCTGGCGCTGTTGCTCGCGATCGTTTTCGCCGCTGCCTTCGTATGGCGCAAGCTGGCCTTTCGCTACGTTCAGGATCTCCAGCGTCGGCACCGGTTGCTCCAGCTTCGCCGTTTGACACTGATCGTTGTCCTCTTTTTCGTGCTGCTTTTTGATTTTGCCAACGAGCTCGGCGCGCTCGCGACCGTGATGGGACTTGCGGCGGCGGGTGTCGCGCTCGCGTTGCAGAATGTCATCCTGTCGGTGGCCGGTTACTTCTATCTGAGCGGGCGCTTCGGCATCAGGATCGGCGACCGCGTCCAGGTCTCCGGCATCAACGGTGACGTGCTCGAAGTCGGACTCTTCAAGCTCACCCTGATGGAGCTGACCGAAGATCAGGGCGCCCGCCAGCCCACCGGACGGGTGGTTGTTTTCCCCAATGCCGTCGTCTTTCAGCCCAATGGCAACTTCTTCAAGCAAGCGCCCGGCGCCAGCTTTACCTGGAAGGAATTGCGCCTATCACTCGCGCCGGAATGCGACTATCGGCTCGCCGAAAAGCGGCTGCTCGAGGTGGTCAACGAAGTGTTTGCCCGCTACCGCGATATCGTCCAGCGCGAGTCCCGTGAAATGGAGACGATGCTGAATGTTCCGCTCGAGACCCCACGACCGCAAAGCCGCGTCTATCTGAGCGAGTCCGGCCTCGAGATCGTGATTCGCTACCCAGCGCAGATCATGGCGGCGGCCCAGACCGCCGATGAAATCTCGCGCCGCCTGGTCGACGCGATCAAACGCGATCCCGGCCTGAAACTTGTTGCGCGCGCCACGCCCTCGATTCAACCTGCCGCCGGGGAAGATGCCCCGGACGAAGCTCCCGCTGCGAACGGCGCGTCACAATCGAGCGCCGCGCCCAAACCCGCAGGCGCAGGTTCTATCGCGCATACCGCGGCCAAACCGTAGCCGCAACCCGGCGCGAGCGTATGGCTTCTACGCTAGAAGCCTATCGCCAGCCACGAGAATCCGTTGGTTACCTCCGCCGTCGCGCCGTTGACTCCCAGCATATCGCCGGGAACGTCGAGTACGAACGTCGCGCCGTTCTGGTTGTAGGAAACCACGGATACCACCGTGTTCATCCCGCCGGTCCTGAAATAGTAATTTGCTGCCAACGGAGGTATCAGTATCGCTGTAGGAAAGCGTATCGGCCAGCTGACCGCGTATTGAGTATCGTTGGGGATGCGCACTTGCCCCAGCGGATAGAAACCCCACTGAATGATTGCGACTACCGAACCGCGTTGGCTATCCGCGATCGGTATCCGCAGGTAGCCATTGGTCTGCAGCGCTCCGGTAAATCCGGCCGTAAAGGCTTGCAGCAGCCCGATGTTAGCGATGTTCGTATCCTGGCGTTGCTTGAGAAAGGCCGTGCGGTTGGCCAGCTGCTGATGCGGCTGGTTGCTGATGCCGATGCCACCGAAGCTCGCACCGGTTCCGGCGCCTTCCACCGGATCCGTCTGCCCAATTTCGTAGATCTCGTTTGCGGTGAACTCTGCGACGTCGATCAGTGTCGTCATGGTTGTGACCGTTCGCCCCTCGGTGGCGGCCTGAAGCGCCGCCTGTGCCCGCCGTTATGGAACATTTTTCGCCGGCGGCCCCGTGTCTGCGGCTGATAGCGTGGTGGCGCGCTAGAAGGTCAGCGTCCACGTGCCTGAATAATTTCCCGCGCCCGTATACGCGAACGCCGGGACGGCTACATGCGCGATCATCGGTCCGGGTGCGCTGTGCAGCGCCACCAGCGTCCAGACTGCTCCGCCGTCGGTAGTGGTGCCGCCCAGCGTGGTGGCCCAGACCGGCCCGCTCGCGCCGGTGGTGCCGGCAGTGGTGCAGCGCTGGATATTTCCGTTGCCATCGGCGATCAGGTTGCCGACGGATTGCGCCGTGCTCGCCGTCCATGACGGATTCGCTGTGCCCACCGCCGACGGCAGCACCACCGCAGCCGAATTCGCGAACAGGCCGAGCTCCTGGACCGTGATGCCATTGGCGCCGTAGTCAGTCGTCTGGAGTGAGTAGTTGAATTGTACGCTCCCGGGCGACGGGAAACTGGTCGCCCCGATAGCGTTGTAATAGGCGGGCGCGGCTCCAAGCCCGGTGTCGCCCGCCGACGGCGCCGCCGCTCCGGATCCGAACCCGATTGCGGTGACGTACTGGCCGGCCGTCACGCCCGCGATTAAATTCGCCAGCAGCGGCAATCCCGAGTTCACGAAGAGGTTTTCCGCCTCCCACAGGAGCCGCCCGCGCTTGTATAGTCTGACTATTCCTCTTGGTCGCATCGAGTCCTCTTGAAGGTCTAATGTTTACCGGCTTTGTACTTCGAAACGAAAGCCTGCAGAGCACGTATGTGAAGCGCTTCCGATTATTCTCCTGCCGCAATCGGGTTGCCGTTGACGATCACTCCTGAGTCGGCCACCGCCGGTTCGTTCGCTCCATAGCTCACACCAATGTGGTGGAAATGAGCGTCGTAGACCGGGGCGATGCGCTTGGTATCGGCCAGCGCCCACGCCGGTGCGCTTACCACGTCGGCAGGAATCGGCGCCGCGTCTTTCTGCAGGAAGATGGATCGCACGAAGTCGTCCGGCGCAGGTGCCGAATCCGCGATCGGCGCCGCGCTGAACCACAGCGAGTCTAGCTGCGACCGCGTCGGCTTGAAGAAATTGATCGCCCCGATTGCCCGCAATGCCTCGCCGTTTGCGACCGCCTGGCCCGTTGCCAGATTGATCACGGCCCGAAACACCGCCCAGCCCTGGTTCGCCGGCCACGCGGTTCCGTTCCAGCGTGACTGCCCCTCGAGCAGCGTGACGCTGCTCCATCCCAGCGCCGACAGCGCCGTCTTGACGGCGTACGGTGTCCCGCGCGTTTGATGCAGCGGAATCGCAGCTTTGAGCAGCGTACGCCACGAAGCCGGGTCCGACGGTCCCGCCCCGCTCTGAGACGAAGTGAGGGTGTCGATGTCCGTCAGCGCATCGATGTTCGTCAGGGCGTCGATCGACTCGCTTACGTTCGCGCCTACCTGCCACTCCGGCGCCAGCATGTCGAACTGCCATGCCAGCAGCAGCAATGCGCTGTCCGGCACCGAATCCAGCCGGTACACCAGAATCGGCGTCAGATCGAGTGCGCCCAGCCGCTCGATCAGCGCGAGCAATGACTGGCTGCGCAGGTCGTTGATCGACGGCTGAATCGTCAGTTGCGCCATCTTTCCTGTCCCGCCCCTGCCCGGCCGCTAGCTCCGGATCGGTCCGGTCGCCTGTATGAGCGAAATCGCAGTGCAGTTGGCCCATTGGCCCGGGGAGAGCGGCGTATAGGCCGGCGAGGTCAGCGTGACTTCGTACACCCCGGTGACCGACAGCGCCTCCACTATCTGGCTTGGCACGATATCGCGCTGAATCCGTGATGCCAGGGCAATCGCAAAATTCTGCACCGCCGCGTTAGCTGCCGCCATCGTTGATACCGGCTCGGCGTCCGAGTACAAGGTCACGGTTCCCCCGATCTGATAATCGGTCTCGGTCACCGGCAACGCGTTAACCGTGTCGGTCAGCGGACGCACGGTGTCGGCGTTCAGCACGGCCTGAACCTTGCTCAGCAAGGCCGCACTCGCGATCCCCGAGCCGTTAGGGGCGGTCGCCGGCTGCTGCGTGATGGGTCCCGTCAACACATAAACGTTCACCTGTCCAGGCGCCGGCGAGGTTACTTGCGCGTCGACGATCGCGGGGTCGGCGCTCAGCGCGTAGTAGCGATACGCACCGATTGGCCCGGCCACGCTGAACCGGTTCGGCGCCGCCTGAATTCGAGCGCGCAAATGGTCGTCCGTCTCGGGCGCGGAACCCCCGGCGCTCACGGTCGTGTTCGTTACCGCTTCGACCAGCACGCTCGGATTCAACTGCACGTTGACCTGCGCGACGAGATATCCGTTGGCTCCCGCGCCCGGAGCGGTCGCCGTCGCGGCCACGCTGGCGCTGGTTTGTCCAGCCGGGATCGTGAGCGCCTCGTTGGTCGCGAACGCGAACTGGCCGTCATTGGTGCCAACCTGGGTACCGGCCGGTATCGTGTACGCAACGCTAAGCGCGCTCGCGAGAGTGAACTGCAGGGTCGTGACGGCGCCCTGGGCCGGTAGCCGGGTCACGCCCAGCAGTTGCCCCAGGTAGTCGATCATCGGGAAGATTGCGTACGCCAGCAGATTTTGCTGCCCGGCATACTGGATCGCGTTACGCGCCAGCGACTCGCGATACGCATAGAGGTTGATCAGCAGGCGCTCCACCTGTGCCGGCATCAGCGTCCGGCCCGCCGCCGCCTCGAATGCCGCAATCATGTCCGCGAGAATCAGGTTCGGATCAAGTCCGTCGGCATCGCTGAGAAAAACCGGCGGAGGCAGAGTCGGTATTCCTGTTCCCATTACTTATTCCTTCGCATTGAGTATTGTCGGTGTCGGCTGTCGCCGCGGCGGAGATTTATCTCTGAGCGGCGCCCATATTTTCAATGCTGTGCCTCAAGCGAGCCCCGGTGTCGGGATCTTGATCGTCGTGGCCTGCACGGGCAGGAACGGAGGCGGCGCCGTCCCGGTTCTGCTGAGCCTGAGCCGCCAGCTTATTCTCACCTCGAGATGGGCTCCCGATTGCGTGCTGTCGTCCGTGACCGGCAGCGCCTTCACTCCCGTCAGTGTCACCCGCGGCTCCCACAGGGTGATAGCCTGGGTCACTTCGCGAACAATCGCCGGAATTGCCTCGTTGATCGGATAGTCAATATATTGCCAGATGTCCGCGCCGAACATCGGGCGGAGCGGGTCGCTGCCCTTCGGTGTCGTCAGGATTATCCTGATGCATTGATCGACGTCGCTGGCGCCCTGCACAACCTGGCCGAGTCCCGACCCCGCCGTGCCGGGCGCATCCAGTGCCAGCGACCAATCCGCCGAACTGATATCGGCCAGCGTGAAAACTCCCGCTTCCATCGGTTAACTTCGCTCCTTGCCTCGAAATCCGCAAATCCGGGGCGCCGGCACGAGGGCAAAATGCATCGCCGACTTGCTACGTATCCTAATCCGCCAGTACATTGGTGCTCGCGCTCACGATCGTCCCGCTGCCCGCAGGGCAGGTCACGCTATCGCCCAGGCGCGCGACCCCCTTGAGCGCTCCACCGCCGAGCTGGATCTGGCCGGATGCCGTGACTTTGACATTGCCGTTGGGGTCGATTGTTATTTGAGCGCCGTTCGCCGCTATAGTCACCGTGCCGCCGCCGGGAATACTCACTTGCAGCGCGTGCGAGGCCCGGTTGTATTCGAACGCGGCTCCGTCCTTGCAAGAGAGATGGAGCGCGTCGGGATTGTTCACGGGAGCCGTGTCCGCGGTTGAGTAGACCGCGCCGACCACTGCGCCATCTTCGTCATGCGCGTCCATTAGGCATACGACCTGTTCGCCGATGTCGGGAATCCAATAGGCCTTGTCGTTCTGAGCCTTGGGCACGATAACGGGCAGCCACCAGCTCTGCATTTGATCGCGGTCCGGGAACGCTACGCGCACCCGGCATCGTTGGGTGTCCTGGACCTTGACGATCCCTACTCTGAAAGCCGCGCGGGTATCTTCCGGTTCGCGATCACGATAGCCGTGCATGATTCACCCCACCCGCCGGAGCTGAACTTCCGTCGTGTATCCGGATGTTCGGCTCACCCGATGGCGCGCGATCTCTATCAGGTAAATGCCGTCGTGCGCGCCGAAGCCTCCGATTGTTGCGGTGTTGCCCGCGCACAGTGCCGGATTACCCGGTAGCTCCAGTCCAGCGGTGGTTTGCAGCATGTTCGAGGTGTGCAGGGCGCTCTGCGCCTTGAGCAACGCTTGTTGCCCGTTTTCGCAGCGCACGGCAAGCTTAAGCGTATCTCCCGTCGGGGACGTTGGGGTCGCATCGACCGTATGCGTTATCAGTTGCTTGGAACCAGGATCCTGGTAGCTGACTTCCGCAGCCTTATAGATCCGATGAGTCTTGCTTCGAAAGCCACCTCGCAGGAGATCGGAGCGGGAAATAGACACAGACGGAGCCCGGGCCTCCACCGCCGCGCGATCGTAAAATACCATCTGCGCGCCGCGGATGGTGAAGTCGTAATCGTGTGTGCGCGCCAGGCGATGGACAAACTCGAGATCGCTCTCGCGCGACTGTGTGACGCGGGCGAACGCCGGATTGATCATTCCCGCTGCCGCGACCACCGAGAGGTTGTACTTTCCGGCGACTGCGCTTGCTATTTGCATCAGCGTCTGATTCTCATACGCCACGCTGTTGCGGGTCCGCATTGCCGGCGTGATATATGCAGCGAGACAGCGTAAGTGAAAGGTATCGGGAGGCAGATTAAATTCCAGGTCGTCGACCTGGAAATCTCCGCATGGCAGCAATGGCTCACCCTGGTAGCCGATCATCAGGTTGGTGAGGTCGCCTTCCAGCGGACACCAGGGACCCTGCCAGCGCCTCTCATGGTCTTCCAGTTCGACTTCGATTTCTCCCGCCGCCCCGCTCAGGCGATCCGTATAGATGATCTCCAGTACCATTTGCGAGATATCCGCGGTGATATTTACGCCCTCATAAGTGAGTATCCATTGAGGAGCGCGGACAGGATATGCAAATAAACCGGCCATTCGGCATCAGCTCTCGCGTGGCGTCGCTTCGCCGTATACTGAAAACTCCATCGCCTCCCGAATCAGCCCGCTGCCTCTACGGGGAACGTTTCCAGGGCGGCAGGTCAGCAGGGAAGACTGGTGTCATCTGTAGTATAGGAACTCCGATCGAAAGACCCGCT
>Ga0187771_10003292_pt1 | contig 11279 bp, 7 predicted proteins | sample 0116_SJ02_MP15_1_FD_133139 | JGI IMG/M metagenome (GOLD analysis project Ga0187771, IMG submission 133139) | Tropical peat soil microbial communities from peatlands in Department of Meta, Colombia - 0116_SJ02_MP15_10_MG | ecosystem: Environmental > Terrestrial > Soil > Wetlands > Peat | place... | reverse complement strand
TAGAGTCCCAGTAACCGCTGTGGCATTCAAAAAATCTCTCCGATTCATCTCTTTTCTCATAAACATACACCTCCTTTTTGGGTATTTAAAAGCATTAATGTTTCTCAGCAAAGAATAGATTTCATAAACGATAACAAACTACCAATTCTAACCGATGGAGTCAACAAGAATTATCGATTACCACTTAAAAGGTTGTATGAAAGGAGGATCTTAGAAAATCACGACTTCAGCAAGTACTAAACAACGATTCAGCCCGTCCCTTCCCATCCAGCGTAAATTCAACTTGGCCTTCGAGGAATGGACTGAGATCTTTGGTTCAGAGAGACTCACCAGTGCCTTGCTTGACCGGTTCACTCACCGATGCCACATCCTGGAAGCGAATGGAGAAAGTTATCGACTGCGACAGGCCAGAAAACGCCTTGGCTCCAAATATCAACACGGCAAGACTCAAGACCGGAATAACCCAAACAATGTAAAAGCAAACGACTTGACAGAAAGGCTGAAACTAATATATCTATAACTCGGGTGTCACAGTTTTACTCCGCCCTCCAGAGAAATGAATGAGAGGCTTTTGGGGTCTCAAACCCCTAGAAAGGAGGCAACTTAGAAAGAGCCGGTGGAGGGGCATAAGAGTTTTTCTTCAGTGTTCTTTTATTGGAGGTGAGACAAACAAAAGGAGGAGAAACAAATGAAAAAGGTATCTACGCTTAAAATTCTGTTTGGCTTGCTTGTGGCTCTGGTACTTTCCGGTTGGGCATCTCTGGGCTTTGGGCAGGCCAAAGCTCCGGCTGCGACCATAAAGATCGGAGGTCTCTTGCCGCTCACCGGGGGCTTGATGAACGAAGGGCCCCAAGTGAGGGCCGGTATGCAACTTGCCCTGGAACATTACGGTTCTGAAGTGGCGGGGCGAAAGGTTGAGCTGATCATCGAGGACTCTGCCACGGATCCGACAACTGCGCTGGACAAGGCGAGGAAGCTGGTAGAGAGAGACAATGTGCGTATTATCATTGGTCCCCAGGCTTCTAACGTTGCCATGGCGGTGCAGCCCTATCTGACGGAGAGGAAGGTTATCTGCATGAAGTGCAGGGGGTTTTCGATCCCGCTGACAGCCAAATTCCCTTACCTCTTTGTCGTCGATGGTACCTATAAGCAGCTCACCTACAAGATGGGCGACTACGCTTACAATGTGCTCGGCTATAGAAAGGTGAGCACCATGACCGCGGACTATGGGGCTGGCCGTGAACACATGGCAGGCTTCACGGAGCGATTCGTTGAGCTGGGAGGCAAGGTTGTGCAACAGCAGTTCTATCCGAATGATGCCATGGATTATGGCAACTATCTGGCCAATGTCAATGCGAGGGAAGCCGACTGCGTCGCTGCCTGGACCGGGGGGCCGGGAGGTCCCCGCCTGGCGAAGCAGTACGTGGAATATGGACTCAAAGAAAAGCTTCCACTGATAACGCCTTTTCTCTCGGGCATATTCAACGAGGATACACTGTCCCAGATTGGTGACATTATCCTGGGGGTGCCCGGTCCCAGTTCTTACGCCTCTACGGTAGACAATGCGCTGAACAAGAGAGTGGTGGCAGACTACCGGAAGAAGTACGGTGTGAGGCCTGCCGACAGCGGCATCATGGGCGGTTATGTCAATATGCAGCTCCTTCTGGGAGCCCTCAAGGCGACGAAGGGCGACACGGACCCCGAAAAGATGAAGGAAGGCATTTTGAAGCTAAAGATAGACACCCCTGCTGGGCCTGTCCGATTCAGTCCGGAGCGCCTCGGCATCCGGAACATTTACATCTGCAAGATTGCCAGGGAGGGCTCAGACTACTTCTGGCAAGTGGTGCAGACTTATAAGGAGACGATGCCCCGGTAACGAGCCTTTGCTAATGAATGCCTTAATAAGACAAAAGACCTTAACGATAAAGTGATATTTGGGACCGCATATCAAGCCTACATCACTTTCTGCAAAAAAAGGAAAGAAAGACCCCGAAAAGAAGAGCGACTTCAAAAAAGTGCTAAAGGATCTTGGCTACAGAATTGATAATTCGTTTGCTTCCGCCAATTGGCCCATGTCTCCAGCCAAAATTGATGATTTCCATTTGCAGTATTGGATTCTGAAAAGAAATGCCAAAAACATGATTGAGGAAGGAGTCCTCGGAAAATGGTTTGGGGATAATACCTGCCACTAAACATTTCACGAAAGATGAGACTATTGAAGATTTACGATAGAAACATCGAACGGTCGCCTTCAGCCGCGCTTACCACTTCCCGCTATTCCTAACATGATAACTACTTAAGCCACCACTTCCAGACATCTTCCTGTGCCACCTTACCGAGCTTGTCAATCACAACATTCACCAACTTTCCATCCCGTTTTTCTACTTTCACTATATACTCATTAACGATCCTTTGATTATATTGATCAAAGGCCAAAGGCCCGGAGGGTGTTTCGATTCGGCTTGCTACCCTCTTTATCTCCTTAGCTACACGCGGGATATCCTCAATTTCACCCTTTAAGGCCTCCGCGACTGCCCCGATCAAGTTCGCAGACACATAGCCGTATTCACTGTATCGAAATGGAGGTTCCCCGTATTTCCCTTTATAAGCTTTGATGAAAGCAAGGTTTCGGGGAGTGTCTAAATTGATAATAGCATAATGACTGACGGTAATAATTCCAAGGGCAGCTTCTCCCATGGTAACCAGATGGGGATCATCAGTTAAGTTCGCTAAACCGAATAGAGGGAGCCGTTTCTTCAAACCGAATTCTTCATACTGCTGGATGAACCGGATCGAATCCGTTCCCGGAATGAAGGCATAGATAGCATCTGCTCCTTCGACATCGATTGTAGTTAAAAAGGAGGCGAAATCCATCGTGCCCAATTTGGGGTAAACCTCTTTGATCACCTTTCCACCAGCCCCTTCAAAGCCGGCCTTAAAGGCCCCTGCACAATGATGTCCTGCAGAAAAATCAGAGGCCGCTATGACCATATTGCGATAGGGTGTTTTTCTAACTACCCACTTACCAAGAGGATAGTTTCCTTGGTCAGAGGTCTCACAAACCCGAAAGATATTTTCACTCGCTTTTCCAGGTGAAGTTAATTCCCGAGTATTGGCACAAGGATTAATCTGGATGACTTTCTGTTTACGGATGTAATCATGGATGGCCAAACCTACCGCACTGTTTGTAGGGCCTATTATAAAATGCACCTTATGATGTTCCACCAACCTTCTCGCCTTGGTTAACCCCACGGAAGGGTTTAATTCGTCATCTTCTTTAATGAGTTGAATGGTTCGCCCCCCTGCCTTTCTCCCAATTTCATCAAAATATAACTCTGCTGCATCATTGATTCCCTTTGCTTGAAGGAAAGAGAGGCTGGTGTAAGGAAGGAGGAGTCCCACCTTAATAGGTGGCTTCTCAGCCGCTAATGAAATTGTCGGAGTTTGGAAAAAGATACTGATAAATAAACCACAGAAACCCAATAGCCATCCTTTCTTCTTATTCTTCATGATTAAACCCTTCTTCCTATCTTATTATATCAACCTTGACCTGTAATTCTTTTTTATTTTACAATCTTCAGTCACTAAGGATTCGAAATGAAAAATATAATATTGTGGGTTTGTTCTATGGGAGCCAGTTCTAGGGAAACGCTATCTCTTTCGATTTGTTCTAAAAGCGTTTTCCCTCACCTTTTGAGTTTCTGTATAATCCTCAAGGCGAATCCTGTTCATCACTTCTTCGGGAATACTGAGCCTTGGGGCAAAAGGACGGTTTAAAGGTTTAGTGGCATCGATGATCAGTTTCGATGTCGTATCTTCTCTAGTCTGCGAAGGGTCAAGTTCAGAACCTTTAACGTTCCGAAGAATATCCAAATCTTCAGCAGGTTGGGCGCGCGTTGCCACAGCCCACCAGACCTCTTCGTCATTAAATACGTCGATATCCTCGTCTACAATAATGCAATATTTTATGAAATCACAATGTGCCAAAGCCGTGAGGGCCGCCTGTTTAGAAGCTCCTTCATGGGTTTTCTTAATGGAAATGAAAGCGTAGAATCTACATTGGCCTGATGGTGGGAAATATACCGCTTTTGCCGTCGGAATGATCCCTCGGATGGCGTTAAGCAAGCCCCCTTCTTTTGGAATCCCTCCCAAGATGGAAACGTCCCGGTGGCCAACGAAGACATGCTGAAATATGGGGCCCCTCCGGTGCGTAATCGCCTTCACTCTGATGATCGGGAAATACCTTTGGGGGCCATAGTAGCCTGTAAATTCCCCGAAGGGAGCTTCTGCCTGTCTCTCCCAAGGAATCATCTCCCCTTCCAGCACCATCTCCGCATCCGCAGGCACCAAGAACTCATCCCCCCATGTCTCGGAAGGACAGAGCCGCACAGCTTCGCCCATGAATCCTCCCAGAACTTCATAGTCATTTACTCCGAAAGGCAAAATGTTTAGAGATCCCAGATAGAAAGCCGGATGATGTCCGACAACAATGATGAGAGGAACGACTTCTTTTCTTGCTTCGTATTTTTGAGCGATGGCCAAATTATGCCTAAAGCCCATCTGTATCCCGAGTTGCTGCTTTCCTTGAAGCATGGTCCTCTGGAACGAGATATTATAAAAATCTTTATCTGGGTCCTTTACAACAACAGTCATATTGATATACGGAGCCGAATCCATATCGTGATGACGGACGATAGGATATTCAAAAAGGTCGACATCACTTCCTGTCTTGACGATTTCCTTAACCGGCGAATGACTCTTATGAAGCAAAACGGGATTGATAGGATTTTTTTCTTTCTCCGCATAAAGTAGACTCAGTTCACTCCCTGATTTCTCAGGCCGAAGGCCCAAGGCAATGGCACACCGTTCCCGGCTCGCAAAAACATTACTCAAAAGGCTGATCCCGGCCCTTTGCCCCTTCGAATTGAGGGGATTCTCGAACAGCATCATTGGAAATCTTTTCCGATTTTCGAGATGCTGCAAGATGGCAGTCACCTCAAACTTGGTCGGATTCACTTCTCTTTCGACCTTCATCAATTCTCCGGGATACTTTTCCTCGATTTCCTCTAAGTACTCCCTTAGGTTCTTAGGCATGGTTCTGCTCCCTCGGTCTAGTCGGCCTCGAAAATAATTCTATGTGCGATCCCACCGATCGTCGATGCAAGGACTTTCCTCGTCCAGAAAGCTGTGGGAACAATAGGGACAAAGTAATTTCACTGGCTTATGCCTGAAATCATTATAACTGGCATAAAAGATCTTATTGCAGTTCGGGCAGGTGACAATGAATGGTCGTGACATCGGCTACCTCCTTCCTTCACATAACCCTTCAAGGAAATGATCGTGTTTTTTGTTTTATTTCTCTGCCAATACAACTTAGGTCAAGTTTTCGGGGGGCATCCTACCACCATAAAGAAAAGCTGTCAAGCAAATTGGTCTTCCGATCCATTATCTTTTTTTCAATACTCCAACATTTTTATGCCTGTTTTAGGAAAATATCAATTCTCTGATTACTATAAGAAACGCCGCCTTCTTACACAGAAAGCAACACGTCAACAAAATAGAATTCCATGTACCCCTTCTCACCTGCAACAACCTTGGAGCACCCCTTTATCGGTTACCGTTTGGAGTCTACACCTTTTGGTGAAACCTGTCAAAGATTGATTACAGTAGTCTTCACTGGTCTTAAGACTCGTAAGGTCACGTTCCGGTTTAAAATTTGGGTAGGGAGGTGGTTCACCAGAAACTCATCTGTTTTCTCTGGGTTCGGATGCGGTCTGCCTCTCTAATTTTATGATCCATTCCCTCTTCTTTCTGTCTCATCACCAACCGGTGGATTGCCCTCCCTCTGTTGCTATCAATATAAACGCTATGATGCAGGGTTCTGTTCCACGATTCGTCCAGTTGTGCATCGTCCCTCTTTGAATCATGACATCGCCTGCCTTTAAATGGACCTCTTCTTCATCGAGCTGCATATCAATTTCTCCGGAAAGAACAACTGCATAGTCAATCGAATCCGTTTGATGATTTCGTTTCGCAACCCCAGGCTCATATCGGCCAATCCGAAAAACAGATCCACCTGCGATGGCAGTACCAATTTCCCATGTGTTGGGATCTTCATTTGTTAGTTTGGCCGGTAATTGTTGAGTCGCCCACAAGGGAACATACGAAAACCCTGGCCTTCCTGAAATGGCCTCGATCTCGCTATCCCATTTAACAATGCCCTTGCCCTCATGATTGTGGCCTGTTACAACCCTCCTAATCCTCATCATTTTGAACACCTCCCAAATTACAAAAATTCTAAATTCCAATATTGAATTTTACATCATTTTAATCTCCGGCTGAGGATCTCCCTAAATTCATCCATGGATAGCAATGCACGCTTCTCAGTGCCCCTGGCCTTCACCTCTCTCAAAATCTCCGCGACCGTTTCATCACTTATATTCTTTATCCCCAATTTCTCCAAAGTGTTGGTAATGGAGGTCTTTCCGCTTTTTTTGCCCAGGACGACCTTTCCTTCTCGGCCAAAGAGCTGTGGGGTGGTGCCAAACATGGCTAAAGGATTTTTCATGACGAGATCAACCCCAATCCCCGATTCCCTTGTATAATTCTCTTCGCCTATCACCGGTTTATTGCTTGCCACCTGGACCCCGGAAATATCACGAACTAATTTACAGAGTTCCCCAATCCTATCCAACTTGTAGTTTGTCCCAAACCCCAAAAGAATATGGAGGTCCACCATCAATTCCTCAATGGCAGCATTTCCTGTTCTCTCACCAATTCCGTTGACGCACCCGTGCACCACTTCTGCCCCTGCAGTGACAGCGGCCAACTCGGTCGCCACTGCCATTCCAAAATCATTATGTGTATGAATTTCCACGGGAAGGCCTGTCATATTCTTTATTTTTCTGACCATGTATTTGATGGCTTCCGGAAGGGCACATCCCATGGTGTCGACGACTCCAATGGAATCAGGAGGGGAATCTCTTATGATTCGGATCAACACATTCGTCAAATCTTCCTCTCTCGCTCGTGTCATGTCATAGGGGAAGTAAACCACATGTAAATTTTTTCCTTTTGCATAACTGATACAATCTACACTTTTTCTTAGAACATCCTCCCAAGTCCATCCAAACTGATACTTCAACTTTGGATATCCAATGGGGATCTCGATCACAACACCCTTCGCACCACAATCGATGGCCTTATCGATATCGACGTTCAATGCCCTGGCAAAAGTATATATTTTTGCCTTCAATTGAAGTTGGCTGATTTCTTTGATGGCCTCAAAATCCTCGTCCGATACAGCAGGCATCCCTGCCTCAATCCGATCAACCCCCACTTCATCAAGGCTCTGCGCAATCTGGACCTTGTCTTCTTTACGGAAGACGACACCCGGGGTCTGCTCACCGTCTCTGAGGGTTGAATCATGAATTTCAACCTTTTTTGGTAAATTGAACTCTGCTTTAACTTCATCTATAAAATTATACGGGCTCACCCACCATTTGTTCTCTTCCAAGTATCTTTCTCTCATCAATAAATCCTCCTCATCAATAGAGTCGTGGTTCTACCTTGGTTATTCGTCGTTCTTTAAATAGAGAGTCTTCGCTATTCCCAAAAGCAGGCCGGTTTTTGGATCCCTTCCTACGATTTCTCCTGGGCCTCCATTTCCCGTTTCAGTGTCTCCATTCCTTTGCCCAATTTACCTTTTCTGATCCCGGAATAGACAGCTGTTGCTAAGACTACCAAGGTCAGCCCCAACAAGATCGCAGTAATGGTGCTTGAGAAGAAGATGCTGAACTGCCCGGCTGACATAATCAGCGCCTGTCGAGCCGAAGTCTCCAGGATGGGCCCAAGAATAAAGCCCAAAATCAAAGGGGCCAAGTCAAAATTTAATCGCCGCAAGACGTACCCCAAGAAACCGAAAAAGAGAAGAGCCCCCACATCGAATATACTGTTGTTCACACTGAATGCCCCGATGATACAAAAGAAGATAATCATTGGATATAGGATTGAAGTGGATATACGGAGAAGCCTCACCCAGATTCCGATAAGGGGCAGGTTCAGAATCAGAAGCATGAAATTCCCGAGATACATGGAGGCCACGACCCCCCAGAAGATATTCGGATGTTCCTTGATCATGAGAGGTCCGGGGATGACTCCGTGGATTTTTAAAGCCCCGAGTGTTAAGGCCATCACTGCATTCCCTGGAATCCCCAGGGTGAGCAACGGAATGAAGGCACCCTGGGCTGCAGCGTTATTGGCTGACTCTGGCCCGGCCACACCTTCGATGGCCCCTTGTCCGAAGCGATCCGGATATTTTGAGACTCTCTTTTCGATCGCATAGGATGCAAAGGACGCAATGATTCCGGTTCCTCCTGGAAGAAGGCCGATCAAAAAGCCAAGCAAGGACCCTCTCCCAATCGGGGAAACGGATCTCTTCCAATCGTGGCGGTTCGGAAACAAATCCCAAAATTTAGGAGTAGGTTGCATCGCACCGCCTTCTCCACTTCTAATTTCCTCCAGAGAAAGAAGGACTTCACTCACCCCGAAAAGCCCCATGATCAGAGGGACCAAATCCAGACCCGATTGCAGATCCACACTGCCAAAAGTGAACCGCGGAATCGCTGTGATCGCTTCCTGTCCTACTGTAGCGAGTAAAAGGCCCAGGACAGCCATCATGAGTGATTTGATCATGGAACCGCTGCTCAGAAAAGCAACCAAGGTGAAGGCCAAAAACACCAGGGCAAAGATCTCCGGAGGCCCGAACTTCAGGGCAAATTCCGCCAGAGGCGGCGCCACGACCATTAGACCAATGACACCTATGGTCCCGGCGATGAATGAACCAAAGGCGGAGATACCGAGCGCCGCGCCTGCCCGGCCCTGCCTGGCCATCTGGTATCCATCCAAACAGGTGATGACCGAAGCTGCTTCACCTGGAACATTGACCAGAATGGATGTGGTAGAACCTCCGTATTGGGTGCCGTAATAGATCCCCGCTAACATAATTACGGCAGAAGCCGCATCCATATGGAACGTTAGAGGAATTAACAACGCAACACCTCCCGAAGGTCCGATCCCAGGTAGCACCCCAACGGCCGTTCCCACCAATACACCAAAAAAACAAGCTAAGAGCTTGGTGGGCTCAAAACAGACCGAAAATCCCTGAAACATTCCCTGCCAAATATCCATTAATCTTGTGCCTTATTTAGATCCCCAGTATGCCCTTCGTAAATGGGATAAAGAGCAATTTATAAAAAAGAAGGTAAGTGACCACCATCGTCAGGAGGGAAACAACGAGCGGCCTTTTGTAACCTTTTTCTCCGGATAATTTTATAAGATAAACCATGAGCAAGAAAGTATCGATGTAAAAACCAAGGATTTTAAAAAGAAGTAAATAAACGATTGAACCCGCAAATATATAGAATGTGCTTCGCCCTCTCTGCCAATCATCCCAGAAAGCTGCTACCTTCTTGCGCCGGTCAGGGAAGAAGAGGGATAGAATCGATAGGAGGGCCAGAGAAAGCCCAAGAAAAAAGGGCATGAAGCCAGGCCCTGGATTGTGGATATTATCAAGCTTGAGCCTTATCGATTCAATCATGACGAGGAATGAGAGAATGAGAAGAACAACGTTTGCCAGGCGATCTTCGAACCTTTTAATCTTCCCTTCCTCCTTCCCTGTTTCTTCTGGCGATCCCCATCACTTGCGGGGAGCAAGCCAGAGCCCAAGGCTATCAACAAGAGTTCGAATTTGGGCATCTTGGTCTTTCAGATATTCTGCAAACGTCTTGTGATTCATGTAAGCCATCATGTTTCCCATGTCATACCAGGCCTTGATCACCTCCGGCGTCTTGAGTGATTTTTCAATAGCCCGGTCCAATATAGCGACTTTCTCTTCCGGGACCCCTTTGGGTCCAACAAAGGCCACCCAGTTCCCCATATCCAGATCGATCTTCAACTCCTTCATCGTAGGAACATTCGGGTAGAGGAAGTGCCTTTCATTGGCGGCGACAGCCAATAGTCTTAACTTCCCACCTCTGATCATGGCGTGCACATCTCCAACTGGAATGCAGGTTGCCTCGACATGTCCTCCGGCCACAGCGGCAACGGCTGGTGCAAATCCATTGAAAGGGACATGGATCTGCTTGATGCCAGTGAGTCGGTCAAAGGCCTCGGCAATGATGTGCGCCGATGCCCCCTTTCCGGAATTGGAGTTTCGGATTTTGCCGGGATTGGCTTTTGCGTAGCGGATGAATTCCTCCACGCTATTCCATGGCGTATTGACATTGACGCTGAGCGTTCCCGGAGAGTACATCACCTTTGCGATGGGGACGAGGTTGGCCAGACTGGGCGGATTCGGAGTAGTATATTGGGTTAATGCCTGGGAGAAGGAAAAGGTTCCGATCGTATAGCCATCTGGAGTAGATCTTTCGATCTCCTGGGTTCCGATCACGGCTGCAGCCCCTGGACGATTGACGATAATGACGGGCTGCTTGAGTTCCTCAGACATTGGTTTCGAAAGAGTCCGGGGAATCACATCACTTGCTCCGCCCGGGGGCCAAGGGACGATGACAGTGATCGGTTTGTCAGGGTATTGGGCCTCAACAACTCCAGCAGCCAATGGAAAAAATGCAAAAAAAACGAAGAACCATACGACCATTTTCTTCCTTTTCCTTAAATTCATTTCAACTTCCTCCTTTCCCGATTTATGCGGGGGATACCTCCGCTCGACGCAAAGATTACAGACCCGGACAATATCATTTTCGATATTATACTGGAGGAGCATCAAAAGGGCAATCCTGTATATCTCACGATGATCCGTAATCATGAGATGCTCAACCCGGTTCAGCATGACGATGGAGCCGAATTCAGTGTCACCCTGGTCTTGTTTCCGGGTCTAATGAATACAGAGACTTCCGTCCTTGATTACGGATTATGGTCTCATCTCTCAAGGCAGGAATTATATAGCTACATTTTTTCGTATTGGCCAGAAAATACAGTCTTTTCCTTCGCAAAATAATCTATTCACCTTATTTACCTCCTAAATCATCTTGGATACTATGATTATAATGATTGATATATTTTGCTAAAAAGAAGCGCTTCCACAATATTTTTCTCACGTCCTAAGCCAAGGCGGGAGCAGAAAATGATTCAGATTTGTTATTACGAGGGTTGTGGGGTTGTTTATGGTGAAAAAGGGCCTCTATCAGATAAGCGAAAAACGCATGGCTTGTGCCCGAAGCACCTTGAGATAACCCTGAACCAGATAAGAGCTGAAATGG
>Ga0187771_10003291_pt1 | contig 11280 bp, 8 predicted proteins | sample 0116_SJ02_MP15_1_FD_133139 | JGI IMG/M metagenome (GOLD analysis project Ga0187771, IMG submission 133139) | Tropical peat soil microbial communities from peatlands in Department of Meta, Colombia - 0116_SJ02_MP15_10_MG | ecosystem: Environmental > Terrestrial > Soil > Wetlands > Peat | place... | reverse complement strand
TCCGCGGCGGTGCCTTTCAGGTTGCTGGCATCCTCGACGGTCGTACAGAAACACGTGGGGCAGACCTGCGTGCAATTGGCGCAGGAAAGGCAGCGCGCGGCGACTTGATCCCAACGGGGGTGCTCGAGGTTGTCGTAGAGCACTTTGGGGAGATCGTCCGTCCTGAGCTGGCGCTCGATTTGGCGCTCCGCCCGCTGCACGGCCTGTGCGGCTCGCCCCAGATCAAAGGCGGTGGCGGATTCCCAGGAGGTATCGCGCAGAGCCTCCGAACCGACTTCCGAACCGACTTCGATCACGAAGACCTCCGGCAGTTCGGTCAGAGCCAGGTCGAACGCTCCCCTTACCTTCGGCCCCGTCTTCAAGGAGGCACAGAAGCAGGCCGAGGAAGCCTTTCCGCAATTCACTGCCAGGACAAAGATCTGTTCGCGGCGCCGGGCGTAGTGCGGGTCCCGAAACTCTCCGCCCATGAACACACGGTCCTGAATCTCGATGGCGTGCAGGTCGCACGCCCGAACGCCGATAAAAGCGTAAGCCGGCGCGTGCTCCTCCGCCGCGCGCAGCGTCCAGTCTCCATTCTTCTTCTCTACCGAGAAGAGCTTCAGGCGGGGCGGGTGGAGAAAACACTTCCAACTGTGCGGGCCGACCGCGAAACCGAAGTATTCCGGCTGGCGTGTGCGCTGCAGGCGGTAGCTCCCCGGCTCCTGGGCGTCCGTCCAGCCCAAGGGAAGGTCTTCGAGGCCGACGATCTCCTCAAGCACCACCGCGCCTTCCCGCACCGTGGGACCGACAAGGGTGAAACCCGACGCGCGCAGGTTATCGAATACTTTTTGCAGGGAAGCCTTGGGTACCACTACGCTGGCGGAAACCCGAGGAAGGCCTGCTGCCATGACGAATGCTCCTCCTATGCCACCGCGAATACGTCCAACAACTGCAGCCGCGATGCGATCAGGCGAGCCATGATGACTTCCGCCAAGGCCCGATAAAGCTCGAAGCCCAGTTGCGGATCCTCGCGGCAGATGTCCATCAGTTCCCCGCCCTTCATGGCATACACGGTAGCGTCCTCGACGGCGCGGGCGCTTGCCGTCTCTATTCGAGGCTCGACCAGCGCGGACCAGCCGAATACGTCGCCCGCGCTTGCTGTGAGAATTGTGCGCCGCCCCTTGGAAGGCACATGAAGCTCCACTGCCACGTGGCCGGTCTTGACGACGAATAGATACAGGCTGGGGTCGCCTTCATGGAACAGGTCCTGCCCGGCCTTGTACTCAAACTGCTGCGCAGTGGATAAGAGCTTCTCTCGCACGCGCGGCGAGAAATTTGCCAGAAAGCTGCTGTACCATGGTGTTTGCTCAGCCATGCCGTTCCTCCGCAGGCAGCCCAGGCAATGCCTAGAGCAACCCTAAAGCCAAAGCTGTGTCGTGTAATTCATTGCAAGTGTTAGAGAATTAAGCGATAAGACTCGCCCTGGAGGGACAGTTCGGTCCGCTCGGGGGCTCGCGGACTGACTTTGTGTCTATCCACACAGTCAGGGTGCGATGAATTGCCCAGCAGAAAGTCGGCAATCCTTTGCACAGGAATGTCCGGCAAAACTACGCCCCCAGCGAGCCCTCTCGTCCGGGCCAACTCGGCCCCGAGTGCAGCCCAATGTGTCCAATTGGTGCTTGCTTCACTTCGCCATCTCTTGTAACCTGTGCGGACGAGACTCGACCCGACCGGCGCCAAGTCTCTCTTAACTCCCGATAACCACCATGGCCCTTGACTACGTAACTTCAAAGGTTGATTCAATCACTCTGGTTACACTTAAAGGGACGATTGTGGCCGGGGAATCCGTGGACCTCCTCCAACACAGGACCCGGGAGCTGTTGGAGGCTGGCGAAATGAACTTCATTCTGGATCTTGCCGGGGTCACATTTGTGGACAGCACCGGAATTGGCGCGCTGATTCATTTGGTCGGCTCCGCATCAAGCAAAGGGGGGAGCCTGAAGCTCCTGCACCTGACTAAGCGCATCCACGATGTAATCCAGATCACGCGGCTCAGCTCCGTCTTCGCGATTTATGATGACCTCCAGAAAGCCATCGCATCGTTTGCCCCCGAGGCCGAAGAGCGCAAAGTCATCCCCATCGCGGAACCCCCGCCCCAAGAAGAAGAGTTTGTTTTGCCGCGGCGGCGATTGAAGACACTGGCCTACGACGAGGCAAACCAGGAGGAACCAGCCGACCGCAGGAGGCACCAACGCTGGTACATCCCGGTTCCCGTGTATGTAAAAGGGCGGCACGGCGACGGCTCCGAGTTTACGGAGGAAACGGTTACGGCCGATGTGAGCGAGAGTGGCATGGGCCTCTTGCTTACCGTGCCGGTGCCGGTGGGAGGGCAAGTCTTCGTCAGCGCGCCTGAAGAGAAATTTGAGTCCTCCGCAACCGTCGTCGAAGTCGGCGCCCTCGGCGCGCATATGAATCGTGTTCATGTGCAGTTTCCGAGACAAACGAAATTCAGCCGGGCGGCAGCCGAGAGGAAGTACGTCTATGACTACTCGAAGGGCACCTGGCTTGCCTACATGACAAGTGGCATTTACTACGACACGAAACACCAGCCCTTCGGAAAGGTTGAGGACCAAGCGATCGTTGCCATCGATTCGGGCGAGGTCGTCTTCCGCCTGAAGTATGATCGGATTTACAACCTGCGAATGATCTGCATTGGCCACATCATCTAGAGCGGTTCCAATCTAACTTTCCTGCCTTTCCCATCCCCCTAAGGCCCTCGACGATTGAGCTCCGCGCAACATCCTTCCCCATTCCACGTTCTAAACCCGTGACTCAAAGGCTTCGCTCCTAAAGCGCACGGGAAAGAGGCTTGTATTTCAGCCTGATTGTGATAATTAAGGGCCGCCACGGAAACAGTCATATTGAGTGGCGAGCCAGGGTCAAGGAGCCCGTTAGCAAGCCCGAAGGCCTGCACAGCGGACTTGGCGGACTAGGCCCAGCAAGGAATATCAGCGGACTGAAACCGCAATCTTCGAGGCTTGAAAATAATCTCGCGCACGGAAAGGAACCAGCAATGACTAACGAAATCAATCGGCGTGATTTCATGAAGCGCGCGGCGCAGACGACGGCAGCGAGCATCGTGGCGTCTGGTCTGAGTACCCGGAGCGTGCTCGGGGCCAATGACCGAATCCGTTTAGGGGTTATTGGCACGGGCCGGCAGGGCCGCGACAATATGGAGAATTTCAGGCACCACGGCGTGGAAGTCGCCGCCGTGTGCGACGTCTATCAGCCCAGCTTGGACAAAGGCCTGGAAGCGGCGGGAGGGAAAGCCAAGACCTACAAGGATTTTCGACAACTTCTGGACGACAAGGATATTGATGTGGTCATTGTCGCCACCCCGGACCACTGGCACCCCCTCGCGATGGTGGAGGCGTGCAAAGCGGGGAAAGACGTCTACGTGGAGAAGCCCATCTGCGTGGCCGTCGAGGAAGGCAAGAAAATGGTGGAGGCGGCGCGGAAGTATAAGCGAGTTGTCCAGGTGGGCACCTGGCAGCGCTCCAACCGCCATATGCAGAAGGCCGTGCAGGCCATCCAGGACGGCGTCATCGGCAAAGTGAGCTTTGCGAAGACTTGGAACTATTCCAACATCTATCCCGAGGGCATCGGCAATCCACCCGACTGCGACCCGCCTGCCGATCTCGACTGGGACATGTGGCTGGGGCCCGCTCCCAAGGTCCCCTTCAACTGGAACCGCTTCGGCGTGGGGGACCGCTGGTCAACCTTCCGGTACTTTTACGACTACGCCAACGGGTGGCCGGGCGACTGGTGTGTCCACCTGCTCGATATCGTGCACTGGGCGATGAAAGTGGAGGGTCCCGCCGCCGTCAGTGCCTCCGGGAAAAAGTATTTCCTCCAGGACAATAGCGATACCCCCGACACGCTCCAGATTACCTTCGAATACCCGGATTTTGTCTGCCTTTACGAGAGCCGGCTCGCCAACGCGAACTCGATGTACAGCAAGGGCTACGGGATCGAATTCCACGGCACCGACGGCACCATGTTTGTAGACCGCGACGGCTTCCAGGTTTATCCCGAGAAGCGGCGCCTCGAGGAGCATCCGGAAACACCAGCGGTAAACCCAGGCGCCCGTGACAGGAAAGAGGGCAAGCCCGTCGAGGCCGCGCCGACCATGCAGATGGAGCGCGTGGACGACGGCTTGTTTGAACACGTGGGCAATATGCTCGAATGTATGAAATCACGCCAGCGGCCGGCCAGCGACATCGAGATCTGCCACCGCACTACGAGCGCCTGCCTGCTGGGAAATGTGGCGTTGCGCAGCGACGGCCGAATCCTGTGGGACGTTGCCAACCAGCGGCTCATTGGGGGCAGCGCGAAAGCGCGCGCCTTGCTCGACCGCGAATATCGCGCCCCGTGGAAACTTGTGGTGTGAGAGGAAGTCGAAGAGTCAAAGGTTAAAGAGTCGAAGAAGTAAGAGAAGAGAGTGGAGAGACGCACCTCCCGTGACGCACCGCGTCCCTCAACTCTTCGACTTTTCGACGCGCAGTTCCCGAGCCCGCATCACGGAATCGAAGTTACATAGATCGCCGAAGCCACGCCGCCGGATCCCGGAGCGATAAAAGCCAGGGTCTGCTGTGAATCGCCGGTTAGCGACAGGACAGGCATTCCCGGTGCCGCCTGGGTAATGGGCAGAAAATCTTCCGGGGACGTCAAGCGGATGACTTGGCCGTCACAATAGCAGTAGAGGCCCAGGTCCGCCGCCGGCTCAGCCGCCGCCGCGGCGAAGATGATGTTGCCCTGGGCTCCTGCCGTCTGTCCCTCAATTCGGGCCAGGGGCCTCACCTCGGCGCCGCCCGTGGGTTTCCTGGCTAGCACAGCCTGCGCGGGCTCTCCGGGCAACAGCGCGGTCTGCACCGAGTCGCCCTCCATCAATACCAGCAGCATCGGGATGCCCGGCCCTCCGGGACTAGCGGGGAGTACTTCGACTGTCTCAGCGGGGTTCGGGGCAGGCTTCAATTCCTGAAAGCTGCGCGTCGCCACAGCCCGGAAGAATTGCTCCAGGGCTGCGGCTTTGGGCACTTGACGGGAGACGAAAACTGCTTCGTCGTGGCTGAAGAAGATCGGCTCAAGAAGGTCCTTGGGCGAAACGGACACCCCAGCGGGAACCTCCAGGGGGCGCAGACCCTCGGGCGTCCAACGAAATAGTCCCACCCCCGGCTTCCTCCCTTCCCAACGCGCCGCAAACACGACATCCCCTCGCGCACTGATGAGTGGGGCAGAGAATTCCTGGAATCTGGCCTCGGGATTACCCGGCACCGCGTCGCCCGCGGAGACGATTGCTTTCGCGGTCGTGCCCTCCACACGAATCACCGCGGACGAAGGAGCTTCCTGAGAATCCTTCAAGGTGGCGGTGAAAGCGATAAGGCCGCCATTGTTGATGCTTGGCTCGCTGAAGGAATCATAGGCGGTCTTGGGCACAGGCGAGCGCAACCCCTGAAAGGCCACTAGCGAGAAACTGACTCCATTCGATCGCACCACTGCGCGAATCTCGCTGCGCGCGCTGCTCAGGGTGGAGAGGAAGACGATCTCCCCGGACTCGTTCATGGCCAGGCCCGAGAAAGGTCCGAAGGCGAACCCTGCATGCCCCGGAACGCCCGCGCCACTTGATAACACCAGGCGCGTGTTGGACTGCGCGCGCAGGCCAAACTGGCCTGTAACGAGCACAGTCAGTGCGAGCATAGCGGTTGCATAGCTGCCATGCCTTGCCGTCCAGTGCGCAACGCTGCGCTGCGGCGTTGACAACTCGGTGTGCCTCCCCTCCAGGATCGGATCTCCCTTCGGCCTCCCCGCTCCTCGCGGGCGGGGTCCGTCGCTCGATAAGCCGGCGGCCCCGGCCATGCCCTTGAACTTTCGAACTGAATGGCTGGCAACGTACCATCGAACTTCAAGGCGGGTCAAGCGGCAACGCGCCGAGGTCGGTGTTGGGGATTCCAGCGCCAGGCAGGAAGAGCAGCACTGCCTCCGAAGGTCTGGCGGGGCGGGATTGAAGATGAACGAACTGCGCACCCAAAGGGTAGGCCCGCACTACCCTTGCAATCGCCAAATCAACCAATTTCGCGGTGGATCACTGCCGCGAAGAACCCGTCCATGCCGTGGAGGTCAGGGCGGGTGCGGAAATAACCCTGAGCATCAAACAGGTCCTTCACCCAGGGAAATTCGCTGGCCAGCTCAGCGCGGGTCAGCACGCGAAAGCCCCCGGCTCCCGCCAAAACCTTTTCGACCACCTCCTGGTTTTCTTCCGGTTCCAGCGAGCAGGTGGCGTAAACCAAGCGGCCTCCGGGCGCCAAAACCTCCAGCGCCCGCTCGAGCATATTCGTCTGCGTGCCGCCGAGTCGTCCGATGTCTTCGGCCTGGAGGCGCCACTTGATCTCGGGGTTGCGCGCCAAAGTTCCTGTGCCGGAACACGGCACGTCCAGCAGAATCCTGTCAAAGAGGGCGCGAAAGGGGAGTGGCCGCGTGGCATCGAGACGGACGATGTGCAATCCCACTTCCGGCGGCACTTGGGACGCAAGCAGTTTCACGAGCGTGCGGAGGCGCACCCCGCTCACGTCGCAAGCCACCAGGGTTCCCTTCCCCAGCGCCTGCGTGAGCTGCCCAGTCTTGATGCCCGGAGCGGCGCACAGATCAAGCACCTTCTGCCCTGCCTGTGGCGCCAGGAGCTCTGCGACGAGCTGCGAGCCCTCGTCCTGAATGACGACCCGGCCTTCCCGCAAAGCCTTCGAGCCGAGGATACTCCCTGACTCAACAACCAGCGCCTGGGGCGCACTGACGCCAAGCTGGGTGGAGATCCCCTCTCCCGCCAGGTCCCGACGCAACTGTTCGAGGTTCGCGGACTTGCCCGTGATTCGCAAGGTTACGCGGGGAACCTGCACGCTAGCCCAAGCGAGGCGCAGCGCCATCTCCGCGGCAGGTTCACTCTCCCGCGGTTTTCCCATGGGCCAAGTGCGCCCGGCCCAGCGCTCCAGGAGCCAAGCTGGCACCGTTCTCCGCAGACTATCTCTCTCGCCGGCGGTGAGGCCGTCAAAAGGCGTTGTGGTGAGCGGCCGCGCCGGAGGCGAGCATTTGCGCAGAACCGCATTGACCAAACCCGCCGTGGACCGCTTCCGCGCGGCCTTGCAAAGTTCTACCGCTTCATTCACCGCCGCAGCCTTCGGCACTTTGGTGAGAAAGCGAATCTGGTAAACCCCCATGCGAAGAATCGCAGCTACTTCGGGATCCAAACGCTTCAGGGACCTTTGCGAAAGCCGCTCGATTTGGAAATCCAGCTCCCCGCGCCAACGCAGCACGCCCATGACAAGCTCCGTGGCAAGCCGTCGGTCCGCTTCCTTCAGCCCGGAGACCTCACGGCGTTGCAACAACTCCACCGCATAGCTTCGGCCGAGGTCCACACGGCGGAGCACTTCGAAGGCGGCAATTCGGGCGGCAGATACAGGCATCAAAAATGGCGAATGGTGAATAGTGAATGGTGAATTGAGGCAACCGATTGAAACGTCCTCCATCGATCAGGCGTCTCTCACCATTCATTATTCAGTATTCAACATTCATTGTTCAACACTCACTATTCACAATTCTGGGGTCACTCGAATTTGTCGCCGGGGCCAAGGTGGACGCCGTTGACGAAGTCGCGCGCCGTGAGCCGCTTCCGGCCCTCGCGTTGGAGTTCCCGGACTTCGAGCCGAGTTCCCTGCCCGCAGGCAACCAGGAGTTTGTCACTACCCACGATGAGCGCGCCCGGATCGAGCCCTGCGGCCGCTCCCGGCGCAGGGCGGCTCGCCGCCCAGATATGCAAGTTCTGGCCGCGGAAGGTGGTGTACGCGCCCGGCCAGGGGCGCAGCCCGCGCACGCGGCCCCAGATTTCTTGCGCCGGCAGCGTCCAATCGATCCGGCCATCTTCCTTCTTCAGCATGGGGGCCAGAGTCGCCTTGGAGTTATCCTGCGGCTGAGGCTGCATGTCCCCGCGCTCGAGGCGGCGCAGAGTCTCGACCATCAATTCCGCGCCCAGAGGGCCGAGTTTCTCGAATATCGTCTCGGTGGTGTCCTCGTCTCGGATTTCCACCTCCCGCTGCAGCAAGATGTCGCCGGTATCAAGTCCGGGGTCAATCTTCATGGTGGTGACGCCGGTAACGGTTTCACCCCGAATGAGCGCCCACTGGATGGGCGCCGCGCCCCGGTACTTGGGCAGGAGCGAAGCATGAAGATTAATGCAACCATACTTCGGCAAATCGATCATCCATTTCGGGATGATGTGGCCATAAGCGACGACTACGATCGCGTCGGGGCGAAACTGCGAAAGGAACTCGACTGTGGCGGGATCTTTCAGCTTGGCAGGTTGATAGACGCGAAGACCGGCGCGCGCGGCGACCTCCTTCACCGGGGGCGCGTGCAGTTCGTACCCGCGGCCGCGCGGCTCGTCGGGGTTCGTCACCACCAATTCTACCGCCACGCCCTCCGCCAGGAGTTTTTCCAGAGCGGGCACGGCGAATTGCGGAGTGCCGCAAAAAATAACTTTCATTGAATCGTTGTCGGTTGCCAGCCGTCCGTTGTTCGTACCTCGGGGTTGGGGGCTGAGGGTTCGGGATTCGCCGGCCCCGAACCCCGACTACCAAATCCCGCTGATGAGAACAGACGACGGACAGCGGACGGCCTTGAGATCTACCACTCTCCGGCTTTCATGAGCTTCCGCACTTTGCGCTTGATGGACTCGCGCTTCAGCCGGGTAAGGTGGTTGATGAATAGCTTGCCATCCAGGTGGTCAGTCTCGTGGCAGAACGCGCGCGCCAGCAGGCCTTCGGCCGCCTTGGTGAATTCCTTTCCCTGCAAGTCCTGGGCGCGCACCGTAGCGCGCAGCGGCCGAGGCGTCTTAGCGCGAAAATCCGGCAGGCTAAGGCATCCCTCCTCTTCGGTTTGTTCGGCGTCGGCGGAGACAATGACCGGGTTGGCCAGAACAACTCGGGCGTCGGCATCCTGTCCGGAGCTCACGTCGATGACGCACAGCCGGAGCGAAATCCCGATTTGAGGCGCCGCCAAGCCGACACCATTGGCGGCATACATGGTTTCAAACATGTCGGCGACCAGCTTCTCCAGATCGCTGTTGAACGCCGTCACAGGCTGAGCCGCCTGCTCCAGAACAGGTTGGCCGTATTTGACGATGGGGTAAATCATTGGCAGTTGTCAGTCGTCAGTTGTCAGTCGTCAGGTGTCCTTCGTCCTTGGTCCTTGGTCCTTGGTCCTTGGCCCTTGGCCCTTGGTCCGCCGTCGGTACTCTTGCGCGGCCAAATTCCTTGCACAGATGCAACGGGCTCCCAGTTTCCAGTTTCGAGTTTCCAATTTCAGAATTTGCGCACTTGGTCCTGATACCCCTGAAAATTCCGGCGAGTTTCTTCCAATGAATCGCCACCGAATTTCTCGAGGAAGGCTCGGGCCAACGTGAGGGCCACCATGGCCTCGCCGACCACGCCGGCGGCCGGGACAACGCACACGTCGGAGCGCTCGTAGGCCGCCTTGACGGGTTCCTTGGTTTGGAAGTCCACCGATTCCAGGGGCCGGCGGAGCGTGGAGATGGGCTTCAGGTATCCGCGCACCACGATGTCCTCGCCATTCGTGATGCCGCCTTCCAGCCCTCCCGCGCGGTTCGAGGGGCGAGTAAAGCGGGACCTGGCGCGGTCGTAGCCGATCTCATCGTGCACGCGGGACCCGGGCCGGACGGCGTTCTCGATGCCGCTTCCCAGCTCCACCGCCTTCACCGCCTGAATCGACATCACCGCCTGCGCCAGTTGCCCGTCCAGCCGCTCGTCCCATTGCGCGCAGGAGCCCAGGCCGGGAGGAACTCCGTGCGCCAGGACTTCGAATGTCCCGCCCACGGTGTCGCGCTCCTCGATGGCGCGGTCAACCTCCTGTTGCATGCGCGCTTCCACGGCCGGGTCCACACACGCCAGGCCGACTTCCTCCCGGTCGCGCAGCGCCAGCACCTTCTCGAAAGGGACGGGCTCGCTGTCCACGGCGACTTGGCCGAGCGCCACCACGTGGCTGGCGATCTCAATTCCAAATTCCTTCAGGAGCAGCTTGGCCAGGGCCCCGGCCGCCACGCGTGCCGCCGTCTCGCGAGCGCTGGCGCGCTCCAGTACGTAGCGCGCCTCGGGAAAATTGTATTTCAGACACCCTGCCAAATCCGCGTGGCCCGGCCGCGGCGGCGATAACGGCTTGTACTTGGCGCGCGTTTCCGGGTCATCCTCGACCGCCATCGCCTCCTTCCAGTTTGCCCAGTCGCGGTTCTCAATCAGGATGGTGACGGGCGAGCCCACCGTCCGTCCATGCCGCACGCCGGAGAGGAATTGCGCCGTGTCCGATTCGATCTTCATGCGCCCGCCTCTCCCGTAGCCCCCTTGGCGGCGCTTCAGCTCGCGGTTTACGTATTCGAAATCCACTCGCAGGCCCGCCGGCAACCCCGAGAGGATTGCCACCAGGGCCTGACCGTGAGATTCACCTGCCGTCTGAAATCGCAGCATAAGGCGTTACTGGGGCCGCGCGGACGCGCGCCAAAGCCCTTTGATTCTAACGGATTCCCCGAGAGAGGTCAAAACTTGTGGACTTGTGGAATAGCCCTGGCACATCGTATCCCCCCTGTGAGCTTGAAATGCTTGAGTAGGGGAGCGCTCCGCGCTCCCGCAGTCCGGTGCCCGGCGGCCATGCGCCGCAGGGCGGGAGCCCCGTCCCGAAGCTTCGGGATCGGGGCTCCCCTACCTGGCCTTGCCGAATAAAACGGTCGACTTGTTGGTGGAAATTCCCGTCACCGAAGGGTTGCCTGGACTATAATCCGCACCGACGAGGGCTCTCTTGCGCTACTTACTCTTAAGCGATCCCCACTCCAACCTGGAAGCCCTGGAAGCTTGCCTGGACTTGGCGAAGGGAAAGTACGATGAAGCGGTATGTCTTGGCGATCTGGTCGGCTACGGGCCGGACCCCAACGCCGTGATCGATATCGTCAAGGCGACTTCCAAGGTCATCATCCGCGGCAATCACGATAAAGTGTGCGCGGGGCTGGAAGACGCTTCGGAGTTCAATCCCCTGGCCCGCCAAGCGGTCGAATGGACTCGCCAGGCTCTCACCCCGGAACATTTTGAATTCCTGCGCACCCTGCCCGCCGGCCCCGTGATGATGGATGGCTTTCTGATCGTGCACGGGTCGCCCTTGGACGAAGACGAGTATATCGTCGGCCCTTCCCAG
>Ga0187771_10003290_pt1 | contig 11280 bp, 10 predicted proteins | sample 0116_SJ02_MP15_1_FD_133139 | JGI IMG/M metagenome (GOLD analysis project Ga0187771, IMG submission 133139) | Tropical peat soil microbial communities from peatlands in Department of Meta, Colombia - 0116_SJ02_MP15_10_MG | ecosystem: Environmental > Terrestrial > Soil > Wetlands > Peat | place... | reverse complement strand
TGGAGTAGCGTGTGCCTGTCGGACGTGTCCCCCCAACCTCCTCCCTTCGTTGAATGTTTTCCCGCAGACTTTGCAGGTGAAAACAGCTAGCTCAGCTTCGTTTCTCACAAATTAGCTAAGCTAGCTTAGCTGTATTAAAGCTCTATGAACCAGCAATCCATGTTTTCTGAAGGAGATCCGCTTCCCGTCATCTGTGACTTTGCCACCACTGTTGCAACCCAGCGGGCTGCCCTTGCGGGCTCGCCGATGTGAAACGATTTCGCGCAGGTACCACGATTCGAATCCCCGTCATGGCGGGAAAAGGTCTGAGTACTGAAGATCGAAACACATCGGTTTGGCGCACCTGTGGGATTGAACACGATTATCACAATCCATTAGTACGCGACACGCTTTACTATCGCAGTCTCCTCTCGCAAGACGGGCCAGGAATCGAAGTGATACATCCAAAATCTCGTGATGCCGTCGTGCGGTCGACAACCGTTCTTGTCCTGATAGCCGTTGTTGCTGTCGCGTCAATCTCCGTGTCTGTCTATCTGATCTACCCGAGGCCCGGCTGTAGTAGCGGGTCCGGAAACGGCTCAACGACGGGGGCCGTGGTTCTGGCTGATTATCTCTCGGTCCCGAGCGGGGGCAGTTATGGCAGTAGCAGCAGGGACTGGCAGTTCACCTTAGGGAACCTCGGGAGCGTAAGTGTCAAGAGCGTGTGCGCGACGCTCGCGATCGGCACCGGGATGGTAACCCAGACCGCTCCTGGGGTCCCCCCCGACGGAGCCACATCTGCGGGAGGCGCCATTGCTAGCGGCGTGCAACCGGGAGAGTCATATCCGGTATTGATTACAGTCGTCTACGACAACGGCGACTCGCAACTGTTACGCGGGTCTGTGCAAGCAATTGCGACGACTACGCAGCCGGGCACAGAACAGGCAAGCATACTGAACGAAAGTCTGTACCTACCCTCGGTGAACGGGACGGGAACCACCGATGCATTTTGGACCTACGTAGTGGGGAACACCGGGACTGTAACCATCAATAGCATAACCACGTCCCCAGGTCTCGAGCCGTCTGGGGCGTTCCTTCCGCCTGTCCTTGCGAATGTCGTGCCCGGAGATGTGATGTCGACCGGGGGCGGCTTATACCTGGGAACGTTCAACATCAAGGCGGGTATGTCCTACTCGTTCACCTTCTTGGTTGCCTATGCCAACGGTCAGACCGAGAACATCTCGACGTCCGTGACCGCAGAAGCCGTGTGACGGACTTCCCCTTTGCCTCGGACAAACACAGTTTCCCGTTCGTCAACCATCCCTCATTTGACTCGGCGGGGCAAAGTGCTGAACCGCAGAGAGGGCGAGACCTAGGCTCGTCGAAAACAAACCCATTCCGGATTCGAACCCATGACGGATCCAGACCCCCACCGGGCCCGGCCATGGAATAGCTCGGAATGAACTCCGTTCGGTGAACGGGTCTGGATTGCGGCTGTTTGTGCCGGCATCGAACTCCCTACAAGTCAAGTGTCGTTTACCTTCGCGGTCAATTGAAATAACAGCGGATTCGTCCCCGCTTTGGAGCCTCCTGAGAATGATACCAGGGACCAACCATTTCGTGCAGCGATTCCGTGTCGGCTGGAGCGACCTGGACGGCAATGCGCACATGGGCAACGCGTCCTACCTTGGCTACGCTTCGGATACCCGCATGCACTACTTCACAGAACACGGGTTCACAATGGCTCGTTTCGCTTCGGAGAAATTCGGTCCCGTCGTGGTCCGCGACGAGCTCGTTTACCGTAGGGAACTGAGACTGATGGACGAGTTCGCGGTGGACTTTGAATCGGTGGGCATATCCGACGATGGAAGCCGATTCAGGGTCAGGAATACTTTCCGGAACGCCTCCGAAGATGTCGCGGCTTCTGTAACGTCTGAAGGAGTGTGGTTCGACTTGGAGCGACGTCGGCCTCGCATCCCGCCTTCGGAAATAGACACTCTGATGCGCGCCCTGCGGCGCGCCAAAGACTTCGCCGAAATCTCAGGCAAAAACACAGCAGTCGCCTGAGAGTCCCCGGAAAACAGGGCGCGGCTCGCATCGGAACTTCTGCCGAGGGCCTGGGCCCGGAAGCAAGGCAACTGGTCAAAACTGGCTCCCACCCGGCCCGGTTGGAGTTCAGCTAACCTTCGACAGAACTACCAGGTCGCCAGACTGTTCGGTAAGGTCCGTCGGGACGAAGAGATGTCCGTTGTAATAGTCCATGCTACTAATGTTCGGAAGTTTCAGGGCGAACAAATCGCCTTCGAGCGGGTCGTTGTCCTCTTCTCCTCTGTAAGCCACATCTCCCGCGATTGTGGCAATCGTGTTAGCCTTCCTCTCGATCATCCTGACAACCCGATTAAAGCGGTCGCCAACGTAGATGTTGCAATCCTCGTCCAAGGACAAAGAGATGGGACCGTCAAATCTGGCAGAAGAATCGCCGCCGAACGTAGCTTGCAACGGATTTCCTCCATCGCCGGTATATCCAGGCTTCCCTGTGCCAGCAATCGTGAGCACACGACTTACACCGACATCAATCATTCTGACAGCGAAGTTTCTGCTGTCCAGGACGTAGATGTTTCCATCGGGACCCCTCCTAATGTCATAAATCCAGTTGAACGTCGCCTCGTTGAAATCGGAGCGGGACTCGAAGCCTGGTTCTCCTGTTCCTAGTGTGAGGAGGAGCCTGCCAGCCTGATCGAATCGGCGTACCCTGCACCCTTCGACTTCGTTCAGCCAGATGCAGCCATCACCGTCGACGACGCAGTTGCCTGCGTGCTTTATTCCCAGAGCGGCGCCGTCGACCAAGAGCTCGCTCTTCATCATGTCCGGGTAGATTCGGTAGAGTCGGCTATCTCCAAAGTTAGAAACTACCAAAGAACCGTCGCCGAGGCAATCCACGAAGATTGGGAAGTCGAGAGGAGCCCGGATGTTGGGGACGTCTGAGAAGACCTGATTCTTCGCCGCCGTCCACTCCAGACGGCCGCTTTTTCCCACCAGGCCCAAGAAGTGCCTTTGGTGGGCGACGGCGTACAAGTTGCCCGTTCGATCGTGGAATCCAAAGTGCGCGAGCCCATCCTTGACGAAATCTATCTTTAAATCGAAATGGAGTATCCGGTTTACTCTCCATTTCAAAGTCGAAACGATATCAGAACCCGATCTGACTATTTAATCAGAGACCACAATTATCGAGACTGATTATGACGGCCGCGTGCTGCCCTGCTCAAACAGACCCTCGAATCTATTCGGGGGTGGGACCCTCGGGGCCGCCCCCGCTGGACGCCTTCGATTCCTTTTTCAGGACGTAATCGAAGAACCTGTAGACGGTACCGTCCCGTGAAGTCCATTCTGACCGCAGCCTCGTCTTCTTTTCCACCCTGCGGAGGGCAGAAAGCAGATGACGGTTCAGGTCCTTGGCACTCTCCCCTTCCATTTTCCGCCTCACTACGAACTCGCCTGTCTTCCCCCCTTGTTCAAATGCCCCATCACCGAGCAGGTCCCGGAGGGCACGGCGAACGGCGTCAGGGCCATCCGTGTCGACCTTCGCGTAAAGTTCGAAACTCTGCCGGCCCATGGCGAGTGCGACGGGTTCGGGCGAGTATAGGTCTTCCGAAACCGTTTCGGGAGAACGCTTAGTAGTGGTAAGCAAGCAGAGTGAAAACCACAGGGCCATTATGAGTTTGATGTCCCACTCCAACCCGGGTGACTCTGCATTTCCCGATGGGCGATACCAATTCGTCACCCTTGCAATCGTCATGACAGGAGTCCTGATGAGCGCCGTGGACACCACGGCGGTGGTACTTGGTCTCCCGGTGATGATGGGAGACCTGCACACGGACATCCTGAGCATGATCTGGGTGATTATGGCCTACCTCCTTGTGATCACAATCCTTGGGACGCAAGTGGGGAAGTTAGGGGATATGCTCGGGAGGGTTCGGATGTACAACCTCGGGTTCGCCGTATTCACGTTCGGTTCCCTCCTCTGTGGCCTGTCGACAACAGGGCAACAAATCGTCGACTTCAGGGTCATTCAGGGAGTGGGGGGCGCACTGATTTCCTCGAACAGCGGGGCAATAATTGCGGACACGTTCCCCGAAAACAGGAGGGGAAGGGCCTTTGGGTACACGGGGTTCGGCTGGTCCGCTGGCGCCATCCTTGGCATCCTGGTGGGGGGCGCCTTCGTGACATTCCTCAACTGGCGCTACATCTTCTTCATCAACCTGCCAATCGGCGTCATTGCGACAACCGTAGGCTACGTCAGGCTCCGGGATCGCTCACCGAGGGTGAAGAGTACCTTCGATCTCTTGGGGATGCTCCTACTCGGGACAGGGTTGTACCTCTGGTTGATTTTCCTGACCGATGTCACAGGCTCGGGGTGGTCCCCGTCATACGTACCCAACCTCGCGGCCGGGACCCTGCTACTAGTCGGATTCGTCGCTTGGGAAGGCTACTACTCGAGCCCGCTCCTGAATCTGTCACTGCTGCGGCAGAGAGTCCTCACGGCGTCTATGCTGGCCTCGTTCTTCCAGTCTCTGGCGAGTTTCGCGGTGCTATTCCTTGTGATAATGTACCTCCAGGGGCCGCGGGGCCTTTCTCCCTGGAACGCTTCATTGCTTCTCATACCAGGATACGTGCTCGGCGGACTCGTCGCGCCGTTTGCAGGGAGGCTCTCGGACAAGCTCGGGGCACGAGTGGTGGCGACTGTGGGTCTCCTCACCCAGGTCGCCGGGATGCTGACCTATTCCACCCTCGCGCTTGATTCGCCACTCTATGTAGTGGTCGCGGCCTCGGTCATGACAGGCGCGGGCTCGAGCTCTTTCTTTCCCGCTAACAATAGCGCCGTCATGGCGAGCGCGCCTCGAGGCGCCTACGGCATCGCCTCGGGCCTGCTGAGGACTTTCTCAAATATCGGGATGGTAAGTAGCTTTGCCGTCGCTCTCTTGGTCGCTTCGCTATCCATACCGAGGGAACTCGCGTTCCAAATCTTCCTCGGTACGAGCGGGATCAGCGGGGCGCTGTCAAGCGCCTTCATTGACGGGCTGCATTCTGCCCTGGTCGTCTCAATAGCCTTACTCGGGGTGGCCGTCATCCTTTCAATCTCCAGGGGAAAGGAGGCAAGAACAGCGATGGCTCCCGGTCGATAGCGACCCCAGGCATACGGGGGCGGACCCTGGAATACTGTTAAAGGGCCGGGCGCAGTTAAGCAGTTCGTGCGAGCCCTCCAAATCGACGAGAAGAAGATAATCGAGCGGTACGAATCACGCACTATTGGCTCAGCCAAGATGTTCCGGCGGGCAAGGGACGTCACGCCGGGCGGGGTGATGGCGGGTATCAAGTTCTTCGACCCATACCCCGTCTTCATGAAGCGAGCACACGGTTCCCGCGTCTGGGACGTGGATGGCAACGAGTATGTCGACTACCTGATGAGCTACGGGGCCCTCATCCTAGGACATGGCGCCATGGCGGTCCGCGAGTCAATCGAATCGGTCATGGGTTCGCTAGGGACGACAGTCTTCGGGACACCGACGGAAGGCGAGGTAGAATACGGAACGGCCCTGAGAGACATCTATCACCCCGGCGGCAGCGTCAGGTTCACGAACTCCGGGCTCGAAGCCACGACACTCGCTGTGAGGCTGGCCAGGGCACACACCCGGAAGAGGAGGATCGCGAAGTTCGAAGGCCACTATCATGGCGCCGTGGATCGGCTCCTCTTCAGCTACTCACCAGACGTTGCAAAGGCCGGGGACCCGGAGTCCCCTGTCCCCATCGCTGATAGCGCCGATGTCGACAAGGGTCTGCTCTCCGATTCCGTCGCTCTGCCATTCAACGACTGGGAGGCGACGGAAAGGATTCTGATGCGAAACGCGAAGGAGTTGGCCTGCGTCATCCTGGAGCCCTTCGAAGAGGGAGTGATACCCGGCGAAAGGAGATTCATGAACAATCTCAGGAAGCTGACAAGAGACCTTGAAATCCCGCTGATATTCGACGAAGTGAAGACGGGGTTCAGGGTCAGGCTCGGCGGGGCAACCGAGTTCTATTCGATTGTGCCGGACATCGCATGCCTGGGCAAGATCATCGGGGGAGGCCTTCCCATTGGCGCGGTGGTAGGCGAGGCCAACATCCTTGTTCGCCTCGACCCTCGCCGTAACCAAGGGACAAGGGTCTTCCATTCCGGGACGTTCAACGGGAATCCTCTCTCCGTCAGTGTTGGGATGGCGACCATTAGTGCGCTGAGCAAGCCGGGTGAATTCGACTTGTTGCGCAGGAGAACTGAACGCCTGAAGCGCGGTATCTCTGCCGCGTTGGATGAAAGGGGCATACCTCATCGGATGGCAGGGGAGGGCGGGATGTTCAACGCCTATCTCACGTCGGAGCCCGTCAGGAATTACAGGGACATCAAGAGATCAGACCTGAGGTTGAGGCATTTTCTCGATCTTGAACTAATCACGAACGGTGTCTACCTGAAGCCAGAGAACAGATACTGCCTGTCCCTCGCGCACTCGGACGACGACGTTAGCTTGACGAAGGAGAGGTTCGCACAGTCAATTGACAACGTGATTGCTTCTGCCCCTTCCTGACGATTCGATGGTTGACCAAGAGCACCACTACGACGGCTACGTGACGTATTCGATGCTAATCCACGCGTGCTGAGGCGCTATGGGCGCATTGCTTCCAACCTCGACCGTTACAACGCCCGGAAGAACTGGAACGAGTGGCGGGAGGTAACCGTTGACGGTGGGAGAAAAGAAGGTCTCGCAAATCCCAAGCCAAGTGTAACACGCGGGGAATGAGGTCTGCACCGTCACGAATGCGTCTGTAGTAATGTTGCTTCTGATTATCAGGTATCCAGCGTACTTCGCGGTGAAGTTGAGAACGAATGTCATGTTTGGCCCCGAATAGGGCGTCCCTGGTATCACAGGCCAGACGGTTATGGCCTTGTTCGAGACCAATGCAGTGGAATTCTGCATTTCCAGGGAGAGTTGAAGGAGCCTAGACTGCGCTCCCATGGATTCAACTGTGGCGTTGAGTGCACTGATGCTCGTGCGCAGGTTATTGTTCTGAGCTGTCATGCTGGATATGTTCGACTTTAGCAGTGCCATCTCTTGCTGAAGGGATGAGACTTCCCGCTGGGTGCTGGTGTTCTGGCGGCTCAACTGCTCGTTGTTCGTGACTTGGTAGGCTACCACGCCGATGAGAATCAGGTTCCCTAGGAGGAGCACGCCGATGAGAGCGTTTCGTCTTCCCCTAGTCATAGTAGACCACCGTGACGGAGGCGCTTACCGAGTAGTTGTTGTAGTTCCCGAGTTCGATCTGGACTGGGCCGGTGAGCACCGGGACGAGGACGGAGTCTCCGGGGAAGAGATAGGGAGACGCCCCTGCGGCACAGAACAGTTTCTCTTCGCTGCAGATGACCGGGTTGCTCCAGACACTCACGTACATCTCGCCCACCTTAGGGTTGGCGGTGACGGTAACCACCACATATCCCGGATACTTGGCCGTGAAGTTCACCACTGATACTGTCGGCGAATATGTTGACAGGTTCGCTCGACCTCCCACTGTAACCGCCTCGCTGCTGACGATTACCGTTCGATTCGAGAGAGAGTGGAGTGATTCGAGCAGACGGGTAGGTGCCTGTAAGGAGGAATTCAGTTCGGCTACACGGTCAGCAAGGTTGGCGTTGTTTGTTAGGAGTTGGTCGTGTTGAGACTCCAGGTTTGAGAGCTCAGAGCCCAAAGCTGACACGTTCCCCCGAAGACTGGTTGAACTCGATTGGAGGCTCGAGCTCGAAGACATGAGAGAGTTGTTCTGCCAAGCAATGTAGATGCTCACCCCGCCTAGGAGTAACATCACGAGGACAAGTATGACGATGAGGAAACTCGCCATCCTATTCCTTACAGGAGACGGCGCTGAGGAACCGCTCAACTCGGTCACATTATCTTGTTACGATGCCGTCGTGGCTAAAAAACAGTGCTTATCATTCCCGTGCTTGAGAATACTCTGTGTGCAAGGAAAACAGCCCAGCGATTTTGGTGGGACGTGGGCAGCCCGTTGTCCAATTCCCGCTTCCAATGTACAGGTATGGCCAAGTCAGCAGTTAGGAGTCGGGCATACTCTGCCGGTTCCCGTCGCCATGACGCTCTGAGTAATCGTCACGCTCACTTGGACAGAGTTGGCGCTGTCGAACGCCAACCAGTAGCGACCGGGTGAAAGGTGGGCGGTTATGGTTCCCCCGGTCGTATCTTTGAGCACGAAGTAGGGCGGGCACTCCCGAGGACAGGAATATGGCAAGCCCATGTGGTATAGCGGGAAGTTCCCCCACTGGACGGTGTCCAAGATGTAGGCGCTGATGTTACCCGTTGCCGTGAACTGTCCAGTGACCGTGGCGTTGGTGGATATCAGGAACTCAACTCCAAAGGCTGAGGTTGTGAAACCTCCTCCCGTCGACTTCCCCAACGACGTGACATTGCCCGAAGGAAGGATGACAAAGGAGGACGAGGTCGAAGCGTTGCTCTTGGCACCTCCTCTGTAGGCGATGAACCCGAGAACGGACGTTACGATCAGAACTGCTACAACCGCGACCACCACCAGCACGTAGTTCGTTCTGTTCAAGGAGCTGGTCCACCCCGTGTCAGAAGTTGTTGGCCTGGCCAGATTTACGCCTACTTACCAGAACGCCTTGCGTCGCTGACCCGAAATCTCTCAACAGATATTAACGAGCACCATTTCTGAAGGATACTGGATGAAGTTTCTCTTCGTCACCGACGAAAGTCTCTCGGCAGACCTCGCTTGGCAACTGAAGAAGGAAGGACACGACGTAAAGATGTACTGCCACGGCCAGGGGGAGAAGGACGTAGGACTGGGGTTCTTCGAGAAGGTGGACGAGTGGGAATCTCTGAAGGACTGGGCCGATGTGATAATTTTCGACGACATAGGTTTTGGCGCTAAGGCGGAACAGCTCCGCGGCGAGGGTAAGTTCGTAGTGGGAGGGAGTACCTACACTGACAAGCTCGAGCTAGACAGAGAGTTCGGGCAATCGGAGCTCAACTCGGTTGGTGTAGACGTGCTCCCGAGCTGGAACTTCACTTCGTTTGATGAGGCCATAGAGTTCGTGAAGAAGAACCCTGACAGGTACGTGCTGAAACCGAGCGGCAAGGCCCAGAACGAGAAGGAGCTGCTCTTCATCGGCCAGGAGGGGGACGGGAAGGACATCATACAGGTCCTTGAGCACTACAAGGCGAACTGGTCGAAGAAGATCAAGGAGTTCCAGATGCAGAAGTTCGCTGAGGGGGTCGAGATAGCGGTGGGGACCTTCTTCAACGGGAAAGACTTTGTAATGCCCATATGCGTGAACTTCGAGCACAAGCGGCTTTTCCCCAATGAGCTGGGTCCAAGCACCGGCGAGATGGGTACAGGTGTCTTCTATACAAGGGACAGTCCAGTGTTCGAGAAGACTTTGCTGAAGACGAAGGAAAAACTCGCGGCTAGCAAATACGTGGGGTATGTCGACATCAACTGTATTGCAAACTCCAAGGGGGTCTGGCCTCTTGAATGGACTTGCTTCGATGCCGAAACTGAAATTCTGACCAAGGAAGGCTGGAAGCGCTACACAGAAGTCGAAGTGGGGGATTTTGCTCTTTCCATTAACCCAAGAAACCGTGAGGTGCAGTGGAAGCGCGTCGCCAACAAGTCTGTGAGAGAATACCAAGGGAAGATGATTAGGATTGGAGCAAAGAACAAGAAGCAAACTGCCATTGACGTTCTTGTCACTCCGGAACACAAGCTGCTAGTGAGCACGTATGGTGGGCTCAGAGAAGTGAGGGCAGATTCTATACCACTTCACAACACGAAGCTAATCCGAACCGGGACGTTCAAAGGAACGACGAGAGAATATGTCGAAGTCCCTGAGTACGTGAGTGAACACGTTTACCGAAATGGAACGATTATGCGGGCATTGCATCCTGTCGTTCGGGTTAAGACAGATTCCTTCGTAAGATTCTTAGGGATTTTCTTGGCAGAGGGTTACTCGACAGGTGATTTCATCAAGATTTACCAAAGCCGGGACAACCCTCATTGGATTGAGATAGACAAGATTCTCGACGAGTTCCCTTTCAAGCACACCATCCAGGCAGATGGATTTCAGATAAGCTCAGTTCAGCTATGCAACTATATCAGGCAGCTGGGTCTGGAAAGCGTGTCCGCAGAAACGAAATTCGTTCCATCTGAATTCAAGGAATTGGAACCTTTCCTGCTCGAAGCCATGTTGGACGCCTTCGCTTTGGGCGACGGACACCGCCACAAGAGGACAAAGCAGCTCTATCATCTATCATCATCGAAGAAACTTGCAGATGACTTGCAAGAGATGATTATCAAGACAGGAAAAGTCGCCAACCTGCGAATCCAAAAACAAGCTGGGACAAAGTCCATCGGCGGGTATGTGCGTAAGAACGATATCCGAGTTCTTTCGGTTCGTGGCGTAAGGAAGGACTACTACCTAGACTCGAGAGTCATAGGAGAGGTTGATTACAAAGGAAAAGTGTGGGACGTAGAAGTTGAAGACTGGCACACACTGTTGGTTAGGAGGAACGGGAAGCCATTTTGGAGTTCAAATTGTCGTTTTGGTTACCCTACAATCAGCATCCAGATGGAGGGCATAACGAGCGACTGGGGATCGTTCCTTTCGGACATCGCCCACGGCAACGATACGCAGCTAAAGACCAAGAAAGGATATCAAATCGGCGTCGTGGTCGCAATCCCGCCCTGGCCTTTCGAGGATGAGAAGGCGTTCAAGAAGTACTCAGAGGGGGCGACCATCCTGTTCAGGCGCCAGAGCCTGGACGGAATTCACATCGGAGAAGTGAAGTTGGAGGAGGGAGACTGGCATATTGCTGGCAACTCGGGTTACGCACTTGTCGTCACTGGATCTGGAGCCACGATGGCAGACGCCATAGACAAAGCGTACCAGAACGTCCGTAACGTGATGATCCCGAACATGTTCTACAGAAACGACATAGGGCATCGGTGGACCCACGACAGCGACATGCTCCTCAGCTGGGGTTACATTTAGGCATCCGTCTCGCTCCTGGAACAGGGTCATCCCAAGAACGGCCAAAGCTGTGACAGCCCTTGTATCGTTCTGGAGGTCCCGTTCGCGAAACCTGCCCTTTCCGCGAATTGACGAGCAGTATCGCTCGAAAGTCTTTTGAAGCATCAGAAGGTGCCTTGCCGTTCGATGGCCTCTGGCGCATACAGGTCGTTCCATCT